>Ga0065711_1004131_pt1 | contig 26145 bp, 14 predicted proteins | sample Hoacrofraction12_FD_59098 | JGI IMG/M metagenome (GOLD analysis project Ga0065711, IMG submission 59098) | Hoatzin crop microbial communities from Cojedes, Venezuela - Epithelial fraction 12 v2 (version 2) | ecosystem: Host-associated > Birds > Digestive system > Esophagus > Crop | place... | reverse complement strand
ATTGTTGGGTCTTTTAGGTGGCAATGTGTGTTGGGTCTTTGAGGTGGCAATGTGTGTTGTTGGGTCTTTGAGGTGGCAATGTGTGGTGTTGGGTCTTTGAGGTGGCAATGTGTGTTGGGTGTTTTAGGTGGCAATGTGTGGTGTTGAGTCTTTTAGATGGCCATGTGTGGTGCTGGGTCTTTTTCAAAATGGCAGGTGCTGTTCAGAGGCCAAACACTGTTTCTAAGTGAGTTTTCTGCTCATAAGAAGGTCACACAAATTCCACCTCAACATGCCCTCCCTACAAGAACCTGGGAGGCTCATTTTAGAGAGATTAACGAGTGCTTTTACGAGTTGCTGAACTTGTCGTAGTGTGTCCTCGAGCTGGCCATGTCCTTTTATTTTGTTGGAACTGAGGCAGATTTGTCCCATCACCTGTGCTTGCTAAGAGCAACCTCGAGGTGTCCAACAGTACCACCACGCCGTGTTCTCCATGCCCTAATGCTGCTGACACTGTGATACATTTTCTATCAGGTGAAATTTAGAGGCACATTAACCTGCTTGACAGGAACAGTGAGTCACATACAGCTCCTGAGGAGAAAGGTCCGCACTGTGGAAAATGTTTCAGGGTTTTTTAGGCTGCAGTTTGATACATCTATTAATTATATTTGCAGTTTCTCAGATATCCCTGCCAAAAAAAAAGCAAAGCATAAAAATACATAACCTGCCTAGAAACACAGTTGACTCTGCTGCCTGAATTTTCTAGACCTTTCTGTCTTTAAAAAAACAAAGGCAAAATCAGCTCTGAGACTCTCTCTTCATGCCCACTCTTCTGCTACTAATTTCAGAGTTGTTTGGTCTACATCACGAGGGCTGGTGGCGGCCAGTGCACCTGCTCCAGAGTCAAACCACGAGTCAGGAAGAGATGACCTTTCCCTTGCTGTACTTGCGTGTGCCAGTCTGTCCTGCGGTCCCCAGCGCTGCGGGTGCTGGCGCTGGAGCCGTAGGTGTTGCGCTCTAGGGCTGTGCGTGGGCCTGGCTTGGCAGCTTTGCTCTCGACAGCTCTGCGGAGCAGGAGAGGCGAGGATGTGGTGCCCTGGGGTCCTGGCCGTGGCTGTGCAGGGACTCCTGTCCTGTTTTTCATAGAGGACCAGGTCTTTCCCTGTTGGTGTACGAGTGCGGCATCGCCACTCAGCTGATTTCTGGCAGGCTTCCCTGGAGGCAGGCAGACCTGAGAGGAGCCTGGAAGTGGTTTGGACATACCAGGCAGCTTGGGAAGAGCAATTGGTACCGGTTATCTCTAGCCACTTGCTTTAGGAAGAGGAGTCATTCCTAGCTGGTGGTGATGGCTATTGTCAGAGACGTTTGAAACCAGAGTTAATAGCACCGCTGGCATCTTTAACTTGACAGTGACCATAGTTAGAACGAAATCTTCCCGTCAAAATGTTGATATTGCTCGTTCAGTTTCTTTTAACTAGTAGTGTGGCTGAGCCGCATTAATCACTTCTTTCCTTCTCTTGCTCTCTCTCACTCTATGTACTTGTATGGCTCTTGTCACACTCATATCTGAGTGCCCTTCCCCCAAAGGAATTTAAGGGTAAAAATAACTCTCTATCTCCTTTCCCAGGCTGGAGAACTGCCTCCAGTATACAGTTTCCTAAAAAAGTGTTGCACATACTTTGTCCTAAAAGAGCTCTTTTCCTCGGCAGGAGTATGTGATGAGAAAGTTAAATCAAACAACAGCTGAAGGTAAACAGAATAGGGAGAAATCCTAGGACCTGCTTCTGGTCATAGACACATAACAGGAATGTGATTTCTGATATGTTTGTGTAATCATAAATGACACCACAAAAGGTGCAAAGGAAATAAGAGATTTCCCTGCAGTAGTGTACCTATTTAATTCAAGTGCAAGATGTTTTGGGATGCATTCGTTCATGCTGTAGGCCACTATGAAGATGTAAAATGCTGTGTATGTGCCAAGTATTATTATTATTAAAGTTGAATTGAATGATGTAGTAAAGATTCTGCAGGGTAATTTAAAAGAAATAATTTCTTCCAGTTGTTTTGGGGGAACAAGAACAAAAAGATTAATGCCTCATAAAGAATTAGCAAACCATTAACTGCACTTGCTGTAGGGAGATCAGTGTTTGTTTCCTGGCAAAAGACCTTTTTCTAGATAGCCCCATCCATTAGATACTTCCAATTAAATTGAACGTGTTTCTTTTTACAGATGCTTTATTGCTTGATACTGATGCTAACAACTTTTATGAAAAGAATTGTCAATCCCGAGTACTTGAAAGTAGTGTTACCATAAAGGAAGGTCTTTGTCTACAAAGCCACCTGGTAAGATCTTGAGCAGGAAGATCATGAGGCATTCCCTACTGCGCTTCCAACGTAAGGAAGTGCACTTTGATCAATTTGTACCACCACTTTTCTACTTTTACAGTCATTTCTGCTTTTTCACCCTGGTTTCCCAGGGAGTAATGCAGGCCTTGATGCTGATAGCATGTATGAACCCATGCATCCCAAGATGACAAGCTTCGACTGGCATCAGTACTATATAGAGGGGGGGGAAAAAGTGACAAAACTGTGTGTAGCCAGTATTCTGTATTATCAATGGCACATTCTTCAGAGGAAGCTGCAAAGAATTGTAAATTTTGGTATTTGAAACATCTTCAGAGTGACTGAAGAGACAGGCCTCTAGCTTGGATCTTCAGATGCTCCTTTGTGCCCAACTCCATGGACTGCAGCAAGCGGTGAGAAGTTAACAGAACAACTGACAAATGCTTTTGATCACCCATGTACAAAAAGGGGCAAAGAATCTTAGAGTACTTGTTTAGAGCAGAACATAGCTGGGCAGTTACATACTATTTCATCTATAATAGAAATTCTATTTAGAAAAGCATGTGCCCTTGTGTATACTCCTATTTGCTAAGAGAAGGCCAGCACATGGAAGAAGAATTTTCCTTAGACTTCTCTGATATGTAAATGCCTGATAAGTGGCAACGTATTGTTTATCAGGTGGCCAAGTCCCCAGGTGATTCAGATTTGCAGGATACATCTGCGCCAGCTGATGTGTGCAGAGTGCATCTGAAGTCAAAGCGCCCATCCCTTGTGCTGCTTCCCTTTCGAGGAAGACAGGAACGCACACACATTTTTCTCTGGGAGTTCACAGCAAGCTCGCCGAAATTGAATTAAGCTTTTGAAAGCAATCTGTAGCCTGTTACATCTGAGTGGCTGAACTCTGTGTGAGGTTACATCCAGAAAGAAGCTATTTCGCATTAGCAAAGCAGATTGTTTTCATGTTTTACTCCTTATTGTGGAATGAAGACCTCATCGGGGCTTGCTCCTTAGGAAGAAATGGAAAGAAGTATGATAAAACTCTTGATTCCACTATTATCTGGGAGAAGACCCTCAAAACCAGCACTCCCTCGTTCCTGCGCTTTGTGGCTGTGAGCCAGAGCTCTCTTAACCTCTTTCCTCACTTAGATCACTAATAAAATCAGCATAACACAACACATCTTCAGAGTGGACTTGAGCCTTAATCAATATTGGTTCAGGGTCCTTGATAAAATGAGTTGTTATCATTTGCTACTGAACTGGCTTGTTGTAACAAATAACAGAAACACATTTAAGAGTAAGGTATAATTTGGAAAATCTCCTCAGGACTTGTCCATAGAAAAGCATTAGCATTTTATTGCACCAGCAGACAAAGCAGAACAGCTCCAGAGTACAAGGTCAGCTAGACTGGCGTGAAATTGTTCGCATATCTATTCCTCAACAGCAGCTTCTACCGAGGCTCTTCACACCATGTATCTCCCTTGGAGAATTTTGCCCCTCTGCCAGCTCCAGCCACGCTCTGGATAACCCCAGCCAGCGAAGTAGACCCTGGCAGCGGGCTCAGGCACCAGCTCCAGCGGTGGGACTTCCCACTGCACTGAACCACTGGTAATTACTTTTTTTTCATGCATTTTCATGTTGCAAGTATTTCATGCATCTGTTCCTGCACCAGCAATTAAGCCAAAATTGCTACTATGATCAGAAATCATTTTGCTTTAGCAAGAATGCATGTTTATCTAGTGCTTCTGCGTATGAGTATTCCTTAAATACATTACTGCTTGACATGCTTGCCAGTTCGTAAAAACTGACTCCCCTGGACCGTATACTTCTTTAGTTTAGGAATGCTCTGGTGTCATTAAGCGGTAGGGGACTTGGCTGACATGCAGTGTCTCTCCTTGTGGGCAAACTCTTAAAAAAACCCATTATTTAAAGTGAAGTTGGCTGAAGTGCTTCAGCATATTTCATTCAGCGTGGGGTTCATCCCACCTAGCATTAAATCGTGAAGAGACACGGGATCCCCTAAGCTAAGTGCCTAAGGCAGGTCAAGAGCCTGCGAGACCTGTGTCTCTCCACTGACAACAGAAAAAAAAACTAAAAGACTAACTCAGACCAGGGTGTCTGGTTTTTAGTCAGCTTAAGTTACCATCGTCAGGATGAAGGGAAAATACCGTGTGGTTTTGCAGTCAGCTGATATCAGCCTAAACCCCTGCTAGCTGAGGCAACCTGCCATCTCTCGCTCCCTGCCCTGACTGATCCTTCCCCAACACAGAGAAGATGAATCCTTCCTCTTCCTCCCCTCCCCCTTTTTTTTAATTTTCCTTCTTTCTTTACTTGTAAGATTATTTTAAAAGCACCTGATCTGTCTGTATATATGGCCACCCCCCAAGTGCGTCTGCCATCACTAAGGGCAGTGGCAAGATGAATCTCGGGCTGTTTAAGCCTGTCATGAAACTGCACCACTTGAAGCAAAGTTTCCTTTTGCCTAAAGCTTGCTTATGCAGGATGATTTTATTAGTTACATTACATTGGTAAAAATGTAGAGTTAAATCATGCAGTTTACATCGGACTGAACTGTTTGTGTGTACATTCCAGTTCAGGAATAATAGTGGTAGGTTTGGATTTGTAGTAAACTAATTCTAAAACATCATTGACTAAAATGCAGGAGAAAAAAAAAAGGGAAAAAAACCCAAGCACCACGAAAAACCCCACGTTCTTCTTTCCAAAGAAATAAATTCACACTAGGAATTAATCCAGTAAAACTAAAGCAGTTTAAAATTGTACCTTTGTTTATGCCACTATAAGTTTTCCATGTAGACAACCCCATATAGGGAAGTTACATTTTACATTATAATGAGGTTACAATGTGCTAATCCCTTTGGACTGAAGCAATTATCACCTGCCTGCTAGGTGTTAAATGCTGCATTACGAGGGGATTATTTTCTCTTTTGTTCTGACTGAGGCCTGGTCTACCCACAAATTCACAGTGGTTAAACTAATTCAGGAGGGAGTCTGCATTTCACCTGCTCTGAATCAACTATGTATTGCGTTAATAAAACTGGACTCAGTGACAATTCCCTTGATATGTTGTAATTCGAAGTAGTAAAGTGATTATTTCTGTGCTACCTGGCCATTTACCACTATTCTCTAGCCTAAGTGACTTATTTGTAGAATATTTTATTTCATAGTTGTGTATTTTCTACTCCACAGCTCAGCTTTGAACCTTGCATCGAAGCACAGCTGAAGACCATAAATGGGGTGAGTTTGGGACTTTTTCAGTCCCTGGAATGACACACAGCAAATGTAGGTGCCACAATACATAGGTCAGCATTTGGCTTTTTTTTCCCTTCTCACTCCGTGCAATAAAACAGTGGCAGGGGACAGCTGGCTGTCAGAGGTGCGGCCTTTTGAACCAGCTCTAAACACCTAGCCATTTGTAGAGCTCTTCCAGCTCCCACATCAATTTTCACAGCAGTAATGAAAGCTTGCTGCCTTGAGTGTCCTGGGTGAGTTCCAGTTACGTTATTACAGTTTACATGTCTCAGTTTCCTTATAACTTTTTGGTATGAAGCACTGATCACAAACCATTTGTGTAGACATGCATCCAGTTTCGAGGCATCTGTCTACCACTTCAGAGCAGGTTGTGGTTTAGTGATAGTTGAGTGAGCTGTACCCATGCACACGTCGCACAAGAACACACATCATGCCTCATGTACAGTCCCACTGAACACAGGCAAGGAGAGAAATGCCCGTTCCAGCCTGTCCTCAGATCTCCTATCCTGAGCTGGCCCTTTGCCTCTTACTTCAAAGCTGGGAGATGCTTTTTGGCATGAGTCATTGCTCCTTGTTCTGCTGGGTGTGTTCATCACACTGCCAGGCATGGCCCAGACCCGCTGCTCTGGGACACATCTCCTCCTGCCTTTCTCTCCACACTCCTCATGGGTTGCAGGACAGACAGTATTTCTGCAGACAGGCAGTTCATGACTGTGTACAGTTATATTGGACTTGTCCAGCATTTTGAGAACGTTGTGTTCTTTGGATGAAAGACACCATAAAGTACCAACCTGCCCATCACTTGTTAGTTGTAATGTATCCAGAGACTCGTTGAAGGCCAATTATATTGCGTCTATTGCTTCAGGTACTTGGAAACATTTATGCAAATTATCTCAAATAAAAATAGAATTTATTGTGGCTGTGTAAATGCTCTTCATGATTCTGAGTCCTGCAGACAATGTCAAGAAGAAAGTTGATGCCAGAAACCTTTGTACAACCGTCTTGAAACCCACTTCATTTTCTTACTGGTAAGCTCAGTCCCACACTCAGTGCAATCAGTGTAAGACCAGCACATTTAAAAATCAGTATCTGACTTCAAACAAGTCAGTACTCAGCATTTACCTCACAGACTCCTATCGATTTCATGGTGCGTACAACCCAGGGATGCTGCAGCGGTTTCCCCTCTGGATAAACAATATGGCAAGACTTGCCAAGATTTCCGGATGTTGCTGCTCTACGTGGTGACACAAAGCAAAGGCCAGCCCAACTTAGAGAGCAGATTAAGATGTGTTTGCGGTTGGTTTGTACCATAGGAGTACTGCAAGCCTCCCACGCTGGCTTGTCTACCTTCCTGAGCTGTGGCATGACAAAATGGGGTACATACAAACCCCAGAGAAGCTCCAGTGCCTGTAAAGTCCTGAAGGGTGCAGGCCCATTCAGAGGGAATGCAGACAATATTTTGAATAGGTGATGTCACTTTTAGCAAAGGTCTAAAAGAAGAGGGAGAAGAGACTCTGGCTGAACTCTCTCTGTCATCTCCTTTCAGTAGCTGCATCATGAAATAAGGCAAAGAGTGTGGCAAGGACTGGTTGTCATCACAGTGCTTATCTATGGTAAGCGTCTGTAAGCATGCACCAAAAAGGCTGGCCCCATGTCCCACTTTGCCCATGGCAGAGTCCCAGGAATCACTGCTGCTGGTGCTTCTGCAGAGGCGAAGGTGGGAATGGGGGAGAGGACTTGCCAGCACTGAAAAGAGAAGGGTTACTCAGTTATATTTGCAAGCCCCCAGAAGTTGTTCAGCCTCTCCTTCCTAGGAGGGCACAAGTAGTCCATATTCTGCTCCTGGGAAGAAACGTGAGCCACCTCTGGTCCAGGGTGACGAGCAAAGGGAAACTCTCCATCTAAACTAGCCATTGACTAGTTGAAGGCATGTGGCAACATACAACTGAGAACCGGCAATCCATCTGGATGTCTCCTCCACCTGCACACTTCACTATCGCTGTTATTTAATTAGGAGCTGAGCATCTGCAGGTTTCTCACTCACAGAATGAGAAGGAACACTTATTATTTTTTCCACAACTGTCCTGTTATTTGAGTCACATCTGATTTACATTTAGTAGGAAGCCAAAACCGGTACTGTCAGCATTGCTGATTAATAATGGCAATGTAACCCTGATGAGATCCCTTCCTTTTGTCTCACAATAAAACTGAGAGTCCTATATATTGTGTGCGGCTTCCCTGAAGTGCTGTCCACTCATGCCACTTTAATGAGGAATGCATTAGAGATGTTCTTCTTTGGCTACCAAGCACTTACCAACACCCTTACCTCCAACAGGTGGGAGGGAAGGGAGAGGGTGGAGTAGTAAAGTCATAGAGCCAGCTGTGATGGAGGTGGGAGGGAACAGCATCTCTAAGTGATTCACACCTCACTAGCTCAGGTCTTTGTTGGTTTCCCTTCTGCCTGGTCTACCTGTGCCATCACCCTGGGAAACCAGACTGGAGGAGAAGGTAAGAGTGTACAAGGCAGTGGCTATCGCTGGGGGCAGTGCTTTTAACAAGGGCAGTCATCATCCTCATCCTGCCTATTTCCCCAGTAGCAGGAGGAGCAAGAAGACAGGTTTTATAGATCCCTGCGTGTCTGAGGAGCCAGAAGCCTTTGGCCAGTGCCGACTCTGCCTTCTCCCCATGTTCCCTGCTTTCCCCAGCCATGTCTTAGAGCTGCTCCTAGACTCACTGGAGAACATCGCTAGAGTAAATTCTGCTGACCATGGGTTATAGTTCAGCACTTTTCCCTCTAGTTAAGAGCAAGGCACATAATTAGAGTACCCTTTGCTAACAGTACCTTCAGATGGCTGGAATTCCTGGCCAAACATTGAAAAGTTCATGTCAGTCTGCACACGACATGATCTCCCCAAAGACTGTCTTTTCCAAAATGGTTTTGGTTGCCTCTGAATGCCTGGCTTGTGGCACCCGTGCTCTGGTTTGCAGGGGCAATATTTAACTTCAGTTCTTGTAAACTTCATGCAGACTTTTGAGCCTCCAGCAGTACGCAGAGATGGGCCATGATGCCTGAAATTGGGACTGCACAGCTGACAGTACCCCAAAGGAAGGAGAAGGCATTCATGGAAGTGTGACTGTAAGCCTTTGACTAGGCATGTGAGAACAATGCTGCAGAAATCCTTGAACGCATAGGTTCTGCCTCTGCGGTGGAGTCTCTGAATGCTGATCATCAGCTCATACCAAAAGATATTTGAACCTCTTAAGTGTATTTATTGTTCAGGGAAAACTTGTCCTTGCCCTTTTTCCTTCAGAACTTGCTATGATTCAGAGATCTGCGACTGTAAACCTTCATCTTTTCAGGGTCATAAACTCTCTGTGCTGCTGCAATGTTATTGAAAGAAGCAGTTTTCCTTGCTCACATCATCTCTTGGGCACTTAGGTCTGGGTGAGGTGGCTTGCAGTTGGACAGCAAGGTAAATGATACAGCACTAAAACAAGGAGATCACATTTAGCCATTGAGGTAGAAAATGATCTGTTTTCAGCCTGAAAATGCTTTTTTTTTTAATCCTTCTATATCAGCCATTACAGAAAAAGCACACTGTGGCTGAGCCATAATTGCAGTTCATATAAATGTCTACAGTGATGAAATTCTCTTCAGTCAGATAGTAAAGAAGAAAGATGATATCCTAGTCTGCAGGTGCCCCCAAATATTAGTTGAACGAGTAACTGGTTTGCATTAAATTTCAAAGGCCTATCCCATTGCAGTAGGCTTGAATTCAGAGCTTTTTTCCCATGTTGTTCTTCCTCCTGCAGCACCACCCAAATGCCTACATCTACAGCCCTTTTGCAAGAAGACAGCCCCTAGCCAGAAGCACATAGCTAGTCTCTAAGGACCCAGTTTCTCAGAGCTATTGGCTCTTCTGCAGTCGTCACAGGAGTGATGCCATGGACCTCCTCCAATTTTTGCCACAGTAACTGTGAGCTCCACTGTGGTGGCCAGCCCTGATCTTCTCAGGCTCTGGTTGGACACTCTCTGTTCTGCACCATCACACAGCATTTGGATCTGCTCCAGAATTAAAAGCACAAAAGCCTAGAGAATGAATGGGGAAATGGCAAGAGATATGGCATTGCTCTTACCTTCTCTGGGTCTCACAGAGTTCAGGAGTGCTCCCCTTCAGACATGCCTGGAGGTTTTCTTTTGTGCCTGCTTTGCAAAAGGTCCTTCTTCCCTGGTGACCCCCAAGAAGGCAGGTCTTGGAGTGGCCAGCACAGTTTCTGTGGTCCTGAGCTGTCTTCTCTTCCTGAAAAGACTGTGTTGGGAAGCAGGGCACCCATACCAGCACCCTTGCTCTACAGCTCACCGAACCTTGACTGAGGAACACGTTGTCACGTGTCACTTAACTCTGGGTTAGTTTTACTATTTGATGAAAAAGTATTTGCAATAATGTAATAGGATACAAATAGACAAAGTCATAAAAATCCTATTGTTAAGATTACACTTGCTGGTAAAGATCCTTTGCGGATCTCGGCTATTTTATGTTTTTCCTTTAACTTATATTAGGCATCAGAATCTCCCTTTATTGATGTAAGATGGAGGTTCTTTGACAGAGATGGCTGTTGCCGCTGCTGTCTCCCCTGTCACTCCCCATTCACCGAAGAGAGGGAAGGGTAGAGGGGAAAAAACTGTTTTTCTATGTCATCCAAAGCTCAAATACCCCAGTTTTCACATAGCTTGCTGGAGAAAACTTTCTTCTCAACACCTGTGATTAGTTTTTGGACCCCATGTAGTATCATGTGAAGAGTTACCTTACTTTTGTCTTCATTCCTCCTCAGGATCCTCTGATTAAAATGTCTAATCTATATCCTAATTTGCAAAATTTTAGGTCTGGAATACTTATCTTTGCCACCGTCTTCCGCCTGCAAACAAAACACTGTGCCTCTGTAATAATGCCCAGTCTTCTGACTAGATTTATAGCTGTTGGTTTTCAGTGACTATCTAGTAAAAAACAAATGTGATACTACAGATGGTGTTGAGCAATACCAAACACTACTCTATGCATTTTACAGAAACACTTTTGGTAGACACTGTCACAGATACTGTGTGAAAAGCCATCTCAACTTATGCCACATGTAGGAAAGAAGCAGCCATCTCCTTGTCTGAAGATGGATTTTTAAATAAGATGTTACATCTGACATTGCATTTAGGCACGCACTGATTTTTGTATGAATGAGAGTTCCTAACTAGATGGCAGAAATTAAAACCTATTCATACTTTTTCAAGAGTGAGATGTACAGTCACTGCAGTCCTCCGTTCCATACTCTGACACCTTGTCTCCTTCTCTTGAATAATCTAATAATAACTGAAGTTTCCACTCCAAAAAGCCCTCTGCATTAATCATTTGGTCTGTCGAGATCTCAGCTCAATTATCATCAGCTTGCATCTCTGCAACTAGGAAATTACATTAAAAGTTACTCCAAAGTGATGTCAGAGTGCGAGAGTTGAATGGAGAAGGGGTAGCTGGGCTTCATCGTGTCACAGCAAAGCGTCCTCTCCAGGGCACTGCTGAGCTGGTGTGCAGTACTGTTTCCAAGGAAAAGAAAATAAAATTAATGCAATCGATTTACTTCACGTTTTGCCTTGTCTCAAAAATTATTGAGTCATTAATCTTAGCAATGTCATGGTGTTGTCATTCACTGAATTCAATTAAATAGGAGCTCACCATTAGAGAGATCTGTGTGTTCTTCACAGGCAGTAATACCCTTCTTGACCGTAATGAGCGGAGCTCCCCTTGTTGAATTAGGGGGAATTCAAAGGAAAGGAGCTAATGAAGATGAATAGGGCAAACTGCTTCAGTATACATCATCCTGTACACACCTAACCCTGATAGTACTGGGCCCAGTTCTACTTATATAGGCATGGGAATTAAATGGAAATGCAAGCTCACAAGGTTCATTTCAGGGCCCCTGGCTCTTGTGCTCTTCCATTCTCTAATTTCTGTTTTCACTGAGCTAATGCAGAGTTTCTGGACCAAGAGGCCAGAGGCTTTCATGCACCAGGGCCCCCAGCTGCCTTCCTCAGAAAACTGTGCTGTGAAGTGGCTTTGTGCCTTTGTGTCACAGCAGCCGCTGCTGAAATAGCACAGTATTGCAAGGCAGAGGAGCGCCCACCAAAGAAACCGAGTGCTGATGGTCTGAAGGAAAACTAACAGGTCTGAAGAGAAATTGGAAAAAAAATATGTCAAGAGGTTAATTGAGCTGAAGCTAATTTACACTGCACGAGCAAGCAAAAGTTTCTGTGATGCCACGCAAGAATGGAATTACCATGAGAATATCAATGAAACTGCAGTACATTAGATCAATAGACCATCAGGAAAAAAAACATCTGATTATGTCGAAGGGAACTGCCAGAACAAAAAGTCTCTTGGGAGACTTGCTTTCGGCCAGCAGGTTGACGTTATGTCACTGGGAATGCTACAAAAGATGGCACCCGGGCTCTGATGAAGGGAGAGCGTTGCTGCTGACCACCGTGGAATGCTTGGTGGGATCTTGGGGTTACCTCTATTTCACACATGAGCACGGTGCAAGGAATCCCAGGTCTCCACTGACAGGTCTTAGGCCACCTTACGACACGGCCTGCAGGTTATTAGCAATAACAAACATTAGTTTGATTGCCTAAGGACGTATAGCTGGAAGATGCAGGGCTGCACCTAAGGTAATCAGCCTGGCCTGTTAGCAGAGCTAATCAGCTATAGCACTAGTGATAGCACAATGATATGATGATAGGGCTTCTGCTTTTGGAGCTAACATGGGTGGGTGTCTGTGCTCTGCTTGCCGTGATGCAGCGCTTGTGTCATCTCACAAGCATCACTCTCAGCCTTAACTCCAGTCCTTATGCTTGGAAGTACTCTACAGAAAACGTGTGCTGGATACCATACGGGATACTTTTTGACCTGTTTCCCCAAAATACTGATACGACATAGGGTCACGGCATGTATTATATACACTGTGGTAGTGCCATGGGGCTATACAGAGTCAGTGGTAGGCAGTGTAGACACACACGGTAAAGGAGGGTTCTGGCATGGGCTCTAAAGATCTTCCTTCAAAAGAGACAGAAGTGGAGGAAGGGACGAGCACACAGGTATGCACACAGAGCACACCGTGATCATATAAACGTGGGACACAGTAAACGACTACAAAGTGATTCAACTCAATGTGTGATGTTAATGCACCTAAATTACAGGGTGTAGAGTGTGTTCAGTCCTCAGCTGAGTAGACTCATTCAGATGTGTACTATATTTTCACTGCAGCATAATCCTCTTTAGAAGAATGACTTTATTCGCAGATGAGGGCATCTGCATAGGAGCTTAGTGCACTTTAACTTGCGCTTACAGACTTTGTACCACTGACTGACTTGCTTTCACTACCCTGAATGGACCTGTGACAGACCAATGTTTGTAGCACTGCACTTCTAATCTTCACAAATATCTAAAGACCCACCTGCCTTTGGTGTTATGGACCAAAGAGATGAGGGTAAGTCACTGCTCACACTGTGCCCCTGTGAACAAGAGGTGTGACTTCAGAGTTGTAAAGGCAGAGTTGTTGTTGTCACTGGTACTGCCCCAGTCCTGTGTTGGGAAAGAAGCACCTGAACTTGAGGAGCTTTACTCTATCCCTGATCAGGTGTAACCATTGGAGGGGTACCCAAGAAGCGATGTATGCGTCTTCATCTCTGGTCGTTTCCTGGCCTCCTAGGCTCGAGACAGCTTCTTTCAGAGGGCACATTAGGTTCTGGTCTAGCCCTGCATCATTTACTCTGTGCATGTGTTGCATATTCAAATTGTTTCAACAGGCTTTGTAATGATTCGGGGCACTGATTATTGTTCATACAGCAAACAGTTGTAGTGGCTTAACACCTTACTATTCCCCGTCATTTGATTAATGATCCTTTCTTGGAGATAACCCCTTCACCAGAAGAGAAAAGGTGCCTGCCTTCACAATATCTTATTTCATGCCATCTTTCTTAGCACAAGGCAGCCTTCAGTAGAAGCATCACCAAATTTTGAGCATCAGAAGAAAGGCAGGTGTCTTGGCAACAGCTTGCATCAGAGCCCACTAAAGTCTCGACTGGCTCAGAACTATCCACTGGGACATCTTGATCAGAGCCCTGCCGTCCTGGTGCAGCAAGTGATCGGTGGCTGGTACTCCCCAGGAAAACAGTCTTGCTGAGAGCTCTGCACTCTGAAGTCTTTGCTTTATTAAGAGGAGGAGTGCTTGCCTGGTGAAGCACAAATAAGTTTTAAGAGCACATGGAGCTAATATTGCTTAACTTCTGCTTCATGAAATTGTTAAGCTGAAATTGGAAAAGTCGGTGAAAATGCTCACTGATTGCTCCCTCAGCATAAACACTCTCATATCCACTTCCTTCTTTTTTTCCATGCTGTTGTGGTAACTTCATTACCTTTCTCACTTCTTCTTGCTGGCTATTTATGGGGCCTCTTTCAAAACTGGCAGCTCTTGCAAAGTCTTCTGCCTATGGGGATTTTTTTTGCTATGGGGTGACTCATGGTTTGCCAGAGGGTTTTGCTGTTATAATAGGAGCAAAAAGCATTTACAGAAAGACTAGCAGGAGAAGGGGCATGCAAGCATCAGGGAACAATTCTGAGGCAAGAGCAGAAAAAGAAAAAACAAACATTGAAGTAGCTAAAGGAAAGTTCAGCCATAACTCGCAGGACAAACTGTAGGGAGATGAAAGGAACAGGAGATGACAGCTTGCTGAGGGACAAAAGTGGTTTTTGTTCACATTGATGTGTTTATTTGTAGCTCATAATTGTGAGCAGATTTTTCACGTAATTGGAAATATTACGTTTTTATCACCTTACACATTTTTTTCTGCTTTCTGCTCTTGTTTTACCATTGATAAAGTATCTCGGACTAGGAGAATAACTAGAAGGAAAAAGGCAACAAATAGCCACTTCTTAAAAATGAACAAGTGTTTTAGTTTATGTGCTTTCACCTTCCCTTGCACTTCTGAGAAGTTCTCAGTTTGCAACACATCCACCACGGACAGCTTTTACTATTACTGACGTAGTCTTTGAGTTCTCCCAGTGTAGGGCACGAAATGGCTTGCATTTCTGTACCTGTAAGCATTTTATTTAGTTAGCTACTTTAGTTTGACTATTCAGGTGCTAACAGCGGCGGGGAGCTACCTCTGTCCCGCCCTGGGCCCACTGCAATTCTTTGTATGCTAAAGCCAGTGGTCCATGCTAAGCGAAGAGTGTCCTCCCACCCCAGCTTGCCACAGACAGGCTCTTCCCACAATGCCTTTATCGGGGGATGTGGCTGGTGTGATGGCCACTGTCCTTGTCCCCCCATGGGACTCCTTCTGAGGCGAGGAGCTGGGGGATGGAGTGGGCAAGCTGGGGTGGGGAGGAGGAGGAAGGGAAAGTTGGTGCCGAACAAAGACGGGGCTGGCAAGGGGAAGCGGAGCAGAGCTGGGGAGGGGAGGGATGGCCCCACGGATGAGGTGAGGGCACCGGGAAGGAGCGAGGCTTGCCAGGACATGGGGAGAGGGGAGACTTGGAGAAAGGGAGCAGCATGAGGAGAAACCCAGGGAGCAGAAGTTGGGATGGGATGGGAGGGAAAGTGGATTTGATGGAGGGGGGAAGACAGGGGAAGAGAAAGAAGCCTCATCTGCTGCAGAAATCAGGAGGTACAGGGTGAATTAGGCATTGAAGTACAGGGAATTAAAAGCTTATCTCAAGGTTGAAGCAACTGATGACTGCACTGAAAAATCCAATTCTGTCCTTAGAAACATCAAAGAGATCCTGTATCATGCCTGACACACCACTTAAACCAGAATTGGCATTGCTGATCACTGATACTCCGTTTCTTCTTCTATTTTTTGGTGCCTGACTTGAGATGCTGGAGCTCTCCCAGCTGCAGATGCTGACAACGGACAATGCTAGTGGGTGTGTTTCATGGTCTAAATTGCCAAATATGCCCAAATCATCACACCCTGGTCGCTTCAAGCAAGGTCCTGAAATCAATGTTACCTCTTGACCTTGTGCTTTGCATGCCTCAGCTGTGAAACAAGGACCAGACAGCCTCCACCCCTCACAGCGCTGCTGGGGTGCAAAGTCACACACCAGTTCAGCAGGTCCCGAGGTGTGAATCAGCCTGCAGGGAGGTGGGTGGCCCATGGGACGTGGCACCGGGAGCCTGGCCGCAGAGCTGGAAGCGGTACGGCAGAGGATGACGCGCTGTCTCGGCCACGGTGCCAAGGAAGAGAGGTGTTACGGGGCTCACCAGGATGACTGTACTGGGAAAAGCAGCTTGGGAATCGTTGGACTGACATCTGAGATGGGTTCGAAGGCTGCATTGAGATGGCTTCACAGACTGTAGTGCTCAACTGGCGGAAAGCCAGATAAGGAAACACCCAGCTTTCTGAGAAGGGTTTGTACAGTGCGCAGAAAAGTAGGTTTCATTTGCAGCAGGCTGCATTTGAAACCGAAAATATTGAATATCTGCCCGTCAAGGGAGCACAATCCGCCATGTACAGTCACTGCAACAGGCCCTGCGATGAGAAAAGGGATGCAGGCAAGGTGATCTCAGACACAATGCATTCCTAATTACCTAATTCTTGAGCATGTAATTTGGCAACTTTAATGATGCTTTCCAGTGCTGCTTTTCCCTGCAATGACTGGTATTGGGGAAATTTTCAGCACCTGACTAGGACAGAAGCAGAATATATTCAGCCTCACGCAGCAGGACTCTTGAAAATGGTGAGACTTCAGACAAAAAATGCCTGTGCTGAGCGCAATTAGGCATTTATCACCTTTGGGATGGAATGAGGTTAAAAGTACCAGTATTGCTGAGTTCCATGTTAAATGATCTAATTTCTAAAGAAATTCTTCTCATTAATGACACTGTAACACGCTTTAAGCTGCAAAGAGTGAATCCGAAGCTGGCATCTTTGAGGACAAAGGAAAAAACAATCCAAAGCATCATTTTATGGAAAAGCAAAGGTTTCTCTCCAGATTCTTTTCTCCTGTGACCTTTGGTATTTGGCATTAGGCAAGAAATCTCTTCAGAAAGTTGCATCCATCTCACAGTAGGGAGAAAGAAAGGGACTGGTAGTTGGAAACCTCTGTTACAAAACTAAGGTAACAAATTCTCATTGAAAGACTGTAAATGAGGATAATTTTCGAAAATAAGTAGTTGGGTCAGTGAATTTGTGATCTTCTCCAGCCATTTTGTTGCTGTACAGCCAACTAGTCTTTGTGGCATCTGTATACCTGGTTCCTATTGAGTGCAGATAAAAGAAAAGTGAAGACCCAGCCAACGCGGCAGCAGTATGAATGTCTTTCAAAATACTCGTCAGAGGCAAAGTCAACAAAAGCTGAAAACCCATCATAAAAAAAGGCAAGTCGGGGAAAAATTGCCCTGTGTGCTCAAGCCAGATACTAAAGTAACAGTATTACAATCAGAAAGTAAATAAAATGAAGCCCAGCAGTGAGATAAAGAAGGTGATTGTCGTGACCATGGTATGATGCAGACAGGGAGAGAAAAGCCGTCTCTCACTGTACAATATAAAGAAGAAATTCTTTACCATGAGGGTGGTGAAACCCTGGCCCAGGTTGCCCAGACAGTTGGTCCATGCCCCATCCCTGGAAACATTCCAGGCCAGGTTGGACGGGGCTCTGAGCAGCCTGACCCAGGTGAAGCTGTCCCTGCTCACTGCAGGAGGGTTGGGCTAGATGGCCTCTGAAGGTCCCTCCCAGCCCAAAGCATTCCATGGTTCTATGATTCTATTATCCTGCAGAGGGAATCACGGTGCCACCTCTTTATCAAGTAGCTTCCCAGGAGCCAAGGGGGAGCATGGCAAGGCACGTGTGAGAAACCCCCAGATTTGTAGGTGAGTGGGTTATTTTCGAGTCCCTCACTGGAACACGCAGCTCCAGTGTTTGCCACTGTTCCTCCCCAAGCTCCCATTTCAGGAGCGAGGGTTTCAGTTTCTGCCGGTCATAAAATGAGAGTGATCCAGCATCACTTTGTTTATTTTGAACCATTTATATTTATAGTTTGTGAATAACAGGGAAAACCAGGGATGCTACCATGCCAAACAAAGCAGTTGAAACACTCTCCTCGCCCTTCCAGCCTAGAGGAAAATAAATATCATGGCATTTAGTGAAGATGCAGCACTGTCATAATAACGAAATACTTGGTTTTTAAGGCAATGATTGAAAATAACAGGTTCACAAGCAAAATAGGTGGGACCAAACACATTACGCATGCAAACCTAGTAACAGTAATTAAGGTTATGTTCCTGGGAGGAAAAGTGTAACTAATACAGATGACATGCAATTTTTTTCAAACAACAGCAAATTGTTGAAAGGCCTTTAAGTGGAGCAATACAGCACACGAGTGATCCCATCTCTTATTTGTTGCCTGGCAAACTGGATTAGAGTTTAACAGATATGAAAGGCTGCGACCAGCTACAAGATTTTCCTCTACTGTTATGCAAGCAGATCTTGACTTTGCAGTAACCTGTGCTCTTCAGCAGAGAATAAGCAGAACTCAGCTTCACTTCCAGCTAGAAAGGAAGAGAAAAAAACCTGCAAAACCAACGAGGAGTGTTTTCCATATCAGCCCGCTTCGAAATGCAGCAACCTGGGGCCAGATCCGGAGCTGTTACAGAGGGAGATGGCTCCACTGGCTCCAGCTGAACTCTCACGTCTCTAAAGGTTGCAGAGCTGGCTGGGAGTTATGCAGCCCATGAATTTCTTTTCACACTGCCTTTGAAGTTCTAAATAAAAGCAAAAGTAGTAGCCATATAGCCCTTCTCCCTGCCTTTTTAGGTACTCCACTGCTAGTATGAGCAGTGCAACATACAAATAGTGAAGGTCAAATTAATTCATTTCTTTTTTTAAAAGTCGGTGGAAAGCTGCTGGTGGCCCATGTGAGGTCTTGTGTCAGGAAGCTCCACCGTTTCAGAAGCTCGGGCACAGGGGAACATTTTATTTTTGAAGGACATATTTTTAGTGAGGCTGAGTCAGAGCGTGACTTGCTTTTGACAAAAACTGAGATGGAAAAGTGGAAAGATGCTCCTGTATTAGTTGCTAACACATTTGGTTCCCCTGCTACAGATGTACGACTGCCTAGACTGGCACTTGCATTTGAATAGTGCCTGCAGGTTGCACCCAGGAGCAGAAGTTGTCCTTCTGGAGATCAGGCCATCATCAGTGTCCCAGTGTCCCACCACCCCTCAATAAATTGCCAGGGAAGCTCTATGTTTCCTGAGGGTAAACTTTCCCTCTGCAGATTCTTCAGGAAAACTTCCCCCGTTTATGCTCTCATTCAAAGGCATCAAAATAGAAACACCTAGGCTTCCTCCATAAATTATCAGGACAATTTAAATTTCTTTCTTAGAGAAACAAAACCAAGAGATTGTTTCCATTTTCAGTGCTTCTGACTCACGTATTCTGTATTCAGTGCACTGGGTCTCAGCATATAAACAGCTATTCCATGGAATCATATCAGAGAAAGATTTGACTGTTCCCATTTTTTCTTCACTAATTTTTAATAAAAAGTCCTAAAGTCATGGGCCACAGAACTTCTGATTAGGGTGTACAGAATAGTTTTCCTCCATGCCATTAAGAAACCAAAATAAATTACTGAACAACTAAATGAATGCTTTAGCTCTTGGCTAAATAAGTAAACGCAGTTCTTGATTAGCATGGGAACTTCAACACCTCGTCCCAGCTGCCATGACAGCCACCAGCACCTGTAATATTGTGCCTCATTTCTGGAGCAGGGACCCACTCTGTGACCTGGCTAGGGAAAGTCTCCCGGTAGAAAAAAAATCACTATTGACAAGTAAACCAAGGCTTTCTCCTCCCTTAACAGCCTCAGAGAGGAGAGGGGAAGCTGGCGACGGGCTCTCTGCTGTCATGAGTGAGCATAATGTGAATACCTCGACAGGCAGGATCTGCGATTTTGACAGATAGCTGCAAAGCAAGTAATAACCGAGTGTTCAACCCCCGCAGCGAGGGCGCAGCCCATCTCTGCTGGCATTCTCCTTACCCTCTCTCCCCCACCCCTCCTTTGTGAGGTCGTCTTTGTGTTCTTTAGCTCTTTCTTCCTCCTCCTTCCCCCTTTCTTCCTTTTGTGCTTTTTTCCCCCCCTACTTCTCCCCTCCTGGGATCCAGCGGTTTGGGCCCTGCGATTCTTCACGGTTCATTGGGTTTGCTTTGCAAGGCTTCATTCCTCCGCGTCAGACAAAGATTGCGAGGAGGGGAGCAGAGGCTGTAGAAAGCAGGTTACATCAGGCACGCTGCAGACAGCGCTGAAATGTGTTTGTAACCTCGCCAGACGGACGGACAGCCCTTGCGCGGAGGGGGCTCTGGAAAGCAGATTCAAAGTCATACGGACCAGAGGGTGGGAGGGGAGGGGGATGGAGAGGCAGGATGCCCAATTTCCATACATTTCCATGAGCTTACTGTCATTTCTGCCTAGCGTGTCACCAGCAGCACATTACAAGGCTTTCCTGTACTAGTCCTGCCTATTATAAGCATACCCTGACCTAGATGCTTCATTTCCCCCCCAAAAACAAATTTATGCTGTGGAAAGATCACAGGCGCTGCCTGGAGCTGGTAGGAAGCGTCCCTCATCACGGTTTGCTCGTTTGTGCTGGTTGCAGTTGCTGTTCTAAGCCATGCAAAACAATTCAGCAACTATAAACAGGGATACCCCAGCCACCCTTCGAGTGTATCGAGGATTTTACTCATCACCCAGCTACAAAGGTGCGTTGCGTAAACGGGCAGACGCTCGTCACGCCAGCAAGCCTTCCAGGTGTCCCAGCCTGCAGCCGCAGCCCTGGGTGGAAGCCCACGGTCCCAAGCTCCATCCCGAGGGCAGCAGGGAAGATCCCAGGCTGGGGAGTTTACACTGTAAACACGCCTGAAAAAGTGACATCGTTAAAAATAGCAAATAAGAGCGTTTGACACTGTTTATGAAAGGGGCTTACAGCAATGGCCCATCCTTGATAGTCTCCTTCTGTCAAAGCCCCGGGGAAGAAGAAGCCTCACAGATGCTTCATCCCACTTGTGGTCTATCCTGGGCATGGCGGGCAGCCCGAGCCCAGCCCTCCATCCCATCACCACAGAGCCACCACTGTCAGCTCTGCTCCACTGAAAACCAAAGGGATAGATCTGTCCAGGGAGACTTGAGGACGGGCTTCTCAAAGCAGGGCTTACTCTAAACATGCATTTTTCTGTACTTCAGAATGTGCCCTAATGACTGAATCCCGAGCAGCAGCTGGACCACTTTGCAGCCTGTGCTGAAGGCTGAGCGATGCCCTGCCTGCCCCAGCAGCTGAGCCTTGTAAGGGACAGACAGAAACCTCCTTTTCCCCTGCCGAGTCTGTGATGTCAGTCCTTGAGGAGAGGACAAGTTTCCTCTGGCCTTTCGGGATGGAGATTAGGGAACAAGTTTTTCTAATTCTCATCTGCTAGAACGATATAAGGCGTGTCCTAAATCACACCCACCAAACTTGAACCCTGCAGGCTCTTGGGTGGACTGAGCCTTACCGAGCTGTGATGCCCAGAGGGAGATGGTTTAGCCGGTTCCTTGAAGTGCTCCCTGCACGTGGAAAGGCTCAGCCAAGCTCTCAGCCCACAAATGCTGCCCTTATCTGGAGAGAAGCATCAGGAGCATCCAGCCTCACAGTGTCCGTGCCCAAGCAGGGCAAGACATTTTTGGAGGAATTCATGGCTTAGAAAGATTGTAACAATTTCTAAGTATTCAAAAAGAGACCATATTATAACATGCCTGTCTAGTATCCACTTTAAAATCAAATTCTAGTCCAGCTCCCTTAATATAGCTACTTACAAAAGCTAAACTGCTTTAGAGATAATTTTTCTTATATTTTGTCTTCTGCCAATGACAACCATACGTAAGTGCATGTGTGTGTGTTTTTAGTTTAGCCAAAGTCAGCCAATTCTTTATTTTAGAGGGAAATAAATAACTTCTTTTCTCCCTGTTCCATTGTCTACCTTCCTACTCCTACCACGGCTCCCTGCTCCAGCAGCTGAAGGCCAGAAAACTTCAACAGAACTTGCAGAATCCTCAAAAACTAACGAGACGAGCCTGAAGACCACAGGTTTGGTGGCTTGAGGGGGGTCAGGTGGGTCTCTGGCCCATCTTTCCACTGTGTGGGACCGCAGCCTCCAGCATGCTCTGGCATGCAGCAAGCTGCTTAGCTGCTCAACCGCTTCAAGGAGCTTAAAATAGGACCTTCCCCTGGCAGCAAAGGCGGTGGCTGAGAGTGAGCAAGAGCGTAAGAATTTGTCCCGAAGCGTCAGAATGAGCCCGGTTTTGCTGTTACACACTGTGGCTTTCCATTGCTTTTCTAACGGCGTTTCTTCTCTCCTTGGCACTCTGTAAAAGAAGGAGTATCAGGCCCCTCAAATGCTGTCAGATGCCGCTGAGATATTTGTCACCGAACCTTAAAGCTGTTGTTTAATCACTTCGCTCACAGCCAGATTCGCCCTTTTGTTTATAGAAACTTCTGCAGTCTGGTATGTGTTTTCAGGCAAGATCAAGCTGTTTTCCAGCAAAAAGGTCTTTTCAAATCTGCAGTCATGTCTTATTTGAACTCCAGCTGGGCTCCTTTCTGAGTGCAACTTGTCATGGTTTACAACACAGCGTTTCCTTCTGTAGCTGTTGTTTTACTGTTTGCATTCAAAGTTGACTCTGAGCTTCCACCATCCTGTGCCCGCACCAACTCCTGGTAGGAAGCCCTAGGAAACAAGGGCCACCACCATGCCTTGCTCAGTCTGGAAATACATAAAGATGTGATGCTATGTTATGCTGCGTTATAAGCAGAACGCTGCAGCCATCTGTGCAGAGCTACATCCAGCCATGCCTGACAGACGGCTGGTGTACCCAAATATCTGGTGAACGCTTGATGGTCTGCTAAGATCAATTACTGTCTAACCGCCGCCTCCTACCCTCTTAATGTATTCATTGGTTTCATGGCAGTAATGAGTAACGGTCACATTTCTGGGAATTACCATTTTTGAGAATTTTTTTACCACACAGCTCAACATTGTCTGATTTTGCAAGTTAAATTATCAGCTCAGGGTCTCTCTTCACCAGCTGTCACAAATAACAAAAACAACTGCCTAGGAGAGGTTAAGTTAGGAAACTTTCAAGCATAGTTTAAATGACCTTTTTTGTCCCTCTTTTTCATTTCTAAAAAACAACAACTAAAAAATCCCTTCACCTGACCCCAGTGGGTATGGAGTGTAGAAGTAAACCATCATATTACAAGATATGCTGTCTAGGAAATTACAATTCTTTCTAGCATGGTTCACATGTGAACATTATGGTGTTCAGAGGAAGCAAATGTAGCCACAACAGCTTAGGTACAACTCAAATATGAATATAGCAGTGTCAGCAACTGGTCTAGTGTTGAGGGGCTGTGCACAGTTCATTTTCACTGAACACAGGAATAGGATGCAGAAAACCATTTGATCGATTATATACTATTGCCCTGTTCGGCTGCATGCACAAGGAGGAATAAAACAGAAAAAAAAAAAAAAATTTGGAATACAAACTAGTTAGCTATCAATGCAGAAATAGGATGTGTAGGATGACTGCTAACAGTAGGTAATTTCAGGGCTCACAGATAACATAATCTGTTAATTTACTTATGGCTGCTATCCAGCAATAGTGAGAAGTGTGGCTGGGTGGAGAAGGATATGACAGAAAAAAAATGTACGAAGTTTACACTAAGTTTGGCAGTGTCAGCCGACAGAAGGGACCCAGTAGAGCTGGCCACAGCCAGGTTAGCTGTGGGGTGCTGGAGGAGGGGTGCACAGCACCCAGCTGCGGCTGCTTCCCACCGCCCGCTCCGCTCCGCTCAGCCAGGGGTGACAACGCAGGGAGCAACATCTCCTTCCATCCACCGGCAGATCCACGCCTCAGGAGAGGATTTATTTTTTTTCCAAATTTCAGTGAATTCTGCTTGAAAAAAATCATGGAGTCTAGCAATTTGTCCCTTAGGTAAAGATTTAAATTTCACGTTTAGTTATATGTACAGACTAACTGGTCACTGCTGAGGGAAACTAAATCGGTTACAAAGCCCTAGGCTTGGAAGGTCTCAGCACCCACTGAAATCACCAGGATTTAGGCACCTATTCTCCTTGGAGGTGATGAACAGAAGCACATCGCGTATCTCCAGCAGTCAAATGAATTCCAAAACAGGAACTGGGCTGGAAAGTGTAGTTTCTAAAACCAGCAGTGTACCCCGTTGAAAACCTCGTGTTATGTTTCATTTGGTGGGCGCTCCACAAATACTCCCAGCAGCTGTTGCAGCGTCTCGCTTAGGATTCCTCTCACCCAACTTTAGCCTTCCCAAGCCAGGCCTCCACTCTGAATTTGAACCCCTGGCCTCCCCCCACAGCTGGTGGGAGCCACTCCTCCAGACAGCAATTCAGAACTCCAAAAAGTTGCTAAGGGGAATTTCTGTGGCTCCATAGTCGAGTTTACTTTTAACAATCAACTAGTTTGTAAAGTCCTGCTCTGAGAGAACACCCTTTAACCCATCAAAAATCACTTCATTCTGTTAACATGGAGCATGAGACACACAGAAATGTAGATGTAAAATAAAACAATTGTGTTTACTCCTTGAGGTTCCAACTGCTCCTGTAGATGCGAAGCTGTAAACCAGCAGGGAGCTGGCTGGGGATGGCCCCTGAGAGCAGGATGCTGAGCTCCCAGAACTCCCAGGGACCCAAGAACATAAATTAATTCATGGCTTTGGCCTTATTTCTGTCTCCAAGGGGTGGCAGGGCAGGATGCTTTTATTTCAACAGTGCTACTTTTGAACTGAGGGTGACAAAACTTGAGGTTCTCACCCTAGCTAGAGCTGCAGTCTGCAGTGTTACAGTAAAAAGGTCTTTCCTGGGAAGGGAGGAGAAAAGGAGGAGTAAGGGGATTGCTCTCTGGATTCCACGGCAGCCTCCCGGTGCTGCAGAAGGAGCTCTGGGGCAGCCATCAGAGCTGACACAGCTTCCAGGAAGGCTGTAAAGAAATGCAGCCACTTCCCCACGGAGCGCCGGCAAAGTCCTTGGTGCTACAGCGTTGTCACATTAGCAGGCTCTACTTAAAAGCAGCNCATCCCTCCCAGTAAAATACCGACCTTCCCAAAACAGTGAGCTCCATGAGCTCTGGGTAAAAAGCAGTACCTAGGACCTACAGAATTGAGTCCTTGGTTACTCAGAGGCATTGAAAAAAAAAAAACCTGGGACTAAGAGAAGCACCAAGGCTTTTGGTAGAGTGGTAAACTGAGATACTAACATGGGTTGCTGCTGCTGTTCTTTTTCTAGAAGGTTTTGGGTTTTTTTAATTCTCTGTGTGAGGGGGTGGGGGCACTTCTGCTCTTTCAGGCCACCTGAAGGAGGTAATTTAAATTTGCCTGTGTGGCAGCCAAAGCTGTAATTAATCTCATGACTTGCAAGCACTGGAGCCTCAATCGGTGGTGAATGCCCATCAGCTGTGCTGAATGATGAGGTGCCTCTGCAAGTGCCCTTCGGCCACACAGCCTAGAGCAAGATGGTTGGTCCTCATCACTTTTGAGTGGCTGATAGTGAAGCTGTGACTACTGAAGGTCCTGAGAGCAACAGAAAGAGTTTTCTGGACTGAGCTTCATAGATCTCTGCTAAAAGTTACTGGTGAGTGTTGATTTCTACCTATTAAACCCTTGTGTGGCAGCTTGGTGATAATTAGCAGAGCAGAACATGGTAAGAGCTGACTGCAGAGTCTGTGTCCTTTTTAATCCTATTTGAGCAGCCCTTCAGCCGCCTGAGTGGCAGGGTCCTTTGAAAAGTGTTGCTTTTGGAGAAGGTAGTTGTATCTTTGCATGTTGCAGCTCCGATGTTCTGATGTTTGAAGTAGAGTTAAATCTGAGAGTCATCTTTTGGGGTCAGGCTTTTCTCGACACTGCTGAGATCTGGGCACCCACCCCCTTTGCTGGGAAGGACTGGTCCCAGCCGCGCTGAAATAGGTCTGTGGGAAGAGCTATTTTTGCTTTGGCCTGAGGTAGCTTCTCCTTTTTTCTCTGAAAAGAGAATTGCTCCTTTTGAACTGTTTATAATCCCAACTTTTAGATCTATTTCATGGGAAGAGTCCATGACCTCCTGTGACATAGCATTTCCCTTTCCTCAGACGCTGGCTCCTATGGCCTCTCCAGCTGGTGCAGCTTCCAGACTCCAGCTTTGTCCCTGTTGGTGAGGAGGGACATCAATCCATTTCTCAGAAAGCAAAACTGACCCCTTGTACCTGGGGGTCTGCCTGTGCGAATCGTGTGAACCCCCACGCATTGGCCCGGGGCCGTGTGGCAGAGGGATATTTCCAGAAAGGCTTTAATTTGGGGAATGGGGAGGCATCGAGCTGCAGGTGCGTGACCGCTGCCACAGCTGTGATGTGCATATCTTGGCTTTGTGCTGTGGCTTTTGCTCTGTTAGTAATTGAATTGAAATCAAAATATAACCG
>Ga0065711_1033080_pt1 | contig 26146 bp, 12 predicted proteins | sample Hoacrofraction12_FD_59098 | JGI IMG/M metagenome (GOLD analysis project Ga0065711, IMG submission 59098) | Hoatzin crop microbial communities from Cojedes, Venezuela - Epithelial fraction 12 v2 (version 2) | ecosystem: Host-associated > Birds > Digestive system > Esophagus > Crop | place... | reverse complement strand
AGTACACACCCACCGTAATGTCACCCTTATGAGCCTGTCCCTTAATTCTAACCCACAAGCTTTCAACTTGTTCCTCATTTGCCCCCAGGCCAAGCTCAATGCATTCTACTTGCTGCCTCACATATACAGCAACTCCACCACCTCTCCTTGTTGGTCTGTCTTTCCTAAAGAGTCTGTAGCCATCTATGACGGTATGCCAGTCATGCGAGTTGTCCCACCACACATTTTCAAATGTGTGGAGCTTGCTGTGGTTCCTTTCAATATTCCTCACCATCACTAGGCTTGCACAACTGTAACTTGACCAGACAGGTAGTTCTTGGCTTTCCATCTAACTTCAGAGAAACCTGCCTTGGCAAGCTATGTTCTAGTATGGGCAAACTTGCAAATAAAAACAGAAACTCACCCACATCTCCAAACAGTTCTTTTATGCCACAAGAAAACATTTCCTCCGGAATGAAACTTGTCAAGCTCTGAAAAAAAATGCTGCCTGTAAATGAACTTGAATGTCAGAATGATGAAGTTTCTTGTAACATTCCTCCTTCATAACTAGAAAATATAGTTTATCTGAGGAGTTCCTTGATTGCATTCATGCTAGCCACTCTGCACAACCAGTTACTGTATATTAGCTGGTGTTGAAGTCAATAAAGATTTACAGTGGCTGAATGTCTTCTCTTTTTATTAATAAATAAATAAGTAAACAAAAACAAGTCACCAAAACTGGATGTCATCACTATAATGGTTTTTTTTCTTTCATGTGGATTCTTTGATCTTGTCCCTTTAGAGTCATTACACTTTATTATTGTTGTTTCTCATTTTAATCACCTTCCTTGTTTCTATTTGTGTTTAATTGCAAATTGTTTTCCAAAGAGCTTTCCTCTGAGGACTCTACTATTGGTTTTGGCTGTATTGAAAAGAAAGGATTAAACTTTAATTCATTCCCAATTACAGTAAAATGAAGAATATGAACCAGTAGTGACATATAAACATCTCTAGAGGTGTATAAGAATTTGAAAGGCTATATCATTACTCATGCTTCTTGATAAAATAAATATATGTAAAAATTCAGTGCATTAATACCACTTTTCAGTATACAAATAGAATAGAAAAAAAAATTTCACTTTCACCATTTTAAATGGAAACACTAAAATCATATATAACATTCATGTTCCTAAGGTAACCTAAAACCCTTAGCTGTGTATTGACACAGCTATGGGCTTATCCATCTGTCCGCTGTATATATAGCTCATCTGTCATTTATCTTTTATATCTTATGTCTCTTGTATACTCTCTATGTATATCTTATATCTGTCCTTGTTAAAATAGAGGAAAGGCGTGGTGACAGATGCAGGGCTGTTCTTTGATTACACGGTGATTCCATTCCCCAACAGGCTGCTTAGTGCTTTTGTAATTTAGAATTGTAAAGAGTACAAAATCAATACCCACTGCAAATGGAATGATTAATCAGAGAAATTTATGATGCTGGCACTCTTCTTTGATTCCTAGTGCATGCTAAACACGGGAAAGGAAATTCCAGTGGGCCCACAGATTTTTCAAAGTTTTAATGACTCGGGTCTGGTATGTGCAGTTTGATAAACTTTCATCAGACTCCATTATGTAAGAGCCATAAAAACTCACTCCTTGGCCTGCACAGGTTGTGCAACCTTCCAGGACCATTAGCGACAGAAAATCCATCATGCTTCTCATTCGTAAAGGTAATCGGAGAAAAGACAATTCCAGGGAGCAGGCAATTTGGATACCATGGAATTTGTTTCCATCTTCTGACCTCAAAGCCAGACGTTTTTCGGGAAAGCACATTATTATAGTCTCAACCAGACTTCTGTCGTGTTATCACACGCTCAACAAGAACTTGATAGCACAGTTTTTTACTTCAGATCTTTTGAAACAATGGACTTGAATTTCTGTCTCCCTATATCCTACAAAAATCATCCTGGTTACTTGCTAGGAAATAAAAATATAAACCAGATGCACTAGATAAGTCATTAGCTTGTTCTATGGCCTAATAAAGGCCAGTAGCATATTCTAAGGAAGAATAAAACAGCAGAGAAATACCTAGTGCTGCTTCCCTCATGCTCACTCTTGCCTTCTACCAGTCTGTAGCTTTAACAGAGGTGGTGTCTTCACAGACTTTTGCAATGAATTTGTCAGGTTAGCTTTTCAAAACATGCAAAGTCCTATGACTCCAAATATTCTATGCCAATTAATTTAATAGCTTAAATATGCACTGCATTTAAAGAATATGTTCTTTTTAGTTTCATTTTATATCAGTTTCAGTTGTACCACCTTTCCTGAATGAGTTCCTGAATGAGCCTGAATGAGTCCCCGGTCATGTTCTTAACAGTGGGTTGAAAGCTCCATGCTTTAATTACTTGGGGATTCTGTTTGAGCAAAACAGTGTAGTAATAGCAAAATGTTACTGTAATTACAGAACTCTACAAAGAAAAAGGCTATTCTGCATGGTAGCTCTCCTCTTTGTACTTCAACTAACAGATCTTACAGACATCTCCTCTAGTTACTTTCAATGACTGTACCATTTGCAACGCTTCTAAATTCTCCTTTTAGTAATCACAGACTTCGGCTGCAGCGCAGGCTGTGGTCCAGTGGAACTCCAGATAAGCTAGCGTAAAAACCCGCTGGTTATCTGCTGCTTCTCGTAATTGGCTATGTTCAGGTCTTTAGCCCACTGTGAATGCAATACCCTTTATACCCATCTCAATACTCTTCATGCTTTCCTCTTGTCTAAAGATTACTCATATTCTATAATATTTCTAGGTTACATTTGTTTGCATGTTGGCCCTTTACCTTTCAAAATTATGACTTCCATCATCTGATTATCAGTTTCAATGACAGACATTCACTTGGTTAAACACTGCAGAAGGAAAAAAGTGTGGGATTTAGCATCAAGGAGACAATGGGAGGTGTTACATTTGTTGAATTATAATCTAAAAATCCAATGATGAAGAAAATGGATAATTAAAATGAAGTAATTCCTCCAACATCTTTTAGTCAATCTGTGAAATTCTTTGTAGCTGGAGGTCGAGGAGTCAAATGGCATAGCTGAATTTCGAAAATGGCTGGATAATTTTATGATTTGATGCTTAACTTTGGTAGTTAATACCACTGGTTTTATAGTATTAACTGAACCAGGAGGGAATTTTTATCTCCACTTTGGTACTGCACAATCAGTCAACTGTATTATGAAGTTTATGGATGAAGACAGCCATAATCTCCACTTAGTCAATCTCTTTTTAAGATCGAACAAGCAAGTTCTCATAGCTTTTTCTTGTATCTTCCAAGAATCTTGTCTCTCCACTGGGGTCTCTCCAGTATTTCCATGGTTTCCTTGTACTGGGAAGCCCCAGACTAGACACAGCGCTCCAGATGTGGTCTCACCTGTGACGAACAGAGGGGATAACCACTCCTCTCAACCTGCTGGCTGCACTCCTGCAAATCCAGCCAGATGTGTGGTGGGCAAACGGCTCGGCACAGTCTCCACCAGGACCCCCAGTTCCTGGTCTCAAAGCTGCCTTCCGGCTGTTCAGCACCTGGTCTGCACGGCAGCACAGCTTTGCACTTGCCTTTGTGGAACCTCGTGAGGTTGTGGTCAGCCCATTTATCCGCTTCTGGTCTCTTGCACCCTGTTGAACAATCCTGTCCCCGCACTTCCCAGTCACTCACCCCTCTCTGCAAGCTTTCACTTGGTGAGTTTCATTCCATCATCCTGGTCATTAATAAAGACATTAAACAATACATGTACGGTCTGAGCTTCGGCTTTACCAAACCCACTCCAGCCTGTGATCTTACCAAGCAGGTGGCTGAACGAATTAAGATCCTAAAAGGCATCCAAAAATCATAAACATGTGTAATAATTTCAAGTATTCACAAAAAAAGTATTATACGTGGGATATATGGGAGATCTATATACGCACAACTGAGGAAGCAGGAAAAGGAAGTATCTAATCAGGGATCTCACAGTTTTTAACATGTTATAGTGTACATAAGGTACCTCAGTGTACATCAGAGTCTTTTTAATGGGACTTCCAGGGCAGAATCCCTTCTCAAATGCATACCTTTGTAAACATCTCCTTTTTCATGCTAAGGAAAGAATGCTGTGTAGTAATAACAGAATGCATAAAATATGAAATAACTATTCTTGCTGGAAAGTCAATTTTCAATGCCATAATGTAAAAATTAGTGGGTCTGAAATTTATATATTCCTTATGGAGTAATAAATTCATTGACAAAGAATAGCTGCATAGTCATTAGACAGCAGCATAATAATCAGCAAAATATTACGATTTATTGCAAAGCATATTTTTGTCTGTGCATAAAAATCAGTGCTTCTTTTTAAGCCAGTGAGCCAATGTTGCAAAAGGTACATTGTAAGTGCTGTGTTTCTGCGAGATCTTTCCAACACCAGTGAAGGTCCACCAGTCTCAGCTGCAGGCCAGGGCACAAAATCTGTCATATTTTTTGCTTGTATTGACCTAGGAACAAATGAGTTGCTGTAACTTGCTACAGGAAAGGTTTGCCTAGCCAAGTGTTTCTTAGCTGTCAATGAGTAAGGCAAGGAGAAACCTACAGTGACACCAAACATGACAATATTTTGAGGAAGACTATTATTTTCTCCCAGAGAGTTCAATGTGACCTTTATGTTCTTAGATATAATAATTGATTTCTTAGGTTTTAGGGTAGATGTGCTTGTAAACTCTATTCTTTCTATTGCTATAAATGCTATATCTTCTCAACGATCTTTCTTTATTTACATAGTAAAAGAAGTTACCAATTAATTTCATATAACATATTAATTATTTAAAATTTATTGCTCTATAATGCTTTTGTTACTGAATTGCTTTAGTGTCTTTAATTTACCTTTTCTTCTCCTCCTCAGGTTATACAGCCACAAAACCCAGTACCATAACTCTCCATATTAAGGCAACGTGTTGCTTCTCTGAAGAAGCCTGTTGATGATAGCGAGATTCCTCTTATTAAATTACTTGTTAGAATTGCTGTGGAAGTAATTACAGCTGGAGTATCTTCAGTTCCTCTTATGACCCTGTCCAAGGCTGTAATTATTTTCTTTCTTTGGATTTTCTCTATAACATCCTGCTTTAATTGCTGTAGCTAAACTAAACGTACTAGTCAAGAAAATGTGCGTTCTGGTTTCAGTTCATCTGAGTGCTAGGTCCGTTTTTGCCCATTATTAGAAACCAAGTAGATATTTCTCAGGGCAACTAGCTTTTCCTACTAATCAGGTGTGTCAGTGAAAAGCAAGGAGAAAAGGAAAACGCAGTATTAAGGAAAACTGGGTGACCAAATCAAGGTGTCTTGTATGCTGATGTAGGTAAGTGCCGTTCTTGGTGGAATGGCACAAACATCACAGAGTTACCACTATATTCCCTGTATATTTCATAAACTTTCTAGCTCACTGGAGAAGCCAACAGAAGAATCTCATTACAGAAAATTACTTCTTCAGGCCTTAAGTCTGAGCAGCACCAAGACAGTAACTAAAGAATAAAAATTGTGTGTTTGTAGCACAATGTTGCTTCTAAACCCTTCGGTTCCAGCCTGCCCCCACAATCCAAAGCATTACACTCTAAAGAGTAACGGACTCAGGCTTTAGACACGCTGGCAGATTTTCTTTTAAACATCAAGTTTTCCTTATCTCTGTGTCAGACTGTAGAGCAAATCTGTGCTATGACTACAAACATTCTTTCCTAGTCATGGTTTTGGATTTTTTTTTACTTCAGGAAGATTAATAAGATGCTTTTTGGTCTTTTCTTCTGACTGAGATTTAGTGGAATGACTCATGTACCTCAGCCAGAGAGACACGGATTTAAAAACTGCCTTGAACATTTAGCCGTTGCTCTTCTTGTTGCTGAAGTTTGTTTTTTTCCTTCATTTTATAAAGCTGGGCTGATGATTACTTGATTTTGTTTGTGAAAGCAATTACTGTTTAAAAGAACAAATAGATAGTTTTCTCTGTGAAGGGTCTGCTTCGTTTTGCCGTATTCTTGGGACTACCTAAGGAAGCTGCAGTGCTGTGCTGAATCAAGACCCAAATGAGCTGTATACAGGGAACGAAACCTACACACATAATTCTAAAGATCTGCTTGTGGGATTTTACTCGCCAAGTAACTAGAGTAAAGTTAATTCACATTATCCTTGATAGGTAATAAATATAAAGATTGCAGTTGTTTCTTGTGAGCTCATATGAACCAGAATCGTTTCCTTTAAAAAATAAAACAATCTGAAGTGATGTTGATCCTTTGAGTCAAAGCGGAGGCGATCTGTCACCTAGGTTAGTTCACATCTCCGGAGCACAAAGTGCGTTTATTACTTAAACATGAAGGCATAAAGACAGTGATTTGTTACAGCCAGAGAGCAGTGATGCATTATTGCCTTCTATGTATCTTCACTTCTTTATGGAAAGCTCAATGTTAATAGCTAATTTGTAATTCATAAGAAATGAATTTACGTCACTGACTGAAAACGTCCCACTAACCAGTAATGCACAAAAGGACAGGCTCACGAGTTGTCACTCCGTTCCTCAGTAGAAGTGCCAAAGGTTATTACCATTTGTTATTGCAACAATTTCATATTTATTTGGAAGGGTCAAATGGTAATTCTGGGTTATGGAACAGAAATTGGAATAATCGTGAAAAGGAATATTATTTCTGTTTTATGTTATTTATATTAAACTATAAAAATGTATGTCTACAGTCTCTGAATATTTAGATTATGTTGCAAGGAAAAACAATAACATTGAGAGTCAATATCCACCAGATAAATAAAAAGTATCAATTGTTTATTTTCTTTGTATTATTGAGTATGCTGCACTGACCTGATCAAGTGAGAAACCACTCAGTGCAACTTTCCTCTCCATAAACCTCTTTACTTTTTACTTCTGCTTTAAGGAAAGTCTGCTTACTTTTTTTTTGCTATAAACACAACAAAGCAAAAAAATATTTTAGGAGCCTAATGTGTGTTTGCTCAGAAGGCATTGTTTCAAAGGAGCCTGTTGTTAGCAGTCTGAGTCCTGAATTGTCTCAAAATCAAAACATTTGGTGTCTCAGTTTGAGCAGCTAAAAGTACCCTAAACCATTTCAGACGGGTTGCCTTAGGTTTTGTCAGTTTGCTTGCTGCTGCTCATTTCTTTACTGTTAGTGTAATATTCATCACTTCCTCTAATCAGCTTTGTTTTCAGCCTCAGCTAAAAGAGAGAAATGTTTGGGGAAAAGTTCGTAGATGTCTGGCAAGCTGAGGTTTCTGTAAAACAGCCGTAAGCTCATGGCACATATCTCCCAGTCTGAAGAAAGATGCCAGAAGTCATTTGCTCCAGGGGCTGCTGTTGCAGTAGAATAAAAACATTTTCTCTGCAGTACATTTAAAACATCATCTTGGTATGTTAATTGGAATATTCACCTGCCTAGTGTCTAACCCTTTAGGTTTAAAGTACAAGAAAAACGTCAGTTTAGGTACTGGGTAGACATGTATTTGAAAATATTAGGGAATTTTAGCTTTTCAGTTATTCTCTAGAGCACACAGTTCTTGAATGTCTGTGAACAAATAAATTTATGCAAAGCTAGAAGGTCTTGCTAAAAAATAATTATTTACAAGCCTTTTGCAAAAATGTAACTTTTGTTCTGCTATGTCATAAAATTATCATTGCAATTTATCAAGGCAAAATATTACAACAACCTATTCCATTTCTGTAAATAAATTCTCATTTAGGATGGTGTCATCAGTTCAGGTGTCAGTTTGACCACCTTTTTTTTTTACTCTAGCTAACAACCTAACAATCTACTATTGCTGATTTGTTTTCTACTGAGACAATAAATACTCATATCAAATGTTTCCTACCTAGATAGATAAATTTATTAAGTGGCTGTTGACCAAAAAATTACAAAAACCCTCAGAATTTATACAGTGCTTTAGTTATTCTGTGCTTTAATGGCCTCTTTATTTTTCATTATAATTTGTGTCACTGCCAACAAAATGGGAAACAGAGACAGCAAAACATAAATCCATGCTCCTCAAATCACGAAAAGCCCTTCAGCTCTGCCAAGTTCATATGTACGTACATCCTAACCAGATACTGAACTTAGAATAGGCGGCCTAGGTATTCACTAAACATCAACAACACAGGAGTAAACTTCCCAGGACATGTGAATGCACACAACCATGACATCTAATACTTCGCTCCATTCTAGCTAAGAACAAAGCATTAGAGTTCTAGGAGACTCAGTAGCACTGGCTGACCATTTCTTTTTGAGTTATGATAGCTCTGAGGCACAAGCTCCCAAAATTTTATGGCATTGATGTGACTGAACTGATTTTTTTAAAATTCTTTTTACCATTCTTTCCATACATGCTGTTGCTTAGTGGTTACTATGCAAGTGACTGACTATTCTGAGAGAGACAGCATCTGTTCCCGTTTGCACTGTGTTATATATAAGTAAAATTTTTTTCCCTGCATATTTTGACAAGTCTAAATAACGATGCCCATTTTTATTTGATTGCTCAACAACTCTTCCTTTGAATAAGTTGGCATATTATTGATATATTTGTATATTGCAGAGTAGATAAGACATGACTTTAAAAATCACGGTGTCATGTTCCTCCTGAAGCTAAAAACTCAGTAAATACAATTGTGGTTACTGTCTTCCATCATTCTTCTGTAGTCTGCAAATAGCATAAAATTTAGAAAATCATCCCTCCCAATCAGCCAAAAAATTCTGTCCCACAAAACTCATGAAAATCTGTAGACACTATGCTGTCCTGAACCTGTGCTGTGGATTCAAATATTTCCAAATCTGTTGTTGACCCGTGAGAAACTATTATGCCCTACGACATTATTTCCTGTTTTTTTTCACCGATACATTAAAAAAAAACACCAGAGAAAATTACTCATGCCCAATTTACACTGAATGAAAATATGAGGATTATTATAAAAGGTGCAAGAGTTGGTGCTGCTTTTATCAAAGGTCAACACACCCAACTGTGGAGACACCAGAGATCTGCCAATAACCCATAATGACTGGGCAAGTGGGAGGCAGACAGCAAAGGAAAAATGAACAAATTTGGGGCCATTACTTTCACTCTGGGGAACACGGAGCAGACCACTGAAAAAGCTGTTTGGCACTGCCTAGAGGAGCTCTGACCTGCCAAAATGAATGGAAGGAAAGCGAAACACAGTCATTTGGTAAGAATTCAAAGCTCTGCTGTGTTCAGCGGGCCTAGCTGACTAAGAAACCCGTTCACCAGCATTTTTTTGCTCCTACAGAAAACAAAAACTTTCTGGTATTTGCCGTGCTTTATGTAACTGCATCTAGAGAAACGACAGATTGTGTCAACTGGTATTCTGGGAGAAAAACCTTGCAAAATGTATTGAACGGAATGGTGCAACTTCTGTTTATAGATCTGTTAGTACTTGTTATTTTAGGAAAAAAAATCACTAAAAGCCTTATGAAACTATCTAGAAATGAGTGAAAGGACCCTTTACTTTCTAAAAGAAAGACATAGATAGCTACATGACTTTTAAGGAAGACGCAACCCTCAAAACTTGTCCTTAAAATAGTTGAAACTTTCCATACAAGTCTGCTTTTTGGTGGGGTTTTGGAGTTTTTCCCCCCCTTGAAGGTCACATTTTTCTAAATCTAATCATACCCCTATTAAAACAGTAAAATTGCAGACTCACTCAGCTCTGAAGCACCGGCCTGCACGTTTACCTCAACACAGCACGCATGGGTCAGTCCTTCCCGCTGTATGATCTGCCCTTGGAGCAGGCTCAGTTCCACTTCAGCAGCCCTGTTCTATTACATTGCCCTAAACAGACTCAATTTGTCATGCAAGATTTCACTTTTCTTGAAAGTACAGAGGACTTTCTCTCAATTTTGATAAATTTCTTTGCCCTTTCGTAAGCAACCCCTGAGGCTTCTGTGTGCACATCTTCCTTCTGACTGCTGTGATCTCATGGGGCAGAGAAGCGTGTCCAGGCATTAGGGACAGCACTTTAACATTTTCACACAAGTCAAGCTGACTTCCAAGTGAATTGTGCTCTACTGATATTGCTAACGGTCAACTAGAAATCATAGACATTTCATTAGTCTTCCATTCTTGGAGGAGGACAGTGAAAATCTCCAATGGGATGGACTGGGGCTTTTTTAATCAGTCTAGCAATATGCACACATAAAATGCTACTGGATGAACCAGGTATGCTCTCCTCCCGTATTTCTCCCTGTTAGCCACCTTCTAGAACAAGGATATTAAATAATGTAGGGTTTTTTATCTAACCATATTGACAAAATTTTTCTAACTAAAACCTCTTAACTTTGTATGGGAACTCATGAAAGATATTTGAAACGTTTCTTTTCAACAATAAAAAGTATCTTACATTTATATAGTGTTGGAGGTGCCTGAAAGCACTTTATAGCCCTAAATAGATGCACAGGTATTAAATGAAAGCATTTTAACTGTCAGTGAACTGTCATCTGAGGTTGAACGGATAGCTTGCTTCTTAACATGTTAAAGAGTCATTCCAAAGGCTCTCAGTGGTGTTGAGTCCAAAAGAGGAAGAAAAACCAGGCTGTTACTAACAAGGGGGAAATTCAGGAAATATCTAGCACGCGATGTAAAGTTCATATAGTTGAATTTACTTTAATGTCTCTCACAGGTAAGTACGTGGTTTCTTTAGTGCAGATATTCCCTTTTGCTCATTCAGGCTACCCTCCGGTATGGCCTCTTCTTCAGCAGATACTTTCAGGGAATTTCCAACTGGTTCAGTGGTAGTTATGCACTGGTTTCTTCTATTCTGTTTCCTAAACCATAGCTTCAACCTCTTTTGAATGGTTGCTTGCTTTACAGCAGGACAGTATGATTACCTTCACTCTGAAACCACCCTACCTAGAAGTTCATCTCCATGTCCTAAATTTTCATTTTGCAAAACGTAATCAAATGTTCTGACAGTTCAGGTATTACAGAGGGTTGAGAGTGTTATGTAAGCATAGAAAGGTACAAAGCTGGATGTTCTTATGTCAGATGCAGATGTCTCATGTGCCATTTTCTTTCTGTTCTGATTTCCCTGAAAGCATGTAGGCCACAACACGGTAAATTACACAAAACATGTATTTCTTTAACGCATGAAATCAGTGCGAGCTCTATGTATTTTATAATCACTTGGCTTAGATATTATTTTTACTGGAATTATCAAAATATACATTTAAGAGTGCATACACAGACCTTTCTTATGGACTGAATCTTTGATAATAAAACTAGAAGAATTCTCTATGGACAGATTATATATTTTCTTCATAAAAACTGTACTAATAACTGCTTTTCTGGTCTGTTCTGAAGGTCTTCCCGACCAGGATTCAAGATTTCTGTGAACCCCATAAAAACAACTAGAACAGCACCATCACCACTGCCTACCTTTGCCTTCTGCCCTGACACCCAGAGTGGCATCAGCTCTGCGCGGCACCCTGCTTTCCACGCTGCGTGCCGCCCGTTCAGAGGTCTGCTCCTTGTCGCTTGGCACGGCTGGCCATAAATGGAAAGTCTGCTAACTTTCCTTCTTGACAATTTGTCAAAAGGCACATTAAAAAATAATTGGAGAGAAAGCACACAGATTTTTAAAATGTATTGAGCCATTTTTCTTCAATGCTTGACTGGGCAAGTCAGAAGACACCTTTGTCTCTGTTCTCAACAAGACAGAACTGCTGCTTTAACAAAAGAAATATTACTGTCTCCCACATACTAAACTCTTGGGATTTACTGTTGTTGGCCTTTGATTTAACAGCAAAATCAACAGGTAAAATAGCCAGCATTTTCAGGTCAGTCTTTGTGTTTTGTTTCCCTTTTTTAGAAACAAGACTTTTCACATTGCTGTTCGGCTATTCCAAGGAAGACCGAAATAATACAGAAAAAAAGTCTTTAAAACTAGTTTTTATTTGAAAGTATTTATAAAATGTGATACCATAAAATGATTCGATTTTGGAGCAATTCATACGTTCAAATATACTAGTCAAAAGTTCCGTTTGAGGGAAAGGTACTGTAGGGGGAAAGAGACCTTAATTGATTGTACAGAACATTCTTTAATCAAAAGTACTAGGACACGCAAAACCAACCAGTCAACCAAGCGATACCCCTTTATAGTAAAAGAACTAGAATTATTTATACCCACTGAGAGTTTGGTCTAATGTTGCTATTATAAGTGTGAGGATATATTAGCTCTGACAATCACGACAGCAAGACAAACATTTATTCTGGGCCTTTTCTCACAAGGCTTTATGAACACTCTCATCTGATTTCTGTATTTCTCATTATCATTAATAATCAGAATGGTCCTCAACATTTTGTCATCTGGACATGGTGATCAGACAGAAGGGTCTTCCAGAGTGCATTTAAATACTTGGCAAAGTAAAGGAGGGTGGCACAAAGCATAACAAATGTGTAGATTCAAATCACCTTGTCTTTGACACAGCAGATATCAGTTTTTCCCTGGCTCCTCTGCGAAACAAATTTTGGGGTGGACACATGAAAGATTTCTGTCCTAGTTAATGGGCTACAAATCAAGATATTATATAAAATGCCATTTTGTTTCTTCCTCTTGAGATTAAACTTTGCATTAGTGTTGTTGCACTCGGTTCACTTAAAATGTATCCTTAGGTAAACTCCTTTGTTTTGTTTGAAGAACCACTACAGATCATCAGGAGGAAGAAACCCAAACTTCAGTTTCTAATCATGCAACACACTTGCAAGTTCAAAGAAAATGTAAGGTACATGATATCATCCTAGCATAACGTTACAGAAACTCATTAATTTTCTTCCTTTACTTGGGAATTCTGCATTACTTTTAACATATCATCTTTTGACGGCTGAGGTATCTACTTTTACACTAATTTACCAAATACAACAGCAACAACACTGCTGTGTCTGGAATCTTTTTGGGACAAAATTCACTTTAGCGTGCATGCAGCTTAAATGATGAGATCAAATTCAAAACATCTGTGTAGTCCATTTCATGGATGACTTTGCATCCAAGTTGCTGCCTCAAATACCGTAGGCTCCTGCTGTCCCCTGAAATGAATGGAGGGAGCAGGATTACCTGCAAGACACAGGGTCCAATAGTTTTCGGAGAGTTCTCAGTACACCAAGATACACACTCAAGCCAAACTTTGGGAACCACCTCTCTGCCTACCAGAAAGGTGAAAATTGCTTCCAGGCTCAATTCATTGGCTGCTAGTTGCATCAAAGCAACATAGTATTTTATTTGAGATGCTTTGTTTCAAATTTATTCAATGTTCTCCATATGCTACTTGATTACTCTCTTTTGATTTACCCAATTGATATTCTAGGGTACAAGTCAACATTCAACTCCTGAAGACTAAGGAATAAAAATCTGTCTTTGATTTCTTGTGTGCTTAGAATTTTGACACATTCAGTAACCAGGGACTTTCTGTTGTACAGAGGAGTCGCTCCTGCTGAACATAGCAAACCTTTCTGCCTGCGTGATAAAGGAGGAGAGGGAAGATACAGTAGGAAAATTGGCAGTGTGGACTAGATACTTACTGCTTCCAGTCAAAACCAAATGCCGTTTGGATAAACGGCTTTTGGTTTATATGGTGATCCCCTCATAAGCCTTGCAAGACACAGATAAATATATTTAGAAGAGTCACATTAGCCAAAGCCTTGATTTGTGTTTCTGGGTTTGGCACACCTACAGCCTCAGTGATGTCCAAGACTCACTCTGAATAGCTGTATGTGTGCACTCCAAAATGCGGCAGAAGAACATACTCTTTTGCTACACAAATTCAAAAAACTATCAAAATTCAAAAAAGTTGGCAATAACATTCATACTACTTATTCATTATCTTGGTTTTTCATATAGATCATGCAGTGTCCTAAACTTTGAAAGATATGGGGTGTGTTTATTTATTTATTTATTTGTAATAGTGCTTAAATGATTAATCTGTCCTGTATCCATGTGCTACTGAAAAGGGATTTAATCACTAAACAGGTTCAATCAAGATTTTGCAGAAATAAGTATCACAGGGAGGGGAGGGAGAAAATGAAGTCAGATAATTCTCATTGGTGGACAGTGATAGGATGAGACACAAAAGAGACTAGCAGGAACACAATTAAATGTAACTTCATTATTTAAATAATATAATTAAGTAATTAAGTATAAGGATTTCCTTTTTTTTTTTTAATTTGAAGATGGTCAAATATTGGAACAGGTTGCCCAGAAATGTTGTGGAATCTCTGTGCCCAAAGAGTTTCAGAATGTAACTGGCCAGGTCTCAGAGCAGCCTGATTTCGTTTGACCTGCTTTGAAAAGGATCCTGGGCTATATGATCTTCAGAGTTTTATTACAACCTAAATTCTCCAGTGATTTAATACACATATATGACTCATGTTAAGTTCTATTTGCTAGTTTATATTTTAACATGTATTTTAAAAGATTATAGAAATATTTTCCTACTGTCTGCTTTAAAGGCAAATACACATCATGGATGACATTATAACAATCAAACTTATTATTAGACAAGAAACAAGGATAAACCCTTTCTGACAAATGAAGTTCTGCCTTTTCTCATATGTATGCACACAATATCTTTTTCAAGGTCTTGAACAAATGAAAGAATTGATACAAGTCTGAAGAACTCACTGGGAGGGCTTCGGCTACTTACTGAGTATGCCTGTACACTTTGCCTAACCTGTAGCTGACTTCTTTACTGCTTTTTCTATCTTAGATCTTACAACAAGATTAATTGATATATAAAATTGTGAAATGTACATAAAAAGGAAGAAAATATCTTGAAATTAAACTATTTTTTATTGCATAATAGAATTAGAAAAGTTTTGTTGCCGCTTCTGCTTAAAAGTATTTGCCTTTTTTAAAATAATGTCATCAGAATTTCCTTTTACTACTTTATGAAGGATCAAATAATACAATACAAATCTTTCAGGTGAACCACATGAGGAACTAGAGTGGACAGATTAACCAGAATCGAAAATTTTCAGTTATATATCTGTTCATTTGTGTATCAGAGGTTTGAAATTCTTTAGCATCTGGGACTGAAGAGAGTTCCAGAATTGGAAAGACTCTAGCTGCAGACAGATTTGTGTTGCGAAAGCTGGAAAGAATACTTAAAAGACAGGAAACTGGAACAACAACACTCCATTGTGCTGTGATTTGGCTTTGGGGAATTAAAAGCCCAACCTTTCTTAAAGTGCTTAGACAAGAACTGTGGAGTCTTTACGGGTATCAGGGGAAGGCCTTCTGTTACCTCCACTAAACTGGAGTGTTTATTTTGCCTGCACAAGACTAATAAATTCCGAAGGGAATAATTACAAATAACCTGAAATTCAGTAACTGCAGATGTTTACTTTCAACTCTTTTACAGCAATTATTGCCCAAGTTTAAAGTGCATTCTCTGTGTGAAAATTTTTAATTAATAGATTTCTGTATATGCACACATAGACAGAAGCTGCCTTCTAAATTTAGCAAAGCTATATTTTAAAGGAATAAGAAATATTGAACAAGATATTGTTTTGAATCTCCTGCAGGACGATGGTGGCCTGAAAACTTGCAACACTTCAGAGTTGTTTGGTAGCTTTTTTTGATTGAGCAGATGGCCTTAGTTTCCTGTGAGCAGCTATTTTCCATCCACCCAGTCAGACACTTAAAACCCAAGTTAAAACCTAAATGATCAATTTTCCAGTCTATTTTAGTCACGGAAACAGAACTTAATTCCTTTATCCACCAGGTGCTGGTGCTGTCATGATGATGACTTTTTTTTATTATTGGTTGTAAGGATAGAATAGTTCTTAGTTTTCCAAAGCTGTTGTTTTAAAGAAATCAATTTTTTTTTCAAATAATAAATCCATCTGCAAGAATATTTTAACTTTCTTCCTGATGCATGCATGCTCCTTCTGAAGGTACGGCAATGACAGAAAGGCTGAATTCATTGCAAAAGTTCCCTCTGTTTATTGAAAAGAGGTATTTTTAGCCTCAGATACTTACAAAAATAATTTATTCTGGGAAATCTGTAGAAATCCTTAGTAGCAGCTTCTGTCCACTTCAAAGGGAAAAGTGTTAAGACAACAATATGCACTCATGGGAAATAATTTTTCCAAGAAATATCAAAGTGGCTCCTGAGCTGAGAAAACAATCCGAACTGTAGATGAACTGGTACTTTCTCAACTTCCAGAAGTCTAAAAACTAAACACAGTTTAACTTTTCTCAGTATGTCTTTTCTAAGTATGTGGTTTATTCAGTGATTCCGTGTAAGATTTTCTCAAGCAGTAAGGGAAAGATGAAATCAGATTGAAAATGCCTAGATTTGTTTTTTATAATGGAAATAAGGCTGGAGATGCTTGCACCTTTTGGCTACTACACGGTTGACCTACACCATGTCAACTGAAAGTTCATTTTTCCTCGTGGTTAGCAAGCCTGACTGGAGCGTGGAATACAAAACCAAAAGTCACTTCCCCTATCTGTATTGACAGGGTAGGAGGCATGACAAAATCGTATTAAATAGTTCATGGCACCTTCAGAACTGTCCAAAAAAATCAAGGAGATACAACTACATTACCCTGGGATGATTTAAAACAGTCCCCGCAGAAGTGTGTTGAGATACACTAGAGATGCTTCGGGATATTATAACCACTCCACTGCTCAGTTAACAGTCTTTGGCAGTACCATAACTGGATCTTTTTTGCATGCCTATTTAATGTATAGAGCAGAAGTCTCCAAATATTTCGAAGGATCCCGTCTTCTTTTGCTTTCTTTCATATTCTTTCAGCCCTGTGATTTTCATCCACATGAAATGAAAGCAAGCTGATTCTAGGAGACAGAGGTTTAAACGATAAATATTACTGTCTGTTAAAATTCAAGACAAATGGCATGACTTCAGTACTGAAGTTCCACTTCACTTTCTAGGTGGTTTGTGTTGTGGTGAGCAGAGATGCCACTGCCAGTTCCCTCCACCTCCAAACTTTTCCTTACCCCTCCTCTTTCTTGTCCTGACTTCCTCATTGTAACTCCGACATCAATTGTTTCCATCTAAACTAATCTAGTTTCCACTTCCCCAGTTTTCGCGCAGTCTCTTTATTTTGTCATAGCTCTGAAGATCTCACTTTCACAGCCTACCTACTTGCCTTTCTTAATCTGAGATCCTGCTGAGGGTCCTTCACAAGTGTCATTGTGCAACATTTTTCCCCAGTTAATCCAAATTCTCTACCCCTTTAAATCACTGGTTTTCAGTCCCATTCCTTTCTAATCCACTTATCACTACCTTTCATACCCACTGTCGGTTACATGGTTTTTGAACATGAGCCATAAATCCACAGAAAACAAACTTTCAAAAGAACAGAAGGAATGGTCCAACAGTGGGTTAAATAACAAAATGTGTACGTGTGTAAATGGAATTACACATGTACCTCGTAAACTGAGTATGTATCTCTGTCTATATACCTCTTGCATACACATTTTAAATTGAATGTTATGTACATGTATATTTATATGTACTGAACTTTGAAAATCATTACACGGTTTTGTAGTCTTTGTATTATTTCAAGAATTACCCATAGAAAGTAAAAGTATTTTGATTATATTACTTTTCATAATTTTAAGCATTTCATAAGAAGGCTCAAAGACCTGCGTCCTGTAGATAATACGCAGCATTCTTACAGTTCCCATTTAAGACTGTGGGTGGTGAATTTTTCTGTTAATATTAAGACCATCAATTAAAAACAAACCTTTGGGAGAAAGAATAAACTAGGATAAAAATCGCAGCAAATATTGAATAGTGCTCTTTGGCCTTTCAGGTGTAAAATCATCGCAACATTAAAGTAATTTTGACATGCGAAACCCGCAGGCTCCATTTCTGATGTACTTTATGAAAATGAGGAAATTAAAATCAATGGCTGTGAACAGTGTGCTTCCATTAATGTATTAGCTGTGAGATCAGCTACATTCACTATCTTTCATTATTTTTAAAAAGATGAGTTAACGGGGACAGAAGGTTGAAAAACAAAAACTGCTGAAGACCTCAGAATTGCCAAATGCTATAAGCAACGTTTTCAGTACAGATAGGGTGCTGGTTTACCCCAGATTTGCTCTTTTGATGATTTTCATTTTAAAATTTCATTAGTTTAACTGAATTTTTGCAATATTCAATATGTTCATTAGATGTTCAGTGTGAGTTAGAAAAAAGTAATAAGAGCACTTAAAGTGTAGTGAAAACAAGGATTAACCATTTTGTTTAGGTCACACTTGCAATACTCATTTGTAAAGTTTTTATATTTATATTTTATTTATATTTATACTTCATATTGACAAATATAAAATTCAAAAAATTTCCACAGATAGTGAGGGCTTTTGTAGAAATGTACAGAATGTTTTAAAACAATCTGAAAATTCAAAATCTCTTTAAATAAAGTTTGTATTAGCTTTGTATTAATAAACAGAGAAAATACACAAAAAGTTAGCAAGGAAAATCACAGCTATGAAATGTCTTCTCTACAAGGATGAACTGACTAAACTCGTGCTTCTCAGAAGACAAGGATAAGAAGGGGTAAAAATCATGAGTAAGGAATAATTTGTCACGGTAATTTTTGACACAAAATATGCTAATTGAAATGAGTATAGAAAAATTTAAAAATACATAAAAGGCAACAATTTGCCATTAAAAATGTAAAGAAGTTGTGGAACTCCCTGCTGCAGGTTTCTGATAAAACCTTGCATTAATTTGGAAGCAATTTAGAAGAGAATTCTGAGAGGTGTTCCATATTTAAAGACAGTGCAGATTTAGGAAGCTCCTGGCAAGAAACTAGTGTGTACTGGGAGGCTGCTCTGTTGAGTAACACTACATGCCTGCAGTCTGTTTTCTTGTAGACAGGAACCTGGTGTAAGTGGACAGGAAATCCCATCTCCACGTTTCAGAGACAGTCAGTTTGCATAATTTATTTAGTGACATAGGAATATTCTGGTGTATCTGTAAAAAATAAAAATATTTTCAATTCAGACAGTGTCATGACCTTCTGTTTCAATGCAGACATGAAATACAATATTCGATACTGTCTTGATCTCGTATTAAAAACTACGCAAAAGTATAAACTTTACATGTTTCAATATGAAAAAGGAAGCCTATGATGACACTTCATAAAATCCTATTATTTTAGGTTACTTTCACCTAGTTAGCATTCACATGCGTTTAAATGAAATGCAATGTGGTATTGAGAAAATTCAGTGGATGCAGTTCCTTGAGGCTGCCTAAGAAAGCAAACATTAAGCATATATTTAGAATTAAATCCTGACCCATTTGAAGAAGTGTGGATCTTGCATTTATCTCAGCATCTATTGATTATATTGTCTGCAGTTGTCTGAGCCATCTGCAGGACACAACATTCTATAAGCCAATGCAATTCATAACCATATCTATTCTGATTCACTGAGTACACAGATTATATTGTACTGCACACAACACCTCGCTGTAGATGCAGAAAAATGACTACCTATTAATTTATGAACTGTGTATATTCCCCCACCAGTCTCATTTTTCATATGCACATAGGTTACATGTATAAACTGTTTACAGCAGGGCCTAACTTCCTTGATCTCTCTGATCATGGGTTTGCAGTAATTGGTCTGCTGGGACTCATCCCTGTGCAGATACAAAACGGAATGATTTTGGACCCTTACTCCCAGACTCTGAAGAACATTTCCTAAAGCTATGAAATGCAGCTATTCCTAATGGTGTCTAAGTTCAGTTCAAAGCTTTATGAAACTAAGAATATCCTTCAAAGAGTTTGGATAGTTAAAAATTAAAGGACACCGAAACTCTGATAATTCACATGAAGTCAAGAGCAAACAGCCCCATTGTTCTTAACAGTGTTGTACTCCAGTGCAAGAATTGCTTCCAATTTTAAAATGTTAGCATTGCAAATACAAGGCTATGGCCAAAAATGTTACAATTACAAGGTAAAGGCTTCAGTCTTCCTACAATGTTTATTGTTCAGTAAGATTATTTAAGAACCTTGTCAAAGGTTCTCATCTGTAACTGCTACTGGTTAGAGATGTTTTGTGCTCAGAACTGATCGTGAATTGTCCTCAGATGTCCATCAGGTTAAGTGACTCCAGCAATCATCTGGTGAAGACACTGAAAACACGTAAAGTTTCAGCGAAATATATAAGAATCTCAGATTAAGATACTAGTTACTATTCATATAAAGAAACTAATACAAAATAGAGCACAAAATTTAGCTTTTAAAGATGACTTTATAAGAAAGTTGTTAAGGCTAGATTACTACTGTCCTTGCTTAATCTTTGATCTAGTTATATTAAGAAATCCAAGAAGGGACGTCTTTTCATGAGAAGTCATGACACCTTGTAAAACAGTCTTTGATTTTCAGTAGCTTCTTTGCTGCTTAAGGGAGAACTGGAAGTCTGCCAGCTGGCAGGGTGTTCCCTTGCTTATGTTACATGTTGGAGGAGACTAGATTTTACAATAGCAAATACACATCTAGCATTTTGGAATTAAAATACAAAAGAGTTCTTGTTTACCTCTAAACTTCAAGTGTAAGCTATTTTTAAGGAGAAATAATCTGTTCCATGAGATATTTCTACCATGACACAAGGGTAGCTATATATGGATGACTCAAGATGGAAGTAAGTTTGAATGAACTTCTGCAAAAGCTGTACTATGAGAATGTTTGGATTATAACCTGTAGAATTTTAGACTTACCTAAATAATCAAGTCTACGCTTATAGTAATCACCCTGCATAATGAAGACACAAATTTACAGTAGGACCAACAGTTAAAATGACATAGACTTTTACTGGTGTAAAATGACAAATCTTTACCTGTGAAATTGTGTCAGTTCTTCAAGACAGGAAATGATACTCATGTATGCATTTAACTATAGTTAGCAAATATGTTTTGCAAGAGTTCTGGGAAAAGCAAAAGGACTTAGTCGCATTTCATTTCATTTCATTTTTCCTAAGGTTTTACTGATAAGCTACACAAGTAGTCAGTTTTGATAGCAGCTGAGACCCTAAGGGTGCATTAACATTAGTCTTTTATGGCTGATTAAGAGCGTGTTTTCAAAGTGAACATCCTTCCTCCTGACTTACTGTTTCTCTGGTCACATTGTGGAGCATCTAAGAGTGTGGGCTGGATTCTATTCAGATGACAGGCAACCACAAGATGTTTTTTAGTGTGAAAATAAGGTGCTTTGCTAATGGACATTCAGCTGACATCACCAGAATAGAGATGGACCAAAATAAAGACCCTTTATCACATACCTTTTAGAGAGGTAAAGTCCTCACGATACAGCTGTTGTGTTACTCGAATCTGATCCTATTGATCAATACTACATAATTAGGTAGATGTAGCCTCTGAATTTCTGAACACCTTAATTTTGATATTGTAAACTATCTTCTTAATCAAAGACAAAATGAATGCAATACACAAAAAAATCAGAGCACACACATAAAATCAGCAAACAGCTCCCCTTTTGTGTTGACAAAATCTGAACCTGCTTAAGAACTGTTTCTGAAACTACCACCAAATAAAAAAGCATATGTTAAAAGACCTATTAAACATGGTACTTATAGACAATAGATTTTCATGGGAAACTTTTAGTGCTGACACATAAATGATGAAAACTGTTGAAAGACAAACATCATAATGAATGTGCTGTTAATGAATCATTGCTTGTAAGAGGCCGTTGAATCTTGACATTAATGATATCAAATGAGCTGTAGTATGTATACGAATTAAATTAGCGTATAATGACAGTTTTAGTATTTAGAACTACATGACTCACTAAATGAAAAAGGAAGAGGTAAGAAGGTGGATTTAGGCAGAAAAGGGGGCAGCAGAAGTTATAGAGAGACGCGTCACATTCTTGCATAGGTCAGACCACCCATGATATTTTAGTTGGTTAGGTAACAGACTGTCATTTTACAAAATGTGTTTCTGTTTTAGCAAGGGATGTGCAAGGGTGAGAACGATATGCACCCTTCACACTGATCCACCTTGATCCATCCTTTTCACTATTTTTGCCTTCTTCCATAGATAGCCGATAATAAGTTTCACATAGTCCCACAAGCCTACTCAGATGTCCCATGAGTCTGCTCTTTATTATGCGAATTGTGATTATCTTGCTACAAAATTCTAGCTGAACCTCAACAGGACTGCAATTGTGGTTCCTTCGATGGCCCATCAGTCAGTGATCTATGGGTTCTGGTGTTTATTGTTATCTGAATTATCTACTGCTTGTTACAGCCAGTCTATCTACAGGTTAATTTATGGCTTTTGCTGTCTCTTTTTTTTCACCTCATGATGTTTCTTAGCCTTTAAGCAGATAACGTGACAAACGAGATGCCCTTATGTTCCAGAAATCCTTGAACATTTTTCACATGCTGAAAGAAGAGTCCATACAGACAGAAATGTGTACCTCATATTGCCAGCCAATTATCTCACATTATCATACAGGTCACCAGACTGCCAAAACTGCCTGAAATGTGCATGGCCACAGAATCACAGAATAGTTTGGCTTGTGAGGGAGTTTTAAAGATCATACAGTCCACCCGCCCCCTTGCTGAGAGTGCACTCAATCCCATTATCTATATTATTGATGAAGATATCAAAGAGCATTGCTCCCAGTATGGATCGTCTGTATGTAAATTTTCTGTTTCAGAGAAAAACTGTAATTCTTAATAGTTGTGACTAACCAATAATGGAATAAAGCTCAGAGGAGAGGGGCAAATGCCATGTGAAATTCAGGGCATAACACGGGGTGTGACTGACCACAGCTGTTGCAAAGAAGCTGACTTTATCTCAACTCAAAGGGGAATGGAGGCTGGCCTTCGTTTTAGATAAGCAGCTATCAGCTGAGCCGATCAGCTGGGGGTGTGATTGTTTCTCCCTGAGTTCATTAGAAGGGTGTGAATGTCTCCCTGAGATAGCCAGAAGGAGCATGGGGTGAGTGAATACACCGCTCAGCCCAACCTAGGGTATAAAAACTGAACCACTAAGAAAGGTTTTCAAGGAGAGGGATGGGTTTGTGCTGTCTTTGACCCTTGCCTTCCTTCCAGGTGAGTGGGGATGCCCAGTGTTGTGACAATGAGCACAATGTAGAGACTGGTAGTGGGTGTGACATTGGTATTGTGTTTGAACAGTATATTGCAACTGTTTTATTTTGCTAAGTGCTACTCACACTTGTATTGTGTTTTCAGTATATATTGTATCAGTCTGCTAAATGAAAAAGGTGACATAACATCAATTATCTTTGAATAAGTAACTTTTATATTGTTGTGCCCTCCTTATGTGGGATAACTTAAGGAACCTGGTTAGAGTATTAGACTCTGAGAACAGGGTCATTAGATACTAAACTGGGGAGGGAAGGGGTGAAAAAAAGCAAGAAATAATTAAAAGAAAATAGTTGTGGTCCTCTTCCCTCTGTGCTTTTGCAGCACCTGCAAACTTTTTATGAGGGATGCTGGTGGGCACCTTTCTGCCTGTTGTCCCTTGTATCTGTTTGAAGGCCTGTTCATTAACACAACCAGCAGCTTGAAAATGGGACAAACACTTCTGCTATCTTACCTCCAGTGGCAGGAAATTCCAGAAGCTGTGGAATAATGAAACTACTTTTATCTATTCTATACTGTTCTCCTACTGATTTCAGTGAAAACTTTTGCCTTCTAGTGCTGTAGAATTTGGTGAATAACACTTCTGTGCTCAGCTTAAGCATTGCTTTCATGATTTTGTGACTCTTAGCCAAATTCTCTTCCTGCTGTCTCTCTTCCTTTCTGAAGAGCTCTGAGCCCTAGAGTCTATTCTCAGAGATCATTTGTAGGAGTGATTCAAACACCAGTTGTCTCTACTTAAAGTCAGCACAGACTAGATAAATACTTTCCACAAGTCATACTTTTCATCTTCATAACATTTCAAGTACCATTTTCAGATGATCTCCTTTAAAGACCTAATTTAAATGTCAGCTAGAAAATAGCTAGTGAGCATTTAGTCTATCTGTCCAGCAGCTGTGCTTTGTGTGTGTGCAGGAATGACTTCAACCAGCTGTTCTGGTAGCACCAGCTTGGGGAAAGCCGATAGACTCATCCAGCACTGGCCCATAGTAGTAGATATAGATTGTGACTATTTTGTTTTCTCTTTGGTTATCTAAAGACTCATTTTGTTTATCCGCTTAATGGAATTGTACATTAGATTTGATATTTAGTTCATAAGTCATTTGAATGCTTAATAAAACATTTAAGGCTACACAAACATTTCCAAACTAGATCAAGCTTTAAAAGATAGTCTGGGCTTTTTTCTAAAGTGTTACATTAGAAAGCAGGCCACCTGGAAACGGAATTCTTGTTACAAATCAGCAGAGACAATATTGGGTGTTAGTAACTGAAAAGGCTGGAGTTTTCTGGGCTCTCAGGGAATGAATCTTTCTACTATTAATATCAACATGTGCTGACAGTGGGTACATTTAGAGGTTAAAGATTTCTCCTGCTTACAGAATCATAGATTCTATGAATCTTACTACTATTTACTTACTACTTGAGAGTAACCATGAAGAATAGTTTTGATACTAGTAAAGCAGATTGCCTGGAATAAGAATTTAAAGGAAATAACTAGTGTTTGAACTTTTTTGTGGTAGCAAGGAGGATGTCGTCCATATAGTGATGTAACTAAATCTGTTTAAAAGATTGCCGTACTTCTTTTGGCGCTGCATCCATGACTACCTGGCAAATTGTGGGGCTATTCACCATGCCTCGGGGCAGAATGACCTAATGGTATCATGCATGGGCTTGCTGTTGTTAATTGAAGGCATGGAAAATGCAAAATGAGCACAGTCATCAGGGTGCAAAAAAAAACCGTAAAAACCCAGCCCTTTAAATCAATAACAAGGAGGCCAATCTTCTGGGATCATAGCTGGGTTAGGGACACCAGGCTGTAGCAGCCCCATTGGGCTCATCACTGCATTTACAGCCTGCAGATCCTGTCATAATCTCCATTTACCAGACTTTTTTGGAATGACAAACCCAGGGGTGTTCCGTGGGCCGGCAGACAGTACCCGGTGACCTAACGCCGGCTGCTTGTCCACAAGGAGTTCTGCTGCAGTAACGGAACTGTGCACACTTTTTCCAACCAAGGGCTTCGGTGTGAGCAAAAGGGCTTCGGTGTGAGCAAAAGGGCTTCGGTGTGAGCAAAAGGGCTTCTTGCCGCGCCGCTCCTGGGCCGGGCCAGGCCGTGCCGCCGGATGCCGCGCGTGGGGAGCCCGCTGGCGGGAAGGGACGGTGTGTGGCAGGAGGGGCCCAGGCCCCAGCAGTGTTCGGTTCGCTGCCCCGCCCGGCGCGGTGGGTGCTGCGGCCAGGCCCGGTGCTGGGCAGTGCTGCGGTGGGGGGGGGAGGGGCGGGGCCGCGCGGCTTCGGGCTGGAGTTCGCCCTGTGCTGAGCCCGGTCCGGGCCCGCCGGGTGCTGCAGAGGGACCCTGTTGGTCACTTCCGGGGTGCCCGGTTTCGCGCCCCACTTCCCGTTTCTCTGGATTAAAAGGGTTGTCAGGGTCTGGCGGATTTACCGCCTGCATTTCTTGCGTTGGGTTAGGAGTTTTCATTGTATGTGGGGTTAAATATTTCAAAAGACTGTGGCTCTGTCCCTGCTTTGGAGATAACAGTGGAGGAGCAGCAGCCGCTTGTAAGAGAGTTTCTGCGGGTTTTAGAGCTTTTAAAGCTGTAAGCACTGTTTCCCAAGTAACGATGTCCTCAGGGATTTTAAGGTGCAAGACTTTCTTCTTTCAAAATTCTTTGTAAAATCTTTTGATGGAGCTTTTGCTCCTTTGTAGCTGACTGTCCCATCCTTCAGCGAGCCAGGGGGGACAGACCCGATTCCTGCTCAGGGTCTGTTGGACCCAGCCCCTGCTCACTGCTCCTGCTCACCCCTCCCGAGTCGATGGATGGCATGAAGGAGACCAGGAGGGTAAAATCCCTCCAGCTGTAAGTGAAGATCAGGTTCAGGACCTCCTGAGGAACCTAAACATACAGAAGTCCATGGGACCTGATGAGATGCATCCCAGAGTCCTGAGGGAACTGGCTGATGTAGTTGCCAAGC
>Ga0065711_1033079_pt1 | contig 26147 bp, 13 predicted proteins | sample Hoacrofraction12_FD_59098 | JGI IMG/M metagenome (GOLD analysis project Ga0065711, IMG submission 59098) | Hoatzin crop microbial communities from Cojedes, Venezuela - Epithelial fraction 12 v2 (version 2) | ecosystem: Host-associated > Birds > Digestive system > Esophagus > Crop | place... | reverse complement strand
CCCCCCCTTTTTTTTTTTCCCCTGGATTACAGATTTATCAGAAAAGCTTTGGGAGTTTTTGGTGGAAGATCTTCATTTAAAACATTTTTTCCCCAATAGCTTGTAAACAGAACAAAGTAGCAGAAATTTTCATATTATCCTTACATGATCAATTATCTTTGTTAGTGTTTTTCATAAATGTCTAATGCACTGGTGCCCTTGGAAAGTAAGAGGGACTCCAGTCAACATGGGATATGTTTACATTTAAGAACTGTTTTTTTTTATTGTATGTGATGTATTTATGAAAGTCAGGATAAGTCTGTCCAGTTTTTTGGAATCTTTGAATGTATCTAAGTGGTGATGCAGTACCAATATACTAAAAAAGTAAGTATATTTCACAAAATAAAATGCTTTGTCAGAAATCATAGTAAGGAAAGTTCTCACTCCTTATAAATGAGACAAAAATGCAACCCCTAACCAGTCAAAGAGCAGTGGAAGTACCAAACTCGGGTTTCCTGTGGGTTTCTGTCCTGCTTTCCAGACTGCCTGGTTTACATAGCCTCCTGTTTGGTTTGCAAAGGGCAGTGCATCTTACTGCTCCCATGGAGTTAAGTGCCTGTTGGTGGCAACCCGTAGGCACACAGTAACATCTTTCTCATTTCACAGAACAATTCTTGCCTTTAGTCCAGGCAGTAATTTGGATGTCTTTATCCAGGCTGAAACTTTTTTTTAATTCTTTTTTTTAATTTGATGGATTTGGAAGTTATTGTTAGCACTGATGAACGCACAGTGCAATTGCTTAAGGTGTTTCTGTCAGAAACCAGAATCTCCCCATCCTGCCCCTCAAAATGTATGATCTAAATGAAGTGCTAAGACTTCTACAATATAGACCAATGTTTCTCTGCTCTAAAGTAACTTCACACATTTTAAAATTAGAAGACAATATCTTGTATTTTGAGAACTGCATATTAATATTCAGGTAACCTCTTTGTTTATTAGGTATTTCAAAAACTGTGAAATATTCAAATAACTTTTTCACCCTGTTCATTTTTGTGGTAGATTTACTATCTTGCTTCATTCTTAGAATTGATATTCTGGTGATAGTGGAATGTTAAAGACCTGAAAGAACAAAAGAATTTGTAAAATATCAATTTTATAACTCTTAGTCTTTTAGAGGAAAGTGAGCCTATTTTTTTACTCATTCCTTGGAGCTGTAAAAGTTCGCCATGGACAAATGTAATATGTGCCGAGTATCTTTCTGTCAAACAAAGGATAAAGGAACTTGCTGTTACTGATCATTGTTTTTCAAGAAGTAAAAAACCTTTCATATATTTTTTGTACAGTGTAAAGAAGCAAAAAAGGATCACAAGCCAAATTTTAAGGGAGGCAAAAGAAAGGCTTTGTGAAACACCCTAACATCATTCAAAGGATTACTGACTTTCTAGGACAATGCAAGTTTCTAGGGTTGTCTCTGAAGTTGTCTTTGTCGGTACACTTGAATATGATGAAAAATGTCGTTTATGCTTGTCTTCTCACCTGAAAAGAAAGTACCACGACTACAGAAGGAAGTATAGGCATTAGGAGTGTGCATAGCTGTCAGTTGAATAGGGAGGCAAGAGTCTCTGCTCAGCACAGCAAATGTTGAAAATGGTTTTAACATTATCCAAGAACCAAGACAATACATAATAGCAGCATATGTGTTATGCTGCACTAAAACAGCTGCAAAGTGGGCTAGACTTAAATGCAAAAAAAGAATGCTTGAGAAGAGTGCTTTCATCTTTCTTATGAAAGAAATTTTTTACAGTGAGAAAAATCAATCACTGCAACAAACTCCTCAGGGGTGTGGCAGAGTCCCCATGACTGGAGGTTTTCAAGATTTTATTGGGCAGGGTGCTAGGTAGTCTCACCTAGGCTCAGTTTCCCATGAAAGATTGGTCTAGGTGATCTTCTGAAGACCCTTCCAACCTGGGCTATTCTATAGTTCTATGATTCTCCAGCATTTTTTTCTCTGCTAAATGCAGAGGTAAGAAAAGGTGATACTGGTGACTGCATTCGTCTTTTGTGTCAGAAGTGTGAGAAGAATTTTTGGAATAAAAAAGCAGCTAGGTTTGTTATTTTTTACTGTCCTGGTTTCGGCTGGGATAGGGTTAATTTTCACAAGAAACCAGGTGAGCTGACTCAAACTAGCCAAACAAATGGGATTTTTGATACTGTGAAACATTGTACTTGGTATCTAAGTGGTGGAGCTGGCTGGGGGAGGGTAATTTTCTGCTCAGGAGCAGGCTGGGCATTGAGTGGTGAGAAAATTGCACTCTGTATATTCTTTTTATCAGTATTATTGTTGTTATTTTCTTCTCCCTTTGCTGTTCTGTTAAACTGTCTTTGTGCCAATCCATGAGTTTTGCCTCTTTCACCAATTCTCCTCCCCATTCCCCCGTGAAAGGGAGGAGTGAGAGGACGACCTCATGGTTCTTTGTTGCTGTCTGGGACTAAACTATGACATTTCTTTTTGGTGCCCAATGTGGGGCACAAGGAGTTTGAGATAAGGATAGTAACTGGGAGAGGTAATGGCAACTGCAATGCGATAGAGGACTGAGAGTATGTGAGAGAAACAACTCTGCAGACACCAAGGTCAGTGAAGAAGGAAGAGGAGGAGGTGCTCCAGGCACTGGAGCATAGATTCCCCTGCAGCTCGTGGAGAAGACCATGGTGAGGCAGGCTGTGCCCCTGCAGCCCATGGAGGTCCACAGTGGAGCAGATCGCCACCTGCAGCCCACGGTGCTCCCCACACTGGATCAGGTGGATGCCCGAAGGAGGCTGTGACCCTATGGAGAGCCTGTGCTGGAGCAGGCTCCTGGCAGGACCTGTGGATCCACGGTGAGAGGAGCCCACGCTGGAGAAGATTTGCTGGCAGGGGGCCCACGCTGGAACTGTCTGTTCCTGAAGGGCTGCACCCTGCCCATGCTGAGGCAGTTTGTGAAGAGCTGCAGCCCATGGGAAGGACTCACGTGGAGGAAGTTTGTAGAGAACTGTCTCCCATGAGAGGGATTTTGCACTGGAGCAGGAGCAGAGTGAGGAGTCCTTGCCCTGAGGAGGAAAGAGAGGCAGAGACAACTTGGGATGAACTGACCACAACCCCCTGTCTCTCTCTCCCTGTGCCGCTCTGAGGAGGAGGTAGAGAATTTGGGAGTGAAGTTGAGTCCAGGAAGAAGGGAGGGGTGGGGGGAAAGGTGTTTTAAGATTTAGTTTTTATTTTCTCGTTATCCTACTCTGAATTGATTTTTAATAAAGTTAATTAATTTTCCCCAAGTTAAGTCTGTTTTGCCCATGATGGTAATTGGTGAGTGACCTCTCCTTGTCCTTTCCTCAACCCATGAGCCTTTCTTTGTATCTTTTCCCCCCCATCCAGCTGAGGAGGGGGAGTGATAGAGCAGCTTTGGTGGGCACCTGGTGTCCAGGCAAGCTAAACCAGGGCAGCTATAGTTGGTAGGATACGTTTCTTCTGTATCTTTATCAAAACCTGATTAGAACCCATCAACTTAGTCATAGGAGGATGCAGGAAAAGGAAAGTATACTAGCTCTGTAAATAGAATAACATTGTTCTTCTCAAATAACAATATGTAAACTGACTTATGATGTAAATAACTTATGATCTTAGAGGAAAAACAGAGTTATCCTGACTTATTCAACTGCCAGTTGAGGAAAAGTAATTAATCATGTGCATGGCTTTAACCTCTGGCAAACGGAGGTAAAAGGCTTAACTTCAATTTAAGCAAATTTATTTTCTTTCACATATGGGATAGGTTGTGTGTGTACTTGGCCCATTACCATCTGTCAACTGATTCATAGTAATTTGTTAAGAGAAGGTAATAAATACATTCACATGATTAAAAGCAATCGCTGTTGCTTAATATATTGCTTTTTACCACTTTAGTATCTGACCGTGAATGCTCCTAATTTGCTGTGGAAATGTAATATGGCGCTGTGTAGAGTAGCAAAACTTTCACAGTAAAGTGATTGTCTAAAGAGGTTATAAACTCTCTGTTCTTGGTGGTCTTCTGAAAACAGGATAGATAAACATCTGTCAGGGATGACATGAGACAAACTGATCCTGTCTAGGGACAGGGAATGGACTAGGTGACCTCTTGAGATCCCTTCCAGACCAAGGAGCTTATGAATTTAGTTTAACTAACTCAATGAAATGCCACACAGGGATTTGTCCTAATTTAATTAAGTTAGTGTTTAAACAAGTTAACAGATGTTTACACTTATAGATGCAGCCATTTAAGGCCTAGAGTGTGTAATCTATTACACTACTTCACCATCCTTATAATTAGAAAACCTTTCCCCGAGTCTAACTGCAACATATATAAATCCATGCTACTTTTATGTATCATTTATGCTGCTTTTATCCTGTCCACCACAAGCACTGAAAGTCACCTTTGTTGTAGGTGTTTTTTTACTTAGAGTCATGTCCTGTCTTTCCCCCTTTGTTTATGCTCTTTGGTCTTTTCTCAATAGGTTTAGCAGCCTACATTTTGATATTGGAGACTTTTTACTCCTCTGAATATTTTTCTCTTATTTCTTTCCAGAAAGTTGCCAGTTAAATGATGTCTTTTTTTAAACTGTGTCTTCCTAAACTACATCATTCTTTAGGCTGAGTCTTTATTAGTACTGATAAAGCAGAATTATATTTCCACCGGAAGCACTCTTGGTTTTACATACCAGTAATATTAAACTTGGTTTCAGATGCATTTGAAGGATCTAGATGGAAATTTCATGCAGATAACTGAAAGTTTGAAATCACATTCTTCAATTCATCTTCTGCAAGTTTGTCACAGAAAGAATGGTTACGTGTCCTGCTTTTTATTTTTAGGTGAGACCAAAGACTTTTTGAGTACTTGACTCTTGAATATGTTGATATGGTCTTCAAGTTGTTTTCGGTTTTTTGTTTTTTTTTTTTTTTCAATTAAAAGGAGGCTTTGGAAAATTGTGAGGGGAATTTCTTTAATGTTTTCTCTAGTGGGCTATTTTTACAGACTAAAGCAGTGTTTCTCACCACCCAATAATTATTCGGATTCAGCAGCAGGATCACTGAATCTAGCAAGCAGAAAGACTGTGCATTTCTCCCTCACCAGCCATATATCCATTTATATGGCTTTTAAAATATGAATAATAATCATGTAGCATAAGTAACACTGTGATTGCTCATCACACGGAGGGAATTGCATGAACAGGTAACAATTTTCCATAGTCAACTCTATAACCCATTTAAGAAGTTGGGTGTTTGGATTTATTCATGCTCTCAGGGGAGTAGTGGAAGCAGACTTACTGTTAGCTGATTGCATTTGTGTGCAAACACTGACACTTGTTAGCGTTTATAGTAGCCATCTACAGGTGCCATCCTTCCTGCCCTGCTTTGTTAATTGCTTATGTTGTCTTACAGATATTTTAGTTGTTTATTTCACTTTAAATCTCAGATGGTTCACTGATAAGTCTTTCTCATGTACCTGGTGTTAAGCTGACAGCTAGAAAAGATTTCCTCTCAAATTGACAAGGACAGTTGCTTGGGAGTTCTGTTTTTTTGAGCACTTTCTAGCGCTTGGAGTTACTTGGGTCTCTGGTCCAGCTGGTGGGAAGCTTCCAGCTAGCCCATCCTCCTTTTTCTTGTGGGAGCAGAGTTTCAAAACTTCAGTCTGAGTGCTGCAGCTGTAATGGGTGGATTCTCTTTATCTCTAAGCCTTTTCACCAGAGTAATTGCCCACTACTGCAGGAATATTTTCCCTTTCTTGTGACATAATTGCTTTTCTTGAGATTTCTTATTTTTTATGTGAAAGGCTTTAGGCTTATTATAGAATGAATGGTGTGTGTTTTTGGTGAAGTGAAATTGTGGGTTGGTCTAAAATTCTGCTGTAAGGTTACTTTCTGTTCTAGAGGACTAGACTTGACAGCCTAGTTATCATGGCTCATGGTCTCATTATTATTATTTGTAGTGTTGCAGCTCCTTCCCTACTGACACTGCAAAAGCAGCAAATCGTCCTAGTCATGAACGAAAGAATTATAAAACATAGGACTGAATAGGTCATGTAATCCTGATTAAACAGAATCAACTGTTCCTAAATTCCTCTGTGCTGTAAGGTGCTAGGCAATAGAGTGTTTTCCAAACAGTCGGAATTTGAATAGGTTGTAGCATTAATCTAATTTTAGCACTTTCTTCTTTTTAATCTGTTCCTGAAATACTGTGGTGTTTGTTTCTTTTCTGTCTTCCTCTTTTGTGAACGAATGAAGTGAAGACTTCTGTGATAGCACTTTTACTCAAGAGATTTCCTCTTTAGTCAACATTTAAATCCTGACCTCACAGGTCACAGACATACCTGAGCCCAAGCAGAACTCAAATGATTTAATGGGCAGCTGGAAATAGCGACAGGCAAGGACTATATTTTGATGAAAGTAGTGATCTGACACCGCTTCAGCATTTCTATTTATTTATTTACTTTTTATGATCCTGCCCTGGCCATTCATTTGTGCCTTAGGTTTGCCTGCTCGGTTGTGCTGGAATTTTTATTTAATCTCTTTCATTCCAAAGAGAATTCAGTTCATTAATGCAGTGAGAAAGATTTTCAACAGAGGATTAGAGGCTCTGGAGCCGTCTGTGGGGGCGTGTATGCTGTGTATGTGTGTGTCTGTCGGTGAGAAAGAGGGAAGGGGAAGTGACCAAAATAAGGAAGCTCCCTTATGTCTTCTCACATAGAAAATAATACGGTTTTGTGTTTTGGTTTCTTTATCCAGTTGCCACTTCCCAGAGTCTCTGTATCTCTGTCTTTCTCAGGGAAAGGCTAACCCAGTCTTTAAAAAGTTAGTATGCATTTTAAAATTTCACTACAGACTCTGGCATCTGTAAACCTTTTTGATCTTTTTTTCACAACATCAGCAATGATAAACAACTGGAACTGGTTTAAAAAGGCTTTATGATCATGATGACTAGCCAGTTCCATGGTTTCTCCTTCTTTCCACAAACCCACTGAAAGAGATCTGGAAATGAATAGTTTAAAGCATTGCTCTTTGTATCAGTAGTTTATTTTAATTTTTTTAAAAATATAAAATTTAAAAGATTTCTTTTTAATGGAATTTGTCCCCTCCCATTACACACCCTTTTTTTTTTTCATTTTAGCCTAAGTTTGGTTAGTTGCAGTGAAGAACATCATGAAGATAGGTTAGAGTTTTCAACTGGCTTAAATTTGTTAGGCTTGCTATAGGAGATCTCTGCTGGAACTGAGGCTGGAATAATTTCTGCTTTCACTTTAGCCCTTGCTACTATGAAAAAGTATTATAGCTATAAATCTAAGGATCTCAAACATCCATTTTGCATTGCATTTCCTTGCTACGCTTATTGATGAGGTCCTTAAAAAACTCGAGTAGGCAGGCAATGACTTTGTACACAACCTGAATATCCCTGAACAGAGAAGCATGAAGAATTCTGCAAGTTGAAGGAACAGGCAAAAAAGGTTGACAAGATTTGATACAGGCCACTTTCCTACACCAAGGCTAGTACCTTGTTATGTCTAAGTCTTGGCAGATACATGTCCAACCTGTGAAGTAGACTCTGAAATGTCTCTAGGCAATCCTATTCCCAGTAATTTGGGATGTCAATCCAACTGGATCCCACTAGCCTTACTTACTCTGACCAGCATGTACTATGGTCTTACAATTTAATCCAGTGACTTCTTATTTATGCCCTGTAATTTCTAGAGGATCCATCACAGAAAGACACACAAACTAGCCTGAAGTAAAATATCACTAATGGTACCATATTCTGCTCTAAGCTGCTGGGCCAAGACAGGCTAATGAAAGGCTGAGATTAGTTATTTGCCTTGAATAAGGCCTTGTGGAAATATAACATTTAGTTAGATATCATCAGCATGTGGTTGGAGGAGAAAGATAGACCATTCCTAAACATTTAGGGGGAAATACATGGCTGAGGTAAACTCTTCTTAAAGTGACTGTCGTTATTTTACGTTGACAAATTAAAAAAAATCAAACCAATAAGTACCAAAAACCAACCAACCAAATGAAATTTAAAAAAAGAACAAAAGAACTTACCTAAAAAACACAACAATAGTTGGGATTTTCTTTTCATCCTTCATTTAGAACTCAAGTTTATTATGAATATAAAAAGCTGGAAACTACCAAGCAGCCTTGACTTTCATTTCATCCCACACAAACTTGGACAACTGAATTATAAGTGTAGTCACACAAGACTTTCTCTGCAGTTGACAACACTTTCAGAATAACTGAAAAGGCAGGTAGTCTCCACTGACGAAAAGTAGAGTTCTTAGTGCTTCAGGCAAGTGTCTAAAATTAGGTAAGGTGAATCCAGACCTTGAGACATCAAAGAGGTTTCTGAGGAAATCTTTCAATCACTGTTTTCTACCAGAAAAAGGAACTGGTTAAAAATAATAATAATAATAATAATAAATTGATATATAAATCTTTTAACCTATGGCGATCCAATCAAGACTGCAGTTTGACCTTTAGTTATCTTCAGTTTGAAGAATGACTTGAAAACAGAGCCAAACCTGCAGTCTCTGACATACGCCTCTGACTTCCAGATTGCACTTCTTCCCTGCCATGTGGAGGAGAAAAAGCAGCCTGCTTCTAAGAAACTTTTGACAATATTGTAGGATTTCTGGTGCATAGCTGGCAAGCAGAGGATGATTTTATTGAAAGAAAACAACGGGTCATCTTTTTTTTTTATTCCCATATGCCACTTAGATGTTTCTTAGCTGAAAATGAGAAATATTTCACTGCTGGGGAACCCTTGCTCCGAATTCAATGGGTAGCATGTCCTTGTCTGAAACACCAATACTGGGTGTCTGATTTGTGATTAGCTATCTGATTGTCCTCTGCTTTTTTCTGGGTCAACAGATTTTGGAAGTTTGACTCTTTGTGTGTGATCTTCTTATTTTTTTCTGGGATTCAGAACATGTTAATAAAGTTCTTATCCATTGTCAGGCCATTGAAAACATTTCTTTCGAATTACTGAATAGAAAATTAGCAACTGCTTGCTCACATTTTTTTTCCTGAAGGCTCCTCGGTATAAAAACATTTTAATACTCCCAGTAGGAAGTCCTTTTATTCTTTAGTGATAAAAATGTATACTCACACGATGATCTATTCAATAATTATTTCTAAAAGTAGTATGTGATAAATGCTTCAGTGTTGGTATGAATTCTGGCACAAGAACATGAATAGAAGTTTAATTTAAGGTATATTATGATATCATATGTAATGTGTGATAAGAACAGTGTATGTAATATTACTGTAGTCACTGGAAATTTCATTGCATATGTATGTACATATAAGCTCATGCATAAACCATAGAATATTTTGGGTTGGAAGGAAACTTTAAAGGTCATCTTGTTCAACCCATCTGCAATAAACAGGGACATCTTCAACTGCATCAGGTTGTTCAGAGCCCCATCCAGGCTGACCTTGAATGTTTCCAGGGATGAGGCATCTGCCACCTCTCTGGGCAACCTGTTCCAGTGTTTCACCACCCACATAGTAAAGAATTTCTTCCTTAAATCTAGGTTAAATCTACCCTCTTTTAGTTTTAAAATATTACCCCTTGTCCTATCACAAGAGGTCCTGCTAAAAAGTTAGTCACCATCTTTCTTCTAAGCCCCCATCAGGTACTGGAAGGCTGCTATAAGGTCTCCCCGCAGCCTTCTCTTCTCCAGGCTGAACAGCTGAATCTTTCTCAGCCTTTCCTCATCAGAGAGGTGTTCCAGCCCTCAAATCATTTTTGTGGGCCCTCCTCTGGACCCGCTCCAGCAGGTCCATGTCTTTCCTGTGCTGAGTGCTCCAGAGCTGGAGGCAGGACTACAGGTGGGGTCTCACCAGAGCAGAGCGAAGGGGCAGAATTCCCTCCCTCCCCCTGCTGGCCACGATTGTTTTGATGCAGCCTAGGATACAGTTGGCTTTCTGGGCTGCGAGCGCACATTGTCAGCTCATGTCCAGCTTTTCATCCACTAGTACCCCCAAGTCCTTCTCAACAAGGCTGCTCTCAATCCCTTCATCCCTCAGCCTGTGCTGATACCAGGGGTTGCCCCAACCCATGTGCAGGACCTTGCCCTTGGCCTTGATGAACTTCATGAGGTTCGCACATGGACCCTCTTCTCAAGCCTGTCCAGGTCCCTCTGGATGGCATCCCTTTCCTCAGATATGTCGACTGCACCGCTCAGCTTGGTGTTGTCTTCAAACTTGCTGAGGGTGCACTTGATCCCTCTGTCTATATCATTGATTAAGATATTAAACAGTACTGGTCCCAATATGGACTCCTGAGGGACACCACTTGTCACCAGTGTCCATCTGGACATTGAGCCGTTGACAACTACCCATTGGACGTGACCATCCAACTAGTTCCGCATGGACTGAACAGTCTACCTCTCAAATCCTTATCTCTCCAATTTAGAGAGAAGGATGTTGTTGTGGACTGTGTCAAAGGCCTTACAGAATTCCAGACAGATGACATCCACAGCTCTTCCCTCCCTGTCCTCATTGTGCCTTAGGATAGCTTCTAGGAGGATCTGTTCCATGATCTTCCCAGGCACAGAGGTGAGGCTGACAGGTTGGTTGTTCCCAGGGTCCTCCTTTCTACCCTTTTTTAAAATGGATGCAATGTTTCCCTTCTTCCAGTCACCAGGGACTTCGTCTGACTGCTATGACTTTTCAAATATCGTGAAGAGTGGCTTGGCATCTACATCAGCCAATTCCTTGAGGACTCTGGGATGCATCTCGTCAGGTCCCATAGGCTTAGGTATGTTCTGTTTCCTCAAGTGGTCACGAACCTGATCTTCTCTTACAGCGGGAGGGACTTTGCTTCCCCAGTCCCCATCTGGTGGTCCACCCACTTGAGAGGTGTGGGAAGAGAGGTTGCCAGTGCAGACTGAGGCAAAAATGTTCTTGAGTACCTCAGCCTTGTACTCATCTGTTGTTACCAGTTTTCCCGTCTTGCTCATCAAAGGAAACATGCTTTCTTTGACCTTCCTTTTCTGGCTGACATACCTGTAGAAGCCCTTCTTATTATTCTTTGCATCCCTTTCCAAGTTCAGCTCCAGCTGCACCTTGCCTTACAGACACTACCCCTGCACAACTGGGCAGCATCCCTGCACCCTTCCCAGGATGACTGTCCATGTTTCTGCTGCCTGTGCATTTCCTGCTTGCCCTATAGTTTGACCAGCAGTTCTCGACTCAGCTGTGCCGGTCTTTTCCCTTCCTTTCCTGATTTCTTATACCTGGGGATTGAGAGTTCTTGCGCTCTATGGAAAGCATCCTTAAAGGTCTGCCAGGTCTCTTCTGCTCCCTGTCCCTGAGGGTAGTTTCTAGGGAGTCCTACTGACTAACTCTTTGAAGAGCTGGAATTTTGCTTTCCTAAATTCAGGGTCCTGACTATACTTTTTGCCTGTCCTGTATCTCTCAGGACCATGAACTGCACCAGTGCATGATCACTGCAGCCCAGGCTGCCTCCAGTCTTGAGGTCACCGATTAGCTCACTTACATTGGTGACCAGCAGGTCCAGTATCACACCCCCTCTGGTAGGGCTGTCTATTACCTGGCTTAAGAAGTTATCCCCAATGCATTCCAGAAGTCTTCTAGATTGCCTGTATCTCTCCACACCACTTTTCCAGCTGATGTCGGGGTGGTTGAAGTCCCCCAGCAGCACGAGAGCCTGCAAGAGTGATGCCTTCTAGAGCTGGAGAAAGAAGGCTTCGTCAATAGGCTCCCCTTGATCAGGCAGCCTGTAGTACACACCAGCCACAAGGTTCCCTTCTGTGTATGTTTATATATATATTCATTTTAAAATATTACAGAATTAATAGGGATATTTTATATCGAATTTCTATGTATGTGTATATATATATATGTATATGTTTTGGGGGGGTTTTCCACTTGGGCAACTTCAAGTATTTAAATTTCCTGAGTCAGGCTCATTTGGCTGCATTGCACTGATGATTATGTTCTTTTCCTGTTTTCTTTTTCTGACTGTCCCTGGCAGACGTGTTTCAAAGAGGAAGATCACAGATCCCCCTTCTCATTCTCCATGTTTGCAAACAAAATGCTGCTCTGAACATGGAGAGGTCCACTGTATCTTGAGTCAACAGCGATGTAAATGAGCATTATTCATATAGAAATTGCAAGATGTACAGCAAAGACAGATAGTGTCGTAAACGACAGCAAACCATTTCTTCCTATTTCTTCCTGGTTTGAGGAGTCCTGACTTTCTGGTGTGTTTGTGTGCGATTGTCTGTATGAGACAGCCCAAGGAGTTACTGCTTCTTTGTTTGTCTGCCTCCCTGCCTCAGGTCTACCCTGCAGGGTTCTGTTCTGCGTGTGGATGTTGAGATAGTTGCTAGTTCTGCTTTTTTTGTTTCCCTTTCTCTGTTGTCCACGTTTACAATAAAGTGCCTGTATTGCAATTGCAATCTGTATGCTGAATGGTCTAAATGGCGTGAAGGAAGGACTCACTTCCTTTGGTGTAATATTTTTTCTTGTAGAGGTTTTTCTGATGAAGTCGAGCAAGACGTTAATGGAACTTTTGTTTCTACTGCAGTTCACAAAGACAGAAGCAGCTTTCTCAATGCACATGGAGGACTCCCACAGAAACCAGTAAAGCCTTGGGTTCACAGGGGATGAGTCTGCTGTTTCCCTACTGAAGCAGTAAAAAGCTGGTTGCAGGCTGGGGGGAGGCAGGTGGGCGTGGAAAAGGATTACTCATCTGTAAGTATTCTACAAATACCAGTGAATGTAATCGTCTAATGCAAGGCTCCTCACAATTCCACAGCACAGAGAGGTCTCATCTTGCAGAGGCGCTTCTCTTCCATCTGTGAGGACACTGACTTTCCCTTCCTCCAAACAATTACACTAATATGTCTTTCTGCGGTGCTCTGTGTACATTGAGACAAATATTAGGAAACCCGATCTGTCTTTTAATGTAATTTAGCAGATGGAAATGAGGAGATCCAGCATCACATAACCAAGAAGTTCTCTGTGGACAGGCAAGAGCTCTGCAGACCACATGGCTGGAACTTTTCGACTAATGCATTTCCCAAATACTGCGCAGTCAATGCTAACCGCTCCTGCCACCACAGGGTCTGAATGTCTTCTCCTTGTTACTCCAACTCATCGTAGTTAGTTATTACAAAGCTCAAGTAGAAATGGGTATAGCTAAGGCTGCCCAGAAATTTCCGATATAAAAAAACTGTTTTCAATAACTTATAAGTTCTCCAATGTTTATATTTTTGTAGTTTTCCACACTAAATGTTTGATTTTTTTGGGGGGGGGATGACAAGAGGAGGGAAGCGATGAAGTAATCGTAGTGGGTAATAAAAGTAGACAGACTAAAACAAAAGCTGAAACTTCTGTAAAATTTCGTTCATTTCTCTCTTATTAAAAAATGTGTATTTTTCACCTGACCCATATGGAATCAAGGACAGCAGAGGGTGTTTGTGGCATGGAAGGTGGTTCCTACGTTGTTCCTTTATAAATGTACCTACGGTTGCACCTTTGAAAGCCAGTTTGCAGACTGTCAGACTAGTGACAGCTGGCAGTTAATTGCTCTGATGATGGTGATGTGTCTGCTGTGTGTGCTCCTACCCCTTGCCAGCATCTACATCCCATCAGCAGAGCCAGGCTGAACACATTGCCTCTGGAGGTGGTGTGGGACCCATTGGTCCGCAACATGGCCAGGAGCTGCTGCAACATTGAGTGTGGGACCTGAAATTCTTGACTCAAGGACATGCTAATAGAAAAGAGAAGACCAGGCTGTTGGGGGCAAAGGACGCTTGTGCAAATGGCAAGTTGGGTGTGGGTGTGGCGAGGGAACAAGGAGGTAGCAGCACAGGAGACCAGGAAGCTTGGAAAGAAGACAGCTGAGAGCCTAGCACCAAATGTTATCATTATACAACTTCTAGAGGAGTTACGTGTGCGTATGTGCGCGCATAGTTATGCTGTTCTGAACTGCAGGAGAACTAATGATTTTTACCATTTTTTCCCAAGGGTGTTCAGTGCTCAGAGGGTGAATTGGGGCTGTGTCACAAAAGACAGCTGCTCCCTGCAGAATCCCTTCCTTCTTTGTGGCAGATTAAGCTGAGGGAAAGGGGGATTGCTGAAAGAGAGAAGATCGCTTTTGTGACTTGGCTGTGAGTTGTAATCTACACTTCTATTTAGCTATTTATTCATTTGTTACATGGGGCTTTTGTATTGTTTAATAACTATTTATTGTAAAATACATGTTATGCTGATGAACTCCGTGTAATAAAATATTATGAAACTTATTCTGCCTTCAGAACAGATTTTTTGGCAATACTGTATAAATAAGCCATGAGACTACATATTTAAACATTTAAGTATTTTGATCTATTTTCAGTAAGTGTTTTTTCATTAAGAACAGTCCATCCTGTGTATTAAATAGACAGACACTCTCCAAGGGAAAATAAGTATATGGAACTTGAATGAAACATTGTCTTGGCATGTAGCAGAGAGAAGAAAAATGTAAGGTTTCCTGTGCAAACTTGTTTGGACACCTTTTAAATTTTGAAAGCTTAACTGTGTTACCCTAGTACTGTATTAAATTAAAATTGTTTGTATTTATTACTTGAAGATAATCTGGAAATTGTTTCTCTGAGTCTTTTCACAAATATGTGTGCTCAAACATGTATGTGTTTATGTGAAGTGTATTTGTTAGGTATGCATAGAAATATGTGAAGAGATACATGTTAGGCCAGAAATCTCTCATTCCTTATCTGCCTCATGAGACTTTCAAAATGATGGTTTCCTGTTTACTTGTTAATTCATCATTATAAAATCCAAATGCTATTAGTGTTCTCAGTGTTCCTGGTGCATATCTGGAGTTCTAAGTATATCCTTTATTTTCATAAAATAAGAAGACATTATTTATATCACGTTGATGTAATTTTAATAAAAAGAATGCAAAAGGTTTTTAAAAATCATTCTCTGGTAATCTGAATGGTAATTACTGGGGACATTCACTGGAGATTTTGAAAACAGAATCTTTAACCTGTTCTTGTAGTCCTTCTATTTTCTTATCCTGGATTTAAAAACAAATAAATGGGTTGTTTTGGTGTTACCACTAATTCTACAAGGTGACAGTGAGCTGTGCTGAACAAAGGAGTAAAAATAGGGTTGTCTTGGTGTGGTAAAGTTTAAAAATTATGTTATTTCTCTGCCACCCAGCACCCTTTCCCAGCTGATTCTGAGATCAGCTGTCAGATCTGCAGAGTCAGTTTTCTCTGAAATTCACTGAGGATTTTGGACAATAATAATGAGGAAATTACATGTGGGCTCTGAAGTTCTGTTCTCTCTAGATCTTCAGAAAAGTGCAGTTTTGGTTGGCTTGACCTTGTTGTAATTCACACAGAGCTCATGCTGGAAATTCCAGTTTTCTGCCATTGGAACAAACACAGCTCCTATCCTGGAGGAGCCTCTGGCCATTCCCAGACATTGTTTATGGCAAGAGTTCAGAAGGATATGAGCCAACTCGCTTCGCTGTTTGTACCATTTATCTCCCCGTCCCCCACCCGATCTTGGCTTTCTCCACTGTTATGAGAAAAAAACGATTTTATAGCTGTCTCTACAGCACGGTCTTTCTAATGATGTCCCCAGCAAGCATAGTCTTCTCAATACAGTGTGATAAGCCAGTCTTGAGAGGGCTTTCAAATATGTGGTGAGTAATCAGTTTTGCATGTTTCCTCTCCAGTTCTTTCATTTTCTCTCCGTAAATGTACTGCCCTCAGACTGCAATGGACGCTCAGCTGAAGCACGTACATTGGCGCAGGCATTGATCCCCGCTCCGCTTGCAGAGTTTGGCGGGTTATGTCTCCTCTGAAGCCTTCTTACCATTAAAATGGTGGAGTTTTGTCAGGCCTTTGACACTTCACCAGTTATTTTTACTTCCAAAGTCTGTATGAGTCTTTTTTGAAAGCTTCCCATGTAGATTACGGTTAGTCTTCAAAAAGCTTTTTTTACCTTTATGCAGCTGAAATCTGGCCATTTTAACCGCATTGTGCTGGGATATGTCTGATCCCACAATAAAACTTCTTTTTCAGGAAAGAAACAAAAATGTTTACCTGGTTGTTTAGTAGCACCTTCTGTAAAGGCTTGGGAGTTTAATTTCTTTTGTTTTGTTTTTTTCCTCCCTACAAAACTATTTGTTGTTTTCACACTTTTCCTTTCCCCTTACCTTCATATTTTATGCCTTAAAGTTGTTGTCTAGGGATGTTACTGGGTAGCTGGATATTGCTGTACACTGCATGCTCTTAATGCCTTTGTTACAAGGAAAAGCCATGTCTCTGCTAATCCATTTGATCATGTCTTTTGACTTTAGCCACACTATGCTCCTTGACGAAAGGAAGTGTTTCATGGATCCAGCTAGAAATTCCCTTTTCTTGTTTGGTAAATGCCAAGTCCGCAGCTGCACATCAGGTTCTTGTGTGTGAGCTATTAGATAAGAAGGAATTTTGAGAAGTTGAGTCTGTCCTGTTATGGTACCTGGACACCAATTATTGCTTCAGGTGATGATGCAATCTATCATTTACGGATTGTGTATTCTTGTCTTTGGCTGACACTGCTGCCTCTGTGGTGGTTGTCCAAATTGGATACAGGCGTGAGGCATCTTGATTCCTTCTTGGGAACCAGGCCACAATCTGTACTAATGCTTTTCCTGTGGGCCAGTTGCCCACAGATGGATAATGGATGAATTCTCTGTATGGTTTTGTTAATGTTGTGATAAAATTCTTTGAGTGAAAAACTGTTCTATAAGAACAACTTCTTCAAGAATTTTAAGAAACTCTTCTCTATGGAATATTTTAAATTCATGAATAGGTCAAAGACAGAAACTAACTTCTTTAATAAATGAAAAAAATCCTTCTTATTCCTGTACTGAACATTTGAAATAGAGTGATAAGGAAAGCCACACACTAATAAAGACATAGTAAAGAAAACTAATTAAAAATAAAGCCTTGAAACTGTTTAGAAAACAAAACAACAAAATACTCCTCAATCAAAAAGAAAAAACCCTTTGTGCATTTCTATGAAATTGAAATCCAGAGATCGTGATGGATATATACTGATAATCCTTTCATTCTGGGTACCAGAGGTTTGCACTGAGGCATGCAAATAGAAATAGTTTTTTGGTCACAACATGTGCCATAACCAGCCAAGTTTTGAGCCTGATCCTCCTTTCTCGGATCCCAGTAGTAACAGTATTTCTGTTTAAATAGCTCTACATCCTGTTTAACTGGAGTGTTTTTGAATCATGTGCAGTAGATGATGATTGGCTTAAGTATGAAGACTGAAAAAGACTAATTGATGACTTACTTTTCTTTAGCCCTGACACACTTCCTTAAAATACATTTTGTCCATTTAATCAACCAACTGGTAACATTACATTTCTTAACAGGCCTTTATTTTTTCATTCCACTCTACAGAAATGTTGTATATTTTCTCACATGTTTAACAAAGTTATGTAGGTTAATGAGATCAAATTATTCTGGAAGAATGGGGAGGTTCCAATGCTTCTTGTAAAGACTTGCAGTAAAGCCTATCCGTGTGAAGTTGCTGGATGTTTTATACAAGATCATTCACTGATAGTAGAAATGCTTATATAGCATTTTGCTAGCAGGCAGTTCCTTAGCTACTTAAAACTCTGCAAAACAAACCCCAAGCACACAGTTTTAACTGAATCTAAAGATGTTTCATTAGAAATTGAATAGACACCATCACTTTCTCTTGCTCGATAATTTGGAGAAAGCAAAGATTGCTGATGGCAAGCCAGAGCAATATTGGTAAAACCAAGCTGGAAATGTAAAAAAATGGTGAATTCTCACATTTAGAAGGCTTTCTCAAAAGACAGATGTATTCTTAAGTCAACAAAGAACAAAAATCCTTTCTAAATAAATAAATAAATAAATTTTGTGCTAAGAAAATGAAGGGTGGCTTATGCAAACAGAGCAAATGTTCTGCGTGTGCTAGTTTACTTTTATTCTTATTTTTATTTGACCTCACTTCACAAATACAGATGAGAAGCTCAACATGAGCCAGCAATGTGTGCTTGCAGCCCAGAAAGCCAACTGTATCCTGGGCTGCATCAAGAGAAGCGTGGCCAGCAGGTCAAGGGAGGGGATTCTGCCCCTTTGTTCTGCTCTCGTTAAACCCCACCTGGAGTATTGCATCCAGCTCTGGAGCCCCCAACATAAGAAAGATGTGGATGTGTTGGACCCACGAAGATGATCAGAGGGCTGGAGTACCTCTCCCATGAGGACAGGCTGAGGGAGTTAGGGCTGTTCAGCCTGGAGAAGAGGAGGCTGCGGGGTGACCTTATAGCAGCCTTCCAGTATCTGAAGGGGCCTACAGGAAGGATGGAGAGGGACTTTTCACAACGGTGTGTAGTGACAGGACAAGGAGGAATGGCTTTAAACTGAAAGAAGGCAGATTTAGATTAGATATTAGGAAGAAATTCTTCACCTTGAGGGTGGTGAAACACTGGCACAGGTTGCCCAGAGAAGCTGTGGCTGCCCCCTCGCTGGAAGTGTCGAAGGCCAGGTTGGATGGAGCTCTGAGCAACCTGGTCTGGTGGAAGATGTCCCTGCTGATGGCAGGGGGGTTGGAATCAGATGATCTTTAATGTTCCTTCCAACCCAAACCATTCTATGATTCTATGATTCTATGATATGTAAGTATGGAAATATGAAGTAGGTTACCTAAAAGAACAAGTGTCAGGTCCTAATCCAATCTACCTGTCCAAGCTGCATATCCTAACATATGGGATATTTTCTTGTTGTGTTAGTGTTTATGTCAAAGGGACTCAGCTGCTTAGTGCAGAAAATAATGAGGTTTTCTTTGAAATTTTGTAGACTTTGCATCAGTCTGTAGCTAATAGAGTTCAGAAAATAGCCCCTTCACCTTCATACCTTTTTATCTAGAAAGAGAGAAACTTCCCCTTGCCACCTTGTTTGATTTGAATCCATGCCTCAAAAAAACAAGAAGACATGACAGATAAGATGAATTACAGAAAAATTTCACACGTAACTGTAGAAGCAGAAGGGAAGAGCTGAAGAAAGAAAGTTCAAAATCAGTTTGGTAAATAGGATTTGGCATTTTGCAGATGATGCTGTTGTACACCAAGGTAAAAATCTGTTTCTACGTCCAATTCAAAACCAAGGAGAAAGTTCACAGTGTGTATGTGTTTTGTGTGAATTCACTATTTTTCTCTGTATATTTCACAGACAGCATTTGTCAACAAACTGTGTAAATCCATTGAATACTTACTCAGGTTACCTTCAACTAACTGACATTAGAAAGTCTTAAATAGTACCCAGGCTTGTAATGGAGTACTCTGTTTCTCTTATTACAAACTTCAGCAATCTTTGGCCTATAAACAGACTTTATGAAAATAATCAAAGTGTGAACTCAATATAGCGTGAGTGGGATATACTGCAGTGTTGTCAAAGATCTGAGTCACTCAAGCCTTGAAGAGGGAAATGACTGAGGCTCTGTGTGCAAAGGGGAATAAATTAGCAAGATAAAAATATCTGAGAAGCAAAAAGAAACAAAACAAACAACACAGTTTTTAGTGCCATAATGGTGTATTTGAAATGGATGATGAATGATGAAATTGTTATGGCTATTTGTGCAGAAATAGATGATGACAATGCCCTAGAAGAATGTGTGGGAACAAATTCCTTACTGAGCTCTGATCTTAGACTCTGAGGACAGAAATGCCTTGGCCATGGTGTTATCTGTAACGCTACCTGAAATTTGAAATCATGAATGTCTAACTATGGAAAAGTCTTCTGAGAAACACATTTGAATCCCTCTTAAAATTTCTTGCGAATTATAACCAGAGCTGATGCCACAAGCCAATTTAATGACTGAATGATCAGAGGCAGGTTAGAGTCCTCCTGGAAGAAGGGAAAGGGGGGGCGTGAAAGGAGGTTTCTTACATAGGATGTGGTTATTGCCCAGTCCCTGGGTGCAAGGACAGGGTTTTGAGCTAAAATACACCAGTTTAAGCAAGCTCTGGGACTCCTTACCTAGGAGTAGAACATTCAGGAGGTGAAAGAGAAGGGCTTGTAGGGGACCAGGCTTCTTCTAGGTGCAGCTTCTCCTAAATGTATGCTAAGCTGTGAGCTGTAAAACAGTGACACAAGGGAACATAGCAATAGTTTCCTGTAGTGAAGGGAAATTCCAGGCTATTACTGTTCTGCAAAGGAAAGTGTAAATTACAGGGTGTCCAGAAACCAGATATTGCATGGCAAAATATACTGAACGTAGGCACATGTTAATATAGGAAAGTCTTGCTCAGGTAGAGTATGGAGACTCTTGGACAATGGTGAGCGACATTTCATAGAAGACCAGGATAGGAAATTCAGATCTTTATTTGACACTTAATGGAAAAAATTAGGTCAGTTATGCAGTTACCTGACTATTAATGAAGGAAGAAGGTTCTTCTGCAGGATGTTCATTTTCTTATTTGGTTCTTCTTCTTCTGCTCCTCATGTCTAGGCTGGCCACCCTGTCTGGTACAGTGATTAATTTTTTTATATTACTTTTGAGATATTTATAGACATTAGTTCTCTAAGTTGCCAAAGATTTATACATATTTGCAATTTTTCTTCCAGAATTTCTTTTATTCACTATACCTTGGTGTGGAGATGTTTAAATATAATTTTTAACAACTTTTTTGTTTCCAAAATATTTCCTGTTGTTTTTGATTTTCCAAGAAATTTGGCAGTATCGTAGAATCATAGAATCACAGAACCATAGAATGGTTTGGGTTCGAAGGGAGCTTAAATATCATCTAGTTCCAACCCCTCTGCATGGGCAGGGATGTTTAATAGGAGTTTGTCTCTTTTCACAAGACTATTAACTCATTTTACTCCAGGATGAGTACAATTATATTTTTTGCAGTCACACTTCTGTATCATTGAATATGGGAATAATGCTGTTTGGTTCCCCTAATTGTTACAAATGGTCTTCTTTCAGCTCCCTACACACCAGGTATCTCATTGTGCACTGGGTGCCAAAAGTGCCTGAGATATCTGCACAGAGATGGCAGATAAGAGACAGAAACCTACAGAAGACCTGGGCACTTCTTGATTAACATTTGGAGGGCGGATGGAATCATTTAGGCACTGGACACCTGTGCTTTTTTGGTTGGAGTCCAGTGGCACATTTCACTTACTCAAACTTTGCTCTAGTATAGTCATGATTATGCTACATATGCCAGAGGCTTGCCATTCACCGCAGTGTCATCTGTGCACCACTCATGGTGTTGAATGTTGTTGTTTGTTTCTAATTTATTTCATGTTGAAGTCACAAGAAGAAAACAAATATTTTGCAGTGGAGCGATGCCAATTTTCACCACCTGTATTTGTGGATTTAATATTAGCTAAAGCAAGGTAAACTATATACTGGGAAAATGAATACTGGGAAATGCACTTACTGATTGTTTTCACAGAATTTCATTATAGAATTCTCTATCAGTCCTTATGCCATTAGGGAATAGATTCTAAATTGTGTGTTATCTTTCTAGTAAAGTATTCTAGTAAAACTGTGATAGTATTTTCTTGTTGCTGGACTGAGCTCTCTGAGGCAAAAGCATGGATTTAATTTCAGGGCAATCAGATGCTAAATTTTAAGACACTTCTTGTTTACCTACGGTAATTTACTGCAAAGGAAATTTCTGTAGTACAAGACAAGCATGAAAACAGAGCAGTTTTTGGCTCAAATTTTGTGCACGCTCTTTGAATGGGGACTGTGTTGTGTAGGTAAATCAGATCAGTGGTCTAAAAGACGTGTGGAGGTCTTTTAAAGGCTTTAAGTGGATGGGCGTCTTCATGTCCCTGCGTCATTCCCGCAGTCCTGCTGGCTAGCCGGACCGAACCTGGCTTCTTCCACTGTTCTCCAATCTAGCTATAGTCTTGCTCTATTTCTTTATGTATGTGAGGGGGGCAGAGACATGCTTATCCTTCTGTTCAAGGCTTCCTCCTTTATCCCTGCCTGGCAACTAAACCAAGCAAGAACAGGGCCATTTGAGACTTATGATTCAAAAGTGCACCTGGCTTTGGGGTGACAGTGGGCACTGCTACTCTTTAGAAAAACAAGGAGTTCTTTGAAGGACAAAATTAGTGAAATCATGTTTCTTACAGCTTTATACATTGTGATTTAACAGCAATGTCTTTAGCTCCTCCTTCTCCTATCCTTTTTTTTTACACTACCTCCACCCCACTCCCCAGGAACCACATTCCAGCAATGCTCTCCACTTTTCTGTGTCCCTTACTTTTGTCCACTATTTGGCGTGCTATCCAAAAACTACATCAGCACTGGTTGGCTAGCTAAGTACAGTCTGATAGAAGGAAAAAATATTTTGTGATATCTACCCCTTTGTAAGTGTTTCCTTAACAGACACTTTCTGGGAAGCTTGCATCATTCTCCTTTGAGACATCATTAGCAGCTTGAAAATCTGGGGTCACTTGAAAAGTGCAGGAAAAACCTGAAACATTAAACTTCTCTCTATATATGTCATTCTGATTTGGACTAATATTTGCCAAGATTGATTCACCAATCACTAATACTTGTTGCATTGGGAAATGTCTCAAGCATCATCAAAGAGTTAAGGCAGCAGAGTGTTCTTGCTTTACAGAAACCTGCTTCGTTATCTCATTGCTAACAAGATGGTTTGAAAACTCTGTGTGTGATCTCTTGTTCAAATAGGGGTTAATTACAATTTTAAGAGCTTTCTGTGCTTTAATGTGGGTGAGTATCTACTTGAGAGTTGGGATATATTGATACTGGATCCTAATCCTTATTACACAAACAACTTCTTTGTTATTTTCTTTTTTTCTTTTTTTTTATTGCTCTCCTAATGCAACAAAACATTGTTTCTGGTTTTGTCTACAGCTGCACATTGACCTGAAGGCACAAGTCTGTTTTTTAAGTTGTGTGCTATATTAAATTCTTCAGTACTTTGGTCACAGCATTAGTGCCTTGCCACGTGAAAAATTATATCCTTTTAATTTATTATAAGGGAAAGGTCATCTATCTCATACTTCTTTTGGCTTTCTGTTCTGTAGGTCAGATATTCTGAAACAATTATCAGAAGATTTACACTTGATATTCTGATATAGATTTACTGGCTATATCACTTTTAACATTCTCAGAACAGATTTGGTACCACAGTAAAATTTAAGACAAGGACAAAAGGAGCCATTCTATCATCTTCCCTGATCTGTGGATTCCTTATATTTAATCCAGTTACTAATATATTGAGCCAGGTATCATGAACTTGATTAAATAATGTCATCTGAAAATGTTTTCATCCAGTGGCTCGTTACACCTTTCATGGAAAGTTAGAGAAGCTAATCCCCTAGTCTTCTGTTTCTGAAGGCCCACGTGTACTGTAATTACAGAACTCTCTACATCATCTTTGAAATAAACTAAATATTGCAACTCTGACTTCAAGGCATTTGCTTCCATTGCCAGTCAATTTTTGTGGATCTTTATTGCATTCTCCTATATTTTCAAAAATTTGCTTTACAGTAGGTGTAGCGAAACATACAGTATATTCCATCATGTATGTTAAAAATGTTCCATATACAGATAGTGTCATATTTCTTTTCTTCTTTACTTTTCTACTTCCTTCTTGCCTTGGTGATTTTTTTCAAAGCTCTGACTACAGCTAAATCCTTTGTGATCCAGGATATAGTTCTATCTTCTGTTGATTCCTTGATTCTGTGCTTGCAAGGTGGTTTACCCCTAAAAAGACCTTCATGTAATTTAATATTGCATCAGTCTTCTTATCCCATCAGTAAACTTTATCAACAATGTGTAGTCTGTACTATCAAATTGTCATTGATAATGTTGAACGCTAGGCCTCCTGGAGAAATGCCACTATGTTTCCTTCCCTAATCAATGATGACTTTTTTTTTGATAAATGATTTAGTTATTTGTTAACCTGTATCACTGATAAGATGTTGCTGTTTAGTAATATTGTTAAGGCAATTAGCTTATATTTTGCAAAAGTCTAAATGTAAAAAAGCACAATTGTCTTTGTCAATCAATCAAGTAATTTTCCCTCAGAAACTGAAATCAGGTTGGTTTGTTGTGTGGCCATTTTTCCATAAAATCATAGTGACTGGTACTGATTACCTCTCAAATCTGCTAGTTATTTTGCTTCAGTTCATTGTTAATACAATCCTGTCATCTGTTCCATCACTATGCCTGGGATTGATGCCAGGTGACCTTGAACGTCGTGATGCTGTTTTTGTAAAAGACATAGTTTTCCATTCTTCTGGAATTTTCCCTGTGTTCCAAGACTCGCTACACATGAATATCAGTAACTCTGAAATTGTTTGTCAGCCCTTTAATAAATCCTAGATTCCGGTTGTCTGGGCCAGCTGGTCTTGAAAACATTTAGTCAATACATCCTTAGCTTTATGAAACTAGCCCCACCTGAAGTGTATGCATGTGTGCACACACATCTTACTTGTGTATGCTCTCCTTTGCTTAACCCCACTCCAGTCTAGTCTAGTAAGTGGGGTATTTTTATTCATTATAAGGAGACCTGAAACTCCTGCCTTGTTCTCACAGTGAGGTGCATCTTCAGGTCAGATCATTCTCTCCCATCTCTTTAAACACTTTGATCACTTTTTTCACTGTATGTGTCTTGTAATGACACTGATTTTCTTCCCATACAAACTTGAGCTTGAGGAGTAATTTATCCTCTTACTTTGATCAATAGTCTTATATCAATAGCCTACTTTGATCAATAGCCTTTTCTTAGCACATTGATCTGTATTTTTCCAAATTCCTTCAGGTCCGAGTTGTGTTATGGTTATTCATAAGTTTTTGTGTGCATGTACGTATATGTGTGTGTATATACACATGTATTTGCTCATCCATTCCATCTTTCCGAAATAAATTAGCCAGAAATATTTAAAGATGAGATTTTTGGCAAAGAGTAGTCTCTGAAGTTTAGAAAAGATCAAGTGGTGTTTCTCTGATGATATGAAATACACAGCCTAAGTTAAATTATTTATATTATTGCCATTAGCACAGGATCTCAGTACCGTCTGTACTTAGTATTTTCTACTTGAACCTTTCATTGACCCTCTTAGCGTTGTTGGAAAAACCGCAAACTTTGATTAGATTTTCTAAGTGATAAAATTAACCTTTTGTCCGTTTCAGCATCCAGGTAACCAGAGTTGTTCAGTAGGAGGGATGCTCTTGCCTGTGCCCTTATCCTTCCTCTCTCTGCCTAGGAACCGGAATGCATGGGAGAAGTGCACTCCGCTGGCTGCTCTTCCTGCTCTGCAGAACGTCAGACTCTTGCCTTAGCACGGTTCTGCCCTTCAGACTCACATAAACTTTTTTTTCCCCCAATTATTTTCCCCCCCTTGCTGCTACCACCAAGTTTTTTCAAGGTAGGGCTTACTTTCCACTTGATAAATATTTTTAAATATTTAAATACAATGGTTGATAGATGTTAGTCCTATGCAAACACTTGCCTTGGTGAAGGAAAATACACAGAAGGCCAAATGGAAAAGAGTTAGCTGTAAAGTGAGAGATGGAGGCTGTAAAAAAGAGGTTTCCTTGGGTCCCCCTTATTATGTTGGTACAAACCTGTAAAATGAAAAAAATCATTATTCTCTTTTTTTGCCCCTCTTCAAAGCTTATGGCCTGACATCCTTAGTACAGTGCTTGAAAAGGTAAGTAACCTCATTGCAATAAAATATGGAGTTAGCTCTATGTTTGTTTTGATTCCACCCCATTTGCCAACTTATGCTCTGATCTTAAAGGGGGAATCAATCACTGAATAAAGCAGTAAAGATTGCTGGCAGAAGAGTTGCAGAATTATCTCTTGGAATTGTCAGGATCAAGCTAGGTAGAAAGTACTTAAAGGAGCAAGGCCAATGATTACTCGCTTTGAACAATCCTTTCAGTGTTCTCTGGAAACACTTACCTTTTATTTTTTGTGTCTGCTCCAAGTAGAGGATATTCAGTGACAATGACGAATTTGGCAAGGATAAGTGAATGCTATAATTTCAATGACACTTTTTCAACTAATCAGCCTCTTTCACTGACCTGAG
>Ga0065711_1033076_pt1 | contig 26148 bp, 11 predicted proteins | sample Hoacrofraction12_FD_59098 | JGI IMG/M metagenome (GOLD analysis project Ga0065711, IMG submission 59098) | Hoatzin crop microbial communities from Cojedes, Venezuela - Epithelial fraction 12 v2 (version 2) | ecosystem: Host-associated > Birds > Digestive system > Esophagus > Crop | place... | reverse complement strand
AAAAAAAAAAAAAAAAAAAAAAAAAAAAAATTCTTTATGGACTTGTACTTTTAACTGTAGTAGTTTTACTTTATTTTTGCAGAAGTTATTTACTTTAAAGTTTCTTCTACAGAAAGGTTTTTTTTCTTTTTTATGAGAGGCAATTCATTTTTTATATGCATTCAGTACATTAAAAATTCATTTTTCACGGAGTCTGTGGTTGTGAAAAGACACTGGATCATCTAGTCTGACATCATGAGTTAAGCAGACCAAAAATTTTATCCCGTTGTGCTAATACGGAACTCAACAACGTCCTGAATATGGTAAATAAAGCACATAAACAAGAAAGGCCAGCAGTCTTGACCTGAAAAGGTCAAGAAATAGAGAAAACATAATTTCCATTTGTAGTTGTTTCAGTAGTTAATCATCATTATTATTGAAAATGTGTCCCTGATTCTTAATTGAATTTACCCAGCTTTAGCATCTGTCTGCTGGGGGGGTTTATTGTTTTTATACCATTTTCCACTGTTACTGAGGATCACAAAATAGCTGTAGCATACCAGAGAATAGGAATAAAATCATGCTTTCCACTTATTCTCAGCATTAGCTCAGTACAATATTCTAAATTGTCTTTGGGGCCTGCCCTAGTTGTACCCTGAGACAAAAATCCACTGTCCAAGCCCACCTAGAAGCCAGATGGACCTCTCTCTAGAGTACACGAATGGAGATTTACCTGAGCAGGCTCAGAAGTTTTCTTCAGCGTTGGTGCAGCGTTTCACAATTTCCATGTAGTAGGCTGTGCACAGGCTGCTGTATTCTTCATACGGCCAACAGAAGTATCTATGAGACATCTGTCAGATGATGACCCCCTAAGAGGATCAGAGGTGGATCGATTTGGGATAATTCTGTGCTTCTAGCCTCTGCTGAAATTCCTCTGAAGGATTCATGTCTCGCTGTTAGGCTTTATTTCCAAGCTTTAGCAGTGACCAAATTTTGCCATTAGTAGCTTTGCCAGGCAGTATCACATTTCTGAAGTACATACCTTGATACAAACATTACTTTCTATGTCATACAAGCAAGGCTGTAGTATCAAGCCCATAATAAATCCTTTGTTACCTTTCTTTTATGGTGATTCCTCCCTTATTTGATGAAATGGTGCTGTTGATAATGCATGTGAAGGACTGCAGTCATCTTTTAGAGTCACGAAAATTAAAATTTCTGTGTTAAGAAATGCAGATTTAGACTTACGAGAAACCCAGACTTCACACCCTATGACAAAATTAAATTTGCATTTGATGAGATCTCACCTCAGGTGCTTAAATCATGGTGTATTGGGGATTTGTGTAGAGCTGATAGTAGAAATTCTTAAAGAAGAAACAGCTTGCCTGCTGAAGCAGTATCACCACCTGGTAGGCTGAACATTTTAAGGATGGTCACTGCAGACACTGAGCTCAGCAGAAATGAGGTTGATGTTTGCATTGTTTATCTAAGAGAATTCGTAAGGGAAATAATAACCAGAAGTGTGCTACTGCAAAATAGCTGATATGAAAACACAATGGAGAAATGCTCCGTGTTGGACAATTCTTTTAAGTTACATTGTCCTGCAAGCTGAACTCAATTTAAATCTAACTTAATATTTCAATGTCTGCCATTGATATTTTACATCAAAAATGAAATAACTGGAAAGTTAACTGCCAATCGTACTGTGGTATGACACAAGATAAATTTAGAGATTGGACATTCAGAGCAAAGGACAACCACTGGCACTCCAAATCGTACTGTCCCTATAAGTGCAGAGCTTTCAAGCTGCTTCGGAATGTGGTGTGTGGGATCATTTTGTTTCTTCCAGGTTTATGACATTTGTTTTGTAACTCTTAGGCATGTGTCTAGAAATACTGTTACAGTCTAGGTTTAAGGAAAAAAGAATCAAGCCTATAGTGGGAATGTTCTAACAGGGAAAGGTAACAAAGCGATCTCCGCTTTGTAAATGTGGTATACTCTTTGCAAAAAGGGTGTTTGCCTGGGCGAAGGTGCTACTTCCATGACAGATCAATCCACATGCTATAGGTGGCTCTTTATGGAGAATGCTACAGCTTAACTTCTGAAATTTATGGCCTTTCACAGAATCACAGAATGGTTGGGGTTGGAAGGGACCTCTGTGGGTCATCTAGTCCAACCCTCCTGCCGAAGCAGGGTCACCTACAGCAGACTGCAGAGCACCTTGTCCAGGTGGGTCTTGAATGTCTCCAGAGAAGGAGACTCCACAACCTCCCTGGGCAGCCTGTTCCAGTGCTCCATCACCCTCAGAGGGAAGAAGTTCTTCCTAATGTTCAGACGGAACTTCCTGTGCTTCAGTTTGTGCCCATTGCCCCTTGTCCTGTCACTGGGCACCACTGAAAAGAGCATGGCCCCATCTTCCTGACACCCACCCTTCAGATATTTGTAAGTATGTATTAGGTCCCCCCGTATCCTTTTTTTCCTGTGCTTCCTCTCACTGACAGCAGAATTAAGGGAACAGGTTCACGGGGTGGGTGCAATAAGTTGCGGAATTTAGTTTCACAGACTGAATTTCTCTGATATACAAAAATGACTACTTTGTTTATATTCTAATATTTTTCTCTTTACTGTATATCGTTGTGGTGGTTTTGAGCACAGCGGTTAGTGAGATAGAATCTCAAAGTCTCTAACAAGGCTTTAAAAGGGACTCGTGTTGTTTGGATCTATAGACTGTGGTTTTTTTATTCCTAAACATTTAGTTTTCCCTTTTTAAAGAGATGAAGAAAACCCAGTGTTTTTTCTTTTTTCTTTTATTTGTCACAAGATACTTACTGTCTTGAACTTCTTCCCATATTTAACTCTACAAATGTGGTATTTTTCTGGAGCCAATGTACAGTGAAGGTTACTTGCAGTGAAATTATTAAGTATCTGTTAACAAAAGCAGTTGATGTTTACTTCCTGCTAGTCTGTGACAGTATGCCAAGGGCACTCTTGTCAAATTTAGTTTATTAACCTCACCAAAAACTAAAGCAGCTGTATCTGTGGTTGATTTGAAGCAGAAGATATCCTGAGCAGTGAACAACCTTTCCAATTAACAGATAAAACTCCGTTGTAGAACTGCATGTGTCTTCCTGAATGCTGGTCTCATTCTTTCTGCCTTTAATATATTCACAGCTGCAGGACAAGTGTTTATGTATGGCAGCCTGAAGTATCTTCAGCTCCCATCAATTGTAATATTGTAATTAGTGCCTCAGAGGTTCATTTGTATGATACCATTTTCTGTCTGGTTAAAGTCAAATGGAAAGACTGGATTCTCCAGTCCCTGCTTGGGGAAGGGACATAGGAAGTAGGGGGAGGAGGCAGCATGCATATTTTTGTGTCTCTACCCATACCCTTGTCTGTGTTACTTGCCGAGTGCCTCAGGGCTATCCTAACTTACATCTAGCTATCTGTTTGCATCTACATTATCCCTTTTGTAGAAGGATGTCTTTACCTCTTGCTTTGCTGGTTTCATGGTTCTTAGCTTTTACAGCCAATCTAGCCTGAAAATTCCCCAATTTGGCAACAAGATGGGTACCCTGCCATTCTCTTTTGCATGTGTCTGCGCTGCCTTTTAGTATGCGTGGGTGATTTTATAGCTTTTGGAAAGCGCTTAATGGATTAGCTGAGCTAAGCTCGCTATATGACTGGTGCGAGGCAAAGACTTTACATTTCCCATGCAGGTGACAGCAGTCCCAGTGGGTCATTCTGACATCCAAAGATAGCCTTAGCTGGCATACTTACTGTTCTTTCTTTCTTTGCTCATGGGCACAAGCCGTGCTTTGGCTGAGAAGAGCCGTAGCACACAGTCCTGGACGAGATTTGTAGTAGCTGGCTTTTATAGTGTTGAATGCCAGTGGTAAAGGCGGAGTCTGTCCATGTATGTGAAATCTCAGACTTTATCCTGTAAAGAGCTGAATAAGTACAACACAAAAACTCTGCTTTGCAATTATTCACACTGCTTTGCACTTTGTCCAGAAACTCCTGTTAAGCCGTGGTATGCAGGTAGAACATGCACTAAAGTGACTAAGCCTGTCATGTCTTAGACAAACCTACTTTCTACCTAAGCACTTGAGTGTAAGGAAATTTCTGTTTCGGGCATCTGCTCGCACTTACAAAGTGAGACACCCGTACTTCCCTATGATAGGCATTTTTACTTTGTAGAGCTCTCATTCATCCATTGTTTCCCTAGATATTTATTCAACACTCACTTCAGCCATTGCCATTTTACCTGAGCAGTAGGCAAGAGTTGAGTATTTACAGCTTCCATGCATGTGCACACACAGCCACACTCTGTTGGCCGAGAGTGAGTAATTATTTATCTCAAACATATAAAGCTTCTGACCTGTAGCTAATTTTTGAGTGCTCGTCTGTAACTTTTAAGGCAAACACAATTAGAAATAATAGTAATTTAGAATAGCCATATAATAATGATTTAGCGCAGGAAGAAAAATATTGAGTTTAAATTATTTAATGGAACAGTATATTTTTCCTTCTGTTATAAGGGATATTTTTAATTCACAGTTGTAGAATGTAGCGTATCTTTACGTCAGCTAATGTCTTTCCAGTAATAAAAGCAACTTCATATTGTGAGTACTCTAATGGAATATGCTGAATAAATCTGCAGTATTTTACATAACAATTGTAAGAATTGAAAGGAAGAAAAAGAGGGATTTCCCTGAGGAAGGAGAGCAAGGATTTTGCATCTGAAAGAATTATTTCTAGCTTAAAACAGGACCGAAATGTTCATTAAAATGAATGCACATACTTAAATAATTGCTAGAGATTAACATGTCTGTAGGGTTAATGTACATAGATGAGTGTGTGTTAAAGGTTGATTAAATGTCCTCAGATTGCTGTAGTTCTCAGCTGTCTAGAGGAATGTACCACACCAATCCACACAGTTATTTACATTTCCATGTGTTAAGTATGGCAATGTGTGTGAAGATTGGGGTCTACCAGAGTATGATATAAATACATACACACAGACGGAAAGGCCTCTGAGGATTTCTTCTTCAATTTCATAATGTATCAAACAAACCATTCATACGCTTTGGTCTGTGTTAAGTGAATGAGAAGCGTAGTCAAGAGTTAAAACAGGCTTCATTTGGTATACAGACCTCAAAAGTATGCTTGCTTACATCAACCCTCTTCATTCCCTTTTTGAAATGAAATTATTAGTGTTTTTCATCAGCCTCATTCGGGTTTTTCAACTTTGTGAACTTCATCAGTGGCACCTGGGTGTTGGCAATATACAAAAACGTTGGGCTGTAGTGTGTAAGATATCAGATGCAGGTGACTGACAGCAGACTTGAACACAGAAAATTCACCCATCTTTTGGGCTCTTCTCTTGATCTGATGGCAGAGATACTTCACTCGTCTTCTGTGCTACAGGAACACTGTGAACAAGGTCTTGGACTGCAGACCAATGTAGACTGATAACATTTCTCCCTCTCGCTATGGCAGTGGCCCTTTCACAGCGTTTGCCTTCATTGTTTATGTTCTTGGCATGAAGATACTGTTTTGCCATGGATTTCTGTGCTTGGGAGACTACTCTCTGTTTTTCTGTGGTTCAAGCATGGATTTTTTTTACATGTCAAATTTTTTGACAGTAAACATGTTGGGGTTTTTGCTGAAATCCTGGGTCAGAGTACAGTCAAAGGTGTTCCATCCATAAAAGTCGGAGAGCAAACTTGTGAGTTTTTGAGCAGAGTGCTCTGTTAGCAGTACTGATCTTGGAATTCCGGCGTGGTCTTGCATTAGTTGTGGGAGATGAGAATACTTCAGGGAAGGTCAGGTGCAGCTTCAGCTAAGGTACAGATTTAGCTACCGACATATTCTAGTATTTTCTTCTAAGAACAGCAGTAATTTTTCATAATTGCTGTCTGACTTTTCTGAAACCCGTGTGACGTTTTCAAATCACTCAGGACAGAAAAAGAATAAGATTTCAGTTTGGTTCTGACATACTTTGTCTCTTTCCTAAGTTGCTGACCAGCGAAGGAGAGAGAAACTGAAAAAGAAGATAGCCAGGTGTGAAGAGGAACTGAGCGCGGGTAAAACTGCCTCCCGATCCAGCTCGAGAGAGAGTGGAAGGCTGCTGCCATCCTCTTTAGCAAAGGTAGATATTTTAATTTTGTTTAGTAGATAGCATAGTCTACTTGCCTCCCATAGTAACAGCTGATCACTGCTGTCCTGCGGCTCCGGAGGGAGGGCTGGCATATTTCAAGCAGCAGAAAATAGACGAAGGTCTTCCTGGCATGTGCCCAGCACCAAATGCATGTCTCGGCCTTCTGACAAAGACGGCAGGTATCTGGGTGAAGAGTGCTTGTGGTAAATCCAGGCTCTAGTTACCCGTGGATTCTCTCACTTTCATCTCGGCTGAAATTCCCATGCCCTCTCTGTCATTCCAGAGCTTTCTACTATTTCCTAAAGCAGAACTCTAGTTACCACGAACCTTCCTAGCAGAAGAATCGAGAATGTTCTATTTTTTTTCTGTGTCATGGAAATCCTACTTTGGAAATGCATTTCATGTCTTAACAGTGTACTACATGCTCAAATTGCAGTTACTGAAAGTGAAAATAGTACTTAAGCCATCAAAATAAGTGATTTTCTGTCTGTATACGTAGGTTCACTTATTTTGGCCGGCATTTCATCTAGATATGTGGTGTATATTTCCAAATAATAAATAAATAAGTAGCCTAATAAGTTACCTGCTCTTGTTCATCACTGTAAAGGAGCAATTGCAACTTAAGACAGAATGATGTTTTAACTCTGATGATTTTAACAGTATATGCTTCATGTGTTGTTTAAATATCTGTAGAGCTGGAGAACGTTTCCAAGTAGTACAGAGAACTCACTATTAGTTTCTGTCTGTGTGACTGGTTTTTGCAGCAGGCGGTCTTGAGTGTGGCCTTATTGCAGTGCAGAGAAATAATGCTTTGAAATTTCAGTACATGGCTCTTACTTATGGATGAAAGTGCAGGCATGCATAACAAAAGGGAGGAAATGTCATATTTAAAATCTAGATTTTATTTTTTATTAATACTATTTTTGTCCTTCCATGTTACTTTCTGCAAACTAGGGGCAGGAGCAGTTCCTTAAATTACTTCACTGTGAAACCAAGTAAAATGTGCTTAAAACCTGCCTTTAATTACTGTATAAATTCTCAGTTTTAAAATGAAAGGATTCGCTTCTGGTCTTTTATGTAGCGTTATAACAGACTGTCACTTTTTTCCTTTGTTTTATTTTTTTTCAAAATAAGGTCTTTCTAAAATAATATCTGTCCCAGTTCTTCTAATTACTTACAGGTTCCTTCCCACCAGCATTTGTCCTGAAAGCATAGGCTTCATCACGCTAACAGAAACTGTAGCTTTCCTTATGTTCGCGAGCCCCAGGGTGTAATTCAACAAACTGTCTGAGTCTGAATTTCAGGTAGCAAATCATTGATTGCTGGACTTGCAAAATATGTCCAGTGAGTCAGTAAGAAGTGAAAATCTGTAAATGAGCCTTCTGGTAGAAGGGTAGGCAGTGGAAGTAATTTGTCTGTCGTATTTTTGAAGCACTGTTTAAACTTTACTTCATTTGCCAAAATACACTTTGATTTCCTATGCTTGTTTATACACCAAGGGAGACTTCTTCTACTTCAATGACTGAATGTCTTCTAATGCATTGTGAGGGTGAGTTAGCCATTCTAACTGTGTTTCTCTAGCTGTCAGGATGTATCAGTAGGTGACAGCTGGAAAACAAGTTCTAAGGATGCCTGTTAAAGCATATGATAATGTAGAAGACTGTTGCCACGCAGTAGTCATATTACTGCTGTCACTGTTGCCATTAGGAAAAAGCTGATTATACATCCTGTAGTTGTGGAACTGCTCCAAAAATTGTTTTGTTGAATTAGGATATTCCTGGGCTGGGATGAGATTCAGCATGAAGTTGAAGCAGTCAACCTTGGAATACCACAGGTTTCCAGGGAGGTAATGGCAAGAATGGTATGTGGTCCTGTGCTTAGTAAGCATCTCGCAACATTACAGGAGGAATTTAAGAAAAAGAGACAAGCAGAATTTTTCTGGCTTTGCCATTGTTACATTTAAATGTAAGAATACAAGAGTTAAAGAAATTGCTTTCATAGTGCATAATTTCTTGCCTAATAAAATGTGGCTCTTGTAAAATGTATATTGATTTTAGAGTAGCGTATATACATGTATAAAAATATAATAACCCATCTAACTCTGACAAGGTCAATGTCCGACTGGATTATAGGCTAAATACATGCTAACCAGCTTTGATGTATGCACCTGACTTTCAGTTTTCAAAGGGCTTCATTCATTAGCATTCACTTTTCATGCATTCTGGTTAGTTTGATGCCTTTATTTTGTCATTTTATTTTTCATGTAGCTGCATTTATGATTATTTAATGCTGCAATAAAGCACAGAAACTGTTTTCAACAGTGTGCTTTGTGCATGGTAAAACTAAAGAGAAGTAAAAATAATTCCTCTAAATTATCTAATTCATGTTACAGATTTCTTAAAACCTCTGTGATTTAGTCAGTGTATTTTATTATACACTGAGCCGACTATGAAACTGCACAGCTATAATGTGTCTTGAACCTGTGTGGCCTGCTCTTTGACTGTTTTGTACAGGGGTTTAAATGCACAAGAACAGTGAATTCTTTATTTGTTGTATCTAGTTACAAATGTAAATTTACTGTAATGTGAGAACCTGCTATGATATGTAATGAATGGAGAAAGCTGTTTCTGTTGTTGTTACCTAGATTTCATTACTGACTTTTTGAAATAATCAGTGACTTTAGTCAAAGAGAGTATTTTGGTCACAGAGATGAAAGCATTCCATCTCGAGCCATGGGTTAAGATGCGAGAGATGTTTGTGGTGCGTCACGTGTTTCTCTACTTTGAACAGAAGACCTAAGTGAGAAGCTAAGGACCTTAGCTCATTTTCAAATGACCCAACAGAGCAATCTTTGGATGGGATTGCTACCAATGAAATTATTTCAAGGGCAGTGGTTTGTCGTTCACGTTCAGGTAGATGGGCAGGGAAAGCATAAGGTGTCCTGGGGATAAATGTGCTTCTCTACTGCTCCTCTCTTTCCAAGTAGCATGATAATCATGGTTGACACCACGTGTGAAAGTTAATCAAAATAGGGTGATAAACTACAGATACTGGAGGGGCTACTTTCTGTTTGTCTGTGAATATGTAATTTTTAAGCAAGTATTTAGAGACTTAGACTGAAAAGCTTGAGGATGGATAAGCAGTACATTTGTGGGTACCCACTCAGTTATCTGTCAGCAAATTACTTGTCTATACTTCTTTTTTAATTAATTGCTCTAAGTTTTCTCACAATAGAAAAGGCTGTTTGACAGAGTCTGGAAAATACCATGATGTCTGTGCATAGAATGCCACTACCATCTAGTCGTTGCAACTGCTGCCAGGGAAGGAAAGTTATATCCTACCAAAATCTCTAGATTTTTAATCTTTATTTTTCTGTGCAAAGCTGATTTGGGTTTTTAAACATTCATCTGAGTGATTCAGCGGGTTGAACTGCATGAAGCTCAATATCATTTATCTCTCAAACAAGAAAACTTGAATTGAGCTGGCCATGAGTAAAAGCTCTGATTTGAGCAAGACTTGGTATTTCACATCCCATGTTCAGATAACCCCATTAATAGGCACTTCCGGCTGCTAACGAAATTTTTTAAAGAAATTAATCCATGCCAAAAGTCAGTTGGAGGAAGGCTGCTCCATAGGAGGGTGAATTTTCTCTTTTAACTGTTTGAAGTATGGTTGCCATTGCCTTGACATTTCAAGATCCCTTTTAGCCTGTTTTTTGAGACTTTTTTTGATTTCTTAAGAATGATAGTTATGACCATCTGCTTATGCATGTGAAATATAGATTAGGAAACACCATTAACTATTTCTAATCTCTCTTGTTAATTTTGTATGCAGCACTCAAGCGTGGCTAGGTGAATTGCCTGCTCAAACGCTTTATATTTAAAGATTTATTATTCTGTTATGATATTAACGTCCGAAGATGTATTGTGCTTGAACTAGTTCTGTCAGAATGAGAGATGTAAGTGACTAAAGAAAGCAGAAGAACCTTATGAGCATCAAAGAAAGATGTCTGCACTGGGAATGTTCAGTACAGATTTCCTTTCAAGCTTCATAGTGACAGTCACCTCTCATGCTGGTTGTTTGAGTTAATACATTTCCACATGCACTTTCAGTGATACCCCTTATTAATAACATCACAGTATTTGATGAAAGTAGAAATATACCATATTATACAATTGAATACCACAAGGACATAGTTTTGAGTCAGAAAAATGGTTTTCATTGATGCCAGTACGCAAAATGTTTACATTCATACAGGTCTTATTTGTTCACATCTTTGTGTGAATTTTCTCTCTTGCCTTTCTCAATTCTTAACTAATTATCACAGTGTGTAGTGAAACGAACAGACGACATACAAGGAGGTTATGAGAGCAGCAACTGTAAAGGCAGAATGTCGCTTACTCCAGGAGACCTTGGCTCTGTCCAGACAGCAGAGAGCAGGCGCTCAGCCCACTTTATATTAAAGTGGCTTGGAAATCGAGCTGTCTCAAGTTAAAAGAATCAGACACTCGTTTATTACAAAATTACAGCTTCTGCACTTGACAGTACAGTTCATAAACTGTCTCTGTGATCTCATTTTACAATGGTAGATGAACTATTCTGTTGGAAGACCTTTTCAGACAAGAATAAGTTCATTTCAAGACTTAAATTCATCTTAATGTAACTTCAGTGACCCCAGTGAGAGGTGCCTTTTGACCTTTTATGTAAAAATAGATTTAGGGTCCTCTCTGTACATGTTTGCTGCGAGTAGTATTCCATTTACCATAGTAATCTATGCAACCTTTTTAAGGAGGCTATTATGGCTGAAATATATCGAGTAAATTTATATATTTCAAAATAAATACAGTTCGTTGAATCAACAGAATAGGAGCATATACTGGTAAGCAAGATAGGTGTCAAGATTCTTGACTCAAAATCATGTTAGTTATGGTTCTTCATAGTGTTAAGTCCAAAGCTGCGATACTTCAAAGCAAGAAGTTTTTTTCCAATTGTATCTGAAGAACAGAGCTAAAAATCTTTCAATCAATGAGTTACTGTGTATTTGTAGGCATGTTTTCATCATCTTTTTTTTTTCCCAGCTAAACTTCTGATGTTTTTATAGATACAGATTAGAGAAGAAAATGAACATACTTGTTTACAGTTAATTTGCCTATACCAACACAGGTGTACAAATAATTTTCTGAAGGCTTAGTGACAAAATGCAGACAAACAGCATTCTCTGGTGCTCCTTAAAATCAGTCACCAGCATAGTTCCTTGTTCCTGATATTGTTTCTTTATGTATCTGCAGGCTGAACTGACCACCTGTTTGGGTAGTGAAGTTTTACCCCAGGGTAAGGGCTTCAAAAGACATTGTTCTTTCTCAGTATATCTTAGGACTGACAGAAGTACAGCTTTACTTTGTAGTTCTACTCTCTAGTCACTATCTCAGCTACTTGGTCTTTTCTACTTGTGATACACATAAGGAGGAGAAGGAAAGAACTGCCCCAAGCTTCCTCATAAATAAGGAATGCTTAAATTTAGGATATTGCCATGTTTATCCAGTCCCTTCATCTTGTTTTGGGATCAGCTCAACTGGATCCGTAGAATAGAACGCGTGGCTTTCGTGAGGTGTAGTTGTGTAGCTGGCTAATATCACTTAATGTCATTTTATTATTTTGTGTATTGTGAGGCACCAGTCATCATATGTTCACAGATGCTTCTACGATCTGATTTATATTGCAGGTCTGTGAGCTGTTTTAATCACCGAGAGTAAAAAGTACACAAGCAAAATTAAGCTGTTTATAACACATACTGAAGGGTATGGAATTAGCTTTTCAAAACATCTGTATAAGTAGATTCTGAAATCTTCCAGTCTTGTCTGTTTTCTGTAGCACTCAGCTACCACTGCGACTACTTTATATGCAAACAATCACACTGGTAAGCTGTATTATACTGCTTGCTAACACAGGCATTTGTTTGGCATTGTTACTGCATGTTATCAGTTCAGCATTTAATTATGCTGCGGTAGTAAAATAAAGTTGGTTCACATAACGCACTATCAAGAAGGGCTTATTCTGGCTAAGCAACTAAAAAGAAAAAAACAACCCTCTTTGCATTAGGCATCAGCAATTATGAATGTTTTGAGGTACTGGAATGGCATAGATACATCATACTGATTTGGGAAAATGTTGTGTGGAGCTGCTGTGAAGGAAATACATGGTATGACAGCAGTATCTTCTGTGACAATTTTGATGGTAAATTATCTGCATTTTTTAATATTCCTCTAAATAACATTTCCTGCATGTCACAAAATATATGTTCATTGTGTTGAGTTTTTAATTTAAAATATCAAGCGGCTCTGAAAGGGAAAAGATGGAATAGTGGTGATTCAAAGCAAAAACGGTAGCAGTGTTATGAGAAAATGCAACATGTATACAGTAAAAGTCATATTGCTTAGAACTTTTAAGAACACCTTTTTTAGGAATTGAATGATAGAACAGAAAATCTGTGGATATTTACAATCTATACTATGAACTACATAGTTTAATATACTAGATATTACTATCCTATACTATATATTACTAGGATACTACTATCCTATACTATATATTACTAGGATACAGTGTTGTGAATTTTCAACAAATGGATAATGATTTCCAAATTTTTTATTCTTTTTTTCCCCTTCTGCAGTAGGAGACTTCAAAAGTCTCACAAGCATTGATTATCTTGTAGAATTCACACAGGTACTTTATTTTACAGTTGATTTTGCTGCTTTTGTTGGTATTCAGTCCATTGTCACTTACTCATGGGGAAAATTACATATCCAACCTTCAATCCACATCTTAATTATCTGATTATTCTCAAAAAGTGAAGCGTTCTTCAGGATTTTCTGCAGGTTCATATTGTGCTCAGGTGATGAAGCACAGCTGGAAATCCACTGAAGCCATGCTTCAGTCTCTCAAAATAATTTCCATGTTGATTAATTATAAGATCAGGGTGGGCTGCTGGGTGAATCTGTGAATCTTTGCAGTTGGCAGTTAGGGTAGTGTGCCATAAACAATTGCACGTTGCAGCATATGTTGAAGTCATATCATACTGGATCCACTGTTTCTCAGCCTTTCTATAGGGGAGCTATTCCTTCACTGACTTCAAGAATACAGTGCTTCTGCTTAATAGTTTTTATTTGTTTGACAGAAGCATAATAAAGAGATGAATGGAACACACATGTAAACCAGCTTCCCTTTCTCCCTTTCGTCAGTGTAGAGCTTCACGGCCTGCACAGGTCTCTCCTCATCTTCCTGTTCTTTCTTCAGGTAGTGGAGGTACATCAACAGGTTAATGTGTGTGTTAGCCTATCTGAACTTAAACTTCGGGTTTGTTAAAAATCTGGTCCTTGCTTGGCCTCAGAAATTGATTTTTTTTCTTGGGCAGCACCTTTGCTTTTATACATACATTGAAATCTTGCAGCACTTTGCTCCACAGCAACATCTTCGCTGTGTCAGCTGCCCAAGTGTAAGAAACAGTAAAATCATTACTTTAAAGAGCCTGACTAGTTAGTTAAAAATGAACTGAATTGATTTGGGTTTATTAGCTGTTGATTTTTAATTGGGTTTTGTCAGATACCATTTTATTTTAGGTGTTATTTTGCATTGTATTATACTGGCTTGCATTGTACTATACATGGCATGGCAATGACATTTTCCAGAATACCCTCACAGCTTGTCTCCCTCACTGTTGCAGGACCTAAGTGCAAGCACTGTCTCAGAACTGTATTGCTCGGTAGTTTGAGTACACGCCATATCGCTCACCTCTTCTCCATCATACAGTTGTGTGTAACAGAACCTGAATTGCATAAATAGTTATACATGTGGATGAAATAAATTAAATTATACAAAATTTTGGTTACGTTAGGCTTCTGGTTTAATCTACTAACTCTGCAATATGGCTGTCCTTGGAGATCGTAAAATGTCATACATACCTTTCACTGACTGACAGAATCTTCAGTGGGTCGCTGTATCCTAGATAGGAAAAGAATATACAGCAGCTGTCTTGCTTAGATGCTACCTAACTTTTCGGACACACTGTAAAGCACGTTTACCAGTGCACATACCCTGACCAGGCATTTATGCTTTAAACTTGCAAAATTTTCAAAATTCTCTCTAGGACAGAAATAAAATTTCTTTCTATTGAATTGTTCTTTCTCATTTGACAAAGGAAAAAAAAAAAAGCTTAAAATGTCACTGAGATTTAGTTGTGTTTCTGTCTTACTTTTCTTTGCCACAGTGTGTAATACAATTCAGGAATAATGTTGAACTTCTGAGCTTTAAAATAATTAAAAACTTGTAAGCACATTGGAGAGAGACTTTTTACAAGGGCATGTAGTGATAGGAGAAGGGGTAATGGCTTGAAGCTGAAAGAGGGTAGATTTAGGCTAGATATAAGAAAGAAATTCTTTACAATGAGGGTGATGAGGCACTGGCACAGGTTGCTCAGAGAAGCTGTGGATGCCCCTCCCTGGCAGTGTTCAAGGCCAGGCTGGATGGAGCTCTGAGCAACCTGGTCTAGTGGAAGGTGTCCCTGCTCATGGCAGGGGGATGGAACTAGATGATCTTTAAAGTTCCTTCCAACCCAAACCATGCTATGATTAAGATTTTTTATTTTTTTTTCAAAAAGCAGAAAAATTGGCATGGTCTTTCAAAATAATTCTTTAAAATTTATTGATGATAGACTTAGTTTTCATATTTAAATTTTTGGGTTATCAGCTGTTTTCTTATCCCTGGCATTAACATGGTATTTCTGAGTCAGCCCTTCTAGAATTGCATGTGTTGGAAAATTCCCTGTCGCTTTCCATAGGACAGATATATGTTCATGGTCATTGTGAGTCTCTGGTGTACTTGGCTTCCTTTTTATTAACTACTCTTAACGTTTGTTGCAGTGCTTCACTAACTTTTCAACTTACTCAAGACTTTTTAACTGTATCCTTTTAAAGTAACATTAATATGAGTTTGCTTCTGAGAATTGAAATACATGTTTAAACTCTTAGTGGGTTGAACAGTTAAGAAGCAGGAGCAGTAATACCATTTCTCTACTATCACCTGAAATGGAGTTTATCTATTCATAAACTCAGCGCATTGTTATCTGTCCTGTTTAACTGTAGTAAGCTAACTACTTGCGCTGTTGGCTTTCTGTAGTGTTAGAGGGGAAAGTTTCACAGCTGCCTATGTGCCTGCCGGGTTGAGAAACCCAGAGAACAGGATAGAAAGTTGACCATGTCTGCTGGAGAACGTTATGATTGTTTGTATTATCATAGCAATTAGGACTTTTCTCATGGAGCAGGATGCCATTACACAAGGGAACAGCCCGTGTTCGTACTGCTCTACCACAGTTGGGCATCTCCCACCTACGGGAAGAAAGGGGTCACACAGGGAATAAACAGTTAGTTATGGTTTTCTTATTCTGTGTCTTGAACCACATTCCAGTATTTTCCCCGTTGATCGAAGATGAATCAGTTAGCATGCCTCTTACAGAATATGCATCTTACAAAATGTTAGCCAGTCTGTGGTATGCTTTGAAGCTAACAGAATTTGGAGAGAAGCAACAGCTCCACACTTAAGAGACTACATACTATGAACTAGTCTATAGGGTAATTATGGATAATGTCTACCTTACCTTGCCCAGGTGGTATGAACAGAGCATACTCAGATAAAATAGTTTGCCTCAATGCAGTGATTCCTTGACTTTTAGAACTGTATTGAGCCTTTGGAGTAAAATGATGAAAACTCTTGTTTTGATGTAGCCAGCAGTAGTCTGTAACAAAGTACCCATGTTTTTCTACTGAAGCAAACCATTTTCTTATTACTGTCTCGTTTCCAATGACTGTGTTTTAAAATCTATTAACTGGGGTGCTCTGAAATCAATTTGATTTTACAAAAATGGAAAGTTTTTACATAGATAATACCTCCAAGTTGGTAACAATAATAGCTGGCAGTACCAACTTGAGCAAAGCTGGTAACTTGCAAAACAATCAAATCTTGTTTTAATTTTTTCTAGAATTTCTTGGAAGCAGAAGACAAAGATGGTCTCTTCCCCTGTGCTCGGCAGGCCCAGTACCTCTCGAGAGCGCTGTCTCCTTACGGCGAGCATGGCTTGGTTCGCTCCAGACCACTACGATGTGCCAGAAAAGATTGTCGGAATACATCTAACTCGTCTAACTCAAGTGTCAGTACATCAAGTACACCAAGAAAACGCTCTGGACTTTCATGCAGTTGCTCCACTGATAGCTATGTGAGCATTAGTCACTCCCAGAGGCATCAAGGAAGCAACTCCAAAGTAGGCAGTGGGGATCTTCTAGACAGGCATTCTGAATTCTTTACTGATAGGCAAAAACCTTTTACTCCACGCACCTTAATATCAGATGCTAAATCTTTCCTGTCAGAGTACAGGTATTATACTCCTGCTCGAAGGAAAAGGAAAAATCACTGCAAGCAGCATGTGGAAGCTCAGACGCAGACTGATGCAATCAGGTACAGAGACTAAAACTTTATTTTGAAACTGTGGAATTTAGATGGCGTGATAACAATATCTTCATAAAAACAGCATGTTTTTCTCTCATTTACATTTCTGTTAAACTGGAATAATTATTCTAAAATTATTCTAGAGATGCCTTAGCAAAAGCTAGAACAGAATGTGATTTTCCTTTTTTCCCTGTCATGTTTTGTTGTCTCCTCTCTGGAGCAACTTCTTTCATCTATACAAATTGGATACAAAGTACCACTAAATCCAAACGTGGGATCTCATATCTGTTGGGGGCAGTTGTTCCCTCTGTCTTTTGTTTACTCTCTCTGGTGTGTAGTTGTGCTTTCTGTCTTCTAAAGAATTAACCACTATAAGCATGCCAGTAGTTCCCCACTGTTGCCGCTGTAGTCTCATACCTTCCAGTTCGTTAATTAATACAGGATGCAGAGATCCTTTTTTTTTTTTTAACTCTTGAATGCAGCTCTTCATTGTCTTTTTATCGTTTTCATTGAAATGCCTTCAGATGTATCCTATATGAAATATTGTATACAAAATTAACGTCTTTCTCTTGCATTGAACTTCTTCTTAACAAATTAAAAGTTTTGATTTAGTTTTATTTTCACTGATACTACCTCATAAAGAGAAATATTTTCTCTTTTGTGTCCTCAATGCCTGCGTGTCTAACTCTATTTTTGTCCTAGAATGAAGTAGGAATTTCATAAGACTGGAATTACAATATCTTTGGTTCCATATTGCAGCTATTGATTTTCTAGCTGTGGGTCACATGTTTTCCTGGTGCGGTTTTAATGTACAGGATATCTCCATTCTCATTTCTGAATTATTTTGGATAATTTAACTATGCCCTGTAAATATGCAGTCAAATAATGGATTTGGATCATCTATGTATGACTGTTGTCATCCTTCAAAATGAACTATAACTTAGTTTTATTATGTGAATGGAAGTCTGGAAGAAATTTTCTAAACTGAGATGGTTTAGTTCAGACTGATGGGAAATTTCCACAGTGACAGTGGTATTCTCATCCTGCGTATTTTGAAAGTAGCCTTCTTGGAAATCTAATACATCTCTAAATTTTGTAGCTTTCCACCTGCAAACAAAGCTTCTGAGAGAAAAGTTATGACTGAACAGCAGAAGACCACACTGAAGGTAATACAGTCATCATCTGTCAATCATCTGGATACTCTTACCACACCCTTCACCATCATTTTGGAGTATATGCTTCATCTCTGCCACAGCAGTGTACAACTGATTAAAGTTTCATTTTCTTTATTTTCACGAGATTAATTAGTTCTTCAGAGGAGAGAAAGTTACAGAAGAACAAGGGGAAACAGTAAGAAAAAATATTGGGGCATGTGAAGAGACCTTATGATATGACAAAATTAAAAAAAAAAATGTTTTCAACATCTTCTGCAAGTGCAGTGTCACTTAAATATCTGTTAAGGACATAGATAATTGGTACATTATTTTTCAGCAGAAGAAAAATAAATCCTGCTTTTCAAGGATTTTTTTTTCTTCATTTTTACATTGGATAACATATTCCAAAAAGCCCTCAACAGAAGGATTGGAACCAAGGAGCCCCCTCCTCTGAGGAAGCCCCCAGACCAGTGAGTGGTGAAATTTTCCTTGATACGGTTTGCTTGCTGTCTTGCTGAATGTATCTGGAATGCTTTAATGAAAAATCACACCACTTCAAATTCTACCAGCTCCTAGCTTTTTTTGTCGTCATAGTCACAGAAATGTTTGCATCCATCATTTTGATTTGAATTGCTGTGTTTGTGACAGTTGAACTTAGTTTTTCAGTCATTTGGTCTTTCAGAAATTGCCTTAGCGTGTGGTAGTTTAAAATTATTAAATTTTAAAGATGAAATGGAATACCAGCATCTTTGAGAGGCAGAGGGAAGCAGGCAGAAGACCTGAAATATTTCTTTAGACTTCAGATCTGAAGTTACTTTGTTTTAATTTGTACTAATACTTGCATGGAAGAGTCTGATCAGAAGTTAGGTTCGTACTTCGTGCTTTATCTTCTAGCCACTATACAGACAAGTCCTCAGACAAACAGCCCGGTCAGCCATAAGAGAAGTACTTAAATAACTCTGGACTTTCTTCCTTAATAAAGGCTGCAGGGTCAGACTCTTCATGTCTCTACCTTAATAAGGCAAATAATTATGCTTTTATGAATACATTGGAGGAGAGGGGCGAAAGAGAAATAATGTATTTATAGATTTACTGAATCTAGAAGAGAGATCGCCTGAATTGATCTGCAGCTGATCTCATTAAGAAAAGGTTAAATGATTATTCGGAAGGCTTCGCTCCAGTTCCATGAAGAACTTCTGATTTCATTTCAAAACTGTCATATCTGACTTTTTCTTTGCCTGTTGTAAAAGTGACAACAGTAAGTCTTGTAGCTTTACGGTGGTCCTTTCGGGGTATTGTCATTTAAAATGCAGGTAGTCAGCAGCTTTACCTTCCATCAGTTCTGTGCAAGCAGCTCAAGAGATGTGATTTCAGGTGCTGGTTCCTGGCTTTGCATACCAAATTTTATTGCTGTTGGTGACATCGGTCCCCTCTGGCTTTCAGAGAATTCATCTTTGACATACTTCTTAGGGGAAAAATGTTCCACATCGCCTGTTGCCCCTGGCTAAAATTTTGGATGTCAAAGCTGATGACCCTTTGTTGCCATGTGTCTTAGTTTACCCAAAGCTGCTCAGAAAAGACAGAAAATTTGTAGGGCTGCTTAATCACAGATAGTTATTAGGTTCATATTAATGGTAAAATTTGCTATGTATTTGCACTGGTAATAAAGATTTTATCTCTGTGTTGTAGGCTGAAGACAGAAGATACTCTGTGGATGATCCTGAGAGAGGAATAGTTGCTTTTCCATACTCCTTCCTAAGGTGCCTGATTTATGGCTGGAAGGAATATCTGAAGCATTCCTTCTTGCTTTCTGTACAGCTGCTTCTTAGGCCATAAGCCTTCACTACCGTTTCTCTTTATAAGTCTCTGCTCACAAGACTTCCGTTTGGTTGGGTTTTTTAGATCAATGGCCTTTCCAAACTTCAAAATTCATTATTTTCCTATGATAAAGTTCCACTGGGAAGCCAATTAAGAAAGAGAGCTCTGAACTAGCTGAGTATTTTTGTCAAGAGTGAGAGCAATGACACGTTAATGCAGCTGTTAGATGTATGCTCGGATGTATAAAACTGAGCTATATATTTCTTATACAATACTACAACTAAATACTGCATTGGTATTCCAGTTGGTATTTCCTTTCAGGAAGAAGGGTCTCCAGACATCCATCTGTTTGAATCTATGATCTGCAAGAATTGCAGACCAGAGGTCTTTCCCACATCTTTTTCTGAAAATATAACACTGAGATTTAGAATATTTCCTACAGTACAAGAGCAGTGTTGGAAATCAGGCCAGAACCTGGGGCTCCCAGCCGATTCTCCCCATTGCTGACCTAAGTATCGTACATGACTGGCTCATTTACTCTCTGGCCTTTTCATACAAAGCATTTTTACCACAGGAAAAAATTGTACTCTGAGTAAAAAAAGCATTATTACGGATAGTAGAGGTCTTTTGAGGTATCAGAGCACTGCATCTAGTGAGGTGTTACAGTACTCTTGAACCTTACATAGTCTTTCAGGTCTCCATGTAAGCAGTGGATTTTGCGACTGGTGCAGGGTTTGAGGGTGTTCTGGTGGGGCTTTTTCCAAGAGGAAGTGGGATAATAGCACAGCATGGTTCCAGAAGAAAGCAAGATGCGAGGTAGTATAAAGGGTTTTCAGAATGTTGCTCTCTTTCTTACCTTCTGAATTTCTGTTTAGAGAGACACCGTTGTATTCTCAGCATCCTTCAGCAAGGAGGACTATCAAGGCTGAGTAAGTATGCTTAAACCATTTTTCTGCTAGCTTGCAACAACAAACTAGAAACTTCCTCAAAACTGATGAACTTGGGACAGTAAAGGAGGACTCAGAATAAACTGTTGTTCACAATTTACAGTGGAATTGACATCACTATGAATTGGTATATAATACTTGAAAATTTCCATGTGAACTAAAAATGAAGAAAATTCATTATAATTTTGGAAGAAAGATAGTATTTTCTTCTCCAGTGGCTATAGTTTAAATGTTTCCAGTTCTTTCTTGGTCTGTAATCTCTGAAGCAAACATTGGCAAGATAAAATACCAAGTTGAAGAGCATTCTTACCACGTTTCTTCTCTAAATTTGATAAAAATTGGAAGAGGTTTGAGTTACATTCATAAACACTGCCAGTGCTTTATTGTGTGACCTTCGAAAAGTCATTTAATTCTTTGTGCTTTGGGACGGGCTTGTTCTTGCCTAACTTTAAGGATGTAATATAGGTATCAAAGATCAGCTACACGTATCTTTCTTGACTATAGAGGGAACCAAAATTACAATCTTCAGGCTGGATGACAAATTTTAGATAATGAAAGTCATGCAAGATGTTTCCCATTTTTATTTTCTGTTTATAGACTGGAGGATGACTTGATAGATCTGGATTGGATACAGTGGGATAATTAGAAAGATGCTGTGAAAGAGAAACAGCACAGAAATCTTTTCTTTTCTTTTGAGGTTTTCTTTCTTGTTTTCCAAACAGAACTCAAAAATTTTGGGTGAGTATCCCATTTAGAGCAATTGGCATCAACAAGGCTTTAAGAGGTATTAAAATAGAAGTTTGATCAAAGAGGTGAAAGTGACATCTCACACTATCAAGGAGTTTGTATGTCAAGGAGTTGCTGTTTGAAAGGAATGGAGGCTGTCAAACAAGCACTTACATTTTTCTGAGCTTCCATTGAGGACCAGCACTTTCCAGCTGCAGTCAGATTCTCTGGAAGCTCCTTTGGAAGCCTGTTTTCAGAGCATCAGACTGCAATTTGACACTTTCTTCCCAGTCAGCACCCCTTTCTTCTTGAGTGCAAAGCAGGTTCTGAACGCTGTCCAAGATTTGCCGATTTCCTCACTCAGGATCTCTGTGCTAGTTTATACCACAACAGAAAGTTAGCATGAACACGAAGCACCACAGCGACCTTTCTGACAGTCTGATGTTTTACACAGGGTTTTCTGTTGTTATTTGAATTGAATGAAAGGCTTAGTTTGTCCTGATAGAATTACCTTTTTGAAAAATAGCAGCTGGTGCCAAGAACTATATGAGCTTCTTAATGGCGTTTCCCATAAAGGTAATTGGACCTACTGCATTGTGTAATATGTGTGTCTGTTTCAAAACATTTTACATTGGCTTTTCTGTTCTCCCAGCAGAGAAGAAGAGCTTTTATATTTAGCTTTCATTGAAGATGTAACAAATGATATTCTTAGCCTTGGGCTATTTTCTAACAGGTAGGTTATGTTTGTTTTCAAATTTGTAATGCTGCGTCAGAAACACATGGACTCCGTAAGAAAGGGAAGTAGTGTTTAGTAATAATTTCTTTGCATTTAAAAATATGTAAGTACACAGTTACCCCTTGCTTTTGTTTTGTTTCCTTTTTTGCTTTATGTAAGAAAGGGGAACTAGGAAAGACCTATGGGTCATCTCCTTCAACCTGCTGCTGTGCACCATGAGATAAAGCCTCTGTTGGAAACTGGCCTGGAACCCTAGGTCGAGTAATGCTAAGAAGAAATCATTTTACTCTGCAACATCTGCTTTGCTAAATAAACCAAGTTACTAATCTTTCACAGGACAGATCCTCGATCTCCCTTCAGTCCTTGCTCCTGTTCCAGTATCAATTCAGACTTCAACATGGGTTGTCAGGACTATATACCGTTTCAGCTACAGGTTCACCAGTTGCTAAATCAGATTTTATTTCAATAATTAAACAGTAATTTATGATACAGTTTGTGTATTTCAGTAGTACTCCCAAATTCTTTTCTGTACCAGTTCTTTCTTGTAAAGAACTCTCAATTTATAGCAAAAAAAAACAAACCACCCTGCAGTATTTCTGATACAGAATTTTAACCCATTTTTGTAAGTCCATTTTCAAGGCAGTCTAATTCCAGTGTAATATTTTGATCTTCCTCTGTGTTGACAGTGTTACCAGCTGTTGTTCTGTACTGTGCACTTTTTTTTTTTCATGTCAAGGCTATCAATGAGAATGTTAAATGCACTAAAGCCAAAAATTAATCTTTGACAGATTTCAAGAGCAATCTCCCTCTGGTTCTTTTTTACAGTAATGCTGTCTTCCCTTAAAACCCTTCTTGCACTATTTTTTTTTTTTTTTTTAATAATTTCTCATGTAAACTAGATTAAATTCACTTGACCTTCTGGAAGTCTGGTCCAGTGACTGTGTACCTTAGTTCTCGCATAAAACTTCCTCTCTGCTGACATTTTTTCTCACCCTACTTGAGCAGTGGAAGAGAGCTCTCAAGACTGAGGGTTTTTCTCTGGATTTTTTTTTTTTCTGAAGCTGCATTTTGTTCCTTCCCTTTATTTAGACTTGTGTATGTCAGCCACTGTGGTGCACCTGAGAGATTTTGGATATTTCAGCATGCCAGTAGAACCACCACTGGATTGTTTGTTGCTCCCAAACACAACCAGAGATATGCTACACATCACCCCATGGTTACCTCAGCTGCCCAAAGCTGGGGCTGCCTGCTGAGCATGTGTCCGGTAGGATACCGACTCGGGGTAGCCCACTTTGTGACAGCATAACTGAAACAATCTTAGTGGTCCCATTCAGCTAAGGAATGAAAATAAAAAACTAAGGTTATTAATTGATGTAGATCTGTTAAAAGATGGTTTTCTTCCTGTTAAATCTTTTAATTGTTCATTTGTAGAGTTCTGGAACAACTGTTCGAGTGTCATATAGAAGAAAATAAGAACCGTTTGGATGAGGTAGGTGCTGCCCCTGTAACGGTCTCCCTCTCTGCGTGTGACCTCAGCAGTGTTTCCGAAGTACAGTGGAAATGCACTGGTGTATTTCCTGTGAGAAGGAACCAGACTGCTCAGTGGGGAAAGCTCTGTAAATGAGATCTGCAGAGTCGTGGTCTACCACGATCCACCGGTCACAGCACAGGCACAAAAAAGGGACAGGAGTCACCTCAGTCTGGTGACACGTTCGGCATCATTTAGTCACTCGATTGCAAGTGGCTTCCCTTGCCCTGTGCCCAAATTAAGCCCCGCGTTCTGGGGAGGTGGGGGTTGTGGGGCTGGAGAAGAGTCACCGCTTTCTTCCTTCACCCCCTAGAGCAAAATGCGCTGCTTGTTGGACGTACTGAGAGCAGACCTCGGCTGCAGCCCAGGCAGCGGCGTGCAGCAGAGCCACGCAGGCTGCGAAGCCCTTGACCCGCTGGATCCGCAAGAGTTCGGTACGATGGAAGAACTCGAGTTTACCAGTAGAAGTCAGAGGCAAAGAAAAGTTGCAAAAAGTGAAGAATTCTTTGGGACCATGGAACTGTGGTTAAAGGAACCAAACAAATGTGAATCGCCAGTATGCAGGGAAAGTTCAAAGGAGAGACAGAGCAAGGACGACTTTTCAGAAGATGTCACTAAAATGAGGGATGCTGGTACAGAGTCTCGCTCTTGTGTGATATCTGAAGAAGACCCAGACACTTCACCCTCACATGAGGCAACTTTGAACTTGATTGCTTGTGACAGTGATTTGGAAGCCAACAGGGAACTTGATGATCTTGAGGAAACCTTTGCAGAGGCCCTTCAGATCTCGCATGACTATTCATAATAGTAGCCAAAATTTAGCTGTTAAATGGGGATGGAGCTAGTTCTGTGGAGAACTGCCATTTGTTAACAGTAGTAAATTATTTATTTGATTTTCAGTTTATTTATGTTTAGACACTGCTAAAGTCTCCCCAGCAAGGTATTGTTAATTGGGCATTAATTAATCTCTCTAGTAATGTAGACTGTAAAGGGTAAAGTTTCAGTTATCAAAAATTTTTTTTATATTTTGTCTATAATTGTAAAACTCAGAACTAACTTTTGAGAATATTAAAATAGATGTATATTTTTAGAAAGCTGTAATAAATATTTACTAGTTTTTATTTATAATAAATAGAATAAAAGTTTATTGCAGTTGTGGTCCTGCTATTGTTTTAGTCTCATAGAATTCATCACAACATGGCATACTACATACTTGCAGAGCAGGGATGGAACTGAAGAGGGCAGCATTTTTTTCTTCTGCTAGTGTTCCATACATTTTTTTAATGTTAAATCCCATTGAGGCGTGAAGTTCTTATATTCAACTTTTTTCCTTTTACAATACCTGTAGAACATAAGGAAGATACCTTTTCCTTGCATTTCTGAGGGTGGAACAAGGAATGAGTGTGGACAGGCAGCTTTCCAAACAGAAGAATTTCTGTTAGTTGTCTTACTCCTTGTACATCAGGTATGAAGAGCCATGCTGCGGTGTTAGCAGCCTAACCTCCTGTCAGCTTTCCTGCCTGAAGAGGACATTTATCTCTAGCTACTGCATATGGCAGCTCTTGAGCCGTTTAACACACAGCCCTCTGTTTGTTTTATATGCAGCTCCTGAGCTGTTTAATCCTAGTTGTCAATGGTTCAGCTGATAGTTCTGGAAAGTGAAGTCTGCAACAATTTTCAAACTGCACAACGCTAAAATAAACAGTGCAGTTTCTCACATTGATGACAACCTGGGCATGGCATTCTGCATCGAGCTTTGGTTTTGAAGAAAGCTTGAGGTGGGTACTGATTGACAACTAGGACTACGTAGTAGAAGAGACACAGCAGGCTTCTTGTAGAGCAAATGGAGAAAAGGTAGTCTGTTTTGTGATTAAGTTGATGTTAGCACATGTATTGCACAAAGTCACCCCAAAGTTCTTTGTCTAATGAGAGTACAGTTACTACCTGGCATTCACTTCCCTGCAGAATGCCAGGAAGATACATTGTCTTGCTGTAGGTGAGAAACTAAAAGAAGCCTTAGGAACTGGATAAAGCGTGTCCCCGAGTACCTCTTAGGTATTTATATGTACTTGCTTCCTCCAAGGACAAACCCAAGTGGTTACAGTTCATCCATCCAACTGCTACCACCTGCGTCCCCTGTGGCTCATGAGTGTCTACCAAAGGCTATTGATTCTTCAAACTGGATGACTGATGGCAGCTGTAAGTAGCTCCAGTGGACACAGACCACTGCTTCACTTGTGAAACATAAAGTTGTGGGGGTTTGGTTTGTTTTTTTTTTTGGGGGGGGGAGGGGCTGACAAATACCTCAAAAAAACTCTAGGGAAAGCCAATCCAACAAAAGCAGCATTTCTGGCATAGTCATCAGCATTGCATGGCAGGACATAAATCCCAAAAAAAGCAGAAGGCACTTTCCTCGCTGTCTGGGCCAAAATAATAAATTACACTTGTTGATGAGAGCAGAGTTTATTTTAGCTGTGTGTGTGGCTGTGCAGATGGGCACTAGCCTGTCATCTGCTGCACTCAGCTGGCTGTCCTGTAAATCCAGCCTCCAGCTTGAGTGCTCTGGCTCCCTGAAAACCAGGGGAGGGAGGGAGGGAGGGAGG
>Ga0065711_1033078_pt1 | contig 26149 bp, 11 predicted proteins | sample Hoacrofraction12_FD_59098 | JGI IMG/M metagenome (GOLD analysis project Ga0065711, IMG submission 59098) | Hoatzin crop microbial communities from Cojedes, Venezuela - Epithelial fraction 12 v2 (version 2) | ecosystem: Host-associated > Birds > Digestive system > Esophagus > Crop | place... | reverse complement strand
AGGTCGTGGAGTCTCCTTCTGTGGAGATATTCAAGACATGCCTGGACAAGGTCCTCTGCAGCCTGCTGTAGGAGACCCTTCTTTGGCAGGAGGGTTGGACTAGATGACCCACAGAGGTCCCTTTTGACCACTACCATTCTGTGATTCTGTGAAAGTCGTGAAATAATGACAATAAGCTGTGTGTTATGTTGTCATATAGAGTTGTCTATGTAAAAGTTTATGCTGGTTCAATAGCGTAAAAGAAAAGTTCATGGAAGGGAAGCCCTTTCAGCATTACAACATCAGCTGAAACCTTTGATTTGAGGAATCTGTCACTGCAATGTTTAGAAGGTGTTAGAGTATTCAAGAAAGTAGCATATGTATTTTTCTGGGTTTCTTGTGTTTGTTTTGACTCTGCCATCAGTGAATGGCACCCTCCTGGGTCTGATGGCCTTTGGGGAGACTCTGTACAGCCATTTGTGTATCCGAAATACTGGTCAATATTATTACTTTTCAATATTATGTGTTTTTAATACTCTGACCTAAGTGAAATGCACTTAAATAATAATATGGACAGGTGTAACATATGAATAATTTGGAATTACTTTTATGCAGTTACCTTTGGTGACGTTAAATCTATAATGCTTTCAACCTTTAGCTCAGTTCTGCAGTTTGAGGGCATGCAAATCAGGACAAGGAGAAAGACAGACAATATGCCAGTTTGCTCACAATCAGCTCTTAACTATTAAAATGGAAAGGAGAGAGGAGTACATGTTTTTACCAACTCAGGTAATGGTTTGCACATTTAACATAAAAAAATCTGCCTTTTGTTCAGTTCCTGTTGGAATTCATGAGATTCTAGATCCAACTATAGTATTTTGGGGTAACCCAAACAATCTTGTTCTTCTGTCCCAGCGTAACTGATACCTGTTCTCCATATCTGAACTGCTCATAAACTTACTGTTAAGGTGGGGCAGCATGAAAATCCAGAGCATTTTCCTCAAATGTGACTTAAGCTATGCTACTGTGACTGGACAGTTTTCTCAGTTTCCAAATGAGTAGCTGCTTTTCACCTTGTTTATTTGTAAGTTAGCCTTTACTTTATCACTGGAAGATCTGTGTACACTTTTCAAAATTTGCAAAGCTAGAAAGTTACAGTCTAATTATTTTACCCTGGATCAGCTGACTATACCCACAATGGTAATCAGTGGTGCCTTGTGCACTTGGGAGATCCGTAGAATCTATAAGATGGTTTTATGAGTAAGGTGCCACTCAGCACAAGGAGCTGCTCAGTGCATACAAAACCAGACTTTTGAGTTGTTTGTTTATTGCTGGGATTTTTTTAAGTATGAGAAAAGAGTTTCTCCATTATACTTCTTGCCTGCTTTCCATACACTTACATACATTGAACCTTAGTGGGCTACATGCTGGCTTTGATCATTTCATGCAATGCAAATTTAATTTAGGAAGGAAGAGCACTCAGGTAATGCAGCAGGACTTTAATCAATGTGTGGATCATGCCTAGAATTCATGAAAGCACAAGAAAGGTGACCTCTCAGGTTCTGTGCTGTTTCCTATACTCATCCTCAAGGCAGGAGGTACGAAGATGGGCATGACAGTGTACTTTGGCTATGCTTTTTTGATATACAGTCCTCTAGGGACCATAGCTTAACATATTAAAGATGGACAGAAAGGTGACAGGGGATCCCTCTTGCAGAAGTTTTGGATTGCTTTTAAAGCATAACTTGAAGAAACTGTCACAAGAGCTGGGGCCTGCAATATTTTCATTCTTTTTGGCATAGCCAGCAGATTCAGGAATGCAGCTGAGACTTTGCATGCTTTACCAGGATCGGACTCTGAGCTTTCTAGAGCTTATCTGTTGCTACTTTTTTACAATGATTCACTCCTGTGTGTAAAAAAAAAACAACAAACCTTCACTGAATGCATGCTTCTAACCTTGCCACTGATGGGAATTTTAATACAAAATAAGTGTGGACAATTACAACACTAACTACGTGTCCTGAACATATACCGTCTTGTATCTCACAGGGTAAGTCATAAAAAGAATGTTTTTGATTTAGATGGATTTCATATCACACTAATTTATAGCGCAAGGAACATTACTCAGTATGGCTTGACACAGCCCTGCAAATTGTTTCATAGCACATCACTTTCTTTTGGATCAGATATCTGTTTTCAATTTGCGTAGAGGATACCTCATCGAAATTTATTGCACTGGAGACAAGTGAGTAAGACATCATCGGGACTGTATTTGCTGCGTGTCTTTGCCTACTGGTTTAGAGGGAGCATAAATTAATTTGCCATTATTATTCTATCACGAGAGACTAGACATAATTTCATTCTAGTAAAAATGTTACAAGCAGCTTGTTGCATCAGGTTTACTTACAATTTTGTGGCTACTTCATACAACATGTTGCATATAGCACACAACAGCTTGCTTTGCTTGTCTTTACTCTGATTTAGGTTTGAATGTATCTCTGTTCTGTTAGAAACAATAGCTTAAAGAAAAAGAACCGAACAAGACAATTATATGTCCTGAAACGTAGACCCAGACCCCTCAGCTCAGAGCTTTGTTTCATCTCCAGTTCTGCTAGTGCCAAGATCTGCTGAGGTCTCTTCTGCAGCATGTCTTTCTTATCCTTAACCAGTAGCTGAAGTCATGCTGTATTCAGCTTCCAGTCTCTCTACAGAGGCTACCTTCTTGCTAGTCACCTTTTGTACAGTTTACTTTCCCTTTAAGCTAAGAAAATTTATTTTTCTATCATTTCTTTTGGCATACCTACACCCTCTTCAAAACAACCTGCTCAGTTCCTCCTCCATTCTTTATCTGTACAACTGAGGAATGAGCAGTGTTTCTTCTTTTTATGTCTTCACCCTTTCTCTCTTTGGTGTAACAAACACAAAAACTACTCTTAATGGCTACCTCTTAATACATGTTTCACTAACAACTGTGTTTGAAATGTCTTTTCCCGTCATGAAAATTCTGTTTTGACAATGGTCTTCCCAGGAGGTCTGTTAATCCAACAGTAATCCAACAGATGGAACAGACAAAATAATACTGTGGATCTTGGAACATTTTCATTCTCCAGGTTACGTAGAGCTTTATTTGTATAAATTGTATTCTTTAATTTTTAATTAAATTCTGATTATTGTAAGACTATATCATACAATATAATTTACTCAATGTCAAGCCCTTTTGCAAAACACAGTGTTAAATGAGACCAAAATGCTTTAGACATGAAAGTCAGCCACTCAAAGCTCACAAACTTAGATGTGTCTTTTTACAGGGTCAATTGCTGAACAGTTTCTACATAACAAAATTTATGCAAAAATATTTTCCATCTGAATTCACACAGGCAACTGAACCACTTTATTTTACTTTGAATTTGCAATATTATTCTGCTAACAACCTGAAATTGTTTTATCTAGTATTTCATTTCATTTTTCAACTGAGATGCTTAAAAAATCTGCTTAATATTCTAAAAAGCATTTTTACTTAACAATTATTTAAAATTAGGTTTAGTAAACATTTTTAAATTTCTATTCCTCCTTGTAATGTAGCTTGGATATTCTGTTATTCTCCTTGCATTTTTATTGTAATTACTTGTCAGTGCTTGTCTCCCAAAATTACCTCAAAGCCTTTTGCATTATAAACATGGGTTCACTTTTTAAATCTTTCTTTTATTTGGAGAACAACTGGTTTCACTGACATTGAAAATATAATTTTAGTTGTGGACAGATGTGTTAGCTGTTTGAAAGATTCCCCCAATTTTTTACGTATATCCCGATAGACAAAGAGTAAGAGATGTTTTTCAGTGTTTTTGTAATATGACCTAAAAGTTTTTTCTTGTTTACTTTTGTTGAGAAATTGAGTAGTATTTTGAGTGAGTGCATTTTTCTATTAACACAGCTTTCATCAAATCCCAGTAATTGTATTAAATAAACCAAAAATGGTAGACATGTCCAGGCAGAAGTAATGATGTTTTGCTATAGATACAAAGTCCTAAGGACACAAGCAAAACAGGTGTCTAAAAAGTATTAATACTTTTTTTGTTAGACAAGCTGATATATTTGCAAATTTATACCATCTTTAATTACCAAAATGATTTCTGTGCATGAATGCTTGATTGTTTTATCAGTTATAGCATTTAGCCTAATAAAATATATTATACTCTACCTACAAACTTATTTTTGTCACCATAGATACAGGATATTGTTGTATATCATTATTGTGCTGTGAATATATACCAATGTTTTGTCTTTATATATTTTTGTTCTAGTTGGTTCTTGGTGCATATTTCCTTATTCATACATTGATCGATGGATACATAGATAATCTGAGGCATATTAAGAGCATTGTAAATGTGGGGTTTTGTTTAGGGGATTTTTGTCTTAATTTTGTTCTCACTTGTATTGTGAGAAGATTGTTTTCCCCTTCTATACCTTCCTTATCTTTTAGTTGGCAGCCTGACATTAAATATGTAGAAAGCCAGAGATTTTAGACACCTTAAGCATATTTTGTTCTTTTTCACGTCTTGGATTTATATATTCAGCTTTGATCCACATTACATACTTACACATTTGCCTAAGGAAGGTTTGAGATTTATTATAGTCTGTCACTGTTTTAGGATCTTGCAGTTTGCTTGTGTAAGAAGATAGCAACAGCAATTTCATTCGGTATTGAAAATCTCATGTATTGAAATTCTGGCTACTTTAATGTACAACTTGTATTTAGCATAAAAACAGAAGAGCAAGGCGTGGTGTAAATGTTTTACTGACATCTCTTTTGGATAGATGTATCAAGGATTCATAAGCAGCAAAGCCATGAATGAGTTATGTAGGTCATCCAATTGAGTGCCTTTGTAACAGGATAGTCATACTTTTAGCGTATGCCACAAACATTACAAGAGAAAATAACCTTATTAACAATGGATTTGGGGATTTTTTTTGTTGCTATTGTCTTATCTACACACTTGCACAGACAGGTTTCCTTAGTAACATGAATCTATTTGTTCTAGTCTCAGAGGGTGAAAATGATTTTAATTTACTGAATTCAAGAGACCCTTTGAAATACTCTAACAAAATCTTTCTGTGAACAACATGGTAACAATTAAGAAAATCTGATATCTTGGGGCTGCCTATGCTTGGACATCAATGTTGTATATCCTGCTGAGAGTCCATGAAACCTGTGCTGCTCTCTGGAACGATCTACCGCCTAACAAAGGTGAGGGTACCATTTGCCCAGGAACAGACACTGTTCCATGTGACTATTATGTTTTTCGTGCTGAAAAGTGAGGAATTTCTGAGGATTTTGTTTCAGATTTAAGAAAAACAATTAAGAAAGAGAACACGGATTATAAAGTATGAGCTTCAGCATACCCCAACTTAACTGTGGGCTGTGTAAGCTAGGCTATAACTCCGGGTTAGTATTTGAGAGAAGCCAGGGTGCCCCAGCTACAATTCCATGACGATCCCTTGGACTGAGCTCAGGGAGGTCCACAGAATCATAGAATCATAGAATCATAGGAAGTTTTGGGTTGGAAGGGACCCCTAGAGGTCATCTAGTACAACCCCCCCGCAGCCCTGTCCAACCTGGTCTTGAATGTTTCCAGGGATGGGGCCTCCACTGCCTCTCTGGGCAACCCGCTCCAGTGTTTACCACCCTCATTGTAAAGAATTTCTTCCTTATATCTAGCCTAAACCTACCCTGTTTTAGTTTAAAACCATTACCCCTTGTCCTGTCACTGTTGTCTCTACTAAGCTGCAGACAGTTTTAAATAGCAATCTGATTTTCCTTAGTCTTGAAACCTTTCTCATACTTGCTCTTTAGCAAAAAGATGAAGTTCTTACATTTCAAGATGTAGTAACTAAAACCTAATTGGTAGTGTCTTATATACAGGGAAGATTAATCCAGTATATTTTTCAGACTGGAATTTCAGTTTTGGGAGAAGGAAGGCTGTCTTGTCCCTCAAAGATATTTTCAAGTGCTTGCCTTCTGAAGCTCTTCATGTAACAATCTGAGATTAATGCAGTTGTTTCACTGTGCAACATTTTTCATCTTCATGTAAAACACTGACTACCAACTACTGTTAAATATCTGATAATAGCCTAGTGAAATCAATGGTCTGCTTCTCTACTCAGCACCAGTGCATGAATAGTGCATGGCAAAGGTTAATTTTCTTATGCATACCCCAGTTGTGTATGTACCCAGGACTGATGTGCTATTGAGGTAGGAAAGTATCATTACAGGTTTTTGAAGTTAGAAAACTAAGACTATGGAGAAAAATCTATGCGAGTCACTAAAGTATACATGGAAGACCACATGGGAACTCTTCCTTGGTGAACACCATTTTGGAGGTGTGTAAGTGGAGAAAAATAATACCTAACATTGGGGTTGGTTGCCCCACATAAGAAAACAATAACATTGTTGCTGAGTTATTCGAGTGCAGGATGAGACTCTTAAATTGTTTCACTGAAATAATATTATGATTCAGTTAAAAAGCTATGGACAAAACTGAAGAACCCAATTCTGGTTTCTGAAGTGCCAATGCAACAGTTGTTTCTTGATTTCGCATATGACCCTGCATTTTCTCTGTTTCTTCACGCCAGGAAAGAAAGTAGAAATCTCCCTTGAAAATACCTATTCTGTTAGATAGTTCTTTCGTAAAAGGCTAATCTGCTCATCCTCTTGCCATCTGCCATGTTACTGGTTTGCTTGCTGCTTTCCAGTTATTCTTGGCAACAGAGGATAACACATTATAGCATAAAGCATAAGCCTGAATTGGCTCAGGACCAGCTTTAAAACTCTGAGAAAGTGAAGGTGGGTTAAAGATGTCAACCTCTCCTTTCCTGCCTTGGTACATAATCCCTGTCCATCTATGTAAACTACTCAATTTGTTCACCAGACAGGATTTCCTAGTCTCTAAGCTTTAACTTGTTACTGCAAAAATTATATGCATTTAAATTATCTAAGGGACATTTTAGGACTGAAAGCTTTTTTGTTACCTACATGTTATAAATATGACAAACCTCTATTATTGTATCAAAAAAGTCACAATTTAAATTACTCTACACATAGTGTAATGGTTTCCTGAGTTGTTCTTAATGAAGGTGTGTTTATGAGATAATATGCTATGATTGGATGGTTTCTAGCTTCTTTGTATGCTTTCTACATTTGGCAGCTCAAGAAGAAGCAGTTCATTTACACAGAAAATGCTTCCCCATAAGCAAACCAGAGCATGCCCACAGCCATATAGAGAAATGTGTTGGTGGATTGATACTGTTCCAGTGGTAAAGTTTTTGAAATGTGCATATTCTTAAGCACTGATTACTAGGTCAAACAACAAGCATATTATGTTTAGAAGGGGATGTGCTTTTATTTCCTAATAGTTGTCCTGCTTTCTGCATTCAGTAGTCAGGGTTAATTTTGACATCAAATAGGGCAAACAATGGAGGGGTGATGTCTTAATTGAAACACAGTTCTGGCAACACATGAACAGAGGGAAAGGTTTAATGCCACTTGCACAGTGAATACCATTTTACTTGAGAAGGTGCACCATTTATTTCAATGGGACTACACTGAGTCAAGATAAATTACATTCCAGGAAAATAAATAAGCCTGTGGGAACTTCGTGCTACTGAGACTGGGAAACCTGGGCTGGCTTATTTAAAGTTGGGTTAGGTATTATTTGAAAGTAGCTCTACTGTCTTTGGCATAGACATCTGCTAGGATTGCATATGTACTTATGTAAAGTCCTTCTTGCCTTTGCAACAGTGTGTGCTGCACTTTACTTGCAGCTTACTGGACAGTTTCAGTTTAATCTTTTAACCTGTGCCCTTCAGGCAAAAGCAAATGAAAAATCTCATAGGTTTCATTATAGTTAAAGTTTTTGGGTGTATTTATTTTTCTGTTACTGTCATTTTGGTACTTTTAAACATGGTTACACTGGAAGGTTAAAGTGAGTAGAAGTCTGGTGTGACACATGGAGTAGCTTCCTGCACTACCCATTAGAATATCTGTATACACAGTAACATGGAAAGGTCAGCTGAATCAATCGTACCTTTAGACATGGCTTTCAAATGCATATCCCCAGGAACACTGCTTGGTGACATTTTAGTAACAACCTGAGTTTTCACTTGACCATAGCACAGAAGTAAAAGCATAGATTTACAAAATGTTGGAAACAGAACATGTATCAGAATGAGAGCCAGACACAGACACCACTTCTTAGATTCTTCATGTACTGAAGACTACTTTTCACTTTTCTTTCTGTATTGATGCTGGTTGGGAAGATGCTGCTGCCTTGTATACTCAGATGTTTCCAGCTTATTGCATTCCCTGTGAGTGAAACTTGGACTTTACAGGAACAAGTCTAGAATAAGAATGCACCCAAAGGCTTCCTAATGATTAGGTTTCTTGTAAGACAGACTTCTCTCCAAAACAATGTAAAGAATAGTTTTAAAAGATTGCAATATGCTGTTATGAGCTTTTGTTGTAGCTCCTGAGGGGTGAAGCAAGACTTCAGAGGAGGTAAATTTGTCAAGTAAAACCTGTGAAAAATCTCTGCTGTCATTTAAGAAAGGGGAATTGTACACATAAGCATGTGTCCAAAGATAGAAACTTCAGATCTATAAATAAAATCAGGATTCAATATCCTTTATATAAAATTGTTTTGAGAGTTATGTTTCTGCATGTCACTGCTCAGCAATGTTTTCTCTTGGAGTGAAATTCATCTCAGTAGCAAATACAGGGTAGGTCTTTCCACATCACTTGAGGCTTGTGCAGCTCTTCTTTGGGGATTCTGTGACTTGTATGGCTTGCACCGTTTCTTATCTTGGGGTCTAAAGCAACTTTCTATAAACTGTAGCAAGTTCCATAGTTGGGACAGGCTAGGTCAAGGCTCAGCAGTGCAGGGACTGACATAATATTTAAGTAGTCTGGAGGTTTCAGTATGCCTTTGAAAGTGTTACGAAGAAATTAAGCTGTATGCCAAAATGACCTATAGGAGAACGAGGAGTGTCTTCTCAATAGCCCCATTTTTGTGGGAAGCAGATGTCATCTGCTTGTTATTCTTACACTGCAGCTTTTCAGAAATTCAGTATCTGAGCTTTCAGAGTGAATTTCATTGTTGTTCTGTGGTAGACATGAGGCAGACTTATGCTTGTTGATTGTGAATTGTTTCAGAATCAACTGTAGGAAAAGGAATACCTAGTTTTATGTGCTCATATTATTTAACTGGGTACATTAAAAACACATTAGAAATTATTAGTACTTAAATAGAAGATGTCAATAAAGTCAACTTGAGTACACAGAGAAAAAACTTGAAATACTTCAATTTAATTATTGTATTTATTTAAAATAATGTAACAAACAGTTCAAGCACATGTATATTCCATGTATATCTTTAAAAGCAACATAAACAAAGGTGAGGTATTTCCTGTGTATCAAAATATGTTGAAAAGCAATTTGATCAATCAGCAGACTTTATGTAAATTTGGATTTATGTATTTTGCACCCCAGAGAAACATAGAATATGAAGTTTTCAAGTGTCAAAATGTGGGATATCTATGGAAATTTTATTCAGCTCCTCAATGAATGTGCGTTTGCAAAGGTTTTAATTACCAGTTCACATAGAGTTTTTTCCCTCTCAGGACCCGTGCCTTTTACACTGCCTGTATATGTATATGTAGTGTATGTATACACATATGTACAGTGGTCACCATGGAGCTAATTGTTCAACATTTGCTTGTACTGGATCATATGTTACATGCCCCTAAGCCTTATTTACTTTGCCATCCATACCCCGCAGAGTACAAAATTATTAATTTCCTTGTGTTCTTTATTATATGCTTTAGCTGTAGCAGTGAACTGCTTCACAAACCCTAAAGAATTTATCTTCACAGCAATCTCAAGAGTTTCTTTGTTTCCCCTTTCTTCTCCATTTTTAGTGCAGAATAATATTTAAAGTAGATAATTTTCACTAATTTTGAGTGTCAAGCTTGGTCCAGTGTTCCATCAGTCTTAGTATTCATACAATACTTTCTGAATTCGAAGTTCAGTTCCTGTTGATTCGAATAGTCAGCACATCAGCTTTACAAACACTTGAGCTGCAAATCACTAGACTCTGGGAAATTTTTTCGCCATATGCTCGCTTTATTCTTATACTGTATGTCAAACAATAGCTGTTGATCAGTATTAGGGTCACAGGAGTGAAGGTTCACCTGATTTGATATCACCATTCTTCTTTTTCAATGGACAAAACTGACCTATTCACAACTCTTGGCCTTTTTTGAAAGAGAGAGAGTGGGTCATTTTGGATGGGAGGCAAAGACGGGAGAAAGAAAGGGAAAGGAGCACAGTGTATGTGCATGTTATGTAAGGTAGCACTCAAATTGTAGTGTTTGTGCCTAAAGAAACTGAGCTATGTTGCACAGTACACCTTTATTTTATTTCCTGCCCTTTGGAGTGCTTTGCTTTTCAGTCGTAACCTTTAACACAATTATTTCATGTGAAATTTCCTATTTTTTTGACAAAAGAGTGAAAAAAGAAAAATTCTAGCATGTGGAACCACACAGGTCTCCACATGGGACTTTGAATTATACAGCGCTGCTTGATCTAACTCAGCAAGTTGATAAGCTGTTATTTATTTTCAGGTAGACTAGCTATTACAGATAGAAGTTGTAAGACTTCAAATCATACTATTTGCTGACAGCAGAAAAATATTAAAACTCATATCCACGTGTTGTGTGGACAGGGTGGGCTTTTGTCATGCACCTATAAACAGAGGGCATCTCAACTGAAAAATTAGCATTATACACTATCAATGCTGTAATTATAATTTCTATCAGAAGTATGGGAAATGGTGCATCCTGATACTTCATTATCAGCTTTAATATTCAGATGAAAAATTTTGTTTGGATTTGTCAGGGAAACACCCCCACATTATTCAGTTTTTCAAAACAAAATTTAAAATAATTCTGATATTATTTACAGTTAAAGCTAAGATTGATGGAATAGTAAATAATAAGGTACATAACAGTCACTGAGCAAGTGCAAAACTGTACGTTGAGGAACAAAGATTTCAGATAATTTGTAAAGAACGTGACATTGCTTTCCAGAAAGCAAATAATTAATTTTATGCAACTTTAAATAAGGGTGGATTTACCTAGATTGTGTGACTTATGTGATCTAAGCAACATTTAGTGTAAAAAGAAGGAACAATGACCAGCCATGGTGGTTGTCCGTGAGTGCTGAACACTCAAGTCAACCCTAAGTCACACTATTTCTTTATAGGCAGAATCACCCAACTCATTACTATAAAATTGCACGCAAAAACATCCAACCAACCAACCAAAAAAACAAAATCATAAATTAACATTCAAACTAACTGGTTGCTGCCAGAGCTTAGAACTATCTGGTCTGAAAGCAAGGTGATACTGGTGTAAATAAATGTAGGTCTATATGTGCATTAATTTTGTGCTGTTTTGGGCTTAGAAGTACTGCATTTGTAAGCTTCATTGGCATCACATTAACTTCATTTCCGTTTTCTAGGACTATTTTCTGGAAGTTTCTTAAGCTATTCCAAGTTCTTTTGTGCTACCTTATATAATTGAGCAGGACTGTAAAGAAAGAAGCCAAAATCCTTCAGCCCTCAGGGAACACGCTTTGCTTTCTGGGCAGCTACACTGAGTCTGTTAGAATTACCACTATTTCCAGTAATTGGATGATTATCTACCTATTGCTAGTATGGTGTCTGTGACCTACACCGACATTGAATTTTAGTGCTGGACAATGATACACATAGGAGTTGCTCAAAACAAATCTAGCCCAGAAGAGCAGTTAAAATGGCTGTTATTCTGGAGGCAATATGGGTTGGGTGAATTTAGAAAAGTATAGTGACGGGACCACACAAATATTATAATACGTAAAGCCATGGAACCTTGAAGATCACTAGAAAATTATGATTGAAATGTGCACAGTTGCTGAGTGTCTAGGATTGTCTAACACACCTCTGTAATGTCACTTCCAGCACAATCACAGAATCATGTGGGCTGGAAGGGACTTCCAGAGGTCAGCTCGTCCAGCCTCCAGCTCAAAGCAGGTCCATTTAGAGCAGGTTGCTTGCGGCTGTGTACAATGGGGTTTTGAATACCTGTATAGATGGAGATTCCACAACTTCTCTGGGCAGTCCGTTCTCGTGTTTCATCCTCACTCAGTTTTTCAACAAGAAAAATAACAACTTGAACCTTCTGGAAGCTAATGTTTTCTATCTGGCTTTTGTGTGGAAATTATGAATTAAATGAAGAATAACAAAACTTTAAAGCATATCCAGTCCAGAGTCATGAGGTCAATAAAGGAGTGAACTGAACTAAAAGTTTTCCAAACGGTACCCAGAGCCTGGTTTACCAGACGTTGCTTGCCCAAGGAGCTTATAATTGAGACACTGGACTCTTTTTGACCTGTGATAAATCATTCATGGGGTAAAGACCTGTGGATTGTTTCTGAGGAAACTGCAGATTAGGAAAGGCATAAGAAAAGTTAACGTGTGTCCTACAACTCTCTATGTACGTGAAAAAATTTTAGGGGATCTGCATATTCACTGGAAAATTTGGTGGACTGCAAATTTTGAAAAGTTGAAAACAGTTGAACTACAAAGACGTGAACAGGGAAAATTTCTGGTTGATGTAAATTGGTATAGACCCTTTAATGACTTATGACAGTTTACATTACCTGAAAATCTTCCCTAAAGGTATATTAATGATCTTAATCTTTTCTTCCTTCCTGAATCACAGAACATTTATTTAAAAAGGTAAATAATTCTGATGCTTTTATGTCTCTGGTTCTAATTAGAAGAAAAGCTCTATAAAAATCTCCAAAAAGTGGAAACGTGTGCAAACGACAGGAAGGTAAACAGACTTGAACAGTAAGGGATACTTGCAATTTAGTCATAGAAATTTAGGTCCTATTATTCAATTTGTATATAAAGAACATCAAGAACATTCTACTGTATGCTTCTTGTAATATTAAACATTCCTTGGTTTCATACAATTACATAGATTCATAGTTTGTCTTCTGCATAGAAAAGTGAGTCTGAGCAATATTGCATAAATTAGTGTTTGTTCTTCACTGTTTTAAGCCCGCTGGCTGTTAAGTGCAGTATAGAGGGTACTTTAATTTTTTTCTGGAGACTGAACTAGCTTTACCTTGCCATAATACGATAATTCTTAGGTGGTGCTTGTTCGTTGCAGCTACCTTGAATCAGGCAATGCTTCAGACAGACTTCAGGATTATTCATATGACTACTCAATCCAAATAATGTTTCTATGTTAGGTGAAATGTTATGATCTTTAATAAGCGGCACTTAATCATCCTTGTTTATTGATGGTGATAGCTTATGACCTATTCTTTTTCTTTCAACAAAAAAACCCACAACACAGCTAAACAAACCAACACAGAGCATTCAGCCTGAAGTGCTCTAAAAAAATGCAGAATTACTAATTCCTAGATTCAACCTCCGCATGTAATAATATCACCTTTTTTTATGTCTTTAAACTTCAGCTGTGGTGTATTGTTAGATGCTGTAATTAAACACTATGTATGGTCTTCTAGCACAAAATGCATGACACTTGTTTTGCTTTCATGTATTCGTATTATGCTTCCATTTAAAAATACTTACCAGCAGGAAACAATGGTAAAATAGATTCAAGACAACTTTGATCTTTGTCCTCCCTATTGAATAGTTTTGGTTATGATGTCCTGCTGTTTATTTTCTTGCTCGCATAGCCTAGGAAGATAAAAGATAAAATCAACACTTTAGAATCTCCTATCAGCTTTTGCTGAAACATTTATCTACGATTCTTGCTCTTTCCTCAGGTCCCATGTTCTGTTTAGCATCACCAGTCCTCTATTTCGGTACTGATTAGTGTATTTCTACGTCAGAAATAGTGTGTTTCGTTTATCTTTCTGCAAGGTTCTTGCTCCTCATTGTCTGATATTAAAACATAAGATTTCTGGTTTAAAATGAGAACAATTGCCGTTACTGCTACTTCTGTCATGTGTTGTTGCTGCCTGCTCCCACCTGTAATCTGTTGCTTCGTGACTGTTTAAGAAGCAGTCCCCAGGGCAGAAGGCCCAGTCTTAGAAGATTTTTTTATAGATTTCACTGCAGATAATGTTGAGGAGCATCAAAACACACCCGTGCAAATAAAGTTGCATAGATTCAACCCTTTGATTACATACGTTACGTTTTGTCAACTCTTGTTCAATATTCAAGAACCTGACTTACAGTTGGTGTAATTCAGCTGAGCAGAGGGCCACAATTAGACTGCTTATCTCTTCTGGCTTTCAACTCTAGAGCACTGAGTTTACCACTTCTTGAAAATGATAAAGTGCTTAGGTGCCACACAAGATGCAGAAAGTATTTCTGTATTTCAGTATTCAGTATTTCAATAACTGTATGACTCACAAAATACAGTTCTCTGACACTCTAGGTTAGAAGTTCATATAAAAAGCAGAGGATACATTTCATTATGCACTCGTTTAATGTTGCAATCTGTACCTTAATCAAATGTTGGAAAATGGTTCTGCCTGTGCAGGTGTTTAACGGTATTTAGGGAGAACTTAAGTGAGCACTATCTTCTCTCTGTTTCATGGTTTAAGCTCAACTCTATGCTTCATGCATTAACCAGAATGGTTTTTTTAAAGACATCTTTATTTGGCTATTATTTTAAAGATGCTCAGCAGAGTGTACAAAATGCAAAACAAATTAAGATGTATTGAAAACCATGAAGCTGAATGAGACTCATTTGGTAATATCAACACACATTCAAAGTGTCTTGGTTTCCTTTGAATGCGTACCTCACGTGAGTAATTGTCCCAACTCAGCCTTTAAAATGAGTTGGCTGCCAAGGCAAAACCAACAAAGAATGTCTCATACATTCAAGGTGGAAGTCCATACCTTGTATTTGCAGTATCATTTCTGAAACTGAGTTTTTGTGCTGGCAGGTGAAACCAACACAGAAAGAAGGGAGCAATAGTGCTTCATGGACAAGTACATAGCACAGTATTACTGATACGTTTCTAACGAGGTAAGGTAATATTTTTTTTTTTTTAGTGGTTTGAACTTACTACTATTCTGCAACCTGTCACTATATCATGTCCTGTCGCTTCGAAGAAGTAGACCTGAACATCATTCACCAGTCTCTGTACAAACAAAGAGCCTGAATCCAATTTATTAGAACAGAATGAATACAGCCTTTAACTTCTCTACAGAGATACTATTGTTAATTAAATCAAAGTCCTTTCCATACGCAGCGCTAACAGTTCTAGCCCTGCATCCATTCTCTAAACAGCATATGACATTGATGGATAAACTCAATTAAAGTGTGAGCATTAGAGAAGTAATGTGGATTTACCAATCCACCTTTACCAATCCACCTTTAAAAATTGCAATAAATATTTCAAAATTAAATGTTCATAAGTTATGCTGAGGATACCCGTTAGTGAGATTGGATGGAAATTCAATTCAATTATTCTATATAAGTTTGCTTTTGGTTAGGCAATGGAGTTTGTTTTCTCTCCAATTATGTGTCTTACAGATGGATTAAAAACAGAGTGCAACTAGTGCAAAGAACACTTCTGCTTTTTCCATTGCTAACAATGAAGTGGGATCCGTTCTGTGATTCAGCATTTTCTTGCAGTTCATCTTTTTCAAGGTAAGAAATATTTTTATACAACATGGACGGTGTCTAAATGTAATGTAAACACAATAATTGCTGTTAGAATGCACTAACTTTTAAAGCAAAACAACAGCACTTAAAAAATACACACACACAACTTTAATATGTTGAATTACTTCCCCTAAATGACAAAACTATGCTTGAGGATTGACCTATTGATCAACACCTGAAAAATTAGTTGATTTAGAGAAGAAAAAGAAGAAAACAACAACTTCTTGGTTAGATGCCCCTATATTTACTAGTAAAGTGAGATGTTGGTGTCCTTGCCGTGTCTGCTTGCACAAGGGTCACTGATTTTCGGTGTATCTTTTTCACTAACTTTCCATTGCAGAAGAACTTAAAAACTGGTTTAACCATCTAGGTAAGACTTTTCTCTGCGAGGAGGAAACTGTTAGGTAGAAGATTCATCATTAAGGACCCTTGCATTCTACCAGTCTCCCAAAGCTAGATCTGCTTTTCTAGACTACAGAGATCAAGCTATAACGCAGCGCAGAACTCAGGCTGTTAGAAATCATTATGCTGGAAACTGGACAGTCAAGAAACTACAAAAGAAGTGTCAAGCTACATTTAAAGTCTTTTTTTTTTTTTTCTGGTGAAGTATTTTTGACTTGGATCCTTATTTTTGATTTATGATTTTAAGTTTGTCACTTTATAATTGTTGGGTTTTAATATCCTTTACAAGAAAAATTTGCATAGTCAGGAATGATGTTTTAGGAGACAGATTTTCAAAATTTTGTCATCCTTAAACCTTCAAAACAGAACTTTGCTGACACATCCGTCTTTAACGCTATTTAATCAGTGCTGTTCCTAGGCCAAAATGTTCATTATATGTCAGTGAAATATTTCAATAGACATGATCTGAAGTTTTTAGATTTACCTTCTTAGGATTTACATGAGCTTTATTTTGGACTTGTGTGTATTTTAATAATTCAGATGGCTTCAAATTTTTATTCAGGTTCAAGCGACTTCTGCTTGATTTTGCCAGGGCAGAATTGAACCCAAAATACCCACTTTTCTAAAGAGCTGTATTTAAAGATGACTATTTAACTCACACTGGATATAATTAAATTACTTCAGATCACATGGGATAACTTTATTGGAATTGAAATGTGCTAATTTATTAACAGCTGCGAGTAACAAAGTGTAAAAGAAGGGGGAAAAACCTTTAGTACCACATCTATATTGAACATATTGGAAACAGATCCTTGGCCAATGTTTTTCTAGACTATCAGAAAAACATTTTTAATGTTAACACACACTTCCCCCCGTTGATCCCCCATTTGTTACAGCATCCTAAAATGATAATGGAAAAGATGTCTGCGGATGTGATGAGGTAATACATTTAAATCACTTTTCTCTGTATATTGGAGTGACAAACAATATTTTAAATCTACTAGTGTCAGTGGTGGGTGCATAAAGAAGACTTGCACATCTAGTCATTTTTATTTAACTAATATGCAGTTATCTTTGCACTTGGGAGGATGGTCTAGAGGTTAAGGTACTCGGCTTGGATGTAAAAATCCAGGGTCAGTTTTCAGTTAAGGCACAACTGTCCTTTGTGATCTGGGGTTGGTCATCTCCATTTGCCCGTGTCCTTGCTCTCCATCTGTAATGTAAAAATTGTATTTCCCTCCCAGAGCTTTATAAGTCTAAAGAAATGTTCATAGTTGTGACAGGTTCAGATACTGTGGAGTGTCTGGCTTCTGCCTCCACAGACAGATACGAAATTTAAGCAATTTGAGAAAGAATCCACCAAGTAACATTAGCCACATCACTTAAAGGAGGCACTGATGTAACTAATAATCATGCAACGGAACAGTGACATTCACAAGAATATCCACTTTAAGTATGATAGGGGCAAATTAGAACGATCTATGTGTAACCAAATGATCTTTGTCAGTCGGTACAGCTGTGTGTGACCCAATTAAGCGAGCACTGGACAGTAACTCCAGTACCAGCTTTAAAGGCACAACTAGCCTTTTTATGATCTGCCTGTTATTCAGTTAGACAGAAATAGGCCAGATTCAGGTAAGAAGTATTTTTCTACTGCAGGTTGTTTATTCTACAATTTTTCTAAATGCTAGGAAGGACAGGAATGATTTTTTTTTTTTTCAATTGCATAAATACTGATCGTAAAAGCACTTGGGAGCATGAAATAGACACTGCTGACAACCACTAAGCCCCTGCTCTGCAGCCATTGAACCCTGTAGTTTCTGGTTGTGGCCATGCTCTTAAATCACATGTGATGACAATGTTTCACTGTTAATGACCTGGCTGGAGCCCAACTTTGACCAACGCTGCACAGGCGGGATTTTAAGCAATGTTCCTTGTTCTTATTTCAAAGTAGATTTTTGTCACTAGTAACTTGAACGGAAGATCCTGCACAGGAATATTTTGAGATTATCACTCCATTTATGTATCTCTGCATCCTCTAATGTAGGTGAGACTAGTGGCTAAACTGCTTACTTATGGTATATAAAATAAGCAGTGCAGGTTATTGAAAATAAGTGTCCAAATGTTTGCAAAAATTACTCTGGAGACTCTTTCTCTGTTTTGTTTTTCAGATATAGGAAAACCAGGATTATGCAGTGAACTACAGAAGAGACCTAGCTGATGATGAATATTTAGCTGTATTTTACTCTTTGCTAATGTAGATGTCTTTCCATGCTGTCTCCTGTTGACTTTTCTTACGTACGTAAGTTTTGTAATGATATATGTGCAGAACTCAGGTTCCCTAACCTGAACCTCATTCCTATAGATAAACAAGAACTCAGAATTAGGACAGCTGGTATACTATCATCTAAGTTCCTATAAAAGTTAAGATTTATTCCACTTTTATAGGAATTTTTAATATGCAATGAAAGATGCATAATAGCCTATTTGGAAAAAAAATTTAGCTGTATTGGTAATCATTTTGATTTCAGAAGGTGATAAGAAATGGGGTTTGCATGTTTTAAAAAAAAAAACCCACGTATAAATCACTGACTGAACCTTCAGCTAAGCATTTGTATTGTAAATAAACAGCCCAAAATTTCCTTTCAGTCTCCTAAGCTGCTTGCAGGCACTGAGGTTTTTCTCTTCCTGTATTGTATTAGAGAAATTGGCTGTGGAGGATGTACTGGATGATCCAAGCTTCAAACAGATCTTTGACTTTGTCCCTTTCAGTTAACCATCTCTGCAGTGAAGTATGACTTGGCATCAGCTTATCAGACTTATTTTCCTTTGACTTCTGGAAGGTGCTATTCCATGAACAAAAGAGCAGAGCCTGTGGTGGTATTGCCTTCTGTGAGTTCCTCATGCTGGAGTTCTGGCTGTGCGGGCTCTGGAACAAATGAGCTCCACAATGATTTTCTCAGGAATATGAACAACAAAAACCAAATGCCGAAGTAGTAAATCACACCACTCTTTAGAGGCACAGTTTGCAAGTTGGATGGTGGTTTGTCTTATGTTTCAGTTCTCAGAGTGACCTTATCTTTGTGAACTGTTTCTGCCTGAAAACAGTGCAAAAACTGTGGTGGTTACTCCATGAGAATTGACTGTCAGGGAAATTACCAGTCACTTAGCAAGCACATAGGAAACCTCTGATGTGTTTGTGTGCCCATCTAGCATCTAGTGAACCTACTTTGCGCACGGTGCAATTCTGTTCTTATTTAGTGAAACTTTAAGGGACAATATTTGGAGTCTTTTCTGAAGGAGAACTGGTAATGGACTACCAGATGATGAACCAGATAGGGTTCCAACATTTGGACTAGTGATAATCGTTTGATCATTTTATCTGGACTATAGATTATGCTTTTTCCCTCAGCACTAGAGGCTATGGCACGTTCAAGAGCTCTCATACAGCTTTGGACTAATGGACTCCTCCCTAGAAGCATAACTTTCTGAATTTGTGTCAGACGTCACTGTACTCTAGTAGTGTTATTGGGCTCATTTATTTGGAGTATTACTCTTTTCTATCTGTTTTTCTGCTTTGTCCATACTTGGCCAAAAGAGTGTGGGGTGTTTGTGGAGTTTTATATTTTCAGTCTTGTCGATCTCAATTGGTTTTTGTATTTATTGCACTGGCTCTTTTAAGAAAGATTAGCAGTTTATTTGCTGCGTTATGTTCCCAAATACAGCCCCTCTTTCAATTTAGAATTCTTCTACCAGAAAATACAGAATTAAGGAAATTGTAGAAAGAACTGAATCTTCTTAAAGGTCACACTCTTCTATTTTCTTCCCTTTTCATTCATGTTAGAGCTTTCCTGGTTACCGTTCAGATCATTGTACCTTTTTACAAGGTGTAGTGTTGTAAGGTGAGTCCAAAGTATGATACTTTTTCCTTTGTAATGATAGTTTTCTCATGTGTTATTTCACTCGTGTCATGCACAGCGGTAAGGTAAGGAGCAACATGTGAAAGCATAGTATCATCTGTCCTTCACAACAGCAGGATAGGCAAAATGTTAATGCTCTAGCAAATACAACTTTACTCAGTGCTTCATAGTTGATCTTCTTCCTGATGGGAAAAGTTTAAAAAATGATAATATATTAGGTAACCTTCAAGAAAGAGCAAATACCTGGCAGCTTTTCTTCTTCAGCTATAGAGATAGTAAATCTATGGCAAGTGTGGAAATGTGACTGTGTCTTTCATTCCCTGGTTAACTGGTGAATGAGCAGTTCTCATGATTAGCAACCACCTTACCTTGGTGAGCAGCTGGTGTTGTGTCTCAGGATCTCCCCATGGTTCTTTCTGCTCCCAACACTTCTAGTTAGTCTGATCAGTGACCCGCTGAGGGGACTCCTCCCCACAGGCACTTACAGGGCATGCAGTAACCCAACAAAGACTAGTGTATTTCATCTCAGGTAGTGTTGTCTTCTTGGGCCTAAAGTTCACAGAGAAACTGCTGCAGATTACCACTTCAGGTGCCACTCATTTTTATGGATCCTCCTCCATGAGAACCTCAGTGCTTTAAAGTGATGGAAAAAACTTTAAACCCACTTTAAGGAAAAGCTTGAAAGCATTGAGAGACTCCCAGCAGTGTGGGAGTTATCTGCATGTCATGGCCTTAAGAGTGTGGCCATGGAGCCTCTTGCTGTAGTCAGTAGGAAGAAGCAGAAACATGGTTTAGGAGATAACTGGTACGTATCAGCACTTTAATGATATAAATACTTCTGTAGAAACACTTGTTTCTCCAGTAACTACAAAGAAGAAATAATTGGCTGGCTTAGCTATGTACGTCTATAGCAAGGTGAGCTAAATCCCATCTTTGTTGTCTTTACTGAGGCTCCACAGAGCCTCAAGTGCCCATTTGAACTGTTAGAGCATTCCAGAGTCCAGCACATAGCAATTAGGGTTATACGGAGTATGTTTAACAGTAACTAGTGATGGTCTTATTTTTACTGTATGAAAGGTTAAAAAAAAGTTCTATAGGTTCGATTGTAAATAGCCTGTAGATGATAAATAAAAAGCTGATTCTACAGTGAACTCTTTCCATATACATGGAACTTGGCTGATTATTAATATGGTATTACCTCAGAGCATAGTCCTATGGCTGGCTATAATGCCTTGAATATAAAATTGAGTTTCTTTAAGATGCAGCAAAGCACATAAGCCCTTGCCTGGCTTTAACAACTCAAGTAGGCACATTTGCACCACAGACAACCTTAAATACAGGTGCTTTAAGCACTTTTACTGAATCAGGGCCTGTGTGTGTTCACATCAGAGTTTCCCAGTTTCTGTGTGAGCAGTAAAAGAACCAAGCAAAATACGGAAAGCCTTGCAGCCAGAAAACATGAAAATCAAATTTTGGTCTGCATAAAATTCTCAAACAATCAGAAGGATGAACCAGATTATTACTGATATTTCGTATAGCTATTGTATGTAAAGATGATTATGTAATGAATAGAAGATAAATGCTTTCAGTTAAAAAAAAAAAAAGAAAAAAGATTTACATGAAGTTGGAAACTTATTACCATATGAAAGTTATCAGTTCATATACTCCATACCAAATGTGCTTGAAGCATGATTGTCTAAAAGACTTAAAGATACATGATCGCACTGTACAAAAAGCATTTATAATTTAAATTAACGTAATCAGTGGTTGTAACTGTAAGTAGCAAATTTTGCTTTTAAGTAATTTTAATTATTAAATAGTTAAGCTTACATTGCAAGGATGTTTCTGTAAAAACAATGGCTACAAATAAGATTATATGGTATATTAGAGTGAATAAAGATTAAGTGTCATTTACTGATTAGGTTTCTTTATATCTAGCAGTCTTCAAAGAAAATAGGTAAGCCTTCTCTTTGTGAGTGACCGTCTTTATCATTAGTGTTCAGATCTGTAGTCTCTCTCATTACACAGATTTACTCTGGATATGTTAGCTCTAATATCACAATGATTTGAACCAATAATAAAACTAAATGAGCAAACACTGCGATGAGGATTTTAAATGAGCAAGAAATAAGACTTCATAGCAGATAGTGTAATACAAGTTCCACGGAAATCAATAGGCATTTGCACATGAAATAACTCTCCTGGTACAGGACTCTAAAAACCCTATAATAATTTATTTGGTTAGAGAGTCAAATGAGCACCTGTAAACTGCTATTCTGAAAGACTGAAGGCATTTTTCCAATAAAAATGTAGTACACCATTGGTTTTGTATTCCATAGCTTATTCAAGAAAAGATTTGAAGTAAATTTTAATGGAACCTATGAAGGATTTCCAGATTTTGGCTTACGAATCATTGTATTTGCTGGATTTTTCAGAAGCAGCTTGTTAACATCTTTTTCTTACTCTAATCTATGGAAGAGTTGGAATAATACATGCAAGGATCTGTGAAGTGTCAGGAAAGCGCCAATACACTTGACTTCTGCAATACGCATTTACTGAACAAAGCAGGTCAAACCATTCATTGTATATAATTGCATTGGGATTTAATAAGTTTTTGTATCTATGAATTATCCATGACCCGCTAATGATTTTTTTTATATCAATGTGTGTGTTTTATGTAGTTCATCAAATAATCTTACAATCACATTAGACTTGTAGAATTTTGCAAGTGCTCCTCTGAGTACAGTTTGGAGAATCAGATATTCATGTTGGTTACCCAAGTCACATGAAAGTGTATCTATTCTGTTATTTGTTGACGTTAAATCTGCAAACAAGATGACTGGACTAATTGGATCTTTATAAACACAGTACTAGTTCAGAAGAAAAGAAAGCATCATGAGTCTTAAAGACCTTACAATCTGTTTCCCGTACTCTTTTTTACTGAAAGGGCGTCATACGTAGCAGAATACTACCTGAACTAGAAATTTAAGCATTTTCCTCAGCAGGAAGGCATAAACTAGATTTGTGAGAAACCTTCTCAATACCTCAGTTCTATAAGCAATAACTGCTTTTGAATCCTTCTTCTCTGAGCTTGGTAAAGCTGCTTGTGAAGCAAAGTGGTCAGTCAGATTTTACGAAGATGTCCTTGTATTTAGTATTGTCATCCCTAAAATATTTTCAATAAGCTTCAAAAGACTTGATTTGTCTTTCTCTTTTAAGGTCTCAGTGTGCATGTAGTCCCATTTCAAACTATTTTCTTCATATGTATAAATATTTTTAACTGAGTTTCTTTAAAGGAAATGAAGGTTTAAGACCTCTCTGTCTGTACATCACTCCCTCCAATTACTTTTGAACCTAGCCAGCCAGTTTCAATCAGAGTAGAAAAAAGGGTTGAAGGCTCAACATTCTTAACTTCCCCTGCCCCCCACCTTCCCGAATTGGTAAACGGAATGCAGAGAAGTTAGCACCTCCACAAAAGGAAAGCCTAGCAGCACTGATGTGCTAGACATGCTGTGCAGCAGCAGTCAACTTGCTGTCTTCTGTGTGGTTTTATATGTGATGATTGTAAGAGTCAGGATTTATTGTGGTGTTCTGAGAAGCCTCTGACGGCATTGAGCCATATCAGACTAGGCTTCATTAGTTCCACAGTTGACAGAGGGCTTTTGGTTTGTTTTGTTTTTAAATGAAAGTCAATATTCTCATGTGTCCATGTGAATACAGGAACAAAGAAAAATCTCATTCTTTTGCATATTTCATGACAAATACCAATTCCTACTAACATCACTGCTCTCCCAGTTGTGATTTCAAGTAGGGTGGATGAAGTAAATATGTTTGCTGATGGAATATGACTCTAGAGGCCAAGAGAAACACAGGATACTTCAGAGAGATTGCTCAGGTGTCTGGATATATCCACCCCGCTGACGCTTATCCTTTACTACTCCGATCCTCACATGATGCTTTAATATGGGATGTTTCCAGGGGGCATCTGTACATTCTTGTACTACTAGAAAAGTGTTAATGAGGTTAGGAAAATGACTTTTCAGTTCTATTTAAGAAAGGAAAAGAAAGACAGAAACTAACCTGTGTATTTATTCCCACAGACACAATTCTCACTTTAAGCAGAATTTCTGAAGTAACCCATTTAATATCGGATAACCACCGCTTGAAAAATACGAGCCCTGTGCAGAGAAAGAGAGCAGTGGGGAGTGAAGGCCATGGGCTAAAATTCAGTTTACGTGCTTGTGAAACTCAGTCACTTTTGTCTTCTCTCCCCTTACCTTTTTACTTGAATTCTGATGGTTTAAATTTGAATGAAAGTGTCAATCCAATCTTCACTTTTTGAAAGGGTGGTTTATTCCAAGACACTAACACATTTCTGCATCAGCAGCTTCTTACTTATAAGTAGAAGGGCAAGAATGAAGTCCTGTACAATACAGGGCACACAGATCCTTCCCAACAACAGCAGCTGATACATTTTGTGGATAGAAAGAACGTATTACATAAGGAAAAGTTATGAAAAAATGAGACAACTATTTTAAAAACATTTAAAGTTTATAATGGCTTTTAAAAGTTAGTGATAGATAAGGAACAGAGAAATGTTAACTACTCTGAAGTATCTTAGGAAAAAGAAACAGTAGTAGCAGGGTTTTGTAGGAGCTTTAGTTCTAAAAGATTAATTTTCAGGACTAAAGTCTGTTCTAGAAAAAATATTAAAATCATTATTTTTGAGTTAGATTTAAAGTAAAGGCACATCTTAAAATCCTTCTCTGATGCAGGCATTAGGGAAAAGAATATTAGATGATAATATCAACACCTTCTTTAATGATTTAATAAATAGAAAGAATAATGGGAAACAGTTGCTTTATTTGTGAGTATGACTTTCAAAATGTTGTGAAGTAGTTTTACTGGGGTAAGAGTGTATGGTGTTTGGTGATACCCTAACTGTGTTGTTAAACAAAGGTAAGCAGGCAGGGTTTTTTCCATTAAAATATGAAAGTTTAATAAAGTACATGTGTGAAGGATTCTTTCCTCACTACACTAGAGGATAAGCCATAATTCTATCACCTCCTTGAGGTATGTTAAATTTTAAAGCAAGTCTGTTTATATGCCAGGATAGCTATTATTGGATCCCAGGATCTAGAGGATATAAAAGGTTATGTGGAAGATGATCTTTATCTGAACGCTGAGAAGCCACAAGCTTTCCCAAGTGTTTATGGAATTCAAAGTTTTATAGTTTATTTAGACCTCATGCTCCAAGTGAAAGGGTAATAAACATAAAGAATCTTCTCAGTTTAATTCTTTTGTGGGTGTGTCTCTTGGTGTTTGGTTATTTTATCACATACTGGCTTAGAGAATGCATGATATTGCTGCTGTATTAAATGAATGAAAATTATTGTGCTGTTTCTCTAGACCACCTGGGATTAATAAATCCACATCCACTTCAGACGAAAATATCTGCTTCAAGGCAACTCAGCAATCCTGAACAGCCCCCTTTCTCACCTTCATTGTTCTGCCAAACTGGCTTTCTCATGTTTATCCACATATTAGCTCTCTTACAGTCATCTATTCTTTACAACATGATTGCTTGCAATGACTGCTTCCACTGTGGATAGTTCTGATAAATAATATTAATATCTGCAAGGTACGTGCTGCAAACAGATCCTTGGGTAACTAATCTGTGATCCTGTGCATTGTGCGTGGTGAGTTAAATTGCTCAAAAGTAATCCAAAATCACACAATGAGAACAGCAAACTACTTAACTAGTAAGTAAGAAAGAACAGATACATTATGTGCCTGAAATCCCACCATCTTGGTCTTTACCATCCTATTCAGATCTGTAATCAGGCATCTCCATTTGTGCCATCTCCACTCTAAAGAAATATTTCCTAATGGTAAGTGCTTCCAACCAGCTTCCCTCAGAATCACAGAATCACAGAATAGTAGGGGTTGGAGGGACCTCTGTGGGTCGTCTAGTCCAACCCTCCTGCCGAAGCAGGGTCACCTACAGTAGGCTGTAGAGGACCTTGTCCAGGCGGGTCTTGAATATCTCCAGAGAAGGAGACTCCACAACCTCCCTGGGCAGCCTGTTCCAGTGCTCC
>Ga0065711_1003833_pt1 | contig 26150 bp, 19 predicted proteins | sample Hoacrofraction12_FD_59098 | JGI IMG/M metagenome (GOLD analysis project Ga0065711, IMG submission 59098) | Hoatzin crop microbial communities from Cojedes, Venezuela - Epithelial fraction 12 v2 (version 2) | ecosystem: Host-associated > Birds > Digestive system > Esophagus > Crop | place... | reverse complement strand
GGGACCTCTGTGGGTCATCTAGTCCAACCCCCCTGCCGAAGCAGGGTCACCTACAGCAGGCTGCACAGGACCTTGTCCAGGTGGGTCTTGAATATCTCCAGAGAAGGAGACTCCACAACCTCCCTGGGCAACCTGTTCAGTGCTCCGTCACCCTCAGAGGGAAGAAGTTCTTCCTCATGTTCAGATGGAACTTCCTGTGCTTCAGTTTGTGCCCATTGCCCCTTGTCCTGTCACTGGGCAGAATCAAAACGCTGGGAACTAGAGCTCATTGGGAATTCTCCAGTTAAATTTGATTATCGAAAATGCTGGTTCATCAAAATCTATGTATTTTCCTGAAAGTCTCTATTTCAGCCAACGTCTGATGAAATCCTGTCTGTCAGGCTGGCCTCGGCATGTCTGGCTTCCTGCCAGACTATCTGCTGAGCTGTTGGGAAGCCCAGTTTCCCAGACTGCTGTATGCCCTTCTACTGAAGTTCTCAGAACTAGATTCTTCTCTGTCCAGAAGCCTTGCCAACCTCAGTCAAACAAGAACTTATTGGATCAAGGACCCTTGCCACATGCCTGAAAATGGCTTTCAGGACCTATAGCTTGTGGGTGTCTGCAGAATGGCATCTGTCATCACACTCAACCTCAGAGCTTTCAGCTTCCCAGTTCTGATATCTGTGCAGGCTGCCTGGCTCCCATACTGCTCCACAAGTTGGGAGCCAAGCAGTCTAGAAATCTTGGGTCCTTGTTTTCAGTACAGACCATACAATGGACTGCAGGCCCTGGAAGCCCTGACACCAACAGAATTCCCTCCACTTTGACTCTTCTCTGCAACTCACAGCACTAAAATGGACCAAAATTACGTCAGACTCCACCAGTCAGCTCAGTGTTCCCTGCAGCACAGTTCATTTTGGATATACTGTGTTTCCTGTGGTTTTGGCTTTTGTCAAAAATGGGGGGTAATTCTCCCCTCTTCCTTCCTCCAACCTCAAAGAAAACATTAAAATCTATGGCAAATGGAAATGCGGTTTCCCAGCCAGCTCTACCTGCACTGTTAGAAGCAACATATTTGGCTATTTCATGACAGTATCCAGAGATCTCTGTAATGCAGACATTGGTATTTCAAGGTCTGTTTTCTACAGCTCTTCTCTATTAGGAAGAGATTTATTTTCCTTTCACCAGGCAGAGGAGAATGCACCTTACCCTGCAGAGGCATTTTTAAGTTTCAAAATAGGCCCTTCTATTTCCAGCATTTTCTTTGAGATTGTTTCAGTCAGTGCTTGATAAAGTAACCTGCACTGTATCAAAGTGTTGATGCAGAAGCCCCAGGAAATCATAATTATCCAAAACCTTTATGCTAAGTCTTTCAACTCCTACTACAGTAGCTAATATAGTATGAACAACACTCATCTTCTTAAACCTTTGGGTTCCTGTGTCTAAAAATTAATTCCTCTGGGTTTGTTTGTTTCTAGATATTATGGGCTCAGTCCAGGATACATAACACTTCGTTAAGAATATGAAGACAAAAGCAAAAGCATCTTCAGGAATTGTAACTGAAAGACTGCCAGAGAGCTCAGAGAATGTCAAAATGGTGTGCAACATGCCCAGGCTTGTTTTCCTTTCCAGTTAACTGAACGTTAGGCATAATTTAGAGCCTGATTCAGTACAAAATACACCCACAGTTTCCCTACAGTAAAAGCTTGCACAGGGCTTCTGTAACACTGAGCCTGAATGAGTTCTTTGCGAAATCAGGCCTTCAGGATTCCCAGTACGCATACGTAAGCGCGGCTGGAAATGGGGAAAGAAAAGGCGGCAAACTCCTTGCCGCTGCAGTGCAGGCCTGATCTGTGTAGCAGACCAGAAGGTCACAGCAGAGGGTGGGAGGAAGCACTGTTCTGCTCCATTCAGGCAGAAGAATTTTATGTTTGTTCAGAAGCATAAGAAACTTTGAAGCACCATATAAGGGCTGAGACTCAGGCCCTGCTGGAAAAACCTGCTGGAGCTGAGCACTGCACATAACTCATATGAACATTAATGAGAGTTAAATGCATGCATTGAAAGAAGAATAGACCCCTCAGTGATTTGTCAAGACAAAATTCAAAATAAGTTTGAATGCTCAGAGGTAAATATTAGGTTTAGGAATTAAAAACAGCAGAAGTAGTGGAACAATTGCCTATAATGAGATCCAGGGACAATCTACCCACTATACCAGGTTTTCATTAGAGTTATGGCCTGCAGCCATACCACCTTGTGCTGTGATCTTAAAAGCTAAAACGGGTTGGGCTGGTTAGTATTTAGAAGGGAGACCTCCAAGCTAGCTTACCACTACAGAAACAGCTTAGTGATGCCATAGATAACGTTCTTCCTTCTGATTCAGTATTGGATCCAGGTGTTACGAGATCTGAAGGTCTTTTTTGATTTAAGATCCAAGATCTAATGATCTGATGATCTGTGGTCATTAAAGTACGCCTGTCATTTCTCATGCATGTTACAATGTCACTTTGAAACGGCTACTACATTTCACTGTAGAGATGGTTGCATGTCAGTAACAGATAAGTGCTGCCAATATAATGTAACGATCAACTTCACAGGGAGGTTGAAAAATCTAAATTTGTCAATATGGGGTAAGGGGTTTAAGTCCTAAAAGCTCCAGAGAGGTGCTAAGAAGTGTTTGCTGTATTTTTTTAGGGTCTGTGTCTACCTTGGAAACATCATTCCATCCCTCTGCAAAGGGGGCACTTTTAACCCTGGGGTTACCATTGACGTTATCGCACGCACGCTTATATGCTCTCACACATGCACACACAGCCGAGCTGCCTCTGCAGCAGCACCTGAATGATCGGAGTCCACAAAGTGGGCTCCAAGCTGTTAACAGTGCTGGTGGAAGAGCAGCTCCTGAGGAAGCTCAGCTGTCTAGCTGATGGGAAAGAGGCAGACAGCTTGTCGGCTGTCCCATCCCTGCTCTTACATCCGCTGGGATTAAACTCCTCAGGCATTAGCCAGGCAAGGAATTAGGTGTATATTCATTTGTAGACACTGAATAGTTTCCTATGTCTAAATCAATGGGATTACCCACAGTGCACGAAGTTAAAGATGCATGTCTCCAGAGAATGAAGGCATAAGTGAGCAGTACAGCTACACAATTCCTAATTGATGTTCTTGATTTATTAACCTCCCTGTTTTGTTTGTCCGTGTAGGACATGATCCGGAATATTGCTGAGAACCCTTCAGTCTGCAGTGCTCAGAGGGCTGGCTTCATCAGGAATTCACTGAAATACATCAACTGGAGTTCATTGAATTCAATGAGATTTGAGAGCATTTGGCATCCCTTAGGAAGCAATTAGCACCTTCCAGAAAACAGGCCTTGGACAATCAGGTGTAGGAAGTTCAGACAGGTTTTCCTCTGGGTTTTGGGGCAGTTACTATTTGCATATAATACATAACTGTTTTAATTTTTTGCTTTAATTTTAAAACATAATTTTGAACAGAGCTTGAGCTGTCTATTAACATTTGGTATCATGCTAGGACTGGACACAGCAACAAGTCTCTGACAGTGGTGAGTAACCTACTGGTGATTTGCCAGAACTTAGTTGCTAAATTGATTTAATAGGGAAATGCATTATAACTTGACCCATATAAAACATTTCTCCCCTTTACCACCATGTTTTTATTTGCATCATGTGGCTGAATAAAATGATGTATTTGAGATACCCATGCAAATTCCAGTAGTTGCTCATCTCTGACTTCTTGCACTGACAAGGAGCAAGCCATGAGTCTGTTGGCTTTAAGTAGCTTCCAAGCTATGTCATGACTTGTGTTTGTACATAGGCCATATTTCTTTAATATCCCAGTTCTACCACTGACTTCACAGGAACAAGAAGGGTCACATAAACCAGCTGCTGATACATACTTGTGAGGAGGAGGGAAACTATTCAGTACACACTACCCGCTGTCTTATATCAAAAACTCTTCCAACTTACTGCAAATGAGGCTGGAAACTGGAGCCGTAAGAAAAGCCCTTCCTTAATTTTGATGTTTTTCTTTGCACTAAATAAACTGAGCCCTAGGACTTCACTCCGATTGCCACAGGCATTCCTGTTGAATGACTATATTTGATATCTGTGTCTGTTATCATAATGATGAGAAAATACTGCGGCTGTTCAGCACAAGGAAGACTTCACTACACAAAATGCTGGATAGTCTCCTGTGAACTGACAAATTTCATATGAAATCAGTTATTCAGGACATCTTGGTGACCTGCTTGAGTGAAAAGACGTTGGAAGATTTCCTACAGACAAAATGATGGTCAGGGAAGAGAAATTACCAATTGAAAATATCTATTATAGCCACTGATGATGTTAAGGCAAGCACCTCAAGCCCATTCAGAGAGATCTTTCAGCAGTGCGCTGTGTTTGCAATAGCTCCAACTTTGGATAAATGAGACTTACTTCCTCCCTTGAGGCATGAGCCAAAGACCACTGGAGTCCATAGGAGCTTTAAAATTAAATCAAACAGGTTTCGGATTAGTCATTTAAACAAAGACTATTTTGCAAGAAAATGAAGTATTGTAGTTAGTACATTCTGACAACTAAGTATTTCACACTCAGAAATAACAGAACGCTTTGAAATCTGCACACTGTTCCTTCTTTGTGTTGCTGTTCATAGGTTTACAACTACAATTCCTACTAATAGCAAATTACAACATAAAGAATCATGTAAATGTCCAGTACTCAATTCAATGAGAAGAACTGAAAGAAGCATGTCCCCATTTAGTTTCCGAATGCTGCACTAATCCCTCCTAAAATCCTAACAGCTTCTACAGCACTGCATGGGAAGTCTTATGGTTCAGAAATACATCTTATTTATCCATGCAGTAGGCAGCTCAAGGCAATAGAAAAAATCCACATTAGAAAGAAGAAGAGTGTAATGGTTTTATAGCATCCTATATCAGCCTTCACACCAGAACGATGTAAACCACCAAATGTCGAAAGAGGGTATTATCCAGGATAAACTGAGCACTGCTGCCACTGTCAACTGCTTTAATATCTACGCACTTGAAGCACTGACAGCAATAAGTGAAACTCCTGTTTACATTTTTTTTTAAGAAATACACATCCACTTTTTTTCATCCAGATAATGCTGTAAAGTTCTACCAAGAGGTTACACAAAACAACTGCAAATAAAGTGCATGTACATAAATAACTTTTTCTGACTTTTTGTTTAATGTCCAAGATGATTGGAACAGATTGTATCATGAACTACTTTCCTTTTGGCTAATTAAATAGCCGTCTCCACTTACCATAAAACATATTCTTATTAAAACAAGTATCTATATTCACTCTGTTGGACAAATTACTTCCAAGTAAGTGCCATAAAGCCCATTACATTCCTCCTTTAGAAGTGGATCAGGTCCAAACAGACAATCAAAGGATTTCATTTGGATTATTTTAGATTAGAAAAACTACGGAAGACATGAGGTACTGACAAAATTGTAAAGACATAAAGGATAAATTAGCAGTTACATACCAAACAAAGTACTCCAGCAGTTCCTAGCATATTCAAAAAGAAAAAAAAAAAAAAGGGAAAAAAAAAAAAGGGAAAAAAAAAGGAAAAAAAACCCTATTGTACTAATCTAAGACCAATGGAAATTTGTTTGTGCAGAAATAAAATGTCATGACTAAATATTATCTCCCATACAAATCAAACAGCTATTTCAATGTTAAAAACCAACAATATACAAAAATAACGAAGTTCACCAACTAGCTGAGTAGGAACTTATTTCTTTCCATAAGTTCCTTTTTAAATTGAATAGAAAATACTATGTTATGATTTACCATATTAATGAGCCATTATTGCATAACTGTATTTTTTATTGCAGATATATTACCTGCTAAATGATGCTGTTTTTCCAGAAAAAGTTCACAATACAGATTCTATGGGAATGTTTCCTGCTGACAGTTTCTAAATCTTTCAGAAGCTGTCAGCAACCTCAGAAATCAAGTTTGCAGTACCCTAGCAAGAAGCAGCACTTGCATGGGCTTTCTATTTTTAAACTGCAAACCAAACCATTAAAGAAACACCTTGAACATAAAAGATTATTAAAAATAAGATGATCCTATCTCACTTGTCAATCTAAAGGACACTGTCAATTACATGTAATCTAAGCTGCAATTTTTATAAATATGACTTGACATTTAAAATCCACTTTTCTCCCCCCACTAACTTCTGCCCAGACTGATTATCCTCAGAACCACATTAACAAATCCTTGATACTAAAATAAGTAACATTAAGTAAAATAAACATTTCCACAGAGAACACTGATCCATGGGGAACACTTTCTCTTTTCTGTTTACCTGTACCCAGCCTGCCTATCACGCATTCTTCACACATGGAGCTCGTGAAAGGATGGCAAGTCAGCTGGAATGTTACAAGAAATTAAGCAAAAAAGGCTGTAACTGTAATCAACTACCAAAGAGGACCTGCCAGAATTTTGAAATGTCCTCATGCTTTGCTTCACTGCAATGCTCTTGTTCTGCTTTTTACATTTTTTTGAATGAAGACACAGAGGACCCAGATGCAACTGAGTGCAACTCTGCTAAAAACAGGGCTGTACCAATACCACAATGTCCTATTATATGCTGAACATGAGCACAAACATTCCTTACCAAAGCTTACTAGAAAAACTGATGACCAACGCTTCCACCCAATCTGATTACTCCCTTTTTGTTACAGCAGCCATTTTCAAAGTGGTGCTCAAGAGTTTACAGGCACAAACTCCGTTATTGGTAAAATGGATTTTTATGACTAATTTCTCCATTTGCTGTATGTTATGAAGATTTGTGCACATAAGCCTAGTATACAACTTCATGACTGTATTTTAGAATGTCTCTTTGTTTTGGATTTCAGCTAGAAGATAACTTTCTCAAGATCATAATGTACTCTAATATACAATATTTCCCGCTGCTTTTCAGCTGGCTTGAGCAACACAGAGCAGCTAGAATACTGCCACAGTGGGCAAGGGAAATTTCCTCACCACAGCCAAGAGTCTGAAGGTTTTATTACCTCTAAACTGACCTCTCTTGCATTCTTCAGGGCTATGAATCGGGGCAAGGGTTGTATTCCAGAAAGCACTGGCTGGCAGAACCCTTTTGCAAAGACCATTTTACCTGCCGATCGTAGCTTAATAAGCAACAATTCAAATAGGTGTGGATCAACTTCAAAACAGTGAAGAAAAGGTGACAGAGCAGCCATTTCCACCTATCTTGTGGATGCGGCGTTGAGACCCAGTTTAGTAGTCTAGCCCATCATCTGTACACATCTGTGTGAAAGCTACTGGCTACTCACAAAAAAGACTAGACTAACTTGTCTACATGGGATCTCATCAGAACCAACTGCAACTGCTCTGAAGGGCAGACAAAATCTGCAGATTTTTAATCTTATCACCAGAGAGGCTGTAGGTTCAACAGTTCCATACTCATCATACTTAAATAATAAAAAATGATAGTAAGAATTATTTCTGAAAAGTAATGAGGATTTTTTTGCTAGTCTCAATTATGCTTTTCAAATAAACACTTAATGGCATTTGGCACTATAGAAAATGTTGTAAAACCAAAACCCATGGCCATGAGGGTTGCTTTAAAACTGAAGCCCAAGAAAAGAAGGAGAAAATGTGGATTATGATTTGCTACAAGGAGAGAAAGGAAAGGATGGATCATAAAATATAAAGTACGTGCATGGAGGCATATGTGTATATTATATACATACACTTGCATCGATATATGTACATATATACACTTCTGGTCTACATGTATACTGGGCAAAATACATATTGTTCAGCAAGTAAGGCAACTACAGTGCAGGGTTTTCATTTTGCATGAGATTTACAATAAATCCAGAATCTAAAAATATTTATTTTTTTTAATTATTTTATCATTGCCAGTTGACTCTCCTCTGCTATGGACTGATGTGAACACCTTCACATGAAAATCAGGAGTTTGCCTTCCTCCCCTAACTTTGGTTACAATATGTCCAACTGAACTTCAACAAAGTAATGTCAATCCAGCTAACACTTTACAGACCTGTTCCTATGTAGATAGGAGTTTTCTGTGGCAATAGCGCACGTTTAACAAAGTTTTGGAGAGATCAGAGCACAAATGTTCAGCAGATACAGTTTGGCATATACTGTCTAAAGCTTTTCAGAAAACCACCACTCAGTGTTGAGAACTACTTTTAAGTCTTCAGCGAATCTACAAAGCCCTCCTTGGTTTCAGTTCCCCATCTGCAAAGTAGAGACAATGATGATACTTAACTTCCTTCATAAAAACCTTTGATACCTGCTGAATAAAAACACCTTGTAAGAAACTCGCACATATAGAGTTGATTCCATATATATTCATAAGTGAATTACACCTATGGGTACAGATGCATGTATAGGACAGATTGGCAAGCTAATGTTCCTGCAAAAACAGAACTATAAAACTATCACAACATTATGGTCAAACTTTATTTGTTTTGTAAATCGTATGGAGCCTTAAGCCAAGCTTGAGCGTTATGCTATATACTGTGTATTCTGAATGGACAGAATTTCTAAAGAACTACCTACTAGAAACTTAATGCACTTCTTAACCCAGATGTTTGTCTTCAGTCTCTGATGTGCACTCTAAAGAAGCCTTCTTATGAAAACCTATCAGCATTGTTACAGCTAAGTTTCTCATATATATTATACATCACTCACATAATTGTACGTACTTATGATTGGAATGGGTTGAATAATTAATATTTTTTAAATCTTCAGATCTTCAAAATTGTTTTCATTTGCATATATGGAAATGCAACTACTTTTCCTCCAAAACTTTGTCATTTTTTCCAATGAATATATTAAAGGACCTCTCAAAACCACTACTCAGATACTTTTATAAACATACACCGAGTTTCAACAAAGCAGGGTAACATTTTGCTCTAAGTGTATTAAGTCTTCTGAAGAGGATTGATTGTATATGATCCACACGAGCTCACTTACTAGAATTGTTCATTTTTCTGAGGTGAATGTTCAGCTGTATGCCTCAGGGCACAATTATTGGGCTGAATCACTTTTTGAGGTAGTATATTTTGCTGAGTGTGTGGTGGTTACAGATATGCAAACACAGACTAGTGGGAGCAGAATGAGAAGCAGCAAGATGAATGCTAATATTTATGAATTTAAACAGTTTAGCAGACTTAGAAACAGAAGCATTTTGTTTATCCAGAATCCAGCTACAATCTAGAGGGTGCCAGTGCAAACTTCTAACAACCATAAAAAAAATGGCAAAACACAGTAAGAGCCAGCTCAGTTTAAAGTTTGCCCGTGGTTAAAAAAACAGGCATTAAAACATGCTAACTGTTACACAGCAGATTTTAAATATGCTTTTTATCTGATTTTCTCCATACTTTTTACCTTAGCAGGCATCTACTATCAGCTATGCTGGCTGACTGTGTCTTCTAGCCAGCCCTTTCAGACATCAGCATGTCCTTTAGACTTTCCCAGAGCATCTGGTTTGTAGCTATGGCAGAACCTCTCTTCTTGTCTCTCCATGGTCCTTCCTGGCTGAGACCTGGTGTCTGTAAAACCCTTGAGATTCTCCTTTCCAAGGAGCTCTAATTCCCATCTTCCTCTCACACTTGTTTCTTTCAGCTGGCAACATGCTGTGCAAGAGGCCAAGTTGTTTTTGTTTTTTTTTTTGGTGAAGTTTTAACAAGCCTTGTAAAATGTGTCACCTCAAATCTCCTGATTTTTAACATGAAGTGAATGAACTACTACTAAACACTTGGGACTTGCTAAAATGGGAAGAGAGGGGTTGCCTTCTGCTCTGGCCTCTAAGTCATGTTTAGTGGTGTATTTTGGTTATGTCAGCCTTTCCCAGCAGCAAGTCCTTCTCGCTCTCCTCTACCGCACTCTTTCTTCACAGTCCAGATTACAGCCATTTGCTAGTTCCCTGTGAGTTCACCTCTCTAATATCTGTTCTTCCTTGGGCCTATAAACATGAGAAGAATCTATAGCTGAAGGTAATGAGAGGTATCATAAGTAAGTGGAGAGGGACCCACGTCTCCTTTGGACCACTCTGTATAATTGAGATGTGCACCTACCTGACAGGATCCTGTTTTGGTCTGTTGCTGCCCCTGTTGTACAACTGCGTTTAGGACTCCCTCTGAGCAGTAGAGGATTAATCCTTATTTATTCTTCCCCTTCCAGAGGTTACAGTGGACATCTCCTTAGAATTTCACCGACACATCGTGCCTGGAAGGGAATGGGATAGAGTTAAACCAGCAGTTCCTTAGATGTCAACAAGTGGCCCTGTCATTAGATGACCACATTGACTCTGCTCAGTTTTAACAGAAAATGCTATCTGTTATCTAACAATAGAGCTCTAATAGCTCTCTGGCCTATGGTTGCTATTGAAATAAAGCAATATATCTATCGATACCAGTAACACTTTCCTTCTTGGGGCCTGAATACAATTTATCAATTCCAAGAGTCACATTTCTAAAACAATCATCATTTAGGTTTTCCTAGAGTCCTGTGGCTAGACATAGCCTAGTGGATTCTATCTTGCTGTCATTCTGGAATTGAGGACAAGCAAAAAGAACTCTTTAAATATTTTTTAAAAATAAGGTTATTTCTCCAGGCTTCTTTCTTTTTGCACTATTTAAGAATAGAACCACGTCAGATAAAAGATCCATCTAGTCAAGTATCCTGACTCTGACAACGTCCAGCAGATGCTGAAAAACACACAAATAGAAGTAAGCACGTAGTGACATTTCTGCAGAATACTTTCCCAGCAGAGACACCAGCACTAGAGTTGTATACAAAAAACCTTGATGGATTCCCTCCCACTCAGATCTTCCCCTATCCTTTTTGAACTTGTGTAAAATTTTAGCAGAGTGTGACAAGGATTTCCACAGTGACTGCCTGTTCTGCTCCAACAGATCACCTTCAATCTGGAAGTGTCACTCATAATTCCAGGTTCCTTTTAAACCACACATCTTTTACACAATCTTGAGAATAAATAAGATTTTTTTTTTCTTTATCAGAAACTCCCCTTTAGAACACTACATTTATGCTATTACATAAAGCTCCCAAAATAAGGCTTAGTAAAGCAAACAAGAAATGACAGAGCAACTAAGCAATGTTTGCTACACAAAATAAAAAAAAAACAATAATCCAGGAAAGAATGTTTTGCTTTTTTTTTTAATATATTTTTTCAGTTCATCTCATAGAGGGTAGGCTGCTATGTGCCATTAAACATGCTCAGCCATAGCATGTGCAGGGATGGTAATGCCCAGGCGTCCTCATTGCCAGCACTACTACTCAGGCTCCTTCACAACTGCAGGAAGACATTACCAAGAGTCCTTTGTGCCTGCTGCCTTCAGAGGTACACTAAGCAAAAACAAATGATGGCTTACCCTATAAAACAGATCTGACTGCCTCAGATAAGCTTTCTACTTTCCATGCAAGGACCCACATCAAACAGAATGCAGTTTCTACCATCACACAGTAATTCCTTTTGAAATCTTCACCACACAGAGAGCGTAGTAAGGCAGAGTGTTGAAGACGAGAGCTTTCAAGAGATAGTAGAATATGTAAAGTACAGGCATGGACAAGTGCCTTGTAAAGGTAAGTACCCCCTCTACTGACCTTAAGATGATATCTTCCCAACAGACTAGAAATATAGCATGTACATGTGTGTGATTACACACACTGCATGGGTGTATATGCACGCACTGATACATTCACAAAAAAGCAAAAGATGAATGCCAATCATTAATATGACAATATTTTCTCTCTAGAGATGTATCAATATTGGTTTATTTCTAAGGTCTACAACTAATTTCAACTCTGGGTCATATAAGCTTCATTTAATAGCACACCCATTTACCAAATATGTCATACTACATCACCAAGAAAAAGTGTTGAGCTGCTTTCTAAATCAGTTCCTTTTGCCAAGCGTATTTTGGACAATGCCACCTGCCCAAGGAATTATTTCTGCTAAGCTGTGTCTTAAAGCCGTGTTGGCTGTGGTGCTGCTTCCACTCTTCAGTAAAATCAATGGATACCCTTGACTTCAGTGACAACAGGGTAAGGTTTCATGCTATAAAAATATAATGCCCACAATATTTGTCAAAGCAACTTCATTCTGAGATCCTCTGACACCATGAGGAAAACCCAATTACCGGCTCACTTTTTAAAACTGAACTGTGGTTTAAGACCAAGTGCTAAATCAAAATCAGTCACACACAGCCTAGGATTTAAATATATATTTTTAAGGGACAGTTAAAGAGCTGTTTAGGCACCACATCCACCAGCTAATTCATATTTAAAATGTCTGATGCAATCTGAAGTATGTAGTATATTTGCATCTCAGAATGCAATGTTTGTTGGGACATCTGAGGCAGTTCATTGTCAGAAATATATAACCCACAATAGTCCAGCACTCAGCAAGTCCAATATGCTCAGAGAAGCCTGTTTAAAGCTCAAATAACCTTACATAGCATGGAACTGGGTGGTACAGAAACACACTTTGTATTAAGGTCCACTAGTTAAAATTCAACTGTTCATATCTGGTGAGATGGAGTTGAAAGTCATCTTGGTAATACAGACAAGGCCTCAGAACTGCTGTATGAAGGACAGTTAGACTAAAATGAGAGAAATATGCATGTTTAAGACAGTCCAGGAAGGTGAAGAGATGGAACACGCCAAAAGAGAAAAGGTAATCGCTCAGAAGTTGCATAAGCTTGGGTTCTCTTTGTATTGCCTTAAATGCTCCTGGAACTGCCCTGTGCTAGTAAATTCTTTTCTGAAATGCCAGCTGCTCATTTCAAATTTTAGTTGCATAACTTTTTAAACTTCTAGAATTCTTAAATAATTAGAAAATGCAGTGTCTGAAGAACACAAGACTAGTCAAGGCATGAAAATGAGTGTACAGCAGCACAAAGTCATTTTTGAACAAAAACATTATTGTATACAAATTTAGGTATCAGTTATAATGAGAGTTACTACTTTCATGAATGTTAGATTGCTAAAGGATATTTGAATGCCAGCTTTTAAAGATGAGGATTTTTATCAAATTCATACTTAGGAGACTCCAGTGGCAGACAATTTGAAATATTTCTATATCAGCAATAGCATAATGTAATGAGAAAGAGCTGACAACTTGTGAAATCAACATCATCATCTGTTCTGGTATGGGTCAAATTTAAGTGATTCCTGCTATTTCTGCCACTTACCTCAGCCATTCCCTTTTATCACACCTTATATTTGTGTTGATCCCCAGGTAGGTCACTGGAAGCTTTTTTTGTTGACAGGAAATCCAGGTACTGAGGTCAGCCCTTCAACATTGACATGTACGACTAGCAGGTAGGATTAATCTAAAACTATCCTGTAGTTCTCTTAACTTCTAAAGCAATTGCTTCATTCCCACTAGCAGCACCTTTGTACACAAGTACAGTAAGTGTTAAGCCTCACAAACCATGAAAACTTGAGATAACAGTGGCTGTACATCAAGGCCCATCAGGTGGTGGATATCAAACTGCTGTTCTCAGTGCTGTGGGCTCCATATATTAGCACTCAGAATAGTTGAATCAGCACACAAGTCCATTTCTTGAAAGGTATTAATCTTTTTAAAGGTGAAGAATTAATAACACAGAGAGAGAGAAAGGGTGAGAGAAATACAATCTGTTACAGGACTGGGAGAGTGCAAATGAAGATTAGAGCTGTAGTTAGCTGTCACAAGAGATTGCAGTCTCTGGTGCACAGACCCTCTCAACTCACTGGCATTTGTCACTCTCCAGCATTCTAGCTTAAACTACATTTAAAATAATTTTCAGACAGTGCAGTTGTTCATAACCTGTGTATAAGAGAATATGAGCATGGCAGGAGAAGTAATGAAAAGCGGGGGGTAGCTTCTTTATTGATTAACATGTATTCCTTGCAGAAGAAATAGGCAGAGGGGAGCAAAGCAGTATGGATTTTCTAGCTTGTATTCAACTACAAGATGGAAATAACTGCAAGTGCAGAACTATCTGCAAAATTTCAGAGACTCAGCGGGGCTTTTAAAATAATTTGTGTTTCACTAATCCCAGTCTTCTACCCGATGTGTTTTAGAAAAGGCAAATGAGGATCAGGAATGCGTCTACAGAAGTGATGCAAGCTGGTCAGATATGTCCTAATAAGGTGAGCAGCCGTGCTAAACCCTCCTGGGACTGGAGCTGAAGGGACAGCAACTGGAACCTCCTCCATTTCCTGCTATTTCCCTCCGCTACTGCAATCAACCCATAGAGCAGGATGGAGCCATTTTGGGTTTAGGATTGTGCCAGACTGCACAGACTGAGGACTGGAGGCTTGTGCTGGCACCAGCACATCCACTGACAGAGGAATGGTGGTGCTGGATCTAAGGGATGGGTTCTCAACACCCAGTGCCACACCGTGCAGTAACAGATTTCTTAAGGTTTCCGCTGCCAGTAGAGCTGCAGTAGAAAGATGTATAGAACTTCCTTTTCACAGCAAGTACCCAGCCACAGTGAAATGACAGATGACTTCAAAGAAACAGCCTTCAGTCAGACTAGTTCATGCCAAATCCCATAAGGATCACTTTTGGGAGTGATTTTCCCTATGCTATGAGGACTCACTGCAACTACATATTTTTATCTTTACTAATACATGTTATTGACACACATATGTACATGTGGATATTGACCCTTCTTGTTCATTGTTTTACCTAATCTGGTTTACAACTTCAAGGATAACCTGTGGTAAGAGAGCCCATATGTTTTTCGGTGATGAGGAAAAACTATTGCTACAGTTATGTCCTATCTTTTACCGTAATTTTATATTCCTTTATTCTTGCCATAGGCAGGAAGCTTCAATGGTGCACCTGACGGAATTGCTCTAAACCCCTTTGTTTTCATCTGCCTATGTTGCCAGTTGCCAAAGTGTCCAATAAACAGGCCTAACTCTTTTCAATCTCCTTCAAGCTCAATGGGAGAACTTATGTGGAAGAGTTTGCAAGACTGAAGTCTAAATATTTTATTTTAGTCTTGCAAATTAATTTATGAGCACTGACATAGCATAATATAATTGAAGATTTTTTGTTATTTTTTCAGGAAAAAACATGAAAAAATCTGGTTAGAATATAGCACAGTAACTACATTGTACAGTAGCCTTCAACTAAACTGTGGCCCAAAACACTGTACAAAGTTCTATAAAACAATGGTTTAAATTACCTAGCACAGTTACAAAGACATTATACAATTAATAAATTAAAGTACTTGATCACAAATCCCACAAGAGAGAAATTAACAAGCATAAGCAAGGCTGAAAGATGCATTTTAAAATGGATGTGAGAGGAGATGAAGAATCCACGAAGCAGACACCAAAGAAGGTTGGTCCATGCTGGCAAAGCACAGAAGAGTCTTGTGATGAGGAGCTGTGGTTAAGCACAGAAAAGCTCTTGAGAAAGAGGTTGGGAGCAGTAACAAAGGAGCTGGTGCTCCACTGTCTTGTTGCTCATCCTGTCAATTTACCCCAAGGAAATGGGATGAAGTACAGCCAGACTAGACCGGTGGTATTTACAGCAGTTGATTTTACTCAGATTTAAAAAAAGAGCTGGTAGACATGGAAAAAGTAGCAGAGCAGGTTGATTGGATCTGAGAGGACCATGGAGACCAAAGCTGCAGGAGTGGCAAAGGCAAATGAAGACGGAGGATTTAATGAGATGGTACAGAGGACATAGCTCTTTTGCACCTGGCATATACATATTCAGAAGGAACAAAACCAGAATTACTGGAGCATGTGTGCTATAGAGGTGACATTGAGAGGCAACGTGAAAGGTGATACAAACCTGGTCTTTTACAATGAGGTGAACTGGCTGCAGGCAATCACTTGTCTCAGACTATGCATGCCCTAATAACAAAAGTCTTTTACTAGGGACTCTGAACTAGCTTTCAAAGAACTGGGACAAAAATTAAAGTCAACTGCAACAAATAGCTTAATTACACTATGTTTGTGAACCCAAGTACATTTCTCTACTGCTTTCCAAGTTAGCTTATTGCTGAGAGGCAAACCAAACAAGAGAAAGTCTGAAGCATAAAGCAAAGTGATCTCTGAACTAGGTGCTTTACAAAGCCTACAAACAAGCTCCAGCCTCCTCCTTAGGCAAGGATAAGGGATCAGGTAACAAAAGTCTGCAATGAGCTCCAGGTATAGACACCAGCACCTTTCTGGAAGTCTGACATAGTCTGGTCAGTACTATATTGACATCAGCTCTACTGATGCAGACAACACTGTGACACTGACACCAAAAGGATTTTAAGAACTCCGATTTATTTCCCTGCAATTTTGTGACACGTATCTTTGGCATGGGGGTAATGATGGTTGGGATTAGCACTGTCTTCCCACACCTGCTACAAAGAGAAATCACTGCTCTAGCAACAAGTATCTCTTTTAACAGTAAAGGCCTCCTTCGCTTTCTAACTGCCAACCTCTCATCTCACTCATCCCTCCTTCATCTGAAACAGACCAAAGCCTGCGCCAACTGCCACTGATCTATGGGTGACTAATTTACAAAGTACAAAGTGGAATGCAGATTCACCATGGTTTAAGAGAAAATAGTACCTGAATACGAAGTCACGTTAATAGATGCAGACTAAAAGAGTGCAAACAGAATTTGTAACCATGCTGCACAGTTCCTTGTGACAAGATACTACCAGTTAATGCTTTGCAGTAAGCCACAGTGACCCTTTGCTCAGTGTAACAACAAAAGTCTGCCACAAAGGTATCAGACCAGTCTTTGCCCCAGCTCTCCTCATTCAACATCATATGCTGAAAACATTTTCCAGACAGGGCACCCTGTCTTTAAAGCTAGGATAAAAGCAGAAAGAGAAAACGGGAGGCGGAAAGATAGGACTTCAACCCAGTTCAGTCTAATTTTTAAATGCAGTCAGTGTTTTTTCAGTCTAGATGCCTGCTTACTTATTCAACTCAAATTCATTCTTAGGGGGATCTTGTCAATAAAGTCAAATCAGGCTCTCTGTGAGCGGTGAGGTTTTTGAGGGTCTTTTTTGAGGGCTTCATTAAAAGCAGACAGTTTCTCTAACCTTTTAGCAGAACCTGTTATCTGATGACGTGAATTAAAGTCTCTCAAATGACTAATAATCATATCAAGGCTGCCATGTCAGCTTGTAGATTTGAATAAGAGGGTCTGAAAACATTTGCATGCCTCAATGTGCCACTGCTAAGAAGCTAATGTGATAGTGCTGTCATAAAGCACTGGAAAGACATGACTTAATGTAATCTGTCATGTCATATGCTAATCTTCAGCCATTACTTGAGTGCTGTAAGTAAGTAGAAAGCATTTGGGAGAAATCCTTTTCAATTTCTCTGAGTACCACTTCTGCTGCTGGTCAGCTCAAATGGGTTTTCTGCATTTAATGCAGAGCTCAAGTCAAGTTGGTTTAGGTCACACTTAATTAACCAGCACATTGATGGGCTGGGCTGGTACAGCACTACGGAAAATGGGTAATCTTGATACCACCTAACAAGTAAATATTTCATACACTGAAGGAAAAAAAAGACTTTCTCAGTCCTTGATAAGAATGTGTCCTTTCACAAAAACATTGACTTTTTAGAAAGACACTGTTTTCTGTGCCTCACTTACTTTGCTTCTAAGCGTGAAGACAATTTAAACAAAGATGATTATACATACTTAAAGACATTTCCATTTGTAAGTGCAAACTTTTAAAGTACCTGATCTGGACTTGCCATTTAAATGACAATAGACAGGAGGCAGATTTAAATGCGATGTACTTCTTAATAAGAACAGAGAAAACGATCAAAGGGAAAATTTCACTTATTTGTTTTAGGAAAAAGGCACCAACATTTTTTTTAATATATAGCAGGTAGTAGTGGGAGAAATTCTTACAAAGCTAAGTACAGCACGTGGGATGGAAAATGAAACATACTAGTGAGAATGACAGAAATTTCAGGACAATTTTAGCAAAGTGTGAAGGGATTTTGAGTCGACACTTGAAGGTTATTTTAATAATAGCTACAGCCTATTCAAATAAAAGCTTAAGAACCCTGTGCCTTTTAAAGCTATGAGGATGTTCAGCAGGGCTCAGCAGTTTGCTACCTGCCCCAGCTAAACTTGAAGGCTTTGTGCTCAAGGATTGCAGATCATTTAGATTAGCACTGCCATAAAGAAATGTGGGAACATTACACCCACACCAAGAATAAGAACACTTTCCTGATTCTGTTTTCTTGGTGGTCACACTGGAATCAAATTCTGCAAAATTCAGACATTTCATAGATATCCAGGAAACAGAGATAGACAATCTTTACAGTATTAGGTCATTACTTTAATTCTCTTGCCGATGCTGGATTGTTCTCCATAGTATGTTCTGAAGTGCTTCATCCAGTCTAAATTTAAAATTACTCATTTTAATAGGGCTTTGACCATTCCCAAAGGGAAAATGTAAAGTATTCTTACCCTCCAGCAGGAAGTGTGGCTGTTCCCTCTTCAGAGCTAAGCCCCCACCCTGCCTTGCCGCAGCACAGGGAAACCTGTTCTAATTTCAAGCCTCAGTTACCGTTGCTACTAAAACACTTCAGGGTTTCTGATCAAGAAAGTCTTCCTCTTCTGGAGGAATAGAGAGACACAAAACATGCTGTCAGCTCTGTATGGGACCAGTAATCCTTCAGTCCTTAAATACTGGGCTGTTTAACTGTGTTCTCAAGCTAAAGACCTCCTTCCCATTCAATGGGTTTAATCCTTCGAACATTGGTCTTTTAGAGACTTTTTTCTAAAGTTCCGCATCTGTTGATGACACTACTGCAATGAAATAAAGTCCTCTCTCTTCTTCTGCATCACAGAGGTATGACTGCAGGTCCTCCTCCCATTCCCACTAGAAGTACCAACAGGAAAGGCAAGGACGTAGGGCAGATGCAACCCCAGGACTTCAAGGCTTCACCAGTTCATCGGTGTAGTAAAGTGAAGTCCTGGCTCTTGGTGATCTGTCCAACCTTATGGACAACAGTTTTAAAGAGACAGTTTCCCTGATTATTGAAAGTCATGTCTATAGTCTAACAGATGTCACTACAACGAAGCTTCCCCAGATAGTCAGCCAGAATATGTCAACCAGCCAACCTATTTATATTTCTTTTACTCTTTCCTCATATAGAATATTCATCATTCCAAATTCTTAATAATTTTTTTAGTGCTCTCTTAACTCCTTCCAAATTGTTGACTACCTTTGGATATAACAGTGTCCAGAATTATGTGTTAAGAAGCAGCTCCTCAGAGCTGCATCTGTAGAAAATAAGGCTGATGCATTTCATTGTCCCATACTGTATTTAAGGGGAAGCATGTTATTTTATTCACCAACAGATAGAGAGGGTCTATTTTCACATATGAACAGACAAGTAAGCTGGACTTCAACTGTATTGACTTGGTTGTCTCATACCAATCATTGCCAGGTAGCATGTTTTTCAGAGTATTTGCCTTTTACTGGAGACAAACATCTATTAAAACTCACATTGGGCTTTGTCTTTGTTGTATTAGCTTGAGCGATAACTCCAGTTTTGCATATAATTTGAGTTCCATCTGCACACAGCAGGCAAGCTTTGGTGGAGGACCTAAAACCTACTAATACAAACTAACATTTGCAGTGAGATGACTTAGCAGACATTTTAAAGCATAGGTGATACTCTCAGTCTATTCCCAAAGCATTATTTTCTTCTGAAGGCCGTCCCAAAGACTGCAGCTCAATATTTGGTTCACCCACTGAGGATACCATGAGGGGCCCTAGTGATGGTACTTGCCAACCAGGAGTGGTGTGCTAAAAGCACCTACTGATTTCACTTGTGGCAAGATATAGCCAGCTATCAGGAAGAAGCATTTTCAGTTATTGCCATCTGAGTTGGCAGGCTATGACTCAGAATGTCTGTGAGCATGATTACACATACTCAGTTATACAAACAAAGCAAACAAGGTCTAAGCTAGTTCAAAATTACTATTTATTAGTCTACAGAGTGATATTTATCAAGTGTCACAAAAGCATGGATCATCAAAAAAGAATGTAAAGGCACCTATTATTGTAAAACCAACTTACAATTGGTTTCTTTAGTTTGTAATACACTTTTAAATGTATCCTAAATTTTTCATGGTTTATGGTCAATAGACTATCAGAAATCAGTTGAAAGTGACAATATTAAACTATGAATGTTTGTGTGCGCCACTGCAGATGACTACCTGAAAGATATAAATCAATAATATAACAGATGGGAAAAAGAGAGATTATTTTTGCATGTAAATGGAATGACTTAAACTAGTACAAATCAGAAATCAAGACTGTTCAGCAAAAGGTTTTCTGAAGGTTATCAAATTTATATTTATTAGTGATTTCTTCTTGTCATTCGGGGGAACATTAAGACTGGAAAAATACAAAAGTGAGATCCTCCATATCGCTTCCTCTCATACCAGTAGGATCTTACTCTTCAGAAATATGATGCAGTGGTACCAAAAGGAGACAAAGTTTATAGACATGCTAAGTAAACTAAGATTCAGAAATAATAAACAACACAGATTATTAACAGACTGACTGCACAAAAAAGCAATTAAAAGCAGAGGGAAGAACGCAACTGTTTAAAGCTTCCTCAGCCCCTCTTAAACTGATTTCCTCAGCCTGACTTTTTCAAAGTCATTTATGGCTTGATCTGTCTGGATGAGAGTGACCAGAGTGGAACGGAACTTATGGGCTAGCTTTGTAGGACTGTGACATCTGGATGAGAAAGACAGATTTGAGGATCCCTTTGTATCCATTTGCCAGTTGTTAGGTAATTTGCTTATGAGATTTCTCACACTCTGTTAATATCAAATACTAGTAAAAGAACAGTGGCTTACATTTTCACTGAAATATGGTCAGATTTTTTTGATATAACACAAGAAATCAATACTCAATATTCTCCAGGTCTCACAGCATAAAAATCTTTCAAAGTAGGAATGAGAAGAGCTGTTTCCTGATTTGGGAAACCTAACATTTACCATATCAGATTAATCAGAAATCCATGCACACAAAGGAAGCCTTCCCACCAGTACCACTATTTTCCTCAGTAAACTAGACATGTTGGGTATTTGTACGACTTCATAGCTGTAGTTTTCTGGTCTTTAGACACATCTGCTAGTGTCATTAGGCACAACACTGGGGTGGGTCCCCCATTTTCTTTGGCCCAAGTTTTGACCTCCCCTAAAAAGATGTATTAAAGCCAGCAGGCACCAATTTAGCTCCTCGCTTTTCCATAAGCAACAGGGCCAATGGCAAATAGTCAAAATATTCCCTTAGAAGCTTGAAGTGGCATTAATATGAGCTTGGGATTTTACCAGGTCTATGAGTACAGAATTCAGAGTTTTCTACCATAACACTACACATATGAATGTTCTGAAGCTTCTATTACCTGCAGGCTTTTTTAAAAACAGAAGAATGTTTGATTTGGATGGTTGCATTAAATTAGGGGATATTAATGGATTATACCCACAGCCTCAAAAGTAATTGCAAGTTGTCTACAAGTGACTACTTCTATATGAAGGCCAAAATTATCAAAGTAAACCACCAACAGTAATTCACGAGCATTGAACATGTGCTCCCTGTTTATCTTTCTAGGTCAGTGACTCCAGTCTAGGCAGAAACTTCATTATTTCTCAAATACAATAGACAGCAGTTAGAATTTGGAAACAGCTTTATTTACAAATGACTGTTCTGTTTTGGGGCAATTGTTGCAGCACGGCCACCCTAGAGACATATACACACTCATACCCAGGCCTAAAATGGGTGTATTTGGAAGATGGCAAGAAAAAAGGCACACTGGAAGTTCCTTTGGAATCCTATTGTACAGGAAACTAGAGGGCTTCAGATTTTCTTTAGTACAGATTCTTTCACGAGCACATCATCCCCAAACCAAAGCTACAGTATACATTTATAAATGCATGTATATATACGTGCATGTACAAACATAGAACTGGCATATATTGGATTTACTGTATAATGCTACAAAAATAGACTGCAAAGGGAAATATTAAAAACAAAATATTAACAAAAACTGAATTTAAGAAAAACGTTCACCTGAACCTCTTATGGTCTGAAGCATCATAATGTGAATTGCCATTCAGCAGTGCCAATCTAACTACCAACACCATGATGGTTGACCAACAAGATAATAACCAACAAGAAACCTAAAAAATGCAGTTGAGTAGAACATATCTGTTCCAAAGTCTGAAGAAAATTAACTAAATAAATATCTATAGAGAGCTCTTGTTTGTGCATAGAGCTTCAAGTGAGATTAATGCACCTTAAAGCCTTTGCAAATAGCTAACAGGGCAGTTCTGCCCTCGCAGGTGCATTTGTGTTCGAGTGCTGTAACCAGTAACGGATTCTGCTCGGTTGTTCACCACAAAATACTGTACCTCCTATTAACTGTAACTGGACACACACATATTTGGATCTGATGCCTAATGTTAGACACTCAAGTTTGTACAGGCTTGCCAAAACAACTATACCATGCATCTGCACATAGCCTACAAATTGCTCTAACATCTTCTATGCAAACAGTTATAAAGCTGAAGCTGCCTCAGAGGTAATAAAGCATTTGCACCAGCCTTCCCTGACTGGGAGTACATCTATCCACAATACTTCTACAACAAGCAATGGCTTTGCAGACTTCTTTTTTTAATATGAATTAATCTGTTCAGTCCAATTTAAAAAAAAACCCAAACAAAACAAACCTGTTTTTCTCCTCCTCTTCTTCTTTTTGTGTCTTCTTTTTTATTTTGTATTTTGCAGTAGCTATGCATAATGTAGGTGAGACAATACCTGTATCAACAAAGAAAGTCATTCTGGATATGAATATTCAAATGCTAATGCACAGTATATTTATTTGCAGAGTAGCTGTAGCTTGAGTACTCTGGGCATCTTCAAACACAGTTACATCTCTAGGATGATGTCTCATATAATAAGGTAAACTTCCCAGTTTAAGAAATAGAACAGGATATGAACAAGACCTCTAATTATTTGCATCACTGTTGCTTCCATAACTTTGTAAAACTATCCAATTCCTTGCCTGGGAAGCTGATACTTTGAAGAAAGTAGCAGAAGTGTGGGTTGTGTTATTTACTTCAATGTTTTGAAATTTCAACATTGACATTGACCTCTGACAAAGAATCAGGAGAGCCGAAGAGCAGCTGTAACAGTGAGAATGCACTAATAGATCTGAAAGTAAAAGCTCAACTAGTTGAAAAAACCAACCCGTCATATCATCAGAGCAGTTCCAAGAACACAGAGATGCCGAAAGTAAACAACAGAAGATTTGGGTATCTGGAAAGAACTACCTGAAGAGTGGAAATTCAATAGAAACACCTCCTGCAAGAAAAGAGGGGCATAATAGTCATTCCCAGGAAGTTCATGATTTCGTAAGACAGGCCTCTTGTCTGGATCCTGTTTTCAGACAAGATGACAGAACAGAAATCAAGTTCTAAGTATGCAGTGGCATCAAATTGGAAGAAATAAATTATGAGGAACAACACAATGAGATACAGAAGCCATCTGATCTTTTAAAAATCCAACTTAATAGATATTAAATGTAATTTGACAGAAGTATTCACCCATGAAGGAAACAAAACCTACAAAATTATAAAATACTGTAGTCTGTTGATCAAGGAAAGATTACTTAGAAAATATATTATACTGAAATGATTGCTGGTAGAAAGAGAGAGTGGTTTGTCAGAAGGAAAGCAGACAGGCATTCTCATGTGAATTTAGCAGTCTCCAACCACATGGCTATGGTTAGGATGTAACAATCTAAATCCCATTTTGTTTTAGGTATGAAATGTGATCTCTTGTGTTTCTCAGATGTCAGGGTCTCTACTAACTGAGCCAAAGTCAACTTCTTGGACGGTGAAACAACGTTTGTAAAGGATTTTAGTCTTCCAAATAGCTGTTACTGAAGGGCTGTTGAGATTGCTGAGCTTTGAGTCCAACTTTATCTGCACAGAAGACTTGGAAAAGGATTAGTCCACACACAAGGACCAGGCACCTACATATCACAGAATCACAGAATAGTTTGGGTTGGAAGGGACCTTTATAGAGCATCTGGTCCAACCACCCTGCAATGAGCAGAGACATCTTCAACTAGATCTGGCTGCTCAGAGCCCCGTCCAACCTGGCCTTGAATGTTTCCAGGGATGGGGCATTGACNNCCTCNNTGGGCAACCTGTGCCAGTGTTTCACCACCCTCANTGTAAAAAATTTCTTCCTTATATCCAGTCTANATCTACCCTCCCTTAGTTTAAAGCCATTACTCCTTGTCCTATCACAACAGGCCCCGCTAAAAAGTCTGTCCCCATCTTTCTTATAAGCCCCCTTTAAGTACTGAGAGGCCACAACAAGGTCTCCCTGGAGTTTTCTCTTGTCCAGGCTGAACAGCCCCAACTCTCTCAGCCTTTCCTCATAGGAGTGGTGTTCCAGCCCTCTGATCATTTTTGTGGCATCCTCTGGACCCACTCCAACAGGTCCACATCTTTCCTGTGCTGAGGGCTCCAGAGCTGGATGCAGGACTCCAGGTGGGGTCTCACCAAGGTGGGGCAGAGGGGCAGAATCCCCTCCCTCAACCTGCGGGCCACGCTGCTTGTGATGCAGCCCAGGATATGGTTGGCCTTCTGGTATGCGAGCGCACACTGGTGGCTCATGTCCAGCTTTTCAGCCACCAGTACCCCCAAGTCCTTCTCCTCAGGGCTGCTCTCAATCCCTTCATTCTCCAGCCTGTATCGATACCAGGGGTTGCCCCAATCCAGGTGCAGAAGACCCTGCACTTGGCCTTGTTGAACGTCATGAGGTTCACATTGGCCCACTTCTTGAGCTTGTCCAGCTCCCTCTGGATGGGAGGTGTTGTCTGCAAACTTGCTGAGGGTGCACTCGATCCTGCCCTCTAGGTTGTTGATGAAGATATTACACAGTACTGGTCCCAGTACGGACCCCTAAGGGACACCACTTGCCACTGATCTCCATGTGGACATCAAGCTGTTGACCACTACCCTCTGGATGCAACCAATTTAGAGAGAAGGATGTTGTGGGGGACCATGTCAAAGGCCTTACAGGAGTCCAGAGAGATCACATCCATAGCTCTTCCCATGTCCACTGATGTAGTCACGTCACCACAGAAGGCCACTAGGTTGGTCAGGCAGGAGTTGCCCTTGGTGAAGCCACGCTGGCTGTGTTGAATCACCTCCCTGGCCTCCATGTGCCTTAGCATAGCTTCTAGGAGGATCTGTTCCATGATCTTCCCAGGCACACAGGTGAGGCTGACAGGTCGGTAGTTCCCAGGGTCCTCCTTTCTACCCTTTTTAAAAATGGGTGCAATGTTTCCCTTCTTCCAGTCTCCGGGGACTTTATCTGACTGCCATGATTTTTCACATATCGTGGAGAGTGGCTTGGCAACTACATCAGTCAATTCCCTCAGAATTCTTGGATGCATCTCACCAGGTCCCGTAGACTTCTGTATATTCAGGTTCCTCAGGTGGTAATGAACCTGATCTTCTCTTGCAGTGGGAGGGGCTTTACCCCTCTGGCCCCCATCTTGCAGTCCATCCCCTCAAGAGGTGTGAGAAGAGAGGTTGCCAGTGAAGAAGGAGGCAAAAATTTTGTTGAGTATCTCGGCCTTTTCCTCGTCCGTTGTTATCAGTTTGCCAGTCTTGCTCATCATGGGCGTTACACTTTCTTTGACCTTCCTTTTCTGGCTGACATACCTGGAGAAGCCCTTCTTATTACTCTTTGCATCCCTTGCCAAGTTCAGCTCCATCCACACCTTGGCCTTCCTGACCCCGTCCCTGCACAACCAGGCAGCGTCCCTATAACTCTTCCCAGGATACCTGGCCCTGCTTCCACTGCCTGTGCAGTTCCCTCTTGCTCTTTAGTTTGACCAGCAGGTCTTGACTGAGCCATGCCGGTTTCTTCCCTTCCTTGCCTGACTTCTTACACCTGGAGATCGACAGCTCTTGTGCTCCATGGAAAGGCTCCTTAAAGCTTGGCCAGCTCTGTTCTGCTCCCTTGTCCCTCTGGGCCGTTTCCCAGGAGGTCCTATATTGACTAA
>Ga0065711_1033077_pt1 | contig 26151 bp, 9 predicted proteins | sample Hoacrofraction12_FD_59098 | JGI IMG/M metagenome (GOLD analysis project Ga0065711, IMG submission 59098) | Hoatzin crop microbial communities from Cojedes, Venezuela - Epithelial fraction 12 v2 (version 2) | ecosystem: Host-associated > Birds > Digestive system > Esophagus > Crop | place... | reverse complement strand
TTTTTTTTTTTTTTTTTTTTTTTTTTTTGTTTGTTTGTTTTTTAATGAACTTTGAGAACCATACATCCGCCTGACAGTCAGAATTCAATGTCCTGCCTGGAGACGAGGTCGGTACCAGCCAGCCTTCAAGCCCATTGCACGTAAGGCCTTGCTCTGCACCCCTTCTTTGCCTTTCTGCCCCTTCTTCACCTAAAACTGTCTTTTGATTGCGTGAGCCGAGCTGAAGCTCTTCCGCTTTGCGGGGAGAGCGGGAGCTACCAGGCTACTGCTGCCCCCCGCTTGTATCTGTGCAGTCCCAGCCCTGGTTTGTCCCAGGGTTTGTCATAACAAGCTGCACGTATGGGTGTCGAAAAGTAGCAAAAGAACTGATAAAATATGCGCCCAATATAAATTCATGAGCAGGGTAATGCAATGGGATCATTCCAACGCAAGGGTTATTTTCTACTTGCCTTTTAAATTTGAGATATTCAGAACAGGTTGAGAGTTTTGACATGTAATAAAATCCTGACCTGTTTTCCACCAAATTGCAATTGTACAGCCTTGGCTTAATGATATATTGCCATCTGGAATCGGGTCAAAGCAAATCCACACACATTATATAACCTGAATTGGTTTATACAAGGAGAAGGGGATATAATATCTTAAGCCTTTTAAATGAGGGATAAGTGCAGTACTGGGAATTTGTGACTATTATCTCTTGCTAAATTTTAAAATGCATTTCCAGGTGCAGTATTTAAAGATGAGGCTGCCTGTTTGACATCATTTGCTTTCCTGTGCCTGGGAGTCGTAACTGGTAGGGATGCCAACAGACTGCTGCCCTGCGGCTGGATCCTGCTGCGGTCAGGTGCTGTTGTGATGAGCATGGTAGCTGTACCTGGGCTCTTCCTCCCAGCCAGAAAAGGCAGCAAATCAGTGATTTGCCAGAGGGAACAGAAAGAGTTGTGGTTTAAAGCCTAGGCTCTCCTATGCTGTCCATGAAAGTTAGTCAAGAACTCCAAAAATAGCTCCTTCTCTCAGTATTATTTACTAGCCTGGAGAGAATTGCCCAAGCTTTTTTATTTTAATAGGAGAGAGTCCATTTATTGACATTTCAAAGCATGTTGGCTGCTTTGGGGAGGCTAGAGGGAACTCCATGTGTTGCCAGTGCTGTGCCAGGGCTCAGTTCCTCAGGTACTCTCTAGAGTTGCCATGCCGCTCCGAGGTGATCTCATGCTTCGTTCTGCAGTCTCAGTGCAACGTAAGCCTCGGTTGCTGCCTCCCTGAACTGGTTTTTTTGACCCTCTGTGGAGTGAGGCCGGGCTGTCTTGCAGATGTACATGTACATAAATCATATCTTGCGTTGACACTTCAACAGCGCTTCGAGAAGAGGAACTGGGTGTTAGTGGAGCCCTGCGGAGCTGCTCGTGTGTGGCAGTGTCACGCAGCCCTGTCGCGGAGGAACGGGAACACGGATGTGTTGTGCGATGCCGTACCGTCACGCCTCACACTGCGACCGCTCCAGCTGCCGAGCCCCGGGCACCAGTGCAGTCGGCGTGACATTTTCTGGGATAATACTTTCAGGTGTCTCAGTTGTGAAGGTTTTCTTCTGTCATTACTCCACTTTTAGAGTCCAGGGCATTGCATAAACAGACCAAAACTCTGACCTTGGTGACTTGCACATCTAGGTAACGTCGTGCTTGTGGGGCCGTTTCCGTGAAGTGGCAGGGGTGCAGGGCGGCAGTACTGTACAGGGGAGTGAAGTTCAGGGATTTCTGCAGCAATAGAAGTTAGGTAAGAATAGGTCAACTAAAAATACAGTTCATGTCAACAAGTCTTGTGTACAAGCCTGAAACATGACGCGTTGTCAGTCGTTAGCCCCCCAGATCAACCAAGCGGCCTCGTGCCCCGGCGCCCGGACAGCAAGCGAAAGGAATAGCGCTTCTCGCCTGTTGCTGCCCTGAATGCGGTCCAGGCAAACAGCCACTGGGAATTGTTTCCACATGATGACACATGGCCAGTTAGAGATGAGATAGTGTCACAAAAGCCCCCTCTCTATAGCTGGCATGTAGGCAGTTGTCAGGCCCAGGACAAAGGCCAATGAGTAGGTTTTGAGATTACTTTATTTTAAGTAGGTTTTTTATGCTGTCATTGCCATATGTGTTGCCTCACTTGAGGTCATGAGATGATTCTGCTAACATCTGAATGTTACGGTTTGTGCTGCCCTTGTGCTTTCCCCAAGGAGACAGTTGCATCTGCAGCATCTGGGCTTTTTGGACAGAATTGTTCTTTCCCAGGTCCTGCAGCTGCGGAGCTGTGTTGGCAAGGACAAGAGGGTGGCATGTTTGTGACCGTTCCTAGCTCCTGGAAGGAGTCACAGAAGCGATCATCCAAAGATCAATTTTAAGCTATGTGTGAAGGACACTGGTTTAGTGGGAATTCTCTGGGATCATATTTAATTCACCTGAGCTTATTTTTAAAGTATCTAGAGCCATACTGCCAAACCCTGCCCTGACAAGCGAACCCTCCCTGCCCTGCTGACTGCTGTACCATGCAACGCTATGGGATGTGGCCACCCGTCCTCGCGAGGTGCAGGAGGCCCTGGCACCTGGAGCTCCACAGTCAGCAGCTCAAGGGCAAAGCACCTGCAGGAAGAGCCACCAAGGAAACGACCAGTACGTTACAGATTGTTAATGTAAGAACTTTACACAATTAAGAAATACGTACTAATTTATCAATACAGAAAGATAAAGTATAACACAGGACACTGAATATTAATTATCTCCATTTGAATCTCACATAATATATACAGAATTAAAAGCCAATGTAATTACCTATGCTACTAATTGAATTAGCATTCATTTAGAAGAAAACATCCTTTGACATCTGACAGCTTTTAAACTTTGCATTGCTTGTTCAGAAATAGCTACCAGGAAAAGAAATAATCAACTCCGTTTAGGGACTGAACAATTAAAAATATTTTGAAATTAAACTGGTTCCTCTATTTTGTTCCAATGCATATGCTCACATAAAAATAAGCATTGGAACTTTACAATTCTTGTTTTGCATGAATAATTTATTTGCAAGATAGAAGGTAGTATTTGTATTCACAGAACATACTTGAACCAGTCATCAGCAGCATCAGTTTCTCTGGAGGGGAAAAGTAAGTGAATTTGTGCTTCATTTGGGGCTTTAGTATGTTCTAAACTATCGCTGGCCGTTGGTGATGCTACTCATTGTTCATGTAACAAATGGAATATTTTAAAATGTTTGGTGATTTTGTAACTTTCTTGTCAGAAAATGTAACTATTTCAGAGCACCTGCTGACCTGTCAAAGGCATTGGTGCTCAGATAGAAATACATCATTCTGAGACAGTCACAAAACATTAAATTCTTGTTATCTGTCAATAATATAAACCAGTATAGATTATATATATAGAATCTATATATACCCTCAGAACGGTTGTATTCTTACACGCACTGAATACAGCCCATATTTGCTGTCTTGATGGATTTTGCTTTACATTTAAATGTCAAGGTAACTATTAAAATGCTATTTTTAGAGATTATCCCATTACAAAAATCTTCCAAAGTATCTTCTTTCCCTTTTTGTCCTAGCCTTTGGGTGTTATCTGTCTGCCTTTTTACTGACAGTATGATTTTAAAGCATTAAAGCCATTACAAAAGATAACGTGCTCTGGATGAGGTTTAAAGATAGCCTGCTTGAGTTTGGTATAAATGAAACAAAAATGAACTGCATCTCAGGAAGGCCTTTTACTGAACTAAGAACTTCTGCATTTTTCAGCAATTAACTTAAACTAGAGTAATTAAAGTGATGAATTTCTGTGTAAGGCAGGCCTCACAAAAACTGGCCCTTGGCCTTTTGTGTTTTGGAGAAGGATTTTATGAACCCACCTGCCTGTACTGGCAAGGTGAAGGCAAATTACTTCTCCGCTCTGTGCCACTGCCACCACTTCCATTAGCAATACGAACATTTACTTGGTTGTGTATAAATGTATAGAACGAAGTAGAATAATGGATTAAAAAATATTTTTTTATTTGTAGAAGTGTATTCTGATCTAGTTCCCTCCCCAGCCGTGTGGCCTGCTGCAGGATCTCGCTGCCCCTCGGGCTGAGATGCGGCATGGGGACCCAGAGCAGGGTGCGGAGGGGCTGCGGGAGCAGCCTGCGCAGGAGAGGAGCTCAGGAGGCAGAGCACGGGCAGTCCCTGCTCAGCGCAGTGAGTGTCCGGGGCCTCTCTTGTGTGAAGTGACTGCTAACTGGTTATCTTAATAAAACAAGCTGTCTCTGTTACGTTGCTCATTAAATTTGGCATGGCAATGCGAGCACACAGAATGCTGTCAGTGTGTGCATCCTGTACGTATTGCCATGTGCAACTTTTACTCTGTGCTAGTGGAAGAGTGTATATAAAATCAATTAAACCCAGCAACAAATAACACCAATTCTATCCTTTCGGCAGAATTTCAGTTGTGACACCCTTTGTCACTTGGTGTGTGTGTTACAAGACCAGCTGATTTCCTGGAGGAGAGACAGCAGAGTTCTGTCGTTTATTCTTTGCTCCATGAAAACAAGGGGAGGGTGAAGAGAAGTGGTGTGACAGAGATGTAGGGAATGGAAGCATTTCCCGGGGCAGGGCTGTTGCAGAGAGATATTATAGAAGAGCTGTATTCCAAATGTCGATTAAATAGGGATCTTTTCTCATGTGGTGATTTTAAATCATTTTCTGATGTCTGTGACTATGATATATCATCAGTAGACTGGAAAAGGTACTGTTCCTCATGTGTTTAAGAAACAAAACCTTGAGAAGTGTGTGTATCTGTGTGGGTGAGAGAGGAAGGGAGAACTGACTCTGTGTTTTCCTTCTGTAGGCTCTGTATCCTAAGAGAGGAGGTTTATGTCCAAAAATCCAGGACACGATAATATTTCTTCTATGTAAATTATGAATTTTTTCCTTATAAAAGTACATACTTAGTTTTTTTAATAATTCAGGTCTATTTTTTCCAAGCGCTCCGTACTCCCCGGGGCACACGGCTGGCCAGGACTGCAGGGAGGGGTTGCCATCTGCTGGCAACCACCCACCCCAGCCCGCAGCAGGAGCATACCACGTAGAGGTACTCCATATAGGGCTACAGCTTGATATATCCTCCATAGGTGAAGAGCCTGATGCAGCCCTCCCAGGCATGAGAGAAGATTTTGGGTAGCGGGACCTGACTCTTGAAGCCCTGGAGAAGATGGATGACTTGCTGCGATCCCAGCTATTCAGCCTAACCTCAGCAGTAACAAATAACACGAGCTTTGTGTACCATGGACAAAGTGAGGTGAGAAGATCTGCACGGGTATGTAGCTCCTGCATAGGAAACGCCCTGAACTTGTTGCAGTGGCCAGATTTAACTGGTGCGTGCTCTGGAAAAGAGGAGGCTAATTGTTGACCCTTGTTTTAGTGATTCAGTAACAGAACTGGCTTCTAAGGTGCAGAAAGTCAAACCCAGCAAATTCTGGGAGCTCAGTCTGGGGCAAAACAAGTTCTCGGTGAAAAACCTACAGAATGAGAAAGGCAGGGGAGAACTGAGGTCAAACAAACACCAAAATCTGTGATTCTATCTGTAGATACTGCTACCAGTTACTCAAGTGATGTGAGCAGTAGCGAAAATACCAGTGCTCAATCACTGTTTAGCATCTCTTGCCTTGTCCACACAGGTACTGCAGGCTGGGGATGGTGAGGTTCAGGTGCCCCGCTTTGTTTCCTCTGACTGCACTAAGATTCATTTGAACAGGGGCAAAGACACCCCAGGGTGAGGAAATACTCTGCTTTTTTAAAACCCCCAAACACTAAGTATATCTTTCCTGAGAAAAGGTTTAAGTACAGCAGATTTAGTTTATAAAAAAAAAAAAAAACCACAAAAAAACAAAAAACAACACACACAACAAACAAGCCACCCCGTTTTCTGTGGCCGTAGCTCCGGTGCCTCAGGTGACCGCTGCAGCAGAGCATCCTCTGGGCTCCCGTCTCCCTTAAATCTGACATCGTCGTGCCTGTCGCAAGAGGGTACTGCAGCACAAGGGTAGGAGCTGCTGCTCTTCACGCTGCCTTGTCTGAAGGCCTTGGTGCTCACAGCACGTGTGTCGCTAGTAAAGCTGGCTATGTCCTTACAAATAAGGTGCTTTCCTGTTAACCTGTGCATGGAAGTGTCAATTTTTGAATGTTTTCAAGAACTTTATTTCTGGTTGGATAAGACGTGGTAACATTTCAATGGCTTTTGAAGGCTTGCAAAGCTTTTTTGAATTAAGCGATTTGTTCTGGTAATTTTTAAAATGTGTATTTTCCCCAGCACAGAGGATTCATTTAAAAAGGAAACTGTAACCTACAGAAAAGGAGAGGAACAAAGATCCATCTCCTGTTCTCCCACAAGTAGATGGGTGGCAAAACGAGGGGTCATCTCCACAGATCTATAGAATCCAGGCAAACTGGTGCCCAAGTGACCTGGAAAAGAAGGGAGAAAAGGACTTGACTCGTTGTCTACGAAATGCCGTGGAACGCTGAGCCAGTCTCTCCCGGAGGACAGTGCCGGATCTGGCATCAGGATCATGCGGACCGAGCTCGTGCCCAGCAGTGGTGAGTCTGCAGGGTGCAGAGCTCTCTGCTGCTCGCAGGAACACAGTTTCCTCACAGCCGAGTCTCAGCTGGTACCCTGCGGGGTGTCTCTGCTGACCTGAGTCTACTGCTGCTTTATCAGAAGATATTTTCTGCTGGTCTTGAATTTTGCCCCTTTGCACTACCTGCCAACCTTGTTCAGGCTTGCTTTTTCCAGTTTTTAGGAAAAGGGAATCCTCATCTGTACAGGTAACAGCAAGGTATCTGCAGGGATTTCTGCTGGGGAAGGTGGAGTTTGGGGGGTGGCTTTAGGGCACAAAGTCCAGGGCTGGCTTATGTTCAGTTCTGTTGTGCTTGTCTAGTACATAGGAAGATGTAGAACAAAAGAGTCTGAAGAAATCCTTCATTTTGTCCTAAAGAGAACATTGAAATCATCTTGCTCCATTTTATCTGCACTGCTTTGTGCAGTGGCAGTATCGTAGCCAATGAGGTTAATCCGAGGCGCGATTATTGCTAATTGAAAACTTTTCCCAATGACCCTCAGTGGAATGATCAGATCAAGAAATAAATTATTTAAATCTTAAACACAGCATTTTAGAAAGTCTTTCACAATTCATGTTAATATATTGTTTTTTCTTTAGCCAGTTTGTGTTTGCCATTGTATTCCTTGCTGGCATGATCTAATGTTCTTTCAGAGGACACAGTAAGATCAAATCAAAATGTTTTCAGCCTGTGTATGGCTTTGCTCAGCACATGAGCTGAAGTCATACAAGCCAGCATTTGTTCTTGAATGCAGTATCTCCAGTTTAGTGAGCTGTTTTCAACCATTCAGGGCTGAACCAAGAACAGGAACACGCATCCCAGCTGAGCAGTTATTTGTTTTTCAGGAGTTAGAACAAGGAAGAACCCAAAGTGTCAGTTAATGCACAGCTGATGCCATCTCCTTGTCTGGGCACAGCCGGGGTGTTGTGGTAAAACCCAGGCGCTTGAGGATAACAGTCCCCTTGCTGGAGCATCCCACGCCGCTCCTGGCTACCTCATCACCATCTGAAGGAAGCTTTTTTCTGCCCGTTTGAGTCTGAAATGATAAAAACTCAGGGTATGTGAGCAAGAACTTTCATCTTGACCTGCAAGAACTGTCCCTTTGCGAGCCAGGGAGCTGGGCAAACGGAGAAGGAATCAGTTGGGAAGCAGCACAGCAGTTGTTCGTCCCGTTCACTCTCCCCCGCCGCTGCCCTTGTGTGCAGGCGATGCTGGGGAAGGGGGCAGCTCTTGGCGTGCCCCGTTTCACCGGCCCAAGCGGGAAGAGCACAGCGCGCTCTGGTTCCTCCAAGCAGGTCAGATGTGGATGCCTAATTTCCGCTCTGTACTTGCGACCGTCAGTTAATTGCCAGTCTGTAGGATGAGAATTGGAAAGAATTTTCAAAAAATAGTGGAAATGACATGATGTGCCTTGTTTTCTTTCTGCCTGGTACCCTACCTCCAGCGGATCTGGAGCCAGAGGAAGCTTTTCAGGCCAGTGTCAGTGGAAGATGCAGGGACTTGAACACAGTTGGCTTTGTGAAGATGGGTCACGGCCACAAGTACTGCAGAACAGTACAGGGTCTGTCCCTGGTTTGGGGGCAGTGGGGGGCTCCTCTTGGCCTTTGTCCAGTGGAATGGAGCAGTAGCAGCGGTTACGACTCTGGCACCTGGCTGCTGCCGAACACATCTCCCACGCCTGCACTGAGGCCTCGTCCTTAGGCTGTTTGCTGCATACAGGGTGCACTACAGGGTACCGCTTCTTATCCAGAGAAAGAGAATGGAATAATTACTAACTTCAATTTTTTGTGATAGCAGAAAAATCACACAGAAAACATAAAGCTGGAATTTTAACTTGGGCTTAGCAGCATGGTCAAGAAGTTAAGATCCAGTGGAAATCCGAGCAACACACTGAATGCCTTTAAATTGTGAGGAAAATGCCAATTTTTCTTCAGCTGTCACACTAAAAGCCACACCAACAGGTTACACTACTGTGTAAATCATAAAATGCATCCTCCAGAAAGCTGACATTTCCCAAGTCATAAATCCCGCGCTGATTCATGGTGTGTGATGGGTTGGGTTTCCTTCCTGAATAATAATCACTGGAGAGGGAGAAATTCAGTGGGGTTTTTATATGAAATATCTGAAACTTGTGCTGTCGCTGACCCTGAGCTGGGCAGCTTGTGCTGCTGAGCTGTTCCTGGGGGTGTTTAGTGTCCTGCATGCCCTGCAGCTCAGCAGCAGGCGAAGGTGCGCAGCACTTGGTCGGACAGGGCTCCAGAGCTGCTTTCCGTCTCTAAATATCTGCGGTTAGGGACGCCCGGCTCTCTGCTGGGGTGCTGCCATCCCTGCGGGGCGGGCGGTTGTCCGCGGCCTCGGCAGTGCGGACTGGGCTGCAACCCTGCTCGGGCCACGGTGCCCATCGAGACTTTGGCTGCTGAAGTGGCAGCTTTGAAACCTGGCGTCGCCTTGCGTGCTGTAGTGCAGCTCGCCTGCCAGTCGTCCAAAGCTTAGGCCTGAGAAATCCAGCTGAGACAGTTTCTCATAAATTATGTGTCAGGCAGATTTATTCACAGTAATTATCGCTGTGCCAGCTAGCGAGGTATTTACCGATCGCTCAGCAGCCACTGAAATGAAACTATACAAAGACAAACCGCGCATTGTTATTGACATTATTTTTAGACACTGGCGGGGAACTAATCCAGAAATGACATTGCACGGGTAGGTGTCTACACTGATAGTGCCATTTCTCCATTATATTTACAGCTTTTGTTGTCAGGGATCTCAGCATCCAGCTGAAGTGCTCTGCCAAGAGAAATGACGTGTACACCCTGAGCCCAAGGAAACAGTGTGTGGAATTAAATATTTAGTAGCTGAATAAATGGAATTTTTCAGGTCTTCAGTTGCGTAGTTGTCAAATAAATCAACTATCGGTCTTTATTTTCATGATGTCAATGTGAGTGGAAGTAATCGCTAGCAATTTTTAAGGGAGCTTTCAAATGCTAAGATTGGTGTGACTAATAAAACGCATCTCATCAGACAAATTTTCCACACATATCTATTTGGTGAATGCAATAACCTGATACTTTCTCACATCTTAGTCTGCAGGTCACGAGAGAGTATGGCAAAGTAATAAAACAATTCAAGGCATTTAAACGTGGCTTTTGATTTGCTAGTAAATCAGGGGGACTTTTTAAAGGAAAAAGCTCAACTGAAAGAAAGAAATGTGATACTAAAAAAAATAGTGCCGTTATTACAAAGCTATGAAGACTTTATTACTTGGAGCATTCCTTTTGCGACGATGAGTTAATCTGTCCCTCGGATCTAATATAGAGTAGCATAGCCTACAGTTGTTTACACGAGCTGTCTGGGATTTGTAAAACTGAAAGCATTTCTTCGCCAGCCTACTGAATGCTGCGTGTAGTCTTTCAGACGTTACAAATATGGGTAACAAAAATGTAAATTTGACATTCTAATACTTGATATCTAGGTACTGGTGAAATGATGAGGATTAGAATGTACTCGAAACATACGAGCTGTTTCAGCAGTAGATATTGCCAGTTTTCTTTGCGAAAGGGGTGGTATTTTAAGGAGGTGTTCTGATAGTTGCTTCCCAAACGTCAGACACTAAATTGCTCAAATCCAGCAGAAGTAGCACAGCAAGCGCATCCATGTTGTGGTTACCAAGCAGCTGATCTTTGCTTTCCCTATTATATTCCCAACACCCCTCAGAGGGGACTGGGCTGTGATGAAATCCTGTCTCTGGTACAAAAGGGGAAGAGTTTGCCTCTTAATGAGGTGATATGGGATTGTTTAGAGTGAAATCTTTCCCTAACATGTTGTCTAAGAAAGCAGCGCTGACTCGGGGAGAGGAAACACGAAGCGCACGAAGCTGAGATCCGGGATCGTTGTCTCTGGCGCTGGGCTCTCTGAGCACGCACAGCCTGTCTTTCTGCTTCCTGTACCACCCCGTGTGTGCAGGACAGCGGGTGGGCTGAGGGATGTGGAGATGCCGTCGTTCCTGATGTTAGATCTGTGCCCGTTATTCTTACAGGAGAACGAATTGCCAGCGACACATTGCGGCAACGCAGCTGTTGGCCTTGTGGCCCCGGTGTTAGGTTAGCCCGCTGGAAGGCTCTGATGTGACCAGCCTGCAGCTGGAAGAGCTATACAAACGTGTCGATGCTAGTGATGGCTGGATTTTTTTTGTTTTCCTTAGGCTTGGACTCTGGCTTTAGTTGCCCCCTTGCCCGCTAACTTTCTGTGAGCGCCTGGCTGTTGGTCCCCTCCGTGCTCAAGGGTGGATGCTGCAGGTCCCGTGTTTTGCCCGCAGACATGGCAGCACCGACAGCTCCCCGGGTCTCCCCTGGCAGCTCTGCTGCAGCAGCAGTGAGGCGGCTGGGGCGAGGATGGCGTCAGGCCTGTCAAGGGACAGCAGGCTCAGACAGCTCCTTTGTACCACTGAAGGAACAGCCAAAAGATAGCCAGCCGTGGAATAATGCACTTTGTGTGGTGAGGTGGGATGCTTTTGAACACAGCTAGGGACGTTGTTCCTTCCAGCCCTCCACGGCAGCTTTGGCACCCTGCAGAGGGTTCTCCCCACTGCCCGTGGCCAGCAGCACGTGCGGCCACACTGGGAGCAGCGGGAGCTTGTGAACGACGGCATTCATAACTTCCAGCCAGCCAATGAACCCAACAGCTGCCTCTGCTTTTTGGTTTTTTTCTTTTCCCCTTTTCGCAAAGTCCACATGGATCTCAAGAAGAGAATTTGGTATTTTCTAAAACATCAGTACTGTTTTTCCCCTTAAAATTACTTCCTATTCTGGAAAGACTTGCAACCCTGCTGGCTTACTCGGTTCCTCCTCCTGATTTTGGCCCTATTTCACTTAAAGTACGAAGGCATTTAAAGCATTTAAAGTGCATTCCTAGCTTTGAGCAGTTAACGGGACTGAAATCAGAGAGGCTGCTCAAAAATGCTTTAAGTGAGACAAAACTGTGTGAGTACCTCAGTGAACTGAAGGCTAAAACAGAGCTCTCATTTCTGATCCCAACTAATCATCTGAGTCTGAGTATTGAGTATTTCATCATCCCACCACAAACAGAGGAAAAAACATATAAAAATTAGAGTGTAATTTGAAACACAAATAAAAATGAAGGAATTGTTTTTCTTGCGTTTGCTCTTTAGGAGGCAAAAAAGTAGATGGTTTTTGCCACAAATCATTCTCTGGAGTTTTTTCTTAGGCATTGTGTACTCTCCTTGTTTTCTATGTTTTGAAACTGTTGCCCTGCTGTTTCTTTGGCGGTTGGACCGAGAACTATTGTAGAATTTGTCTGCAGTTCATTCCTCCGTTTCAAACAGAAGATGTGTTGTTTAAAATAATGTCTATATTGTTACACTGTTCTTTGCTGCAGTTGCAACTTTTATACCCTTAACCTCATGCTTTAGACTTGCAGAACAATACTTACTACGCTTGCAGCTAAATTAGGGTAGTAGTTAGCAAAACTGTTGTGAACAGCAATGACTCTCTGTCCTTGCTTAAGGCAAGTAGGCCTGGAAAGATCCCAATGTGTGAAGGTCAGATTGTCTTGTTAGGAATATATGGCTCCTGGTAGAAATTATTTCCATTAGATCAGATGTGTCTATATATAATTAGCAGAACCAAAACAGATTGGCTTCTTACGGGAACAGCCACGCAGCCAATGAAGTTATTGTATCAGAGAGGTGTGTTTTTCAACAAATATCTTGCACAGAGAACAGAATCATATTTCTTTTTACAACAAATTGGATCTTGTCCCAAAAAGTCTGCTCTATAGCAAAGCTAGACAAAGAATCTAAAGCTCGCATTTTATTCTTGTGTCTCAAAATGATGTGATACGTTTTATTGTGCCAAGCACAGTTTGGTGTTATGTAGCCCTGAGTTTTATTTTAAGAGTATACCCATTTTGGACGAGCAGTAATGAAATCACTTTCCTTACGTGGTGCTTGGGGAAAGGCAAGCATTTTTTCAGGAGAAGTGTGTTGCTCAAGAATGCGGAGGACCGGCAAAAGCCAGCAGTGGAGACACACTAGGCATACCCGTACCAGAGACTGCGGTACTCGGAGAACTTGCTGTTTCAGTTATTATATTAGCATGCCCATTTGATCATACGGATCTCTAGAAGGCGGTGGAAGTCCTTTGACTTGTTTCCCACTGAGCCTTTACCGTCAAGTCATCTTTACTGGAGATGCTGCAAGTGCTGTCACAACTGCTGGGAAACTGCCGGTGGGAAATTCCAGAAAGTAGCTGGTCCTAGAAATTCTGCTGGTTTTAACATGATGTTAAAATCTACGAAAAAGATGTTATGACATGATGGCTCTTAATTGGTAGACAGGAGTTTCAGGTCCCGAAAAATCTTTGAAGTCCTCGCTCGTGCTAGAGGAAGGGTGAGTCTGATCCTTCAGCCAGCAGCGTCCCTGCTGTCAGCAGAGGCTAGTTGGTGTGGACCTGCTGTGAGGGGGCAGACAGTAAAGCTTGATGTTTCTGTTGCATCTGCAGAACTGGAAATACTGCCTCAAAGCAGCTGCTTTGATGTATCTCATCGTAGAAACAGAAACACAAGAGCTGAATAGACAGTGAGCACAAACCGACTGAGGAACAGGTCGGTCAAGATACCGACTGCAGAAATTGAAGAAAACTTCCGTAGGTGACATGGCTTCACTTCAGTTATTTTTCTGTAATCGTCATCTTACAATTCATGCCAAATTTGAAAGACTAAAAATCGGGGACTGTTTATAGTATGCAATGAAACCAATCTATACAAAGCTAAATTCATCGCTGATGTAAAACAACTGTCTCCAGTAGAGTTTTGCCAGCGTTGAATGCTGCTCGATCGCATTGTGTATGTTAGCCTGGTTTCTATGATACTGATCATAGCAATACAAATAATTGTATGTAAAATATTCCACTGCCATTCATTTTTCTTTTTTTTTTTTTTAATTCATTCCAGATGAAAGTACTCTGCAGATGGACACAAGTCGTGTAGCCTGGGGCCCACGGTTTCTATTCTTCCACCTTGGATAAAAAATATTATTCCTGTAAAAATAACCAGCCATTTCATTGCGTTTCCTCTGGGTATTCTGAAGGCTGTCTCTCCCAGCTGTTCTGCAGGTGTGGCACTGGGGATGTGTCCCGCACCCTCCTGCTCTGCCTCTGCAGTCACGGAGCGGGCAGGGGATCCCTGGAAAGCAGCTCCTGCGTTCAGGAACAGACCCTTCCTTGGGACGGATGGGGATTGCGTTTCCATTATAACTAGTTCCAGTCCTTTCAAGTTTAAATACTTAAGTTATGAACCTGCTTTAGTACAAGTTAGGTCATGTTGGTATGAAAAGCCAGGATTTTTTGCACATGGTGCTCTAGAATCTAACTTTGGCTTATTTGCTTTTCTTCAGGCTGTTTGGTAGAACAGCTCCAAGGAAGATGTGATCTCCACAGCACTTGTAAGGGAGGAAGCAGTTCTGAAGAAAGGTGATAATAAAAATTTATTTTTTTTATGTAAAGTACTTGATCTTTAATCAACAAGCACATAAGGAAGGGATAATCTCTTCCAGGAGATCTGCATGATGTGTTTCTGAGCACTGTTTCATCTTCTAGGAGCCCACAACCAATTCCCCTGAACTACACGAACATGCAGATTTGATCTCTCCAAAACATCCTGTGCACCTGCTGTGTAGAACAGCTTTTGAGCAATGATTTGTGTCCTTTTCCACTCCAGAAACACCCAGGAAGAATCCCCGTTTCCTTGAGTATCTCAGCACAGCTGTGAAATGGGATTACGTATAAGCTTGCTGAAAGCTAGAGAAAATCTCCTCCTGTGCCTGGAAGCATACATTCGGTGAGGGGCTTTTTGCTAACGTGTGATGCGCCTCTGGGTTCCTCTGAGTGTTCTGTACAGGACTTCATTTCCCTAACAAACTTGGAGTGGGTTTCTTACGCTTATTGGTCAAAAACTGTGGCCAGGATCCCTTCGGGGGATCTGTACGCGGAGCTCTCCTTTTACGCGATACGAGCTGATGTGCAGTTTGTCCTTTTGGTCAGATCTGGCACTTGTCTCTGTGGTTTTTTTTCCTCTTCTGAATTAGAGACTGCAGTTCGCAATGATTTATCCTGTTTAGGATAAAATCATTCTCTGATTATTTTAGGAATGTTCCTCCCTTCAATTTTGTTATCCACTACCTATAGGAGTCGTGAAAACCTGTGACTCTGCACTGTAACCTTGCAGGTGGAAGAGGCTAAACATACCTCGTGCTCTGTGGAGTACAAGATACCCGGTGATGCTTAGCAAGTAACTAATAACTACAGAGATACACAATACAAGGATTACCGAGTAGGACTTGGCTTGGTTTTTTGATAGGGGAGACTAAGAACAAACTGGATCCCTGTCATGCTCCAAGTATGTGGCTGCACATAAATATTACGTGCACTTATCACGTGGTGTTTCATGGCTGTCAAGAGACCATAAAGTGTTTTTTGCCCTTGTTTCTCTCCCTCTTCAAAAAATAACTTCTCCTTACTCAGTTTTCTCTGAAACAGATGTGCAGTTGCAGGAATAGGAAGAGGTAACCTTGAATCCCTGGAACTCCTGCCTTTTTAGACAATTGAATGTATGTAGCCAAAACCTGGCATCAGTGAGCAAGGCAGCTGCAGCACGTTCCAAATATTGCTCTATTTAAAGCATCCCAAGACTCACAAGAACAACTGCAGAGGCAAACCTTAAAACTTGCCAATAAAAGCGGCCGAGGGAGGGATGGCAGAACCAGGTAAGATGCACAGTTAAATGAGAATATAACAAGGTATTCTTAAAATTCGTAAATCTGAGCAATGTAATGTGAAAACACTCAGCTATTTGTATTCTTGTCTGATACACTATATATTTTGCTTCTCGATAAGAAAGTGTAATCAGTTTAAAAGCTAATTCTGTTAACAGCAAGGACTTTAAAGTAGCTTGGGTTCCTCCCATAATTCTGAATTCTGCTGGTTTTGTTTTCTTTAGGTTTCTTTGTAGTCTTTTAAGTTTACTAACATAATTAAACAGAACTGTGTAAAATGAGTTATGTTTGACAGTGTTTTAAATATACTGTCTGTGTAGCTGAAATCTGAGTGTAATGCTAGGTGAAAATATAATTTAGATTTTAACCCCACAAAGCCCAAGTGGCAGAGCAAAATGAAATTTTAATAATGCCCTTTTCATTATAAGCACATTCCCACTTTCTCCAGGGAGAAGAGGCATCTTATAAAAAGGCATTTTCTAAAAAGGCATTTTATGTTCATTATCATTTTCTGTTCACTTCACTGTAAGAGGTTTGGATGGTGAAACAACTGTAAGTTTAAATATGGTGTGAGCTGTGCACACGGTTATTCAGGTAGTACTTTTTCTTGTAAAAGTAACTTCTTTATACATCTCCATAGGTATATTAAAAGTTTTTAAAGACTTTTATCTCCCTTTTTTTGCACCATTACCACTGATATCTAAGAAGTATAGTGGAATTCTACTAAACTGAGATACAACAGGACACTGAATGCTGTTTCTTAATTTTAGTTTTCATTGATAGCCACAGAAATTATACTGATACTGGTATTCCACCAGGAATTAGTATTTAACCATATTTTGCATTGGTAGGATGTGTATTGTCATTTGTGTCTAATTTTTTTTCCTAAGAAAAGTGGCCATGATCACTGAGATGGAGCAGGCTGGCGCCAGCACCAGCCTCAGAGCGGCAGCGGGAGTCGCAGCGCCTGGGCAGCTGGGCTTGACTGCCTCCCGCCCTACCCCGGGTTAGAAATGGTTGGGCAACCTCGCTGAAAGGAGTAACTGCAGGGTGCGCGTGGTTCTTCAATAAGAAGCTGGCAAATGCCATCAGCACAAAAGCCTGTCCACATCAGTTCTGTGGTTAAATTAGATTTTGGAGCACCACAGCCTCTATTGGCAGCACATAAGGAACACAGGAAAACTTGTTTGTTGGGGCTGGCAAGAGCTGTGGTCCTCTGGGCATGTCCACGCCTTCCCCCCTAGCCGGCTGAGCAGTGCGGGTTCAGACTGCCGTCCTGGCGACGGGTCGGTGGCTTGGTTGTGTGCGTGCATGTGTAGTCTATATGAGATAAAATACAAAGAAAACTTACGGGCTAGCTGAGGCATTTTGGAGTAGGGAACACAAGACTGCGAGTTTGAGCTTGACAGGCTCAGGCAGGGAGACATTCCCTTCTCCACCTGCCAAGCCTCTGCCTGTTTAAAATAAGTGGGAGTCTTTCCACCAGGTATCTTGGGGCACCATTGCCAGTGTCGGACTCAGACACTTCAGGGTAAAGGCAGCTCAGGGAGACCACAGGCATCATTTTGCTGGTAGGAGTTTTGACCAACTACAGATGGCAAAACCAAACCAACTTATGGTTCTGGATAAAAGGTAAATCCCAGAAAAAAAGAAAACAGCAATCAGATGACATTTATCAGTGTATTTAGGTTGTATTTAGCTTGGAAGCCTATGCTGCTATGTCCTGTAGTTGAGGGATCCTTGGCTTCACTGTGGTACTTGGGCATCCTGTGGTGGACAATTCCAGGGCTACCAACCTGCAGAAGCATGGTCATATGCAGAGGAACCCTGCTGTAGCACAGCAAAAATGCTGTGTGTTTGCTGCTCTGTTTCTTTTAACATAAATTCATGTTTGAAGTAGAGAAAAATTACTATAATGGGGGAAGAAGAAAATAATTTGTAGCTAGAACGCCAACTTACATACATAGATCACAGTAAGATTGCTGTATTTATTCTTGCTGCCATCCAGAATTGGCTTTTTAAATTTCAGCAGGCTCTGGCTCAAACCCCAGAAGCCAGGGTTTGTTTGCTTGGGCTGTTTAAAAGCAATACTTGCAACTGCTCTTCAACAACCTACATTTCCCTCCGTATTCTGCTTTCATGTGCATTCGTTTGAGCAGCGATTAGAATATATCATAAACCTCACGGTTTAGGGTTTAGGCTGGTTACCTGCAGGAGTCAGTAAAGACTGATTTCTTTCTTTCTAAAGCACAGCTGCTTAGAAGCGTTCTGCTCCTCTGCTGCTAGTCCCTCCGCACCCCATTTCCACGTGGGGCTGGAAAGCGGACAGTGCGGATGCTCTCTTTCTGGCTGTTGGTGTGCTCAGCCCTGCTCCATGGGAGGGTAATGCCCGTTCGCAGGCTTAGACTCAGGATGATTTTTCCCTTGGACCAAATGTTGGGACCTTGGATTTTGTCACCTCCTTCTGAGGCCTTACGAAGGGGTTACCTGCTCGGACGTCTCACCCAGCCAAGCCCTAGCCTTGTGCGTATCTCATGCTTCAGTCTCTCCTGCTTGTGGCGTAAAATATGGTCTTGCAAGCAGTTGCTTCACCCTAACTCAAGTCTTGGGGTATTTGTCCTGTGACATATAGGAGATCAGAGCAAATGGTCTTAAACTATGAAACGCAAGTACTCCCAGTGGCTCCCATGAAACTCTATCCCTCAGAGCCAGCTGCTTGCTGCCTCATGACAAATGCTGGGCGCAGCGTTCCTGCTGACCCATCAGGACTTGCCTGCCTCTCTTCTCTCACCGCGTTTGAGCTGGATCTCCTATGACAAAACACCATACTCAGCAGGCACAACGGCAACTTGGCAGAGCTCTGTCAAAACTCTTCCACCTACCTCGGAAGGATCCAGCCCTGTATTTGTAGCAGGACCTTTAGAAAAAGGGCAAGTAAAGAGAAATGATTCCCAACAGAAGTAGCTTTACCTTATAAAGTGTCAAAGGAATAACAGCCTTTAAATGAAGCTGGTAAGGGACTCCCCTGTGGCAAAAGGACAGCCCCTTTCAGAGCAGGACTTTATCTTTTTGCTGTGTAGTTGCTTACCTGTTTAATATTTTTATGGCAGCACATGCAGATTTTCTATCTATATGTCCTCTCTTTCGGTAGATATACCATGCAGTACCATGCAGTATCATGGTGAGACATGTTTGTGTTGTGCATAGCTTTAAAAGAGCAATGTGGAAAACCTTAAATTATTAAGCATCCCTCTGAAGTGTCTCTGCTTGATCTAAACTGTGCAAGGTGTCGTGAATAGTTTTACATTATTTATTAATCCCTTCAAAAACCTGGAAATCTTTTAACTGCAGAAAGGTGTGCTTTAAAATGTTGTAATATATTGGTAAGTAATATGATCTCAAAGGTCGATGCGCTGCTTTCTGGCAAGCAGCTGCCATTTGCTGGAAACTGATGGAAGGGTCTTTGAAATTCTGGTGCTGTACAGAAACCTATTTATACAAAGCGCTGGTCCTGCTCTCTGCCTGCTCCTTGAGGAAGCATCGCCTGCAGCGGGCTCTACGTCTCCGTGTAAATGTTTAGCTTGTTCTAGCACTGGTGGGCAATGCATGCGAGATGTCCCGTGTTTGTGCCTGGCCCAGCTCAGCCGGGCGGGTGGTACATTCACATCAGAAACTCTTCTGCTATTTCCTTACCTGAAAGCAGGGAACATCCCTGCGGTGGATACTTCCATCACACTTAACCACCCCGTATCGCTGTAGTGACAGGATAGGAGCGGGCTGAGTGGGCGCCGTGCACACAAAGCCTCGAGATGAGCTGTGAGCCGCTGGCGCACAGCCACTGGCAAACGTCCCTGTGGGGTGTGGGAACTCGTACACCATCCCCGCATTGCAGCCCCAGGCGCGTGAATCTTACGTGGGTGCGATGTTAAATAATCGCTGTGGTTTTTATTTACTGTTGCCAACCTAATGAGACTTCTAGACGGTGCTGTACGTGTCAGGGATTGAATCACGAATCTGCCAGGACAGCTGCTAACTATGAAGTCCAGTACAGATGTTCTCCTGACGACCTACAGAGACCAAGGACAGAACTGTGCCTGTCTCCTCCCTGTACCGTGCTTCTTTTGGAAGTGCTAAGCCTTGTACCTATCTGGTTGCAGAGACTGTAGCGTGGAAATCTCTTTGGGCTTACGCTATGCATTCTCATTAGAAGGCCTGCCAAGATACGGCGACTCCATGCTCAAAATAGCAATCATAGATACCGTGGCCCAAGCTCACAGGTATCTTTGTGCTGTGATAATCGTGGTTGTGATGATTAATTTAGTGTTATCAGCGTCACTGTAATGTGCCCTTTCTGAAAAAGACCATCTTTCCTCTTTCAGCCCAAGTCCCACTGTCACGTCTCGTTGTGCCGATACTCCTTGCGGTTGGCTGGATAGTGGGTTGTGCGCTGATGGTCTACATCGTCTTCTCCTGATGGAAGTAAGTGGCTTGCGCAGTATCATATACCATCCATTCTTTCTTTGGTTTGCACTGCCACTCTTTAAAACGTCATTTTCTTTGTTTTACAGGACAGAAGAATTTACACTGACATAGATTAGAAGGACCTGGAAGTGAAATTGAGATTTCCAGTGACTCCAATATCTATAAAATGAGTTATTTTTAATATCGACAGTGTAAACATGGTGTATAGGTTTTATCTACAACAAAGCTTTGAAATGCTAATTAGAGCATTAGGAAGAATCATCACACCAATTTCCCAGTTTTCAAATAGTCTGCAATGGAGCGAGTGGTTTTTGGAGTCCAGTGCTAGGTCAGATACCTGCCTGTTCTCCAGCCTGCTTGGAGTTGCCACCTTGAATTTAAGCAATTTTGGAAACAGTTTTCCCAGAGTTAGTGATGCAATGGTGGACAAAAAAGTGAGTTAAGCTCATTTATGAGGTGTGCCGAGGTGAGGAAGAAGTATCTCAATGTATTTGGCCAAGTTTTAAGTGAGTTAAGAAGATTTTAAAGTTTTGTAGTAAAAAATAAATTACTGAATTTAAAAAGCTGTGGTGGTACACTCTCCCTGTCCCAAAATCTGAAGTGTTAGTGTCTAAATAAATTTTCTGAAACTACATTGACTTCCTTTTTTAAAAAAGCAAACAAGGAGTCATACAAGTATACTAATACAGAAATCAAAAAAAGTGCTTTAGAAAAATGAAAGGTGGACAGGGAAAGTTACCTGGAAGCAATGCATCATAAAATGTATGACTTGAACTTTCTAAATCCTAAAACATTTGGTTTTTATTTAATAGTATGTAGATAAATGCCAAATTAACTGCTGGTCTTTTCTGTTTACATGATGTTCAGGGCCCAATTTTGTATTTTTCCATTGGCAACCAATCCAGTTCTTGTCAAATTAAATACTGCTGGACTCGGCGGGCACTGAACTGGGTCAAGACCATGTGGAATTCCAGCCCTGGCTTCTGGCACGCCGGCAGCCCCCTTCTGCCGGCACCAGCCCGAGTGCAATCCAGGGAGACTGGAGAACAAAGCTAGAATTCAAAATGAAACTAAATAACTAGTCTGGAACAAATGCAATGTAATAGGTGAAAATTCAATTTCTACACCCCGCAGGAACTGTTAAAAAGCACAAATACAGGACAGGGAACTGCTGGCTGGATAGCAATTTTCAGCAAAGAGCCTGGGAACTGCCACGTATCACAACCTGAATTCAGGTCAGCAATGTCATAACGCTGGTGTGAAAAGTGAAACATTGTCCTGGGACAAACAGCAGAAAAATGGCCCAAGAAATGCATGAAATCAGCCCCGGCTCTACCAGCAGCAGTAAGGGCCGCCGGCCTGCTGCAGCTGGCATGGGCACCACAGGAGCCAGCCCTCGGCCCGTGGGAAGGAACTCGGGGCAGAGCAGCCAGAGGGAACTGAAGTTTGTAATGTTGTAACCAGTGAGAAAATGAGCGCACTGGAGTGGTTCAGCCTAGAAAAGGGCAGACTGAAGAAAGTGCAAGTCTTAAATACTTATATCGGACTTTTTGAAAGAGGAGGGGAACAATCTCTTCTTGGTGATACACAGGGCAAGAAGTAATGAAGAACCAGCAAGTGAGATTCGGGCTGTCCTCATGGTAAATGCACAGAAGTGCTGGAAGATATTTTTAGGCATAATAATCAGTATTATTGTTGATTACTGGAGGCCTTTAAAAACAGGTGGACAAACATCCCTTGGGCGTGCCACGCAGCAGTACAGGTGATCCTGCCTTCATGCCGAAGGGCAACTCTTTGACGTCTCCTCATACACGAGGCCCTATGGCTGTAAGTACTCCCACAAATTTCTGCGGGACTGTTTGCGGAGAGGAGACAGAACCGACCGGCGGCAACCTCAAGCAAGCTCTACTTCCAACATTAAGCTTTTTGGCATACAAGGAAAACATTTTAATACTGGTGCAGTGTTAGGAAAAGTCTGTCTAACAGAATAGGAGGTGAGCTGTGGATCACGCACGCGGTGCGTTGGTAAAGCCGTGTGAAGAGAGGCGGCGGTGCTGTTGAGCAACGAGACTGACCATGGAGCCTGATGTTCAAATGAATCCATTGCACGTCAGCCATCTCCATCCAGCCGTGGACTACACAGCGGAAAGGGCTGAGCCTTCCGTCACATATCTAATGCTTGAACTTCGTATGTTCTTAAAACCTGCTAGATGTTTCCTGAGTCATTAAGAGGCGGAAGAGGCACGAGAGAACCATTTCTTTAGTTTGATCCAAGGGGCAGCTGGGCCCGTTCTCGAATTTCTCAGGTTTTTGCTCCACTGTCAGCGTGCTCACATGCAGGTACCGAGGCAATTTGGACTCACCTACCAAACAAGGACAGAGGCTGAGAGATCGCAGGTGCAACAGGCTGTACCACACTAGCACTGTGGCATTGCATGGCATAGCAAAACATAATACACTAAACTGTCTGAGCCTCAGCCATCTGAAGGTGTTGTAGTGTTGCCCCAGTCACCTTGGTATGGTATTCTTAGGCCTTTCTAAAGAATCTTGGCCATATGTGACATGTTGTTGAATATCAAACTTCCTAAATAGCTGCTACTGGCTAAGGAACTTCAAACGATTTAGAAACAGGCAAGACATTAATTTCTTGTGAGGCTTGGGGAAGTATTTTTAGCCTTATTATGGGGAAAATCTCTTGGAATATATTATGAAACAGAAACATGTATGTCCTTCAAAAAGAAAACATCAGACTTGGTTAAGGTTGGGAGGTCTGTTGTACAGCATAGCATGTCTAGAATTGTGGCTCAGACTCACCGTGGCCTCCTGATTATCTTGTACCTAGGGGTTTTGTCTTTTTTAATTATAACTGGAGATAATTATATTTATCCACTAGATAATGTGCCTTGAGACCTTCCAGTGACCTGGTCATTTAAATCAGAAGTGATCATCAGATGATCTGAGCCACTGCATTTTCACAGACATCTTTGAGCTTTTGAGCTTGAAGATTTTTATACTATAATGTTTCAGTTCTCTGAAGATTAAATCACCAATAATTCAGTCCCCAGTTAGAGAACTGATTGTGGGAGGCATGTCTTGAAGATCCTAGCAGGATGTATGTTTAAGGGAATGTGAAAATAATCCTAATGACCCTTGATGTGGTTAGTTAAAGAAACTATTTTTTTGACTTGTGCTCATTCAATTTTTATTATTTTGAGAACATGAGAAAGGCCCATCAATCAGATGTCCTGTCTCCATCTGCAGTTGGTGTCTGTTATCCTTTAGGAATGGAAACAAAAAAGAAATATACTTGACCATAGTGCAACCATGAAAATTCCTTTGCAACTCCAGCAGCTATTGGCAGAAGCACTGAAGCGTGACATTCAGTTTTGGGAATTGTCTTAACACCAAGTTACTTCGGCTGTGAATGAACTAAGGGTGAAGGGGCAATCATGTTTCATCAAATGCCCTGAAAGAGAGGGGATAAAGCGTGGAGTCTCTTGGACAGCTGGAGGTCCCCAGTCTCTGCAGGAGCTGGTGTGTCCATGTGAGGACCTCCAGCATCACCAGCTGTTTGCTAGTCACTTCCAGATGAGAACAGTCATCCTAACTCACTCGGACCCATAGACTAGGTAAGCCAAGAGCCTAGTTTCAGCATATACTTCAAGCAGATACCCCTTTATCTCATTTTAAAGACCAATGCCTCATTTTCTAAGGCTGAGACCATCCCGATTGACACTAGCTCTGACTGAACCCTAGGCAACAGGGAGCCTCCTTGAAGCCAGAGGTAGGTGCACAAGTAGTTCAATTCTCTTGGTGCTTTTTAAAATCTCCCAGAAAACTCCATGCTGTGAGAAATTAAGTGATTGCCATTGTATGAAGTCCTGGGCTGTGGCTTGTCTTACGAGCTCATTCTTCCTTTTGCGAGCGGACAAAGCCTGCAGGGAGTTTCTCACTCTGTCCAGCTTGTCGGCCGTGTTGGGTTTGCATTACGCCGGCAGCTCTCCCGCAGCTGCCTCGCAGCCTTGATCGGGGCTCTGAGCGGCCACAACGAGGAGCCACAGGGTGACTTCACAGCGCCCACGTACCTGCTTGTACATCTCAGTTTAGTTACCAGGCACTGATGGAAACAGTTCTGAAAGATCCAGTGGACCCAAGCACCTTTTTCAGGTTTCTAGCAGCATTTGAAATGGAATGTTTCACATTAAAATGTTACAGAGCCAAAATATAAACATTACAGTATGGTTTAGTTTTACCTGATTTTCAAGAGTGGAAAGATCTGATTTGGCAGAGCAAAATAAAATAACTTTCTAGGTTGGCTTCATTATTGTCAAGCTGACTTGCTATTTACAAAGTTTTTATTATTGTACAAAATTGTAGAGGATTATTCCAAGAAAATATGGATCCCACGCGCTGTTTAAAGTGCGCTGACCGCTCTGCAAAGGGGCCTTTTGCAACCACCTTCAGGACAGCCCACTCGGGCGTCTTTTCATAATGGAGCTGTACAACGTGCTGCTGAAGCTTCCCACACTTGCAGGGCTGAACTGGGTAACAAAAGGTTTTTTTTTTCCTTCTGGAAAAATAAAACGAGTGTATGGGTGCTACGTTTTTTCTCTGAAATGGAGAGATGCTGGTGATTTAGGAGAAGAAAACATCCACATTGAGATTTCTACCACAAATCAGATGCATCGCTATTGAAGCGTGGCGATAGCTTCAGCATTTCTGTCACTGTGCCAGTACGTAGGACACATGCGCTGTCAGGAGGCTGGGGAGGGCTCTGGCTTCGTTGCGGCGTCGTGCTGTTGGGGTCTGGGGAGCTGTGTCACATCCCCCGAGAGCCGCTTCTCGATGAGCAAAGGTGGCCCGTGCGTGTTTAGGGTGGGCAGATTCTCAAGCTCCCTTTTCGTTTCTGTTGGTTCCTTCCAGACAGGATGATGTTTCCTGTGCTCTAAGATGATTTCCACTGATTAATTTATTATTCATCTTTTTATTTACAGAAGGTAAGTGGGAACATTTGGGGTCCTGTTGCTCCAGAGAATGGCTGCCAGGGGTTTGCCCCATGGCCTCTGCCCAGCTTTCCCCGTTACCCCTGCACAGCTCTTTGAGGAAGCTGATTTGGGACGGGTCTCTGTCCGTCTGTCCCGGGACGCTGCGCGCGGCTTCCTGGTCACTGCTCCAGTCTTGTTCACGTTCGTTTGACGCTCGTGATCCGCTTTGAGGATGGAAGCACCCACGAGAGTGCAGCGGTGCTCCCCTCCCCTGCCTGGAGAGCGGAGCCCTCGGGCAAAGCCTGCCTGGGGGCCAGTATGTCTGCAGGCGGCCTTCCCGCTCCGGGCTGCGCCAGAGGCCGGGCCCCGCCTGCCTCCGTCCTACCCCGCAGGAGACCGGTGCAACCGCTCCCGCCTGGCCCAGCCGCGCCTTCCCGCCCGCGTTTAACAGCACCGGTACTGCGGGTACCACAGGCAGAGCGGGGAGGCGGAGTCCCAGAGGCGCTCTGAGGGGCGGGGCCGGGGGAACCTTCTGGAAGGGGGCGGGGAAGCCTGAGGTGCCGGCTGGGTGGGGTCAGTGGCTGAGGAGAGGGTTGCCGCCAGCCCTCCCTCCCTCCCTCCCTCAGTCCGGCAGCCCAGAATGCGGCTGCAGCACCTCACCCGTGGCAGGAGCCCGCCCAGGCTGGCCCCGGAGCCGCCTCGGGGCCTTTCAGCCCTGAGCCCACCCCAGGGGCCGCGTCTCAGCCCTGAGCCCGCCGCAGGGCTGCAGCGGGGGAGGCCGCGGTGCCCTGGCTCAGACCCCCGACGCCTCTCTTTCCCTTCGGTGGAGATGGGGCCGGCGCTGCGCCGGTTGGTGTGAGCCCCGCACGCAGCTGGCCGGCTCCTCTGCCTTGCGATGGCCGTGGTGTTTCTTCCTGTGAGAGGACATCCAGGCCGAACACGGATCCTCCCGAAGGCTGCAGACCCATTCCTGGCTCCCGTCTGAGAGGGCGGCGGAGGCTTTGCAGCCAAATCCCTCTACTGGGGTCAATAGCATGTGATTAATTGCATTTTCTTTTAAAATACTTTTCTTGTACAGAGCTGCAGAGAACTCTGGTTCCTGTGTGAAAACAGAATCACAGGATTGTCGGGGTTGGAAGGGCCCTCTGTGGGTCACCCAGCCCAACCCCCTGCTGAAGCAGGGTCACCTACAGCAGGCTGCACAGGACCTTGTCCAGGCGGGTCTGGAATATCTCCAGAGAAGGAGACTCCACTAAGTTTCTCCCTTT
>Ga0065711_1033075_pt1 | contig 26153 bp, 15 predicted proteins | sample Hoacrofraction12_FD_59098 | JGI IMG/M metagenome (GOLD analysis project Ga0065711, IMG submission 59098) | Hoatzin crop microbial communities from Cojedes, Venezuela - Epithelial fraction 12 v2 (version 2) | ecosystem: Host-associated > Birds > Digestive system > Esophagus > Crop | place... | reverse complement strand
CTCAGAGATTCCTTTGGCTTCTTCTGTTTTCACTCACCCTGGTATAAATCAGGAATCAAATCTCAGAATTTAGCTGACAAGAAGTCTGAATTCAATGTGATTTCTTCAGATCTGCACTGGAAAAATGGAGGGCAGAATCTGATCTCTCCACCTTTAGTAACACTACATAGTGTTATATATCTTTTTTCCAAGACCTTCATGATCTGGATTAATTACTCTTTACTTTTACTAAACTGGGAAAATATCATGGATTACAGTATAATGAATTTTAACGTGAAAGGGAGGAAGAAAAAAAATCAGTACATATCAGATCAAGGTTTTATGCTGGTAAATTTACTGTGCAAGATTTTGTTTTGCTATTCAGAAATACAACTCTAGATAATTACAAAAATTATCACTTTATTGAAAGGTATGCTCTTACTGTATCCGTGGAGCCTTTCTCATACATATGTGGTGTGAACTGATGCAAGGAATAGCAATGAAACTACATCTGAATGTAATTATGCACTTCATTATTCCATCTGTTTTTTAAAAAAACACATTTCACTTTTCATATTATATTTTTTAAAATACAGCGTTTGGGGTATAGTGTGCAAGATTGCACAGGGTTTTAAAAAATATACTGGTATACAAAACTATGAAGATGTTATATATATATGCTGATTCCTAATAAAACTATAAGTATTTTAAGAGTAAGTGTTGATAACTTACCATGTTACTCTGACATTAAATTTCTTAGCAGATTTCAGAGCACTATCTCTAATTACAAGAGCTTACTTCCAGACTTGATAAATTTTTCACAGCATTCACTTCACGTATCAGGTCAAATTAAATTACTCCTAGAGTTATTGTGGATTTTTTAAGTTAATAATTTGAGTTTCTAGGCTTAATTTGCAAGCCGTTATCAAATTTCTACAAATGATATGCTTCAGTTGTTACAATTAGGAGATTCTTAGACTCACATATGTTTTTGTTTGTTTCCCCTAGGTGATTCGGCAGAGGGGCTGGCGGGGGTGACAGGCGCAAGACACCGGCAGGCCGAGAGCATTGGGGTGGCCCCGGAGCCCAGGGACCCCCGTCGCTGCCAGCCCCCCTCTCCGGCTGCGAAGTTTCCCCGGCGTGGCCCGAGCTCTGTGGGACTGCCGCGAGGTGTCTTTGTTGTACCGCCGATCTTCTGCACCGGCGCTGCTGAGCACGCCGTCAGCCCACCGGGTACCACAAGCCTCCATTGCGGTGGATTTGCACTAGAATAAATCAAAGATTTGCACCCCTTTCTGGACATTCCAAGGCAAGGGGAGACCACTTGCTGTGTTGCAGAGCTCAGCGCAGGACTGTGAGAGCAGCAACAGCCTTTGAATCATAGAACAGCATCATAGAATCATTAAGGTTGGAAAAGACCTCTGAGATCATCAAGTCCAGCCGTCACCCCAACACCACCATGCCTGCTGAACCATGTCCCGAAGTGCCACATCTACACATTTTTTGAACACTTCCAGGGATGGTGACTCCAGCACTTAGGTCAGATTAGCTTTGCTTTCTGATTAATTCGGAGCCCTGACTTCTTGGGAAATGGGTCTGAGTGTGACTGCTTTGGGTTTTATACAGACAGCTTGGATCACGTTGCATCTAAAGGTTGTTGCCTGGCTGTCACCTACTAGAAGCCAGGTTTGGTCATTGCAGGAGAGGCAGAGGGACCTCAACAAGGACACAGGAGTGTCGGGGAAGCCAGTTTGTACCTCTGAGATGAGCCCAAAGGAGAGACAAGCACATGTGTGGCTGATGGAGGCAGAGGAACAACACGAAACAGAAGACAGAAAAGAGAAGATAGCCCCTTATGAGCAAACTCGTCGTAAAAGTACCATGTGGAGGGAAAAGAAGAGTAGGACTGCTCATGCAGCGTGGGCTTGTGTTACTGATCTCTGCACAAGGTCAGTCCCAGCCCTCCACAGGTAACAACTGAATTTTAAGGCAAGACTTAACAAATTGTCCTAACTATGGATAAGGGGAGAGGAAAGGGATGAGTGGGAGCTCACATGGCTCCCTGCAGAGACTGCTCAGCACAGCTTTTTGCTCTCGTGCTCTCTGTGTAATTTTGAACCCTGCAGAAAGCCCCTTCTATAATCCTGGGTAGGAATATCCTGTGCCTTAAAGCAGCCAAAGTTTCCTGAAGGACTTGGAGCTTCTGTGGCGTGCTACCTCTGTCTGAGATGGAGAGCACTGCCCTGCCAGCCTGCTGCAGGTGAATAGCGTTCATTTCTGTGGGCTGTAAAAGCACAATGTGGTGAACATCAGATTAGAAACATGTACGTACCCGCCATAGCTTTGATTCTTTTTAATTCTCTGAACTTACAGATGCTTGTGTGTAATAGTCTTTCAAACTTCCATCTCTTCCAGGGATTTTAAATTCCAACCTTGCTTATTGCCAGGGCTTTTTGAAGTGTAGAGTTTTATAATGGAAGCATATTTCTGTTTGGGGAGTGAACTGCACTCCATTTAAACACACTTTCAGTCTCTCCTGGTTTAGCAAAAAATTTCCTTTGCGAATAACAGTATAATTAAGGATAGTTAAACACAGAAGCACTGTAAATATAGAGTGCACTCCCATTACAAAGCTTTTAGAAGAGATGTCTTCGTGTCTACAAGACAGAGTTACAACATTGGAGCATGTATCTGAGTTCCAGGAAGTACAGATTCAAGCCATGAGAAGTTTCTTATTATTGAGGTGTTGTCTCCCAAAATTAAGTTGGAAGATTCAATAACTTTTTGTCTGGTTTTGATTCACGCTCCTTGCACACAGAGTAGCACTAGCAAAGTGTGGCAGAGGGGCTGCAGCAGGACAGAGATCGAAGCCTTGAGGCTCTGGTCCTATTTCTGTGCTTCTGCCTTAAGAAACACTGGTTTCCTGGTATAAAATTCAAGGTTATTCTGAGATTCTCTAACTGATGGAGGTCGTCTCACCCCCACTGATCTGTCCATGTCCAAGACAAGCAGCTCCACCACAGCCGTCGCAGCGGAGAGGCATTCGTGGGATATCGCCACTCCCAAACTTGCCAGGGCGGACCCAGACGTAAGCGGTCAAACAGCCCACAGACAGTTCAGCAGGAAGACTGCGATTAGTTTACTGCCAAGAAAAGGGATAAACCTTCAAGTAAAATCCCAGACAAGGATTTAAAGGCTCGCAACAGAGACATGATCAGTTCTTCGGCTGGATGCAGCTGGGATTGTCTGCATTTACTTACCAATCTCTTCTGTGGGCAGAGTCTCAGAGCAAAGCAAGCCTTCTGGGCTGGAATCGCACTCAGCAGGCTTACTTCCACTGGCGGGAATGGAAGTGCCTCTGCATACACCATCACAGAATTTGGCCCAGCGAACCGTAGCGGTGCTACAGCAGAGACGTATTGATCCCATCTACGCATTGAAATCGACAGGATGTTTTGCCTGAGAAAGGGATGCAGGAGTGGCCCTTAGTTTTCTTCTGGCTCCTGACTCTATAAAGACCGGCGAAGCCTCTTTTCAGTGCAAACACCATTTGCATCCAGCCTTGCTGCGTACGTTCCCTGTAAAATACGAAATGAAAGCTTAGAGCCTGAAGAACACAGACAGATCGGCTGCAGAGGCCTCGCTCCTGCAGCCGTCCCCTGGGCAGAGAGGAGAACGCAGGAGTCTTTGTCTATTGCCTTCTTATTTAATTTTGTATAAAGTTGATCATCAAAAAAAAGAAGCAAATGAAACTTTGAATCTCCCCATCTGTGCATGCACGCAGACATTTAAAAAGTACTGGTACTGCGCCATTTCAACAGCTTTTGCCTGCAAAGTGTCACACTTTTCATCTACCATTTAATTCTCCTAAATGGATGTTACTCGTCTTCCCATTCTGGATCTCGTTGCTTCCATGAAACGTTATTTGCATAAAAGGAACTGAATAATTGATAGAGGATGTGAGCAAGAGCTAGCACGCAGCTTGGTAGGGGTTTGCTGGTAATCCCAGCGAGCCCAACACATAGCTCACGGCTTGTTTAATGGGATGGAAAGTGACAGGGTTTCCTTGTATCTCTGCGACAGAGCTCAGGGCTGCTGCATGACCTCCCCATACTTAGCTACTTTTCTTGTTGATCTCGCTGCTCTTTTCCTCCATTAACGGGAGAATTCTTAAACGAAGTGATACAGTATGCTACAACTGTGTTCACGTACACCATCAAACACCACCGCATTTGAGGTCTGGCGTGCTTATTCTACTGCATTTATAAAATAAAAAGGAACAAAAAAATCTTAAATGGATCTTAATATTAAAGGCAAAGTCTGGGAACAGCTTTCATTTACAAGTTTGTTTGATCTTGAATTCAAACCTGAGTTTGATCTTGGGCTAGGTGATTGGGGTTTTTTCCATATTAAGATTTTTTTTTGTTGGGAAAAGTCTATTAAAACTGTAAAACTCGCACTATGCAGATTTTTTTGCTGCTGTTCTGCAACAGAAGTTTTATGCTGAAAGTATAGATTTTAGATGCCTCCACTTAGTGGGATGACTGTCAGAATGAATATCTGTATTTCTGAAAAGAGAAAAAGCCATAGAGGTAATACATCTTGTAAATAAAATATGTTTGGCAGTTGTCTGAAAAATGATCTAAAAATAGACTAAAATCCAATAATTTTTCTTTAGAGCTTTCCACATTTCTAAAGTATATATTTTCAAATGGTAAGCAGCAGTATCAGGAGAGCCTGGAAACAGCTGGAACGATTACTATTTTGTTTGGTGAGGGAGCCGTCTCAGCTGCTCTGACAAGCAAGCTGCCATTTTCAATGTAATCACTCCTGATTCTAAAGCACTTGCTTTGCTTTTAACTTTGTGCAAATCCCTCCTGATGTTTCTCTTTTTAAAGTAGATGCATTTCCATATGTCCATAAAAGTTTCCCTGACAATTCAGCCTGCTGTTCAGAACGACTTTCCTTATTCCCGTCGGGTGAGTTGCGAAATGAGGCTGCTTTGTTTATTAAGCGTGCGTGTACATAATGTAAAACATACTTAATATCCCCAACCACTGCACAGATGTTTTTTGTGCTGAAAGGAGACTCCAAGTTTTGCTGATTTAATTAACCTTTCTTTTCCTCCCGCTTGTAAAGCAATTTCTTAAGAACTCCTGTTCCTGATAAATATGTTATTCCACAGTTCAAATGTTAAATAAATTGTTTTCAGTATTCTCTGGAGAGAAATATTTGAGAACAAAAAAATACTTTTTAAAAAGAAAATCATGAAAATAACTGTTCCCGATACTTCTGTTCATTCTGCCATTTTCTGCCTTCAGAACAGTCGTTGATGTTTCTGGGGGCAGAAGGTTTTCTGCAACACAAAGCTACTGCATGGCATATTTTGTTAACGTCTCAAGCTTTTATTCCTCAAAATGTTTTACACGTGCTTTTTCTATTCTCATAAAAATAAGTAGCAAACAAATATATATCAGTAGCATTTTTAAATTTCAGTTCTTATTCCTTCCCATCAATTTGGCTGAAAACAGGTATTTGCAAACACTGGTAGCTTAATTTCTTACGGCCTTTCATTTTTTATGAAGTGTTTTCAAAAGACTTCAATCAACCTTAATGGTGCGTTTTTAGTTAAGGAAACAGAATGGAGAGAAGTCAATTTAAGCTCCCCAATGAACAAGTGTGTACAGAAAAAAAGCCATAAATGGGTTTAGAAAACAGAGCCAGTACAAGCAAAATGCAGCGAGCGGAGCGCTCAGGGAAGCCAAGATATAATGGAAAGAGTAAAATACTGCAGAGCTTTTTAAACTATATACAATTGGAACAATGGACTGGACCCAGACATCTATGTTAAACTGTTAGAAGATAGGTGAAAAGCAAGCTGCAATTCTGTAGCTGGGGCTAGAGAATACTAGAATGGAAGGGCTTAAAGCTGAAGCAAATGAATGTGGGGTAGTTTAGCAGCATAGAAATCAAGTCAAAATTGGCATATTTCACTGTTTAATGTACCATGTGAAGAACCATCTCCTGGCTTTCTGTATTAAAGGACTATTAGTACCAGCTTCCTTAATGAAGCTGCTTTTATGCCACCTGTGAAATAATAATACCTTTTTTTGCACACCTATTTTTACCAAAATACTTTAAAAGCCTTGGGTAATTAAGTAATGTAGCTTCCATGAGAATACATTATATATCTACAAAATATATAAAATAGAAATACACCTCAGAAACTACTACCCAGTGATTGTTTAATTGTCTCCCATTATTAAAACATGGCATTAATAATACATATTACATATTTTTCCAAAGCATCACCACCTCAGTGGTAGAAGGGTAACTAAATAAATATTAAAACTCCAAAGACTAAAATAATTCAGCCCTGCTAAACCAGACTGATGCGTGCTCTCGGTCATCTGGGCCCTACCGCCTCTTCGAAGCAAACCAGCGTACAGGGTAGCAGCGACTGTTATCACTTGTATCGTGGCGTATCAGTTTATATGTCGCTTCTATGCCCGCTTCCAGCTGGGTGCAATTGTTTTTAGTGTCTGCCTTACAATGTGGTTCAATCCGTTCGGGTCGCTTAATGCAAGGATTTCGTGATGTACACAGGGATGAGTAGCACTAAGGCAAGGAACACAGTCCTCATTATTCTTTTAACGGGAATGTCAACAAGAAGAGGAATTAGAGAGGAAATCGTTGTAACTCCAAAAGAACATCTGACTTACCACCACAGATGACATGTTTTTTCCCCTTTTTATCCTCTCCATGATCCATAAAGCAGGATTTTTCCAAAACAATTAATTTGGTTGCCAAACCCTTCTTAATTCTAAGGAGATTTAAGACTCATCTACTTGGAGTCTGTCTCATGGAGCCAGTCCCACAACCGGATTACAAGCTATTCCATCATATGGCTGCTGTTAGCCCAGTTGCTGCTATGTGGTCCATAATTGGACTGGTTAAAAAAGAAAAAAATAAGGAAGGAAGGAAGACATATAAACCTCCAAGTCTTCTTTACGCTAAGCCCACTGCCACCTCTGCATTTTATTATTTGCGTTACTTTCCCCTCAAAATAAAAGCTCAGCAGCCCGAGAGAAAAAGAGTTTCCAAAAATTTCTTCGAAGTAACATAGATATAGAGTCCCCAACGTAAACATGAATCCTCTAAGCTAAGCAGTCCAATTGACAGCAATGTACACTCCAATCCTACAGCAAAACCGGGCTTTAAGTTAGCAGAATGGCTCTGCTTTGTGTCTAGTGCTGGAGAGCGTGTGGCAAATTTCCACTCAACAAGGATCTCAGTGTGCAACACAACCTAAGTCCCATGTTAATTCTTTAAATTATTGTACGAGTGTGTCTGTTTGTGCGCACACAAATTTGTGTTTTTTGTTTCTTTAGAGAGAATCAGTGACCTTAAAAAAGCCGAGGCAGACTTAAACACAGATTCACCGCTTTGTAGCATCACTGACTTCGAGCTGGGGTCAGGGTAACGTTTGCTTTCTCTCTGCTGGGGCCGCACAATGTTCTGCGCTTGATCTTTGCAAGCCCAGATAAGGCCAACAGTTCAATCACGTTTCCACTGAAGCCGTGGTCTGGGGCCTCTGATGGTCCACATCGGAGCTCTCCTGCATGCAACACAACCACCACCCCGCCTTTGTGCATGCTGCCTTTCTGTGGCAATGACAGAGGCCACGGAAGATGGAGGAGTGTCCCAAAGCCCTGTCCTGAGATGGCACTAGAAGCATTTGTGGATCAGCTGGTTTAGAGATAGTGTTGAAGTCCTCAGTTTAGGATTTCACCCTGAAGTGTAAACTCAATTGTTTCGCTGACTACTTCATACCCTTTGTGTTCCTTCATCGTATTTCTTTTATTTAATGCACTGTAGGCATATAACTGTTAAGAAGCTTGTAAGCATCATCTGTAGAACCCAAAAAGTGCAGCTGCGTGCCCATCTCCCTGCAAAATTAACTGGAACTGGTTGTCTCTGATAGAAGAACAAAGTTCTTGGGCAAGGGCATTAAGGGAAAGATCTTTCTTCCATGAACAAAAAAAAAAATTTGTAATATGCTAGTATTTATTAAAGATGCTGCTTTCCATTTTTTCTTCATCATCAAAATACACTGCTGGGGTATTATCTTGTAATTGCCACAGGCACAGCCCCACTCAGATCCCACAACATCAATCTGACTGTATGCATGTGTGAGAATGAAAGTTTCAGATAAGTAAATACACTCCTCTCTTCTGCGAAGACCAGGAAAGGTGTCTGCTTTCCGTCATCCCTTTGGTGCACCCAGAGATGAACCCAGCAACACGAGTACTCGTAGCTGGCAACAGTTCTCTGATTTAGCAAACCTAAACCACTTCCAAAAATGAGCTGCTTGTGTGCTTTATCCATCCCTTCACTCCTCCTGTCCCTTTCCAACCTAGTTTGTGACTGGACTTGATATTGCCTGATACTGAGTGCACTGGATACACTCCCTTTTTTTTTTTTCCCCTTGTGTTGACCTTCCATGACTGTTATTCCCAGGTTAAATATAAGTTGAGTTCACAACAAAAGCAACACAAACAAGAGTAACCTGGGGTGACTCTCGACCCAACTGCCGAATATGCATCAACACTGGCAAAATACATGGCACAACCCAGGATTTTGAAAGAAGTAATGAATGAATTACAGCCAATGGAGTCAGAGTGGTGTTTGATATGCAGCCTGGACCGAGTATTAGAAGACAGAATATAGCACAGGCTGGATAAAGTATCTGCTGGGGAAGACCCTATCCATATTGCAAACAGAAGGGATGAAAAAGTGTAAGTCAAAGGGATGCTGATGTACATGATGACCCATCATTCAGATTCCTGTATACCAGCCCCATTTTTACTTAGGGTTGACTAATTTAATCTAATTGTCTAAAGTTTGGTGTACCAGGAAAGAAACTGTTTAAAGCTAAATATTTAAATTCAGATAATCTCTTTTAAACAATTTTCTTCAGAAACAAAATGCATTGGCATCAGATTTTCACCTCTGGGTTTCAGTTTTCCAGCTTACAATAAGTCAAGAGTGTAAGTTTATCCTGTCCAGTAAATGCTCCCCTTTTCCCAGGAAAGGAGTTGTCCCACAGTGCCCCTACCCCGGCTCTGCTCCTCTTTGGAGAGCAAGGCTGAAACACGAGTTTATGATGAATTTCAGTTTCTGAATCCAAGGTGGGGTTTCTCCTCCCATCTCTGGCGAGCGGCTTTGGCACTCCCTCTGCTGCTCCGCTCAGCACTGCGTGGGATCTGTTTTGCCCTGCCACAAAAAAGGACAGCGAAATTCCATTACCGTTCCCCATCCTTGCTTTCCCTGGGGCTCTGAGAGAATGCCCCTTCTTCACGTCCTTCTTTTTGTGCAGCTCGGGCCAGGTCTACCAGTATTAAATAACAATACCCCTTCCTATCCCTGGTTTGTTCGGTATGTTACATCACCTGGAACCAAACCGCGGCATTTCCTAAAACAGCAATTGTTTTTCAAAAATTCAGGCTGGCCAGCTGTTCGCAGTCTCCCACCTGGGAACGCTGCCTTCAGAACCCACACTTGACGCTCCTGCACGGTCTCTGTGTTGCTCACCGATCTGTCCATCTGCCCGCATGGCGTGTCGCCAGCCCTTAAGTTGGCCTGATCTTCATCCAGCGATACCAACGCAGCACGGATTCGGACTGACAGTCTCGGTAACTGCAAGTGTCACTTCTTCTGCTAGAAGTCCCTCCGCAGTGACAGCATTGCTCTTCTTGCTAGATTGCCAGCTCAGGTCGGTATTTTCCTCCCATTGGCCTTTCAGCTCTGTTTCAGAAAATGTCAGAGATGTTACTGCAGAGCCATAGAGTTACTAATGAACATAATATAACGAACATTGTATTTTTACATATATCATTTCAATGTAAATAAATGTGTTCCTTCCAGTTAGGAGTTACGTATTTGAGATACATGACAATGTAAGAAAAGTTATATTGTTGTATAATATAGAAACTAAGTCACAAAATTCCCATCAGTCTTATCCTGACAAGAATTTGCTCCTAAATAAAGCTCCTGCTAAAGCTGTTTTAAAACAAGCAGGTTAGGACCCAACTTCACAATCACTATTTGAGTAGTACCATGCTCCAAGGAAGCCCCACGGAAATTAATGAGATTTCTGCTAGAGACTTTATCCGTCGCGACTCTGGTTACCGGGGTAAGGCTCTGAGAGCAGCGAATACGGTTCTTCAGCGTTTTTCTTTCTTTTGTGTAGTTCCATATCGGAATGATCTCAGTGGACTTGTTTTCTGACACCACACTGGGAAAGGCTTCTTGTTGGGATCGTCACCATTTATAAATGACTTCTACAATCCCCGGCTCAGAAGCTGCCTGTTTCCTTTACAAATTCCTCTTAATTTCAGTGCGCGTATTTGCTCTGCAGCCCTGACAAACCACCAAGGCATTGCTTCTCTCGCCAGAGATGTGGGTGGCTCATACACTGGACTGAGGAGAGCAAGTGCCACGTTGTCACTGTAACCATAATCTCTCTCTCAGTTGATTGTCATATAGCGAAAAGTAAAAGTTTAAATCTTTAATCTGGAAATAATTGATTTAGTTGTCTTTTTTTTCCTAAGATGACCTGGTTTATGCAGAGTTGATTGTATCTGAGTGGAGAGATCTTATACCGACTTTCTATTAATTAGCATTATCATTGAACATTTACATTTAGAGCCTTTTTCATTTAAACAAAGATCCTTAAAAGAAAAAAAAGTGCCTTATGCAAAGGAAACAGCAAGATGAGATTGACATTGATACTTGCTCGGGAAAATTGCCTTAAGGCAAAGCTTGCATCGCTTCTATGCGTGCAGCACAGCCCCTCACCATAGTTTTCACGATGGAGGAGCCAGGGCTGGTTAAGGACGGTTTATGGGCACCACGCAGGCAGCCAGCCAGAGCGCAGAGTCCCCCCCGCGTCCCTCCGCATGGGCAAGAGCCGCTCCCCGGCTGGCAGCCGGGGCCGAAGGCAGGGCGGCCCCAAGAGCCCAGGGGAAGCCAGCGGCACTGGGGACCAGCCTGCCTCGGGGTCCGGCTCTCCCGGGCTGCACCAAGGTGGGGACACAGGCACAAGCACTGAGCCAAGCGCTGCGCCCCACAACCGGGCGCTGCCTCTCACACATGTCCTTGCTCTCCACCCTGTCTCCAGCCCCTCTGGTTTGGATCCGGGTCTTTTTTTTTTAAGTAAACAATCTGTCTTGTGTATGCATCACATTAAAAAGCACTGATGTTCTAGTCAGCCATTTAATTCGGTATGTTTGTCCTGCTTCCCAGTTACTACTTATTCCTAACTAAGGATAAACACCAGCAGAAGTTACTGTATTGCACAAATGACACGCAGACGAGCACTTGCACCAGGGGAAACTTCGTCACCCAAATTGGTATTTAAAAAATGAGGTGCTCGTTTCTAGGCGCCACAGCATATTACGACAAACCAAAACAGCTACAAGAGCTCTGAAAGCTCAATGTACTCCTGTTTTTGCAAAGGAGGCTGCAAACGTGAGGCCCCTTTGGCACAGCAGAAAATGTCTGAATTAGTTACTGAAACCTTGCCGTGCTTACCAGAGAGTTCTTGAAAAGGTATCACTTGTAGGCTGTGCATTCTGCATAGGGTTAGGGATAGACATGGATAGGGATTAGACATGGATAATTATTTCCAAATTTCCCTATTTCCATTCTTTCCATTTTTCTGGGGTTTTTTTTAGCTTGCTTGATTTTCTGTTCTTTTTTTACTGTGCTAAGATTCTTCATCAGACGAAGCTTTAAAACACAGGCACAGCGCAGCGCACAGCTTCTCTGCTGCGCAGAGAAACCGCAGGAAATCTGCAGCGGCAGAGAGCCATCCTCGACCACCCCGCAGTTACGCCGGTATTGAGGCTCTGTCAGTCTGCTTCAGGGGCAGTAATAACGTTATAATGGGACTGGGAGACAAAACTGTCAAATTCTTTCCAAGACAATCTTCCCGGCTCATCAGCATAGACAATCATCCCTTTCACTTCTGGAGTAATAGGAAGATTTTAAGCAGTATCTTTTGATTTGAGTTGGACTTGAAAAATGACATAGCTGGGGGCCTTATTTGAAATGCAACGAGACAGAAATGTAAAGCGCAATTTCCCATGCGGTCTGCGGAGAGAATGAGGCACTTGTCCCAGTTCTCTTAATTGTCTCTGATTGCTGTTTGTGTAGCACAGTCACTTCCTCGCCTCCGAAATCACCTTCGAGGGCTCCGACATTTTTCACTTCACTGTTTTAAATCAAGAAGGGCTAAACACCCGCCCATTCAACCATTATGGCTCTTTTATGTTATTTATGTGGTTTATGCTATTAGGCTTTAAAATTATGTTTATTTAATTGGCCTTAACAAGTACTTCAGTAACAGGTTTGAGGACACATCAGTGGGACTCAACACATGTTGATTAAGGTGTGCTTAACCTGACAGTTCATATTTTGCACCATTTTCCCAGCAGCCGTTACCGAAGAAGTGCTAATTTTCCAAAAATGGTTAGAGCTTGATTATTATGTTGGTTCTTTATTCACATGGCTTCATTATTTTGTTGGTGCTGCTCTGTGAGAGATGAAGTAGTGCTATTATTTCTGCTCCCAACTCCTTTCAGTCTCTCGCAATCATTTGGGCACGTGTGCGACATTACTCGGATAAGCAATTCTGTTTGCCTTCAGTGAAACTGGGCAGCTGAATCCACGCTGGAAAACACGCTGCTCACCTTCAGGAGGGACCACAGTATTTTCTGGCAAATACCTGAGGAGGAGAACAAAAAACAGTAAAAATCATGGTCGTATGTCCCCCCCAAATCTTTGTTTAAGTAAATAGTTTTCATTCAGAAGAGAAGTTCTGCCAGCTGGAAGCCGCAGAGCCTCTCCCATTTTGGGGCCACCCTGAAGCAGCCAGGTAGCTAAAAGAGGGAAAGGTGAGGCAGTGGAAATTTCCAAGCAAGGTGGCAGGTGAGTGGAAGCCAGAGAGGCCACTTGGGCCTCCGAAACTAGAAAGTCTGTTTTGGTCTGTGGCTGGAATATTAGACGCTGGTACTCCCAAGGTATCCGAGACAGCAGAAGTCCAACTTAGCTTTTTACATCAAATTATTCATGAAAGTCAGCAGGAGCTGGAGATAAACTATTCATTCTGTGCATATCTATGTGAAAGGAAATCTCGGGAGAGATCCGCAAGGTCCTGCCAAGAAAACAACTGGAAACGTTTTAAGAATGGGAGGAAACATTTATAATTGAAATCTCCACGAGTGCATTTTGATTAGTTAATCCTACCAGAATAAAGATGCCACCTTTCCTCAGATGAGTGGGTGGCACAAAGGAGAGCAGAGGAAGGTATGAGGGCTGGAAGAGATGTGGCTATCACCCCAGCCTGCTTCCAAACATGACACTGCTGGAGCTCTGTGGCGCCGATGCTCAGGACAGCCCAAGCTGACCACCGAGTACCCAGGTACACCTGCCACCTCTCTCCTTCCTTCCTTCCCCAGCTGTCAAATAAGATGATACGTCAGCACACCACTCTCAGCTTCTCGTGGAGATGCACCTCACACAATGCCTCCTACAACCTCCTACTCATCTAAAGGGTTTCGAAGACCATATGTCGAGGAGCCCCTGGTTCCCTAACATGGCAGCTGCAAACGAAGGGCAGGACTGTAGACAGAAGCTGCCTCTCGTTTGCCTTCCTTCACTGAAGAAACAAAAACTTGAAATGCTGACTGAATGTTGTCTTCTTTTTCCGTGGCTTTCTGTTGTTGTTATTAACGTTATTGCAGCAGCTCTGTCTGGTCATGGAGCTGAAGGCGCTGCACATGGTTCCTGCCCTCAGGAGCTAAGAGCAACAGGGCGAGGGACCACGGATGGGCAGAGCCCAACAGACCACAGGGAAGGAAACAGTCAAACAAGGCAGGTTAGCATGGGTTCGGGGGGGGCACAGAACACCTGCCCTTTCATCTGAAAGAAAACAGGACTCCAGTAAAATTAAAGACAGTGCCAGTTTCAGACCATTTAAGCTAACTTTGTTTTTCCCCACAAAAAGAAAATTAATGCCACATAAAATGTCAATTTTCTTTAAAGCCCCTACTCTAGCAACAGGGAAAGGGAATAAAGGCTGTTTTTAAAATGAAAGCTTTTCCATTAAATACAGCATTGAAAATCAAAAGTATTAACTGTTTTTCATTCTTTATCTTTAATAACATGTTAAGGGGTTTCTTAGCAGTACTTGTGACAGTGGAAAGAAGTCAGGGTTAACTTGGCAGAAACCCCAAACCACACTTAGCTGTTCCCTATTGTAACAGTGCACAAAGGTTTTATTAACATCTTACCCCTTGTCGGGCCCAGGAGCCCCTCTTTTCAACACAACAGGAGCTCTGAGTCTTCAATTTACGGCTCTGTGGAGGGGGTTTATGCCGTCAGATGCAGCACGTTGTTCAGCATTTGTTTACATTTATTTCCAACTGTCCCCATCAAAAGTTATCTACGAGAAGCAGAGACCTTTTTTTAAAAAAAAAAAACAAAGTATTTTTAAAATGTATCCAATATGAGCACAAAACCAACACACGAAAAGCCTTCCGAACTCCAAAACTGAGCTGCACGTAAGAGACAGGATGGAGGAGGGGCCGGAGTTCAAGTCCGCAGTCTCTCATGGCAGCAGAGGAAAACCAGAGCGAAAACCCCTTCACTGAGAACATCTTTCTCCCCAGGTGCCTGCTGGCTCAGGTGCCTCAGGAAAGCACAGCTGGCATGCTATCAGGAGGAGGAAAGGTGTCCCACCACTTGCTAAGACAACCGGGTAGGGTGCATTCGTCAGCCCACCACGCTGGTGGGCCTCGTGGGTGCAGAGGTCCTGCGTGAAAGCCCTGGGCGGGGGGTCACGGCCTCTGCCTGCACCCAGGTCTGAAGGCAAGGTCCTGACCAAGCACTCTGCGCTCATCAAGTCTGATGGGTGCGTCGCAAACAAAGACACAGAGGTGTCGGCCAAATGGACGCAGCAGGCTTCAAAGGGACTGCTGCTGTCAGGGCACCTGGAAGGGGCAGGAGGTCTGAAAGGACTCAGGCTTCAACAAAGTACAGCCAGCAAGTGCCTTCTGTGTCCAACCTGCTGAACCTCATCTCTCAGACAGGCTGTCCTGACCCCAAACACGTGGCATCAACCCTGTCCCAGTCCAAAACAAAAGTGATTCATTCAGTGACCCTTGAGGACCCACTGTCTCGCCAATTCTTGCCCCTTGGATCAAAGATGAGGCATTTTTGGAAGGACAACCTGCTGTCACCTGGCAAGAGGTATTTCAAGACCGAGCATCTAATCGCCACTTTTAAAGAGAAACCCACAGCTCGCAGTCCTTCACGGCAAGATGGTGATCACATCCGAGGCGTTCAGCTTCCGCTCAACCAGGAGGGACAGGCTCACAGACCTTCCCCACAAGTGCAATACCCTCTACTTGACGCAAGCCCAAAGGCTGGCCTTCCTGAGGCCACTTCAGTATCCAAACACGTCAGCATGTCCTGATGCATTTCATGGTAAACTTCAAGGGCAGAGGAGCATGTTGTGGGAAACACGTTCTCTTCCCGTGTGGAAGCAGCCAGCTTTTAACCTTGCAATGATCCGCTGGCGCGCTGTCCGGGGAAACGCAGCTTTGTGGCCTCAGGGCACTGCGAAGAGCATCCCCTGTGCTTTTCGTGTCCTTTCCAGCGCTTGATGTCATGGGGAAGCTGGAGGCAAAGAGATTGGTCGTGCTTTTTTAAATGGGAATCCAAAGAAACTACTGACTTTTCATGGAGTTACAGAAAATGCAGTTTATTTTTCAAGGCAAACAGCAATTTCTCAGCTTCTTCACTAGGGTCTGTGTTTCCAGTTTGTGTCCCAGCTGCCGTAAAATTGCGAATAAAAGGGGCTGCTCTCCTACCTCGAGAGGGCACCACGAGACAGCTGAAAAAAAGGAACAGAAGCAAACGAGATTTACCTCAGGCCCCAAATATTCCTGTCATGAGGATGTTCAATTAGAGTAATTAGCAATAATCACATAAGCAACAGGAGCTTCCCTTACCTCCCTTCACCCCTCCGAAGAATGGAGTCGTCTTCATTAAAACCTCCGCTTCCTCCTTAATCCCAGGGACCCGTTGACGGGTGTGTCCTTCAGAGACCTGAGGACCTGGACTCACCGCCACCACCGCTTCCCAGTGCTGCTGCCGAGATCGGGTCAGCGTTAACCACAAAAGTATGATCGTGAATCATCTGACTTCAAAATGGAAGTTTTAAAAGGGGAAAAAAGTCATAAACATTAACAGGACCTATTAAACAAGCCGGAGCCCATCGTTAGTGTGATTACCGCTGCTTTCTGTAACAACTCCGACCTACTTACAAGATATGAGCTCTGCCTGTGAAGCAGGATTTGGGGTTTTTTTTAAATAATTACATTTTCCCTCCTACCTCCTGGTATCCAACCAACTTAGCCTGACAGTACCTAATTTGCAGGGGGAAACATGAAGTTAGGAGATTTACTGAACGTAAAATGAAACCACACTTCCTTAAATAAAACAATTTTTAACTTTTTTAGCCTGGAAGCATCTTAATCCAGCAACTTAACCACAGGGCCATTCTTCTACCCTCCGAACTGAAGCATCCCAGAGGGGAGGCACAGGGCGCATGGGCAGCAGGGCAGCCCCAGGCAAGGCACTGGGCCATGTCAGCCATGCAGGGAATGGAGCTGAGGAGCTAATATCTACAGCCCAGAACTCCACGAACCCAAAGAGATTCACACTACCATGCTGTGAAGACCCTATGCCCTGACCTGCTCCAACAGTGAAGTTAGGAGTGAGCAGATTAATTGTAAATATACTAAAGGAAATTTATCAACATTTCTACTTCCCTTCTTTGCTACATCCACTTTGTAATGCTGTTATTCTGGTTGCACACCTTCTTGATAAATCTAATTTTTGGTGCTATTGACAATTCACAGCATAAAACCTGAAGGAAACCAAAGAAATTTCAAACCAAAGAAGTAAATTTGAAAAGGAAGTAAACTATGTTTATCTGCCAAAAATTACTCAGTGAATTTGGGTAGTAAAAGGTAGCTAGAGGGTTTTGAATGTGCTTCAGTTTCTCCATGTGGATGAAAGAACAGGCCTGGGTACTCCTGACCTCCAAATGGGTTGAAAATAGTGGCTGCCTCCAACACAACTGACTGCCCAGAGACCAGGATTATGCTCCCGATGGCCGTAATGCACTGCCTGAGCCATCCATTACAGACCAGAAAGTCTGGATTCAAGGTGGGGCCCACAGTAGCAAATCTTCACAGTTGGTTGTAAACCCATGCCATGGATCAATGACCGTCCAACGTGAACAGCGAAGGTAAAGGAAGAAACCAAGTGCCCTATCAGACCACTCCATGAAGTTCTAGGTCTCTTTTACCCCCAAAATAACAGGTAGCATGGTAAAGGCAAAGACAAAATTAGATGTGTTCCAGACATTTGGCAATCTGGTAGCGATTCCAGTCGGTGACATTTCACAGCCAGTGTTGCCCTGTAGTTTCTGCACCAGGAGACAACATGGCCACTCTACTTACTCACCATAAGTGAGCTGAGGGCAGAGGCGGTGAGGCCTTGTTGTTGGCAAAAACAGCCTTGCAGACAAAACACAGCATTCAGAGGAAACTATGAATTTCAGTTATATAAATATACAGAAAATAAGTGGTTTATTCATATCACAGAATCATAGAATGGTAGGGGTTGGAAGGGACCTCTGTGGGTCATCTAGTCCAACCCCCCTGCCGAAGCAGGGTCACCTAGAGCAGGCTCCGCAGGACCTTGTCCAGGTGGGTCTTGAATATCTCCAGAGAGGCAGACTCCACAACCTCTCTGGGCAAAACCATAACCAAGAGGATTCCATTTATACACATCGATTTTTGGGCACAATTCCTGTCGTTAAAACAGAAATGCTATAAATATATTTTAGCTCTCAGATTACAACATGGAGCATTAAATACCTGCAGTTCCTCTTTCTGTATAAACTTACCAAGCTAATCATTGTATGCATTGCTTTTGTCCTCATTTCAGATTTCTGACAGCCTCAGAGCTCAGGATGATAACATGGTCTTATAGACACGAGGGCCATGAGTTGAAAAATAAGATGACTAACGATGTGTGGATTTTGTGGGAACCTGAGATACTTAAACCTCCATCCCTCCAGCTCTTGCCTAAATGTCTCTTTATAAAGACTTGGGCAAACAGCAGTCTCGTGAAGTTCAACACAGAGATTTGCAAAGCCTTCCACCCGGAGATGAACAACCCCAAGTACCAGTACAGGCGGAGGCCAACCGGCTGGAAAGCAGCCTTGCTGGAAAGGCCCTGGGGGTCCTGGCGGACAAGAAGCTGACCACAAGCCAGCAAGGTGACCTTGCAGCAAAAAAGGCCAACAGCCTCCAGGCCTGCATTAGGAAGAGCATCTCTAGCAGGTCAAGGGAGGGAGCTGATCCTTCTCTCTTCAGCACTGGTGAGGCCACATCTGCAGTGCTGGGTCCAGTCAAAAGGGACATGGATGTACTGGAATGAGCCCAGCAAAGGGCCACGATGATGGTTAAGGGACTGGAGAATCTGTCAAGCGAGGAGTGATTGAAGGAGCCAGGGCTGTTTAGCCTGGAGAAGCTCAGGAGAATCTTATCAACGTATACAAACACCTGATGTGAAGGAGTAAGAAGACAGAGCCAGACTGTTCTTGGTGGTGCCCAGTGAGAGGACAAGAGGCAATGGACATGCGCTGAAATACAGGAAACTCCACTTAAACATAAAATGTTTTTACTGGGAGGGAGGCCAAACACTGGAGCAGGTCACCCAGAGAGGCTGCAGAGTCTCCATCCTTGGAGATATTCATAACCCAACCAGACATAGCCCTGAGCAACCTGCTGTGGTTGACCCTGCTCTGAGCGGGGCTTGGACTCAATGACTTCCAGAGGTCCCATCCAACCTCAACGCTTCTGTGATTCTGTGACTGTCTAGCCAGATTTTTTTCCAAGTTATTGATGTGTTTTGCTACAGGAAGAGCAACAAGCTGTATCAACAAACTCTTGCCACTGGAAAAGCTGAATTAATTGCTAGAATCACACCAGCCAGCTGGAGTGAATGCGAGTTTCCGTTCGAAGGCCTGCCAACGTAAACATTACTGTTGCAGAATCTGAGCTCTAGCCGTGGGCTATACGCCAGATTTCTTCACATGCCTCAAGAACACAGACACCGCTAGCCACAGCGTTAGCACCCTGATAAGAGCTGCATGTGACAGCAACGGGAGGGGGTGGCTGAAATGGTAATCGAGGCTGCGCTGCAGGCTCTGCTGCACCAAAAGGGCTACGGGTGCCTTAGCCCGGCCAGAACATCACCCCATGATGTGCCAGATAGAGGAAAGAACTGTGAAGGTGGTTATGGTGCACCCAACAGAGAAGCCTGGGAGAGCTGACCTTCCTCTGCTCTGGGGAGAACTGTCAGCAACCCCCAGATCCTCCTGTCCATTTTCAGTCTTCCACACAGCCCCTGGACGAGAAGCATTTCATGAACATTCATATAAACAGAAATATTGTGCTATTCCACAACTGCGGGTGAGCGGGAGTAACGGCCAGGCACCAGTGCAGACAGAGACGAGGGATAAGCGAGACCGAACGCTGCTGGGAAGGGGTGGGCTGGCAGCCACGCGCGCATTTGCTGCGGCAGCAGAGGGAGAGGATGAAGGGGGCAGCGGACTCTTGTCATCGCTGCATGGTGCAAGGGGCGCAGAGGGCCGTGGGGCGGGGGACAGCCACATCGCTGCGCAGCCGTTCCCCACCACCACTCAACCCAGCCCCATCCCGTCCCCAACACCGCACCGAGCCGAGCCTCGGCATGGAACCATCCAGAGCTCGGGGATGGAGGGAGAACCGTCCTCCCCTTTCCTGGTTAAAGGCTGAGCTGCTTGGTGGAGGTCAGGGACACCTCCCTGTAAACCTTGCCTATTTGGCAGAGGGCTTTTTTAAGCTCCAGTTCCTAGAATACATTTAAGCTTTCGGGTTTTTTTCACACCTAATGTTTCCAGAAAAAGCAATGTAAATGTAATTCCTAAAGACATAAAACTGAGAAGCAATACTCCTCCCACCTCAGAATCCTCCAGCCTAGTTTTTAAGTTTGTCACGCAAGTTAGGGGAGGAGGTCTGCCTAATTATTTACTGAGCATCTGCAGATGAAAATACTATTCTAAAGTACATCAAGTGTATTCCAAAACCCAATTTTAGCCTTAATAGCGTGGTCTGTTACATCAACCACAGGAAGACATTTTAACATGAATATGGCTTTAGGTTTTATAGATTTAATAGCGATGCTTGCCTGCTCCCTTCTATACAGATGACATGTCATGAAACAAACTGGAGCTAGATACTTAGGACTGATTTATTCTGAAAAATGATTGCACATTTTTAATGAAGTTTGACGCAGTTATTTATGTAGACCTGTTCAGGAACAAAGTTAATCTTTAGGCTGACTTTCTTTTTCATTTTGTAATATATTATGTCTCTAAATGTCAAACTACAATTTATTTCTAACCATACCGGTGGTTTTGTTCTACACTCAATAAATTAACATCCAAGATAGGACGTCCTCTGCATTTTGTTATTGCCCAAGCAATTTTCACTTCAAAACTTGTTATTCTTTACTCTTTGCTTTCTTGGCCAATTCTGTACATCAGATGTCTATAATTGCCACCCTCCCAATTGCAAATACAGACTGTTTATTTCTCACATCCAAAACAGGAGCACAAGAATAAAGGACACCTAAGACAAGCATAGTTGTTCACTAGAACAATCCTCCAAGTTCCAAACCTAGCAAAGTTTGTAAGCATATATTTCATTTAAAACATGTTTGTACTTCCATTGCCTTTGAAAGAATACGTTTTAAGTTAAGGCTTCTATAGAAATTCTCATACTTCAATTATGCACAGGTCAAAGAACTTCACCAGATGGAGGTCTGAGCACCTTGCGAGCTGAGCCGACCTACTACACTAAATGAAACCCTTTTTGTCTTTCAGAAACTAAATTCCTTCATTGTCTTTATACTGTAATAGATTCAAACTTCAATTTAAGATTTAAAATGGATAACAGAAATATGACATACACATTAAGTGAAATTTCAGATAGAAGGCTTTCTAATTTGCAAAACCAGCTCCGCTGGAAGTGGTTCATTCTTAGCGAATTACCCGTGACAAGTCAGAATTTCACCAATAAGCCCCTCAAATACAACATCTTCTGTTCAGAGGAGTATCTATAAACTCATCATACCCAGTCCTTGACGAAGAACAAGAATTCAATTCAAACTGAAAAGAGGCAGTGCTGGGAGAGGTTCTGACATTCAGAAAGGGTAGGAGTATAAAAGAGAGAGAAAAGTGACAGACTCAGTCTGCACCATTACTAAAATTAGATCATTTCTTTTGTTCTCCTGAACCTTCTGCTCTATTTGCCAGGAATCATATTAGCAACAGAAACTGTGAGAATCTGTCCAACCTTATTAGAGTAGCTGGACACAAAGAAATTACGAAAATCCTTTTTAAATGTACTTGCACATGCAAAGAAAAAAGGCAGAGTTTTAGAATTCTGCAAGGTTAGATCAAAACCCATGTCAGAAATATTGGACATCAAACTAACGAAGCTTAATTAACACTATTTCAGTGTGCTGAGCACCAGCACAGAACAGGACTTTACCATTTGTGTCTATATATGTATTGTTTTACTACTTCGGACAGACCTGGACAGGCTCAGACAGAGGCATGCTCACACGCTTTTCTCAAGAGCAGCCAGTTCACCCGAAGTGTTCCGCTGCTGTCTAAGCATGCCGTGCAGCCTGCCACCCAAAAGAGCTCTGAAGGGCCAGCTCTGCTCCCAGGAAGCATGCTGACGGCCGGCAGTGAATCTCCGTGCAGGAGATTCATCCGCAGACCTGCTGGCCTGCCATGCTGTAGGAGCAAGTGACGGTTCCGCTGTGTACCAAGACACCATAGCTGAACTCCTCAACATTGTGGAAATTTCAGATGAGGGTGTTCACATTGAGATCTTCCGTTGCTGGTCTGCTTCTTTGAAGACATAATTAGAAGCAACAGGTACGAACTAATTAATACTTAAGTCAGGCACATAAGGGAAATTCTTGTATTTAGGTGATGGGATCAGGCTCCCTCTCTAGTCTGATTTTACTAGAGTAGCAGATAATGGCTCTTCCATGGTCTTGTCTGTAGCCTCATGGTTAGGACATCTTTTATAGGGTGGCACAGTGAGTTGAACTCTCTCAGGCTAAGAAGGTCCTTGGCCTTCTTCCTCTTGGGACAGGCAGCCACTAGCCTACGGCACAAAACACAGCTCCTGGCACCACACCACTGTCTTTAGTCCTTCTTAAGCAGGTACCAGCCCCGCCAGGGCATTGCTGCTCCAAGTGGGTCGAGGCACTTTGTACACAGCCAGGAATCAGGTGCGCTAAGACAGCAGCTCAGACCTGCTCCTGGCGTGACATCTCCCATCAGCTAACGTCGGCAGCTCTCCACCGAACTATCCTCCAGAAACACCTACTTTGCTCCATTCCCAATCTTGCACAAAGCCCAAATGTCTCACTTGGATCTCTGAATTAATTTTTGGGGTCAAGAATATTTTTTTTAAGTCGTCGCAAAGCTGGATGCCTGACAGCAGAGATCCCAACCCAGTCTTTAACAACTAGTGTGTGTGAATACGACCATTCTTGATTGGGTGAAGCACTCAAGGACATAGGATATGCTGCCTTGCGTGTGGATGATACAAACTTTAATACTGCTACAGCAGCTACAAAACGTCCTTAAGCTCTAGCAGGAAAAGGTTGTGTGGCGCTGGAGCAGAGCATCTTGCGCATGATCTGTCTCTGCTTATAACCACAACATCTGCGTGGCCACGGACTGTGGTATGAATGACAGCTGTGAAGTCTGCATAGCCACAGGACTGTTACACCCTGTCAGACTACAGACGCAGAATATCCCGTAGTCAATCCTGGACTGTCACTTATGATTCTAGTAGTACACAGATTTGTAATTTGTAATCTTTCCTCTGTCTCCTTCTCTTCAGATCAGTGACAGATTCTCAAAACACAGCAATTGGAAGAGACTTCCAAGGCAAGTGAGTCTTTCCCAAAACATAAAATATTCAACTAGATTGCTTCCATAACCAAGACATTTTCAGCATTAAATGCAAGCAGGAAAAAAAAGGAAAACATTGCTTTGCTAAACAACAAAAATATTTCAGCTCACAGCTCCTGATTTTAAGAATAACCCACATAAGCTAAAAGGAAATCTGCAAACTCAGACTGTTTTAGCCTTCACTGGCAGCAACACTGGAAGAACACAGTTCTCATAAAATCCAAACCACACTACACACAAAACTAAATCGCTAAAAAATACTTTTTTATTGCTTTAAATGTCATAACAAATAGCTATGTATCAACTCTGAACTGACTTGAAGCATACGCTTAGCTGCCATACAGGAAGGGCAGCTGAATGGGAGCCGATACTTCAGCTGACAAAACTCATGAGGTGGATGACTGTTATCCTTGAACTCTTAAAGGTAGCTCAGAACTGTCACCAAAAGCCTTTGCCTTCAGAAAAGCATAGGTATCTTTCACATGTAGGAATGGAACACTTTTTTATAAAGTTTATTTTAAAAGGATAAAGTCAGACAGAAAGAAGCAAGTTCCCCAGTACGTCACATTTTTCTGCCAGCCTAAGGCCACGCTGTCAAAAGGCATTACTTCCACGGGAGCCATAGAAAAGTAGTCATGGACAACACACACCCAGCACACGCAGCTTCCCAGAAAGCCACACAGATAAACGAAAGGTGGGTCCACTACGGGATGCAGAACAAAAAGACTGAGCAAAACAAGGAGTCAGATTTGGCTGTGACATCTTGTGTTTGGGAATGCCAGCTTACAGATCTCAATATAGCAATAACTAACTTTGGGCATCAGGAAAAAGAGAATAACTAACTTCTGTGATCTGATTTGAAAGTAACCATTTTTTTTACCTAGCACTTATTCTCTTTAAAAGAATAATTTCCTACAAGCTCTGTCTTCCTTCATAATCAGTGAATGCAATAAAGCATGTGTTTCTCCTACTGTCATCGCTGTATATAAAGATGTTTTCCCAAACAAAAATCACTTTTTCGATTTATCTTTAAAGAGGAGAAAGGCCAGTAAGAAAAATATTTGCTCCTGCATGCACCATTCTAAACAAAGGAAAAATTAAAAATATGGAAATACGCAAAACGATTATTTGGGCAGTGGGGACTAATAGCCCTTTCACAACCTAAAAAGCAGTAAGCCAAAAACCATGTCCCAACTCTGCCAGTAGTTTATGCGCATCTTCAATTTAAGCAGATGAGAAGCCCTGTGGATTTCAGTGGGAGAGTTCACATGCTCGCAGTCACACATTGTGCGCTAAGCCGCAAAAGATAGCTGGAGGTCGGCAGAATTTACCTCGAACAGTTTACTCTGTTAGCAGGTTTGATCTGACCAAAACAAAAATTCTTAGAACTCTCTTAAGAGAAATAGTGTGCTCCCTTCTCCAGTACATAGCTTGGAGTTTGCACTGGCTGAAATTCTGATTTGTTCTCTTGAGCAAGGGAGAAACCATAGGAAGCGAGGACAGGCGAGAAGCCGCCTCTGAGTTTTGAAACAGAAGCAGCAGAGCTTGCAGAGAAATAAATCTTATGTCTGCTTCCCCCCCGGCAATTGTTATTTAGGATTTACATATTCTGGAACAGAATCATCATCTTTACAAAGTCGTAACTGAATTGGTGAACTGGCACAGGACGAAACGTGTGAACAAAAAGTAAATACCTGCTGCAGACCTTTAGTGAATTGTACTGAGATGTTATTTAGCCTGCAGTATCTATGAGACATGCGAATACTTAAAGTTAATAGGATTGCAACAGATATATTTGAAGGACACGGTGAATAAACCTTACGGATCCTGAAAAAAATAGACATTTTGTTTGAGATACTTGTATTTGGCTTCCAGCAGGCTGGACTTTAGTATTATTTGTACCATTGAACCTCATTTAAAAGAAATTCAGTAAAGGTAAATGAGTATTTTTCTTTGGCAACGTTTGCAAGGCTTCACACTGGATATCTCAAACTAACAGCCTTTTCATTATCTCTGAAGAAAAAAGGTTAACAGACCTACAAAAGATTCTGATGCTTCTGATAAGAATTAAATTGATTACAGTAACTCCTTCAGCCTATCTAAAATTCTAAGCATATGCCTGCGTGTTAAATGTTATTAGGGATTCAGATCCAAATGGATATAACTGTTCATACGAATTTGTATGTTGATTGCTGTAACATAGATATTAAGGTAGACCTCTGCATGCCCGGGTGCTCTGATGAATACAGTGAGTGGTACACTTCAGCACAGTGATACACTTCGGCTTTATTAGATATCCGTGATGTTAAGCGTGCTCAGTCTATTCAATATTGTCAGTGTTTAACAGGTGCAATTCACAGTGGTAAGCAGTGTCACAGCCTTTGGCTTCACGTCTCAATTTGCCAGCGAATGCTCGAGTTTATTCAACCTCAAAGAAAACTGAGAAGGCGTTTTCCTCTACCTCAGGCTGGAAGAAGCGTTCTCACCTGGGATTAGTTACACATAAACAGAGAGACCATGAACATTCCAGATGAAGGGAACTTCCAGCATTTTAATACCATGCCAGAGTGCCATGGACGGAGTACTTGTGCTAGATGTTTTAATGTCATACCAGACCGTCGTGTACTGAACGTTAAATTTGTCATCGCTAACGAGACGGACTCATTAGGTCGCTTTTGCTCTTCTGTTGGTGTGAGAAGATGACGAGAACGACTAAAAAAGCGATGAAAACCCAGCCCGCGACACCTGACGCCGGCCCCAAACCCGAGGGGACCAAAGGCGCCGGGGGTCGGACCCGCCAGTCCGGGAGGGACCGGCCCGGGGCAGGGGGGAGAGGCCGAGCCCCGGGAGGCCCCAGGGCGGCTGAGGGCGGGCGATGGCGGCCGCAGGCAGCCCCCGCCGCAGCTCCTCGGCGGGCTGAGGGGGTTTCTTCACTCTCCTCTTCTCCCTCGCTGCGGGGAGCGGCTGGCGGGCAGGGCGGCCG
>Ga0065711_1033074_pt1 | contig 26153 bp, 11 predicted proteins | sample Hoacrofraction12_FD_59098 | JGI IMG/M metagenome (GOLD analysis project Ga0065711, IMG submission 59098) | Hoatzin crop microbial communities from Cojedes, Venezuela - Epithelial fraction 12 v2 (version 2) | ecosystem: Host-associated > Birds > Digestive system > Esophagus > Crop | place... | reverse complement strand
GGGGGGGGGGGGAGGAAGTGTGTAACAGGAAGACCGTGAAAATAAACTTTTCCAAGTTCTTTTTTTGTTGGTATTGTTCTTCTATGGCTTTGTCTTATGCTATATTATGGCATGTTGGCCATTTATATTGATCCTATTTCCAATTTGTACTATTATAAATTCAACATGCATCCTCTTAACGAGCATTACTCCCTGCTTCGTATGAGACGAAAAATGTTATAAAATCTTGTATCAAATGTAATTGCTTGTGATAGAGCATTATACTTCAAGAGGATGTTCAGTGTTAATTTACAGCCTTTAAGGGGTGTGACCAGTCAGTGTGACTACACTGAATCTGTGGGGTCTCTCCTTACCAGCCTGCGTGTGAGGGCTTTTCATGGTAGAAGCTGTATTGGGAAAGTAAGTTATGCAATTCAAGGGGGGCTGATGAAATTAAGTGGCCAGAGGGGTTGTTGGAGCCTTTGGTATCTGTTAGAGAGCTGAAATCAGGGGTTTTTTATGCCCCAGGACTTCATAGTCTCCGTGTACTCAGGGATAGTCTGTCTCACTCTTGTTCCTTGCACTGTGTTTAGTGTCGGAAGAAGAATGAATTTGGTTCATTTGCCTTCCTTTTTGAACACACATTATAAGTTTTCCCTTAGACTTTTTTCCCTTTGGTTATGAGGTGTTCTTTTTTCAGTCAGTTTTGAGCTCCTTTAATTTTGAGTTAATAAGTTAACAGTATTAACCTTAATTTGCTTCCTGATCGTTCACAGTTAGCATTTAAAATAAGCCTTGGGCTTGGCAGTTTCTTATTCGCTCTCATCTTAATGGATAATGAAAGCAGCCAACCTTTCCCACTAAAATTCAAATGTGTAGCATTTGTATTTAGAAGATCTCCCCTACACAGTTACTTAACAAATAGATTGCAATTGTTTCAGCATTGGTCAGTGTGGAGAAGCAGCTTGTCTGCTGCCAGTCAATACATTCCAGTATTCATGCCAGCTGCCAAAGAACAAAACTTTTTGATAGAGTATGAGAGGAAACATTTTGTTTTGGGAAACCTAGCTACACTGACCAAGGAGAAGAGGATCCTTTTTACATATACAGAGTGCTCAGAACACCTGGAATCCATAGTACTACTTCTATATAGTGATTTTTAGCATTTTTATGGATTTTACTGTGCAGAGTGTGATAATTTAAAGCTGCTGTGGCTGAGGTGGTCTTGATGACTCAGCCAGTTGAAATCTTTCAGATGTCCAAAGCTACCTGAATGTGTGAATGTGTGAATGACTCCCCTCTCACTGTGAAGTAACTGGACACAGAATCTTCTGTAGTGTACAGGAAGACATTATACACCGTGTAGACTATGTAGGCTCCCCATAGAGAGGTGAAAACATCACTTGCAGTGACATGTAGAATCATAGAAAAATGTAGATGGAAAGGGACTTCTGGAGATTGAGAGGCTCAGTTTTCTGGTTTAACTTCACTAAGTTAAATCAGTTTGCTTAAGGCCTTGCCTAGTCAAATTTTCAAATTCTCCAAGGTTTCTTGGAGATGCTGTTAAATTTCCATCCTGTTTCAGTGCTCAGCCACCCTCATGGTGAGGAGTTCCTTATATCTGTTTGGAATTTCCCTTGCAGCATCATGTGGCTGTTGCCTGTTGCTGTTTTGATGTGTCTGCCTGAGAAGAACCTGCCTCCATCCTTTGTATAACTCCTTGTTACAGCAGTGGGCTCCTTTTCTTCTCCAGACTGAACAAACCCAACTCCCTCATAATGCCTTTCATCTCCTGTGTCAGCCCTTTTGGTATTTTAATGGGCTTCCTCTGGACTTGCTCCAGTTTGCCAGTATGTCCTGTGCTGCATGGCACAAAACTGTACTCCACATGTGGCCTCACCAGTGCCAAGCAGAAGGAAATAATTACTTCCCTCGACCTGCTGTTTGTGCTCTCACTTACGCAGCTCAAACTACAGTCAGTTCTCATCGCTTTAAGGGTACACTGCTGGCTGATGTTCAACTTGCTGTCTGATAGAGTCTCCAAGTCCTTTTCTGCAGAGCTGCTACCTGTCCATTCTGCAGCTGTAATGCTGTATAGGGTTTTTGCCTTCCCAAATGCAAGACACGTTACATTTGTCTTTGTTTAACTTTAGAAAGTTCCTGTTGGCTACTTCCTCCACTTTGTTGAGGTCTCTTTGAATGGTGGCCCTGCCCTCCAATGTTGCAGCTGCTTGCCCCATTTTATATCATCCGCAAATATGCTGAGGATGCTTTCTGTCCTAGCATCCAAATCTGATGAAGACATTGACCAGTATTGACCACTGAGGAATACTGCTTTTAACCAGCTGGCAGTTAGACTTACAGTTATTGACCATGACTCTTTGAACCTCATGGCCCAGGGAGTTTTTTTGTCCATCTTCTTGTCCACCCATTCAATGCCTCCTCAGTTTGAAAACCAGCATGCTGTGGAAGACGGTGTTAAAAGCCTTGCTTAAGTCAAAGCAACTGGCAAGCACTGATTCTCCCTGGTCCACAGAGCCACTTATTTCTTCAGAGGGCAGTCAGGTTGGTTGTACGTGGTTTGCCTTTAGCAGTCTCTGTTGATTGATCCCAGTCACATTCATGTCCATCGTGCCTGGAAACAGCTTCCCTTTAGGGCTTGTTCTAGGTTTGGTACAGCGAATGAGGTGAGACTGACCATTGTCTAGTTCCCTGATCCTTTATCCCCTCCTGCCCCCACCTTCTTTTTCTGTTGGGTTTTGTTTGTGAGTTACCTGTTCCCTGTCATAGGCAGTCACCATGACTTTTCAAAGATGATATCCAGCAGCCTTCCAGTGACATCAGCTAGCTTTCTCAGTACCTTGAGTGTTTCCTATCTGGTCCTCTGTACTTGTGTAGGTCTAAAGACTGAATAGTTTTTAACTTGATCGTCCCCTTCCTCAAACTTTGCAACTAGATGCAGAAACCTGGGAAGCCTGATACCACACCTTGCTGGTAAAGACCATGCCCAAGATTTTGGGTACCTCAACTTTTTCTGTACCTCTCATCACTAGGTAGCTTCCTGGTTTTGCAGCTGAATTACACTTTCTCCAATCTGCCTTTTGTTGATGGTGTACCTGTATGAGCATTTCTTCTTGCCTTTTACATGTGTCTTCAATTTCAACTCCAGACAAGCTTTGGCCTCCCTGTTGAAGTTTCTGCTTGCCCAATCAGTCCATCTATATTCTTCTCCGGTTGCCTGTCCCTGCTTTCCACTTTACTGTCTCGTTTGAGCTAAGTTAGTGAGGAGCCCCGTGCACAGTCAGCTGGCCTCCTGCTGTTCCTGCTGATTTTCTTGCATGTTGGGAGGTTGGTTTGTGCTCCTAGAAGAGAGTTCAGGAAGATGACTGGCTGTCACAGGCTACTTTGCAGCTTCCCAGGGCATTCTGCTTATCGTTCCCTGAGCAAGCTCTAACTCTACTGTTGTGAGTCCAGAGTCTTAGTCTGCTTCTTTCCTTCCTTTCTTACCTCAAGATCTTACACTACCATTTCAGAGTTACTGTATCCAAGGCTGCTGTTGGCTGTCATACGCGTGAGCGCTTCTTTGTTATTTGTGAGTACCAGGTTCTGCACAACCCCTCCCCTACAAGCCTGTTCAGCGCCAGCATCAGAAGTTGCTCCCAGTGCATGTTAGAAATTCTCAGGATATTTCACACCCTGCTACTCTGCCCTTCCAGTAGATGTTGTGTGATTTAAGTCGGCCACGAGAACAAGGGGCTCTGAATATTGGAAAACCAGCCTAGGAGGTTTTTCCATTTATTGTGGTAACTGAAAATAAGTTCTTCTTAACTAGTTTTCTTGAACCAAAAGGAGCTATTGCAAAGATATACATATGATATTTTGATTTGATTTTGAAATGGAATATTTACTTTATATTCATTTTGAATTACTGCTTTAGTGCAGTCACAAATACTTATTCAGCTGATGTCCGCAGTACAGCTGATGAGGTAAAATAACCTGGTTTTATATAGCATGGATGCTTTAATATCCGTAGTATTTGCTCACAACTAATGAATTTGCAAGTGATATGGATGATTATTTTTTTTCCTCTCTAGGATTTCTAGTTTTCGATTATTCTGAGGCAATTAATGTGCAACTACATGAAATATTGCTTCAGATTGCACTGTATGGTTGTCTTACATTCAGACCGTGCAAATAATACTTGCAGGTATATATGTGCCACAAACAATTCCTCATCTTCTTTTTTTTTAAATGACTAATAAGAGAAGTTATTGTCTATTCATCATTATTGTATTTTGTTTGTTAGTGATTGGTGACTACTTAATTTGTTTTAGTTTGAAGATGGGGAAGAAGAGCCGAGTGAAAACTCAGAAGTCAGGTACAGGAGCCACAGCGACAGTATCTCCAAAGGAAATGTTGAATCTAATTAGTGAGTTATTGCAAAGTAAGTTTTGTTTTTGTGCCCTTTGGGGAAAACGGATGGTGTGCGGACCGATCAAAAAACATTTTTTTGTTGAAGCCAGTGAATTCTATTTGTTTCCTTCAAGTGGCCAAGCTTGCTATTTCAGCCTGCATAAGATAGTATTGTATGTATTTTGTAGTATCTATCTCTATTGGTATATACCATTATTGGCTTTTTTATATGTGTATATATTGAATATACCATATTTCTGGCAGCTTTTGACTTTATATCTCAATACAAGCATAAATACTGGGTGAGATTAGATTAAAAAAAATTACTCGAGATAACTTGACATTGAAGCTTTGTAAAAATGTTTTTCTTGTAAGCCTCAAGAATTGCACTGTTCCTGTTTGATTTGAAGAGTACTTTGAACTGATATCAGTGGAGAAATTAACTGTGGAAAGCAGCAATACAACTCGGTTCAACTGCACTCATATTTTTGTTGCTTAAATAATTTTTTTTTTTAATTGTTGCTGTTTGGAATCTTTTCGTAGTGCTTAGTTCTTTTGTATAGACCAAAGGTTCTTTCACTTGTTGAGGAACTTGGAACTCATCCATTATTTCTAGTAAATATGAAGAGCAGAGCATAATTTCATATGATGATGCTAAAATGCTGTTCGCTCTTTTTACTGTCTTTAGTAACTGTGCTGAACTACAATTCTTGTTGAAATACAAGCCCAGATTTTCATATCCTGGACACATCTAAATGTTGCCTTAGAAAAATCAGAGTTTTTCTTTAGTGTTGCTCACAAAGAGGAGACAAGGAGTTGGCAAAGCAGTTTGATGCTTATGCTAGAATTGGCCTCTGCTTTGCTACCAAAAATGAAACATAGATCTAATTTTCTAAGCAAAGACAGGTATCAGCTGTTCTTTTTGTCAAGTTTCCATATTTTATTCAACGCAAAGATTTTTTTCAAATCAGATGAGCAAGGTAATCTTCAGCTGTCCACCTGGATTTGTGCGGCTTAGATCAAGAAATCTGCACACTGGTATTTAGAGTATTGTCAGAGACACTGGATATAATCTGAAGCTAAAGCTTGGCTAAGTGTTCCTTTGCTTGTCCTTGCAGTACACATGCATCTATGAAAACAATATTGACTAGGCAGGTCAAACGTGTGTACCAGCAAATTTCTCAATTACTTAAGGTCAGCTCTGTGTTATTATCACAGGCTTTCATTACGGTAAGAGTGATGGCAAGCAGGCTAATATAAACAGAGTGGTTTGCTTGGATTATTGAAAACAGAGACTTTTTGTTTGTTTGTCTTCTCTGAGAGACTATTTACTTAATGGTCAGGTTGTTTACCTTTTTTTCTTCCTAGCTTTTAAAATCTTTAATATTTTTTATATCTGAATATTGAAGAAAATAACTTGAGGGAAGTTATACTCTGAAAACTTAAAAAGTATCTGTTAATTACGTGCCAAAGAATGGGCTATTTATAACAATGGAAATTATAGTGTTTACCATGTAAACATGTTTGAAGTACAAGTAGTGCAAAGGTTCAGTTAAAGTTGCTGTGAAACCATGACCTTTTCTCTGATGTTAATATATATACACACACACACACACTTTATTAAAGAAAACATTTTCATTTGGCACTTTTATTTCCAGAATGCAGCAGTCCTACCCCAGGTCCTGGTAAAGAATGGGAAGAATATGTACAGATTCGTTCTCTTGTTGAGAAAATTCGCAAAAAGCAAAAAGGTAAATCTGAAAGACTAAGATAAGTGTGACTCAGAGTCTCGATTTGCCTGGAGTTGTCTGTTGACAACTAAAAGGAGTATTTTGTTGTTGTTGTTGTTGTTGTATAAATATTATGCAATCCCATTACTTTGGGATAAAAATCTTAATTCTCTGACATGCAGTTGCTTTTTACACTTGCAAGTGTTTCTGAAATGTTCTGGTGGGCATGACCACTGGCATTAACCATTTTAATACATATAATTCTGAGTAAATATCACAGACGGGTGATCCTGTGGTAATTCTGTTTGATAAGTAGAAAAAAGAGCTTGAGACTGTAGTGAGAGAGCAATCTGAAGGACTAGAAGTGAAAATCCTGTGAGAATAATAGGCCTTTTTGATTCCTGATTGCATAGTCTTCTCCTCTGCCTCTTTAAATCTGAACATTTTGAATTTAATTTTATGACTATTTTATTTTAACCTGAACAGTTTACTGAACACGGAAACAGTTTCAGTAATTCAACAACATTACATTAAATTATGACCAAAAAAAAAAAAAACCCCGAACGAAAGAAATATATTGCCTAATAAACCTATCTGCTATAAATCAAGCACATAATCAAAATAAAGAAATGCTTATGGTACCACAATTAATTTGTTGGAGTTTTATTGCCAGTTTTCTGAAGTTTGTTACGCTTATTTTTCAGATTAGAACAGGTTTTTTTCCCGGTATGTTCTACAACAAGTCACTATTATTGATACTTTATTTTCATATTAGTTTTGTTTTTATTTGGAGGTATGCTCTAAAAAATGCTCTTTATGTAATTTTAGTAAAATTAAGCTTTTTTTTATAACTATTGTATTTTAACGGCAGAGAAAGAACAGTTCTCTGATATTTATCTGGTCGCAGCAAAAAAGCTGGGCTGTGTTTAAAATGAAGTTTGAGTGGTTCATGTACTTGCTTGAAAAAGGAGAAGACTGTACTCAGAGGCTTGAAATGTCTTTTTCACACCCGTTTTTAGTAATTTTGACTAATGCATAGAATCTTACTTCAGGAAGGGACTTTTAAACCTCTGAATGTCAGTTATTGTCAGAAGGCGTACGGAAGAATAAATGATACTGTTTGCCTGCATTCTGTAGCTCTTGAGGTGAATGAATGAAGGTGAACTTCATTCATTACTTTGCTGTCCCATGACTTCTGTGAATGTATGGTACATGTCCTGGTATTTATGATGTAATAATATGTTACTGTAAAATATTATTCAGGTTAACAAGAGCAGAGTTAGCATTGGGATTGCGCTGTTCACTGTTACCTTTCTTCTGCACCAGAAAGATCGAAACATTCATGGGGAAAATGGCTGCTGGCAGGAGAGGTAGAATTAGTATAGCAGTATTATGTTAATAGGACATTTTTTTTTTCCTCGAAAGATGCAAAACCCACTAACCACAGCACTGTTGACATGCAAATAGCTTTTAATGTAACGTTCTTACATACATAGTGAGTCTGAATAGTATGGTGTCTTTCAGAACCATTTTTTAGTGGAACATAATAATTTCTATGACGCAGTTTTCTAGCTTAATAAAGGCTGTAAACAATTAGCAAAGAAAGTATAAATTGCTGTTGGGAACTCTAAGATGTACAAATTAATATATATTGCCTAAAGTGTCACACTTTATGCTTTTCTTGAATAGAACACCAGGTTGCAGAACATGAACTAAAATGCTCGATTATAAAAAACCCTTAACTTGAAAACTGAGTATTTATACTCTCAATTTTTCCTAATATGATTTTTCAATATAGATTTTCCTCAGTATAATTATATTTTATTCAGTATAGAAATAAATTGTTCCCCAGTAGTGCTTGTAGTTGAAAGGACCCGCTCTTCTTTTTAATTCTGAGAAATGTGGGAAGTATTGGACCACCTTCATATGAGGAACAGAGGTAGAATTTCAGAGATGCTTACAGAGTGGTTCCAAACACAAGCTGGATGTTAAAAGCTTCCAGTAGCCTTATACAGTAGTCAGTGTTGGAAATCAAAAGAGCAAAGTCCTGAACCAGTATAAACACCTATCAAGTTCTGTAGAAGCTAAGTACCTAGTCTTACTAGGTTTGTGAGGCCTTAGCTCTGAAAATATTCCACAGAAAATAGCATACTGAAGGGAGTATGAAATAAAGGAGAAATGCCAGCTTTAAAAAAAAAAAAAAAAAAATCACACAGCACATTCTCATTGCATTAAAAAAAAAACTACTTAACACAGAGTTTTTATACTGCATCATCAAAGACTTTAGACACTACTTGCACTTTTATGTTAACTGCATTTGATTGGTTCTGGGGCTTGAAATGCATGATTTGGAGAGGGGGAAATATTTCAAATTCGCTAATGCTACTTTTCTAAAATCCTTTTAATCTAAAGATGTATTTATCAGCCGTGCGTAACCAAAATATTTTTGGATATATGCGACTTGCCGATGACAGGTTGTCACTCATACAGTGGCCTGGGCATTTCTGGGGGGTTTGGACACTTTTAATGTGATCTGACATGGGAGGTTGGCTTGAAGAGAACGTGGAGGCACAGCGATGCAGAAGGAGCTGGCTGAGTGTAGCTGGGAACTGTAACGCATCGGTTTGATTTAGACAAAGATTAAGGGCAAAGCTGAGGAGAATTAATGACACTTGTGATTTCACTAGTGGACCATGTGGCTGTTGGAGAAGCAAAGTGCAAAAAATTTGGAACAGCTCTGTGATGTCAGGAGGATGATCAGTCCTTAGTTACTTTAGTAGTTCTGTATGCTACAGGAAAAAGCTGACTGCCTCGTATGTGAGAGAAGGAGCTGGAGATCTGCTTGTTATCATTTCCAGTGCTGAATTAATGAAATCTGAGATTGCCTTTCAAACTCCTCCTTGTGTCTGTATTATCGTGTTGTGGTGATTGCATTTATCATCAGTATTAAGCTGGGAAATACTTTTGCTCGGCTTATTTAAATGGGAAAGAGGAGGGGAGCTTCGTATTTCGTCACAGCTCAGTTTAGAAGGTTGTGTTTTTAAGATGACTGTAAGACAATTTGGCAGAATATTTAAGCTGATGAAAATTGGTTATGACATTTGTATACTATTGAGTAACACTTAATAAAGACCAGTTCTGACTCAGCTACTTCAAAGTAGAACTGCTGTGGGATAGGAGATAACTTTTTACATGTGCTTTTATATTAAACTTCTTTATCTTTCTAGACCCTCTTATTTCTGCATTTGCTTTTTAATAAATTGTGTATATAGGTTTGTCTGTTGTCTTTGATGGAAAAAGAGACGACTATTTCCCTGAACTGATAAAGTGGGCAACTGAAAATGGAGCATCCACAGAGGGTTTTGAAATAGCTAACTTTGAAGAGGAGGGCTTCGGTTTGAAAGCAACACGAGAGATAAAGGTGAGCATGTAAACGTTTGCCTTGGATTAGAAGATCATGTTTGGAATGTAGCTGCGGAGCTCTGAAACTCTCACCGCCTTCCCTTTCCCCTTCTGACTGCTTATGAAACTGCTGTTCTGACATGTTCTCAACTCTGCGTACCTGAGAAATAAAATTATTGATATAACTGAGTATTATTTTTGAGTATTGGATAGTACTGTAAATTTTTATTCAGTCTTCTTTTTTTTCTCTGCCTATACTGTTTACCTAATCACCAGAGTACTCTACTCCATTGATGTATCCCTCTCTTCTGTGTTTTCTGACTCCTTAGTTTCTTATCCCCTTCTTTCATGTCCCTTCTTTTAAAGCACTGGTCTTTTTGCCTCGGAAAGAGATACTTGCAATACTTTTTGCAGTGAAAATGAAAAAAAACACAAAATTACCTGACAATTGTAAAGAATATCTTTTGAACGTCGGGTAAGGAGTATAGACACATGCAGTTAGCCAGCTGTTAAAAGGTAAGCATTTAGGATTGCCTCTTTCCATTCCCATTTTGCAGATGGGAAACAGCTCTGGAGAACAATCAGCTGTTGTAGAAAGAATAGTAGAGAATGAGCATACTATATTCATTTTAGGGCTTTAGTTGCACATAGTTAATAAGGCTATCAATACTGGTTGGTAAAAATTCGGAACAGTTCACTGTTCTAAAATAAGAATAGGCAAAGTGGAAAGAAAACTCTACTGGGAGAAAGTACTTGATCATGTAATTAATAGCAATATAATGTATCTGGTAGCTTTGAGTTTGTGTGGGCAGTTTACATGTTAGCAGTTCCAAACTGAAGCACTTCATTTTGTAATCTAAGTACACAAATCTTAAAACAAAGCTAATGCAGATTGGAACATTTGGTGACCACAGTATGAAACACAGCATGTTTGTTTAATTTGCAGTGGAAGGGAAGGAAGAATTTTCATTTAGAATAATTTTGATTTTTAAAAAAAGTGAGAACAGTCTGTAGTTTAAAGACAATGTACATTTGAGACACTGGGCATGTCCTATAAATGCTAACTGATCCTCTATGCATTTTTTCTTTTCTGTAGGCTGAAGAGTTGTTTCTGTGGGTTCCTAGAAAACTGCTGATGACAGTTGAGTCAGCTAAAAATTCAGTATTGGGTAAGAGACTAAGGAAGTTCTTAAGCAAGAAGTTGCTATGTACGGGATCATTCAATAGGACACTTTCTTTGTTTTTTAGCTGATCTCCTTTATGATAGCTCTTGCTTATCTTGCTGACCATCAGGTTTGGAATACCTAGAAGCTTGAAGTGTCAGTAGAAAGAACTTAATTTTCCACTTTGTTTCTGTCTGAGTGCACTAGATACCTTCCAGCAGTGTGTATGTTATTTTGAACACATATCATGTAGCTTATATAACACTTGGAGATAAAATGTTCTGAGGTACTGAGAGTATAGTTCTAGTTTCTTCATGTTTTCTATCATGCAATTGTACATGAGGTGTTTACTGAGAGTGAGAGCATAGATTTAAACTGGATATAAGGAAGAAATTTTTTACGATGAGGGTGGTGAAACACAAACGGGTTGCCCAGAGATATGGCCAATGCCCTATCCCTGGGAACATTCAACGTCAGGTTGGACAGGGCTCTGAGCAACCTGATGTAGTTGAAGATGTCCCTGCTCATTGCGGGGGGGTTGGACTAGGTGACCTTTAAAGGTCCCTTCCAACCCAAACTATTCTATGATTTTACTGTGTCAAATAACTTGCAGTGTAATTGAAAGTGGGCAGCTAAATACTTGAGAAACTTGACAAGCACTTTTTTTTTGTTGAAAATTCTTACATGTTTGTTTCATCATGTTCATTTGAAGTAAATCTAGGATTATATTTTCCATGGACAATTAATTTAGTGCCTCACCTTTCTGGGTTAATTCAGGATCCCTGTATTCTCAAGATCGAATTCTTCAAGCCATGGGCAATATAACATTGGCATTCCATCTTCTTTGTGAGCGAGCCAACCCCAACTCTTTCTGGCTGCCCTACATCCAGACACTCCCCAGTGAATATGACACTCCTCTCTATTTTGAAGAAGAAGAAGTGCAGTACCTTCAGTCAACTCAGGCCATACATGATGTTTTTAGCCAATATAAAAATACAGCTCGACAGTATGCCTATTTCTACAAAGTTATTCAGGTAAGCTTACTAAATGTAGTACATAGCGTATGTTGTTCTCGTGATGATTATTGAGGAAGGTGTGAAAACAGTGATGCTAAAGAGTAGAGCAAGTATATTGCTTTTAAACATTTGAATTATTAATTTCCTGCTGTTTTTGAACTGCTGTTAAAATCTCACAGTTCAATAGACTTATGAATATACAAGAATATATTTAGGTGTTTGAGAGGAGTGATTACTGCCCTTTGTTTGGCATTGGGTGAGGCTTCATCTGGAATACTGTGCAGTTTTGGGCCCACCAGTACAAAAGACATGTTGAGAAACTGGAATGAGATCGGAGGAGGGCTACTAAGATGTCCTTTGCTTCAGCCCTTTATCCATACAAGGAGAGACTAAGGGAGCTGGACTTGTTTATTCTGGGGAAAAGGGGATAAAGGATCAATCAGTTATTGTTCTCAACTTGTTACTGGTAGCCAGACTCCAGAAGTTTGCCTGTGGAAAGTTGGGCTAGGTGTCTCCCAGAGGTCTACAATCTATGCCTCTGACTCTGAAAAATGTGTATTTTTCAGTAAACAAAGTAAAAATTATGATTGTTAATTGACACAGAATAAAACTATTGCATATGTTGTATTTCCAGTGACTGTGGATTAGCTGTTGTTTTCTATTCTATTTAACATAATTATTTTGATTGATTTCAAATACAAAGATAAACCCATCTGGTAACAATTTGAGTATGGGGAGGCTTGAGATGGGTGAACTTTTCATCGTGTTCTCAAGTAATAACTTAAATGGAATTTCTAAGATAAAACTGTTACTCTGACTAATGTCTAGATATAACTGACGTTGCGACTGGTGATGTGTTGTTGTCAAGGCAGTGCTCAATGTCCAAACATCTAAACCTTTTTGTGGCACAATCTGTGTAAAAGGCGTATGACTCTATGCACTGAATTTCCACAAATGTGTGATCTAGAGACATTTTTTGGCCATAGGAGAGGTCAGCATAAAGCAATTCTGTTCTCGTTGAACGTTACCAGAGTTCCTAAACTTTTCTATTAACTGTCTGAAGTCAACAAAAATTGTTACTTTGTTTAGCTGTTTGGTGTTTGAAAAAAACTTTATAAGGTTTCAAATTCAACATCAATTTACCAAGTATAAGGAGTGGAGGGATGCATTTTGAAAACTAAAGCCATTGAAAATAGTGAGTGAACACCAAGTAAGATGCACTTCATTTTGCGGCACGGAATATGGTAGGAACAGTGGCTTTAATATCAGGAAGGGATGATATTCTTCCAGATGTCACAATTAAGGAAAGGATACTGTAGCCAACTCTCTTCTCTTGCCATGTGCTATTCTAGGCTGCCAGTGCACGCTTGACTTTTTAGCTTTTCACTTTTTTTTCTCCTCAAAGTATACTGCCTAAGCAAACAGAACTAAATTTTATTTCTTTAGAATATCTTTTTACCCCTAAATAGTTCTACTGTTTTTAAAGAGTTATTAGCAGAATGTTGTGTAACATTATCCAATTCTTCCAACTGGTATTCATGCTCTTGCAATATTTAATCAGATAGCTAAACTATCACTATGACTAGTTCCATCCGTTTCATTGACTAATCCTGCACTGGTAGTATTATGTGAGAGGTTATGTGGTCACAACATGACTTTAAAAAAAGCTGAAACACAGTTTTACAGAGAAATGAGATCTGGAATGACACCCTGAACTTTGACTGCCATGTTGTGTCCAGTATTTCAGAACCTCTTCTCAGTGATTGATGAATACATGTAGACTGATACCAAAGTGATGCAAGCACAACTGAAGAATGTATATCAAATGCAGTGATGTAACATCAGTTGAAGTATGAGATGTGTTGTGTGAAAAGCAGCTTAAATGTTTGACAAACATTTTTCGTTTATCAAAGTTTCATGTGGCACAAAAATCTGTTTAAGGATGGCAAATAGATGCTATTTTTCTTATTGCCTCTTAAAGCTAATCAAAGATCGTTTGTATGGAATTTATGCTAATGTGGTCAAAGTAATGGCTCAGTAAAAATTAATTTATATTCAACATCAGAGTCCATGCTGTTGACTAAGAGTAAGAAAAGCTATAGTATGAGCAAATAAAATAACATGAGATGACTTTAGGGGCAGACTGTCTTTAGAACCCTGAGGATGGTGATGTGCTGCACGTGGAAACAAGCCTTTAATATTCTGCACTGTTGTATTTTCTGTCTTACGTCTGCAATTCTATAGAAGTTGATACAGTACTCATGGAGGAAGACTTCTCAGCCTGATACTGTTGAGACTGATTCAGTTTGGTTTGATCTGCAGCAATGGGAAACCTCTGTGGAAAGAGCGTTTAAATAAATAGCGGTGTTCTCTTTGAGCTTTATATTAGTGTAGCCAAGAAAGTGTTTAGTATTGTATTGTTGCCTTTTGTATGAATTGTTAAAATGTAGGTTCTGGTCACTTGTCAGAAATTTAGACCAGATGCTTTTTTAGTGTCCTGACAAATGCTTATATTGCTTGTTGTATGTTCTTGTATAATACAGCTGTTGTTTCATGTTGAACATGAGCATGAAGGTAGATCAGGTAGGAATCATTTGCTTTATTTACTTGTTCTTTGGAGAATAGTGGTAACAAATATTAGATAAATTTTAGGTGTGTTCTGGTTGTTTGGTGCCATGCTTCAGCACTGCCACGTAACCACAATTTCAGCTGAACATTTCTTTGCTGGCATTCAGTAAATGTCACATTAGGAAGGTAAGATATAATTTCAGTTGGCTCCAAGAGTGCCAAGTGAATGTACTGGGTACCTTTTATTAATGCTTTTGATGAAAACTTGTGGAAGAGTTTTTAAACTTTTTGATTTCTGTTTCTGCTCTCAAAAGCAAGAGCTTGTAAGTTATGAAATGGTGGAGAAAAAAATTCACAGGAAAAAAAAAATGCCTCTTTCTTCCCTTAAACAAAGTACCATTTTTCATTATTCAGAAAAGCTGGAATGAGTTTTATCATCATCTTGCATGCACTCATAATTTTATGAACAGAGTTGACCCACAAGATACTAGTGCTAAGGGTAGGTGTTTTTGGAGATTCATGAGCATATGGAGAAGGGAAGAAGAGGTGGGGAGAGAAAAGCAAAACCACTTTGCTACGAAAGGCAGTGTACTCTGCAAGTTTTATGAAAGTGAAAGTCCTATATTTTTTTTTTTCCCGTTCAGTTCTATGACTGCTTTAGCATAAGCACTTTAATGAAAGCTTGCCTATGTGACCAGGATTTTGATACTGCTTCAGGTATGCAGACTAATAGTTTTTTAAATTTACAAATACACTTTTTGAAAAAAAAACTTATATGCACTTTCTTGATAGCTATTCTACTGCAGAAAGTAAAACAAATAGCATCTTGAACTCGAAGATGTTTTGTTGATATCTGAAGACACTGAAAAAGGGAATATGTTGTGCAGGCAAAATATTAATTCCTTTGCAGCATTTTTAGTCTGCAAAAAGTTTCTAATGAACAGGGGAAGAAAAGGGTTAACAAAGCATTTGTTCAGTGCTTCATTTTCTTTCCAAATAGGATTGTTAGACTGTTAATAAAATACTGTGGCTTCAGATAGGTGTGCAGTTTTAAACAGTTTGACAAATGCTGGTCTGTTTTATTTCCCTAGCTGCTCCAGAAGGGTGACTTTCTCAGAATGCTGCAGTTCTGACTCTTTCTCCAAGTGCTTAGTCTGGATACACATGAAGAATGGGCAGATTTATGCATTTCACAGCTGTTGCAAGCTAAACTGTAGTCTGGTTTGATAAGCAGAAACAGGTGGGATGTTGAGCAGACAAAAATAAACCATTGAGCATGTTAGCCAGGCTCTATAAACCACACTGACACCTTTCTAAACACATGTAATTTGATAACTAAAAAATAGTTAAAAGTTCTTACAGATGTACTTTTGGTCTCTGCATTGCTATCAAAATACAGCAAATGGTCAAAAAAGTGCTTTCATCGCAGCAGACTTGTAGTTTGCAAGATGGTTTTGTAGTTTAGTTCCAGAGAGAAATTTTGTAAACTTCAGGGTTTTCCCTTCCCCTGGAATGTATGTGTGTGACTGCCATTAACATTTATGGGCATTGCATGCCTACTGAAGGGTGAGCAGAGCCCAAATATTTATAGCTTAATGTTAAAATTTTTTTTGTACACTGAAATGTGGTATAATAGGCACAAGAGGGAGCCATATAGTTTGCAGACATTCACAGTTGAGATGATATTCCTAAAGAAAATACAACCAAATCTGAACCTTTTTTAGAAGAATATGCAGTGGTCTTCTCGTTTGACTTTCAGTTGATTCTGCGTGCCTGTTTGTAGTCTACTACAGAGAAGTTTTTGTAAATCAAAACAAGACATCAAGACAAGGAGTATTCTTAGAGAAGGTGTAAGTGCCCAAACTCTCTTTTACATTTTGGACTCTATGGGTCTGAAGCAGTGTTGTGTCTTTTCCCCAGGCATAGGAAAGGCTGTTACTAGCTGCCTTACTAGAAGACAATGTCATGATAATTTTAGTGAACTTTTAAAATCTCTACAGTGGTAGGTCTGAAACTAGCAGAGCCGATCAGCTAGCCTTGGCTTTTGCCCTGGTAGCCAGCTGTACGCATTCAGTGGCACTCTAGGTGTAAGCAGTGTCTGTAAGTAGCTGCCTCTTATGCGCTGGACAAAGGGTCAGTTTTGCAGAACTGTCCAGGATAGCAGTTCGGCATTGATTTAGACCAGGTTTTTAGTCTGTGGTCTCTGGACCACTGGGGGACTGCAGATTTTTCTGAAGGGAACCAGCAAGCTGGTTGTCTCGGGGCTGGGGGGCAGTGGGAGGGCAGAACACCAGCCACCACCACCGCAACCCCACACCAGTATGGGTGACATTGTAGTGGGCATCTGCTATAGGCTTTCTGATCGGGAGGATGAGGCCTTCTACAGAGCACTAGAAATAGCCTCATGTTTGCAGGCCCTGGTTCTCATGGGGCACTTCAACCACCCTGATACCTCTTAAAGGGACAACACAGCAGGGTATAAGCAATCCAGGAGGTTTGTGGAGACCATCGATGACAACTTTCTAACCCAAGCAATAGAGGAGCCCACGAGGAGAGGTGCTACTCACATTTGTGGATCTCATACTTACGAACACGTGAGGGTTTGTTGGGAGTGCGAAGGTCAAAGACAGCCTTGGCTGCAGTGACCGTGAGATAGTGGAGTTCAGGATCCTGAGAGGAGGGAACAGAGCAAAAAGCAAGGTCACGGTGCTGGACTTCAGGAGAGCAGTAGTGGCCTCTTCACAGATCTGCTTGGAAGAGTCCCATGGGATAAGGCTCTGGAGGGAAGAGGGACCCAAGAAAGAAAACATGGTTAATACTCAAGGATCATCTCCTTGAAGTTCAAGAGCAGTCTATCCCAATGAGCAAGAAGTTAAGCAAAAATACCAGGAGGCCTGCATGGATGAACAAGTAGCTCCTGGCAAAAAAACCTCAAACATGAAAAGGAAGCATACTGAGGGTGGAACCAGGGACAGGTAACCTGGGAGGAATACAGCGATGTTGTCTGGTCATCCAAGGATGAGGTTAGGAAAGCTAAAGCCTGACAAGAATTGAACCTGGCAAGGGATGTCAAAGGCAACCAGAAGGGCTTCTGTATGTACATAGGTGATAAAAGGAAGGCTAGTGAATATGTGGGCCTGCGGCTGAATGAGGCAGGGGACATGGTGACAGAACATGGAAAAAGCTGAGGTACCAAATGCCTTATTTGCCTCAGTCTTCACTAGCAAGACTGGCCTTCAGGAATCCCAGGCATCAGGAGGAAATGCTGGAGCAAGGAAGATGTACCGTTGGTGGAAGAGGATCAGGTCAGGGAATACTTAAGCAAACTGGACATACAGATGTCCATGGACCATGATGGGATGCACCCACAAGTGCTGCGGGAGCTGGCTGATGTTACTGTGAGGTGATTCAGTGATCTTTGAACAACCATGATGACTGGGAGAAGTGCCTGAGGACTAGAGGAAAGCAAATGCCACCCCTGTCCTAAGGGTTGGCAGGAGGCAGGACCCAGGGAACTGCAAGCCTGTCAGCTTCACTTCAGTCCCTGGGAAGGTGCCATCCAGTGGGACCTTGAGAGGCTGGAGAAACGGGCTGACGGTTGATGAGGTTCCACAAGAAGTACAAAGTCCTGCACCTGGGGCGGAATAATCCTGTGAATATGTTGGGGGCCAAGTTGAATGTGAGCCCACAACGTGCCCTTGCAACAAAAAGGGCTAATGGCATCCTGGGCTGCATTAGGAGCAGTTTTGCCAGCAGGTCGAGGGAGGGGATCCTTCCCCTCAGCACTGGTGAGGCCACACCTGGAGTTCTCTGTCCAGTTCTGGGCTCACCAGTACAAGAGAGACCAGTAAGTAAGAATTTTAGAATTAAGCTGAATGGGGAAAGAAAAGTCACCTGTTTAAGTAACATTTTAGCAGGTAAATTTAATTTTCTTTGACTCAGTTTTATGTTTCTTTGCAAAGTTAATGAGCAAATACTTGCAAATACTTTCTTTGCCTTCTGTCAAGCTACTCTTCCTCAAGAAGGCAGAAGCTGCCTCATGAATCAAACTTTTTTTTTGGTAGAATCTATTTGGTAGAAGTCATTAACACTTTTAGGTAGTATCTGTAGTCTGGTTTATATCCAGTGTTCCACAGGACCACTCTTATACCAACTTTCTGACTAGTGTGTATTAACATCTGGACCGTGCTTGTGAAGGTGTTATTGTAATCCCATTGTGAATACAAACCTTGCAGTAATCTATTCAAAGATGTTTTGATCTGTTTGTTTGCACTATTGGACAGAGAACTTAATTTCCTGGAGGCTGTAATCCCTTTTGATCAGATACTAAATTTAATTTATTATTCATATAAAACTTGACTAATTGATTTAGTGTGAATGAAATTCTAAAATCCAATTATTAGCTGTTGGACACTGGAATATCAGTTAGGACGTTTTAACACCTTAAGTTCTAGACCTCAAAATAATATTATAGCATCTTTAAAATATGGTATCACATTTGACTTTTCAATATTGGGTATATTAGGTGAGATTTCACATCTCTAGCTTAATTTTGACACTAATTTTTGAAACTGTGATGATACTTTCAATATGACTTATGCCATTCTTACGTTATTTGTCTGTACTGTTTCTAATCTATCCTATTCCAATAAGCATATGATTTTCCAGGTCAGTGTGAAGTAGAACGTCTGGTCTCTCGCTGTACTTGGCTTTAAGATACCACAATTTAACTTTCACGTGCTGAATAATGTTGGAATTGAATGCAGACGAGCGTACTGCCTTTTAAAATAGTCTGAACTATTCACATGTTTGGAAGTTGTTTATTATTTCTAAGTTGATATAATAGAGAATATTTTAATGCTTCTAAGGAGTTCAACTTATATGCAGTCAAAAGCAAATGTATTTGGAAGCAAAATACAGTGTTGGTCATGTACCAGGTAGGTCCTTACAGTTCTCAGTTTTCCTTCCTGCTTGATTTATCCTCATTGGCATGCCAATCAAATAGCTTTTTTCAGAAGTGGTGTCAGTGACTTTGTAAAAAATGGGTGGAAGAAAGATGGCACAGTTGTAAACCTGTAAAATCTTTCCCTTTTGTTTACTTGTCTACTATACATGTCAGCTTAAGGAGAGACTTATAATTCCATTGAGTGGGCAGTTACAAAGGTAAAATGGTGTTGCTATTTAGATTTGCTTTGTCTGAATTTCAACGCCTGAGTTGTTCTGCTTGATCAATAATAAATCAATAGGCACCTAATAATGGGATATATTTTTGCTTTTCTGTGTTTTTCCTCTCTGAGGGCCAAAATATTGTATTAATCTGTTTTGCTGGCAGCAAACGGAAGATTGACTGTATGCTTGTATGTGCCACTTAGTGTATCTACCGTAAGGTGGTTTAGACTTTCCAAAGATGTGCCAGGTTGCTGATTTTTGTGTCGCTTCTGCTGTATCCCACCCTGGATATGATGACAGTAATGGCAGATCCTGGGGCTTCATTGGGCTGTTCCTGTGGCTGCCCCTCTCCGTCGCAGAAGCAGCTACAGGCTTCGCTGTGTTGCGTCTGTCCATCTCAGACAAATGAAGAGCTCGAGTCCTTGCGTGGGTGGGAGGTCTGCTGCCTTCTTCCCCGTTTCTTCCTTGCCTTCCACAGGAACACGGCGACAGCTCTGGGCTTGGAGCCAGCCGGACACATGAGGAGGTGTTTGGCTGCTCGGGCAGCGTTTGCTCCTCAAACAGCTGTTCCCTATCTCCTCCAAGGAAAAGGTGGCAGGCCATATGGAGGCATCCTGTGGTCCAGATTCAGCCGATGGGTGCCAGTTGGACTGTGCTGGCCTAGATTGAAATACAGCACATCCCACTTGGTGTCTGCTATTTCTTACAGTCGGAATATTTTAAAGTTGGAGGAGGACAGACAGGATAAAACGTACCTTTCATTTCAGATATAGATGTTATCTTTCTTTGGACATTCGTTGTTAAGATCTCCTAATCAGTAGGTTTTCATTTATTTTACATGCTGAATGGTTTGGATTCTGTTATGCTAGCCTAAATGCTCTCTTTCCTTTGGAGAAAGAGATGTATTTCAGAGCATGTATGCCAGTGCTAAAAAAAATTTGTTTCTGCACAGTTTGAACCACATTTGGGAGGAATAATATGTTCCCTTGTTAGTATTATGGGCTTTTAAAACATTTTTTGGAAGATATGGTTCTCAGCCACGTTCCTAGTTGAGAATGCAGATAAGCATCTGTTTTTACAGCCAATAGAGTGGAGAGGTTTTTTGTTTGCTTTTCTGTCTGTTGCTTTTATTTTTTAACTGAGTTGCACTTTCTGGGGCAGTTGAGTTTATCCCCAGAGATGTTGTCTGTGTCTTTTGTGGAAGTGAGTGCCTCAGCAGACTTCAGGAGATCATCATGCACTTACAAGTATACTTTCTCATATAAAGTTTGTACTTATTGTGCAGATTTAATATTTTTCCTGATATAACAGCAGTTACAAATGTTCCATAAATTTAAAATATGATAACAAGCTGATGTTTCTTAGAACGGAATACTCAAAGGATGTATTCTTTAAGCACTGCAAAATTATACAGGGGACTTATCTTTGTTAAAATTAGTAATTTAACTAAATTACAAAGTGGATTATCCTCTTCAGTCAGACTCAATGCTAATACTCCACACAGTAGGAGATTGATATGTTGCTAAGTAAACCAAAGTTTATTTTCTTGTAGTATGGTTTGAGTGCAAGTTGAAGAGTGTTTAGTTTTTAGTTTTGGATCTGTGTGTACTACAGTCCCTGCACATCTGGTTCTGGGACCCACCACACCCCATGTGCCATACCTTGGTTTTAAGATGATTGTGATCCAAGCTTCCACCTGAGTGGTTCCTGGTGTGGTTTATCTGTAAACTTGAGTAGTCGATTCACAGGTAACAAAACTTTGGCCATACTGCGTAACATTAATGCTTATTAAGAAACTCTTTGGATGTGGAGTGGAAATACTGTCCCTGTCCTTTTAAAGCAGTTCAGGCTTTGCATGACAGCATTTTATTTGTGGCTTGTCGTTCATTGAATTAATAGTAGAGTTCTGTGATGAATTTGTGCATGAACGTAGTGCACGTGTGTTGCACTAAACAAAATGAACAAAGTAAACATTATATCCAGGAGGAGCCTAAAGAGTAAATGATGGGTCCTAGTATGCAGGCATAGACCTTTTTGCAAGGAAACTCTTTACTGTATGTATCTTACTGTACGTATATGAAGGAAGTACTACGGACTGAACCTGTCAATCTAAGGCTGAACGTGAATACTTCACCCTTACTTTGTGAGAGTTACTACAGGACCTAAGGACAGGAGGGACTGGAGCGGCTGTCTTGCTGCAGAACGTGTCCAGTCTCAGCCCAGCTTGCTCTCTCACTTCATCCTGTCATCCCTTAGTGGGGCTGCATTCAGCTCTAACTGATTTTGTGAAAGGACAGGAAATGGTATAGAAAACTTGGTCACTGATTTAATGTCATATCCAAGTGTCGTCTTTTCTGGGAAAGATTAGTATTTCAGAATTCTGTATGTTAGGAAGCATTCTGTAAACGGAGTGATGAAGAAATGGATGTCAAATAGTCCATCACTGTCTTACCTTTCTTTAGTAAAGGAGATGCCACAGGATGGTAGGCAGGGTACTCATTAGCAGTCAGTTCAAAATTATTTCTGTATACTCTGTCAGCCAAATGTTAATGTCCACTTTGCACGTGAAATGGGTTGTCAGTCCTTCAGACCCTGGAGTTAGTAGCTGAGTTGTCTGTTATGCCACTGTTGTCTCATTAACTAAGAACAATTTTTGCAGGTAGAAGGTACAAAAAAAGGGACTGTGCAGTTAAATTCCATTACACCAGGAGGAGTCGTTCCACTATGCTTCCGCTGTGTGAATCCCCTAATAGTCTGGAACAGTGCTTTCTTGTATATATTGGCAGAAAGTAAATAAAAATTGCTGACATAAAGAATAAGCAAGAATGTTATTTAGATTTAATAAGTTTCGATCCTGTGGTACCTTTTTAATTTTAAGATTCGTTCTATTAGGTTTTGCAAAGAGTAGAATGATCTTTCTTCCATTAGAAAAGGCGTATAACAGCATAGGTTTGTGGATGTAATTCATAGTGCTTCATGAATTGGGCTGTTTGAAAATTCCAGAGCATGCCTGTGTAGTTGTAAACTGTTATTACAAAGTAAAATAATCTTTGGCTTTGTCTTCTGTCCTGTACAGTGAACTGGCTTTCCCTTGTTAGGTTAAGCAGCGTATGTCCAATGGAAAAAGCGAATTCTTGTTTCCCTGTAGATCGCTAGAATCCTCCATTCTGAATTCTTTGTTTTACTTAGCTTTAGGGCAGTTAAAGCCTCAGCAGCTCCACGGAGAGGAGTTTCTCTTCAAGGCTGCTGCTTCAAAGGATTTCCAGAGCTGGGAAAGGGACAGTAACCAGCAAATGCTGACAGATCTTCCTGCTTCTGGCCCTGAAAGTGTGTGTGTGGTGTGCGTTTGTGGTTTGTACACCTACGCGTCGGCCTGAAACCATCAAGTAGCGTCCAGCAAGGCTCGTAATGAAATCTCTCCATGTTAATGAGTCCATTGTAAAGAGGGGAGAATCTGCAAAGAAAGGCAGGGAAAATAATGTTTGGTCAAAAAGAATGAACCCTTGGGCTTTATGTTCAAAGGAATGAAAGTTAACAAGGTGGAAGCTTAAACTGGTTTTGGCTATAACTGTTTCGAGTACCCTTAGTGTTTTGGGAGCTGCAGGGAGGGTGGTGTGATGGCCTCAATATGATCCCAACTCTTGGTATGATGCTTTCCTGAGAGAGAAATGGAGCTGTGTCTACTTCAACGGTACACAAGAGGCCTCTGAGAATGTTAAAAACTGATTTAGTAATATTGATCCAGTGATTTGCCACAACTTTGCCTTGGACTTGCGAGTGCTTGAAATATTCTTCACAGAAATCCAATGATGTCTGTGTCTACAAACTTAGGAAGTCATAATACCAAGGATTTTTTCGTTTTTTTAAGTTATGTATTACAGTGGGAGTAGTAGATGACTCTGGTCAGCTTATCTCAGCTGAAAAGTGGTGTCTTTAAAACAAAAAAATAAAAACCTCACGAACTCTGATCACATCCAGTGATTCAATTAATTTTTTCTTACTTGGAGTATACAAGGGCTAATGGTACAAAGGAATATACTGGCCAACATGACTTCACACAAAATATATAAATTCTTTTCAACACCTCTGGTAGCATAGGTGTGAACACAAATTTAACACTGTAAACTTTTGTGTTCTAATTTTAACTTTCACTCAGACATTTTATTGCATGTTACAGTAGTAGGACTTGTGCTACTTTGCGTCACTTGGTAAACAAGCAAATATTAATGGAAACTCCTTGTCAAGCTTAGGAGCTCTGCTAGATGAGCTTTGGCATTTTGTGATTGAATGGGGTAAGGGGTTACTGCCTCTGACGGTCTGGCCGCACTCTCACAGGAGGTTAACGCCCATGCAGGCTGCATAGCAGAAGTGAAGGTTATGATGGCTTCTCAGCTGGAAGGGCACCCATCCTTTCTGCATTGGAGTCCTCATGGTGTCCAAATAAAAACAAGCTTTCTCAAATGTGGAGGACTCCTCTAGCATCTAGTTTATAAGACTTGAGAGTCATTATCTTGTGATGTCCCTCGAGGTAATTTGATGGAGAAATTGTTAGTGCAAAGGCCCCTACGCAGGCATCGGGAGTTGTGCTTTCTTGTGAGACACGGAACATGAGACACGAACCACTGGATATCGCTGCTTTCCAGAAAGAGAAAAATGTCTGAAAGCGCCTTTTTCCTTTTTCTTTTTTCTTTTCCCCTTCCCCCCTCCTTTTCTCTGGTTGCCATACTGAGTAACTGGCTTCTAGTCTGATAGTGTTTTAGGTGACTAGAATAACAGTCTGTCTCTTTCCGCAGTGGCTGCAGACAATCTGGCAGCAATCACTGTTACTTTTTAATATTTCTGGTTATTTTGAGATATCCTCCAAATGTCTCAAAGAAGGCTTGGAACGCTGAAGGGGAAGAAGCTTTTTTTTTTTTTAGGAATAGCAGCATCAGGAGGAAAACGAAATTCAGCATGCCACTATTTGTTTTTGCAGTGGTCATCACCCTGATTGCCAGCTCTGACAATATTTTCATAGAAAGGGTAACTAAATAGCTGGTTTTGTTCTTTATAGTAACTCTTTCAGTAGAATGTCAGGACCTGCATTTAAATGAATATATTCACATTTTCGTGTTCCCATTTTTTTGTTCGAAACTTCCCCTCCTAACTTTCTGCAACTACTTCATACAGACTTGGCAAGTTAAAATTAGGGTTTGCATAGTGGATAATGTCACATTTCAAAGCTAATCTCTAGAGACCTAGCTGCGTGAACCTATGAAAGCTGGATCAGATTTTTTTTACGTATTAAGTGTTTGTTTAGTTTAAATATGTCTGTATCTTTTTTGATCAGCCCGAGCGATTTGCATGCTATGCAGCAGTCATCTTCTATACTTTATTAAATATCTGTCAATTATAAATATCAAGGTTTTACATTAATGTCAGGATAGTACATCAAAAATTCATGGAATATGTGACTTTTTTCAAGGGTATTTAATACTTAATGCATTTATGTCATTTTTCTTTCTAGATATATTGACAGGTTTTATTAAGTGTTTGTTAGGGAGATTTCATTTTTACCAAGGGACTATAAAGAGAAGCTGCATACTAAATCAATTTTTTAATCAGAATGTTGTTCTTTTTTGTGTCTTCAGATTCTTTTACTCTATAGGGTTTTTAAGTTACGTAGTAAAATCAGAAATCTAACATGTTCAAATATGCTGACATCTTAACTTTAAAATAGCTACTAGAATAGCTACTACCACGGAATGTTATAAATATGGTAATTGTGTACGCCGGGATTTTATTCTGCCTTGTCTTTTTTAAGACCATGTATGTTGTCCTTTCTTGTAATTTACTGTTGATGTGAATTATGTCTGCATGGTCTCGGTATAGGGGCAGTCCCCAAGTTTCACAGACCTACAGATGGGGGGAGCGTTTGGGGGCATCCAGAATCTTTGCCCCTGGGTTGCGTGTTGGAGCTGACTCATTGCGGAGGGACCGCTCTTGTCAGACGAACAATTAACCTCACAGAAATCTGCTGAATTAATACAGATTTTTTGTTAGGGAGAGGACGATGGCAGCATGTATGCATCTTGCTTACTATAGGTATTTGCTCCAAGTTAGGATTGAGCATTAGCCTTGACTGTGTGTTGGGTGTTCAGTAAGTGATCTTGCTACTTGTTAGGCGTTGGATGTAAGCCAGTTTTTGGTTGTGTGAGAATTATTAACTTGTAGCGTTGTTCTTAATTTTAATAAATATCAAATCTCTCCAGTTTGTCTTACTTTTAATATCACCAGGATTTCAACATAGCAAGTCTAAAAATAGAAAGGAAGAAATAATGGCACAGTTCTGTAACACAGGTTGTTGTTGTTTGTTTTTAAGCCTAGTATTAACGTATACATTAAACCATCAAGCAGGACAGCACCTCCAAGCTAAGGCCACTCGTACTGGTTAGAACCACAGAGGGGTTCGGGCTCGGAGGGGCTCCGCAGCTCGTCTAGTTTCACCCCCTGCCATGGGGGGGGTGCGTAGAGGGCGAGCGGGAACCGTGCGCTCGGTGTCCGGTCGGTACGACTCCCTCCTGCGCCGTCAGGCCCGTTCTAGTCGCTGTAAGGCCTTTTCAGCGCGCTGTGACCGCAGTAACTCGTGCCGGCTGCGAAACGACCTGCGGGGCAGGGAGCGGGGCTTTACCTGTTGGTTCCCTGCCGGCGCACGGGGGGCCCTGCTCCGGCCG
>Ga0065711_1003924_pt1 | contig 26153 bp, 11 predicted proteins | sample Hoacrofraction12_FD_59098 | JGI IMG/M metagenome (GOLD analysis project Ga0065711, IMG submission 59098) | Hoatzin crop microbial communities from Cojedes, Venezuela - Epithelial fraction 12 v2 (version 2) | ecosystem: Host-associated > Birds > Digestive system > Esophagus > Crop | place... | reverse complement strand
AGTGGTGCCCAGCGACAGGACAAGGGGCAATGGGCACAAACTGAAGCACAGGAAGTTCCAGCTGAACATGAGGAAGAACTTCTTCCCTCTGAGGGTGACGGAGCACTGGAACAGGCTGCCCAGGGAGGTCGTGGAGTCTCCTTCTCTGGAGATATTCAAAACCTTCCTGGGCACGGTCCTGTGCAGCCTGCTGTAGGTGACCCTGCTTCGTCAGGGGGGTTGGACTAAGATGACCCACAGAGGTCCCTTCCAACCCCTACCATTCTGTGATTCTGTGAAGATACTTCCAGCAGAAACTAGCAGATAACAATGCAGCTGTTTAAGACACTGATGAGACCTCTAGTTTTAATTTTGCTCCATCTTTACAATAAAAAAAGATCACAAATGTTGGATCTAATGAAGGGAGGGGTTATTGGAGTGATCAAAGGTACATAGAATGCATCTTTAACTAAGAATCTTTTCGGCCTTGGCTTTTTAACCTAGTAAAACGGCAAAGAGGGCGGCAAATTGACTTACAAATATTCCAAGAGAAAAACATTAGAAGGAAGGAGAATTTATTTGTACTAAAGGAAAATAACAGGGTCTAAATAGATGAGTAAATTGACTGTGATAATTTTTAAGACGGAAATTAGAAGACATTTATTCTGTTTTTAGGAATGCAAGCAATGATGGTGAAGTGGCTGCACCTCCCAAACTCACAGTTCTGTGTGCGATGAGTAGGGGGATCTGACTGACGTCTTTCCTCCTTCCACTGAGAGAGAATTTGGAAATAATTGCACAGGTTTGGGTTTTTGGGGTTTTTTTTGTGTTTTTAAATAAGACGACATGGTAAAAATTCTAAACACTTCAATGCCACAATGGAGTTGATCAAACCTCCACACCAGGGCTATTATTCACAGTGGTGTAAATGTTATAACAAGGTAATATTAGCAGTGATGCTGTCCAGTATAAATGTCAACAAATCTCAGTCAGCATGTGGTGGTGACCTATCACACAGAGGAATTAGGATCAAATCTGGTACTTTCTTCTAACACCTAAAAAAGTTTGTTTTAACACTAGATTATTTTAGCTAGATCATGTTCTGACGTTACTGTCTGGGATTACCTCCTGCTTCTATAAAACAAAAACGCTCCTTTTGTGATGAACAGATTTCAGATCTCCTGAAAGTTCTTTCCTCCTGCCATTTCTCCCCTCCTCATGCTATGTATGAGTAATGAAAATACTTTGAAGACTTGGCTCCCTATCATCATGTTATTCACATCAAATATACTCATACACAGGCAGAAATGCTGCATTTTGCACCGCTCTCAGTAAACGACAATGGAAGAATAAATAGAGCCCATCCGTTTACACTGGTTTCAGTTCATTAAATACAGATGGGCATTCTGGTCCTCGGTTTTGACTTCAACTTGCAAGCTCTGAAGAACTGGTTTTGATTCACGGATCAGCTCTCTAGTGAAAAACTCGCTACTGCTCAAACGAATAGAAAAGTAACTGGCTTTAACTTATAGCACGTACGAAACGTGTTAGTAATTGCTAGTTAGCAGAGGGAGCGGACAAATACAAACAGTGAAGGAATATACACCAGAAAATATATTTTACTATCTTATAATGTTTAGCAGATCATTACAGTCACTCCAAGGACACGTTAGCTCTTCGTTTTTAGATCCTTCTAAGGAGTCACAGTTTGTCTATGGGTTTCCAATATCCCTACCTCTTGTCTAGCGACAACCAGACCACTGAAATGTTGAAAACCCCAGTCTGAATCTTTCTACAGCCTTTGTAACTCAGCCCGATGAGCTACAGTACCCTTGATCCCGTGCCTATTATTCTGCCCTTTCATTATAGTATTACTACTCACTGAAGTTTTTTTTTAATGAACTGAAGACTTTAGTCTGCAGGAGCACTGTACTATGGTTCATAATTGAGATGCTCTCCCACACTTTATATTTTGATCATGCTTAGCTACACAAGGGCAATAGTCACTTTAGCTTAATAATAGCCAGAAGAAATGCCTCTAATCCAATTGGTCACAGGGCATGTATCACCAAAACCAATTTCTTTATAATTAAAAGGTGCTCGCGGGCACAGTGAAAGCTTGGAAGTTGCCCAGGGATTTTGGGGGAAGTGTGGGGATTTTTTTCCCATAGACAGCAGCCACACTGAAGCAATTTCTGAAACACACTGATAAGCTTTGGCTTTGAATTTACATTAAAGAGCTCAATAGTTGCTACCTGTGAGAACAGCTCATGCTTCTAAACTGACTCGTGTCCTGTAGAGATTAAGGACACAAGGTCTCCAGGAGATTAGCACGTCACTTGGTTTAAGTGACATCCAATCCATTTTATTGACATGGCCTCTATCCTGCAAAACAAGCACTTTTAAAGTGAAACATAATGAAAATTTTGTGTGGCTTTATGGGCCAGTGTATAATGGCTTTTCATAGGCGATTGCTAGCCACGATTGGCAGGTCTGTAAACGAAACCAACAGCACTCGCTATAGATGCTTGTCAGTACGTGTCACCGCATACAAATACAGTGGAGCATGCCCAAAGGAATCTTACATTGTTTTTTAATTTTATTGGAACATTGCCACAGACAAAGGACTTCAAACCTCATTCATTGCATCAGGTAGGTTATTACACCGTATTGTTACAAATTTCATTATTTCAGAGTGGTATTGAATCACAAGGCCACACAGGTCTTCAATTTAATTTCCTAATTGTTTGTTTTCAGCAACACGAACTTCAGACTTTACTGCAAGAAAGGAAACTGGTGTATAGGTGAAGAGTTCTCTCACCTACTTTTTTAATGCTATTCCAATCACAGGGTGCAGTTTGGATGGACCACTTACTGCTGAGTAGCTGCATATAGGGAATGAAAATAATTATTGAATTGAAACTGTGCACCAGCTCAGGAGATCTGACGTTTCGAAAGCCTGCCTGCCAGCTACCTGGACTCCATTATTCTGGGGAAATAAGCTTTTTACTAAGACTCTGGAAAATGAATTTTCCGTTCTTTTCTCTTCCTTTTGATCTGTAGCATAAAGAGACCGCATGTACGGAGGTTGATACAATGCATGAAACTACGCTATGCTGATGAGGAAAGAAAATAGCATTAAAGCACACACATACACACAAAGACATATTAGGGAGTTCTGCAGCAAGACCACAAACTACAGCTAACTAAAATGCATTGAGATATATTAATCCAAAATGAAAGGAATGCAATACATTTTTATGTTAATCATTTTAGCAGAAGTACATAATTGTTAAACATGAAGATGGAAACTGAACGTAGGTGGCCCCTTTCAAAATGTCTGTCTTAAATCAGGTTCTTCACTTCTTGCTGTTAAGTAAAATAGAACTCTTTATTTTGGCTTCCTAACTCATGACGAAGTATTAAAAGTAGGAGATACACAAGTGGATTCCTCCTGGTTCTGGAAATAACCTGAGAGCCACAGGATACCATGCAGGACCTCACACAACAACTGCACGGTCTGCAGTCATGTCACAGCCGAGGCTAGCAACATCTGCCTGAAAGCAGGTGTTCACGAAGAGTCTGTGGTGAATTCACTTCTGGACAAAATAAGAAATAATGCAGCTACACCCTTCGAAGCAAAAGAAACCTAGCAAGAGAGGAAACTGTCTTAACTAGTATCCATTCGGTTTTAGAGCTCCTCTAATTTCCTTTGCATTTTGCAGTAATACTGGAAGCATGAACAGTACTTACACCTTGATCAAAAAGAACATTCTTGTACGAATTTGCTGGAAGACTCTCAGTCTGGTTTTACTAACCAAAATCTCCATAAGTAACCAACAATGAGAAAGACTCGTGGCTGGCCTTTCTCCCAGTTTTGTGAAACAACAGTTTCAACAGAGCATCAAACCTGAGAAGGCCTTTTCACAAGTACTGTGTGGAAAATCAGGCAACCTTACTTCAAGCTGATGTTTCTAGCATTCGCTTCTCTTTTCCTTAATCTTTCTTGAAACTGTAACTTCTATGACTGTGTAAGATACTGCCAATACTTCCAGAATAGATCTTAAAAAATAAAATATGCTGCAAAAGCTGAGCTTGTAACTGACCTGCAGATAGCACTCTTCCAAGGCTGTATTGCTTCCAAATTTCTAATGCTGGAGATTCTGAACACAGCTGACCAAAATTTTTACCATGAATGTGAAGTTCTGCAAGTCCTTGCATAGTTTGCTGGGTTCTTTTGACAAATTCCCCATTTCTGAGACATCAAAATAGCTGCAAATACAGGAAATGCAGTAAAATGTTTCCATAACAGATATTGAAAAATACTTCCAAGAGTTTTTCTAAACAAAAAAGGAACTTATAATTCATGCTGGATGGTTGGAAAAAAGAGGAAGCAGAGCAGGAGCATGAGGAAATTCTGTCAATCTAGAACTCTAAAACTGACCACAGAATACAGATTATCTTGACTTTTTGTATTAATATTCCTTTTTTTTTCTTCTTTTCTGAGGGAGATTTAGACAACTCCTTTTCATTTTTAAAATTATACAGGAAATTACCTCATTCAAAAAGTGACAAGCTTGCATAATAAGCTGCATTAAGATAATACCTCATTTAATTGAGGATTTTAATATCCAGATGACGGAATTCATCTGCTTTTGGGGTTCACTGTGCCAGGCTTCCTGAAGACTGATTAATGACAACTCCAGCTTTCTTAAAGGCTGCAAAAGGTACGATTAGTGTTCCATTTGTGGGTTAGCCAGAGCCTATCGCACCTCTTAGCTGCTTGTTATTCTGGTGTTGCAGATCAAGGCAAAATGTCTTTCCATGGTTGGGCCAACTGGTTGTCACTACATTTGTAGCGGTTGCATTCATGTTTGCTTCATTGCTTCTGTTCTTATTTAAAAGAGTAGAACATCTCTCTTCAGGGACTGAACAATGAAAATCTTGCTTTATGGAGAGGTCAGAGATAAAAATTTTAGTAAATATGAACGGACAGGAAAGTATGTTCTTTCTCTTATCTCATTCCTGTTCTATTTAATTTCCTTACCACACTGCATGCTTTGTGGTATTTATGATTCTTTGTCATAGTTATTAAATAACAGAATTGTCTGTCTTGGTCAGCTAGTATGAACATTTTTATCTATACAACCATTGTTACAGCATTTGTCCCATATAAAAATATCTATTAGTTGAGCACTAGTGCTTCTGACTTAGAATGAACTCCTGTTTGAAGAGCACATCAGAGCATCCTTCTCATACATTACTCAAAAGATAGCATCACAGAATCATTTACAGGCTGCGGATTTGGAAAAAAAAGTCAGTCTTAATGTCAGGACACAATATGTTGAAGGCAGTAATAATTTCAAGCACAGAGCTGACACAATCTTGTGTGCTCTTGGAAGATTGTACATTGAAAGGAAAGCCTCCCTGATGATGTGTGACTTTTTCCAAAGGAGAGAAGGAGAAAGGAAAGAAAGAAAGGAAAAGGTAGGAGGGAGGAAGAAAAAGAGAAAAGAGGGAATGAAGAAAGGGAAGAAGCGAGAAGAAGGAAGAAGAAGTAGAAAACTGGAACAGGAGTCTCCCCAGGACAATACTGGAAAGATTCTCCATGAAGCATCACAAAGCAATGAGGCAAATCTCTGCTTGGGTTTTGTCTCTTCCAGATCCAGGATTTCCCAAGATCAGATACTTGGTTTAAAAGGGTGACTAAATCTTGTGCACGTCTGTAGGCTCATGACAGCAGTTTTTCTGAGGGGCATCTGAACAATTTTATACCATTTCAGAAAGGACGCATGTGATGTCTGCTTTATCTGCTGAATGTGGCAAGCTTGCCTAGTGAACCTGAGTATTACTACTTCAGATCACTAGGCTTCATTGATGAGCTATTAAGTAAGAGTAACAGGTAGTTAGCATTTTCTTTTGAGTTTTGCTTGCTTTCTGTCACAGCTACGCACATAAACACACCTGCACACACATACATATGTAAGTGTACATAAATATTTGTCCAATGCAAAAGTAGATATAATTGCCATCTGAATGGAGTAAAGCCATGCTCTCCCGCATCATACTGAATATGCTTTTCAAAAATACATAACCTATATTATGCTTAGATAATCAAAAAACTCATGGAGACCATCTGCAAGTTACAGAAGAGCAAGCTTTAAAATGCATCTTTAATTCAAATATCGATAATTAATGTTTCTAAAATATCTTCAAAATATTTTAGATTTACAGAAGATTTATATACAGAGTTAGAAAATAATTACAATCATTCCACATATGCCCTCACTGTATCCCATTCTGACATGACTGATAGCTTAGAAGACTATCTATTTTCCCATCATATTTCCTAGAGTGCACAGACTGTGCTGGTCAAGAGGAAATACAGATATAATATACTTTGTAAATCACAGAAATAAATAAGCATGAAATGCAATGAAATGAGAATCATTCATAACTCTAAGAAAGAACAAAAATTTTCTACTGGTGAGATGACACAAATATTGCAAGTTCAACTTTAAAATATGTCTCGCAAGTTCAGTCCAGAACTGCCATATTATCTATTAACGTTATAGAAATGTACTCAATAAAACAGTGAATATCATATTTTTGAGAGAGTATGTAATATGTTTCTTCATAAAAAAAGTGTTCATCCTGTTGTGAAATTGCAAGGAAGGACAGGGGATATTTATTTAAAGCTCACAATGACACCATATTTTTCAGTGGTACATACATGAACCTTTGTAGTATTTTACATGTTTCCAAGGATTCCTGATAGCCTGGGACAAGTGTAACAATTCTGCCTTGGGAGCGCTTGTACTGTCTGAAATTAAAATACATGCACACCTACACAAACACAAGTAAATAAGTAACAAAACAAATTACATGCCCTAGCTTTTTATTGGCACCCAAATAAAGAGATTTGGTAGAAGAAATATTACCTTAATCCCTCCGTTTACCACAGTTATTCCATACATTGCCTCTATAAATAAGAAGCTTAAGAGCAATGAATATTATAAAGGAATAATAAACTTTGAAAGCTAATGCTGGGGAAATTTACATGACAATTTGAAATCTGTCTCCATAGTTGTTATGTCATCTTGTGATATTCAAAAAGCAGGATTTGAGTAAAATTTTATTGAACCCTTCGTGTTGAGACTGAAGCAATAATGGCCACGGAAGGCTCAGAAAATCTTGGCTTTGCAAAGAATTAATAGAGGGGCAGAAACCTGCCTGTGCTATGTTACATTCTTTTGCACTGTAATTATTAGAAGCTTTGTTCCTGTAGCCCATCTCTCCCTCTTTCAAACACCAAATATGCACTTTGCATTATATGGGAATTATAGTGTGGCAGCGATTATTTACGAAACTATTACACAGATATATTTTGCAACTATCTATTTATTTAATCAATATCATAAATGTAAATGTCGCTCTGAAATAACCTCCTTAGGAATGAAGGAGAGCTCTTTTACAAGACCACATTACAAGACCACATCAGCAAAAAATCACAGCTATCTAGTGTTACCTACATTGTAAATTACTCTTCTTCTAAATCATTGCCAGGTGAACCTCAGAAAAGCTTATGAATTAATTGCAGAGCATTTTGATTCCCTTCCTCCCCAATCTATTCTAAAACAGCAAATCATTCTTCCATGTGACAACACCAAAACTGTTCTATTACGGGTTCACTTTCTACATACCAAAACCCTCCCTGACTTCGTGCAAGGAATACAGAATATGGCTGATGGTGTTGAAGAGGATGATATAATCCATTTGGGAACTGACATCTCTGAGAGCCAGTTTCACCTTTTTGGAAATACTGGCCTGCGGAAGCCACTACACTAGGTCACTACTTCACTCAGGGGCAGCTTTTGCAGATGTCTGGGCTGGGACAGCTGTCAGGAAGGTAATGAGGTGGAGGGAAGGATGGGAGAAAGCAGAGCAAAGTCAAAAGTTGGTGATGAATAAGTAGGAGTTTGGTTTTGTTTTCAAAATCAGTTCTCACAGCTATGATCCACAAGCAAACTTCATTCAACACTTTAATGATGTGAACAGGAATTCACCCCAGGGGTAAACCGGGGCTGACTAATAGATATTCCTGCAGTTATCTAGCCTACCTTGAAAATTACTCTGCTTGGTCTGAAACTGTCTTTTGAAATTGTTGTGCTCATGCTTCAAAGTTAAGAAAGGCTTTTGTCTTCACCAAACTCATGCTTGGGAACTGCCTAGCTGTTTCTTTAAAAATCCATTACAGCAAAAAAGGAAAAGAAGGATTACCCAGTAAATTAGGCTAGCACAGGCACAGTTATTCAGAACTATTGAGATCTTTTCTCTTTATTAATTTGTTGTTCTTCAATAGAGTGAACAGAGAAGGTTACAAGCAGGAGAAATAGCAGCAATGCTTTTTCTTGAGTTCTCTTTTTCACCAGTTATGTACAAATGGCTCAGTGATATCTGCAGTCAAATGGCAAACTCCCTCCTCCAACACAAGGTTTCGTATCAGATTTCTTACCAGAAATGAAATCTACATATTCAGTAACCACAATTCCTTAAAAAGGGAGCAAGAAGGAAACAAATGAGATAAGGTATTTGTCTTGGAAGTGAAAACGCTGCAAATAGCTTTATCATGACAAGCATAATAAACCAAAAGCTAGTAATTGATCTGTATATTTTTTTCTTCTTTTAAATGTCAGCCTTCCTTTAAGGCTCACAATAGTTTGAGTCTCTTTTTGGAGCAAGCTGCTCTGCAAGGCCCAGGAGTTCCAGAAGCAATAATCTTCTCGTAATATTTGCAGTGTGTCAAAAATAATGGGAATCTAATATGCAGCTTAAAGCAGCCATTCAGCTACTCTTACCAGCCCAGAAGACTCTCACCATGAGGTAGAACCGAACAGTCTAGCATCGTAGCAGCAGGCAGCACAGCGAGTATGGTAGGTGTGCTGCCACAAGACAACTTACTTAAAGGAGGACTCTTACACTTCAGTTATCCTTAGCTGAGGAATTCACTAAGAGAAAAAATATCTTAGCCCTGTACCTCTGCAAAGGAGATAGCTAGACAAAACTGCTAAGAAGGACATCGAGTGAGAAAGCTAAAAGGTAACTTTTTCTTCTACTCCCTTCAGAAAAAAAGGCATACAGAAATTATTGATTTCTAGTGAGTTCTTCAGAACTTACTCAGGTGATCTGTCAAGAAACAAAAATATGAGAATTTGCTTTCATTGGGATTTCCAGACAATATTCAACAAGATTCAAAAGAATCCATTTGAACCCATTTGAACTCCATTTGATATCCAAGTGATGCATGAGAACCTATCACTAATGGACTGAGAATGGAGTGAGAAAATGGATGTATTAGAAAAAAGAAGGAAAAACAGAGAGAAAGGAGAGTAAATAGGAGAAGAAAGTGCTGATACAGATGTTCTAAAGTAACTTGAATCATCTGTAGTGAGAAGTTTCTCATAACTTAAACTGCAGTGAATTAAACAAGCTATTTCACTTTTACTTCTTGGTGTCAGTCAATTTAGACTATGCCATGAACTGTAAGAAAATGATCCATTATGGAGATTCCTGTGGAAATTACAATAGACATGAAACCTAGAAAAAATTAAAGCCAAGGAATTTAATATACATCTATACTGATCCTACATCATGCTTAAAAGTAATAATTTTATGTAATTTTCAGTATTTGTATATTGCACTCTGTGACTATATTAAAAAGCATAAAGTTACCGCTTTTTAGTAAATACTTTAGAACATTCTAATAAAGTTTATTAGAAAAACATGGAGTAACAGCCAAGGCAAAGTTATTCATAAAACTTCAAGTTGATCTTTACTGTAGAATTTTATGAAGGAAGTCTATTTTTCACTGGAATTCTGCCCAACTCAAACTCATAAAATATTAGAGTCTTAAAATTAAGAAGATCAGAATTCAATGCCTTTTATGCTACCAAATATTGTGAAGAGGAATGAGTTCAGGGCCTCATGCTGCGAGAGAACATATTACTTAGATTATTTCTATCATGTCTTGATGTATTTACAAACAAATTGTCTGAGCATTTATTAAGGCAGATACAAAGCAAGGAGAGGTAGAAAATGACTGAAACCTGAGAAGGAAAACCAAGATGTAATAATGGCTCACAAAACCAGCTCCACTTTCTGACTGGAGGCAAGATCTGCCAAGTTAGGTCATTTTTTCAGAGACAGATCTGTACCCAGTGGTGGTGATGTTGTAAGTTATAGGAGGTAACTGCACATGCTACAAAGGTGGATGTAGGGAAGTTGTGAGAGTAACAATAATAATGCGATTCGGTATGGGAAAAATGTTGGAATGATTAAAACTTGAGATCAGATTCTCCTTGTTTTCACTTCTGTACATTTACATTGTGTCAAAATTTAAAGGCAAACAGGAAATCAAATACTTAATATTCAGAGCATTCATCACAAGCCATGTCTCTTGCAGAAAATCAAGTGGATGCTAGTGAAGCCAAGAAGCTCCTTCCAATAAGTTCTCCGCCTTCCCCTGCACTGCTATTCACTCTTACAGAGGGGGAGAGAGACAGAGAATTGACTCTATCCCTAAAAAAACCACTCATGCCAGTAAATTTGGCCCGTGTGAAGTAGTACAGGCTCTGCCAGTTCTGATGTTTTCTGTGGAAGTTACTGTGTGATCAAAGACTAATCTCATTAGGCACACTCCGTTTGGAGATATAGGAAAAAGGAAAATAAAAACGAAGTAATAAAGATACTGCAACATCATATATATTTTTACTTGTCAAACGTTATTCCTGAAAGTATTTTGTGATCATTTTAATGGGCTACCTTATCTGCAGAGATAAACACAAAACTGAGACCTGCTCCTCAGCTTTTTCTAAAATCTCAATTTCAAAAATCCCCTCTCATTGTGAGGAAGCAATAAATACGCAGGAAACTACTCTCAACACATGGAAATGTAGTCATGATAGAAATGGCTTTTTGCCATATTTCTCCTATATTTGAGTCAAAATTTTGCAATTGATTAAAAATTTTGCTGAGGCCCAAGTCTCCAGCCCAAGATCTCAAGAGAGTAACAGTTTTCACTTACGCTCCTGACATTTGCTTCTGCTAAATCTTACTTGGTATGAAGGAACAAGCAGGAAAGAAAAAGACTGTGATGGATTGTATCACCTGGAAATTCATTTATTCAAGAGGAATCTTCAGCTGAATCTTCAGGGCAATTTTCCTCCTGATTCACAAACATTTCAGAATGATCAGAAAAGAGGATTTTTCATGAGAATTGTCACAAAACCAGCAACTGTGACAAACAAGCGCACAAATGTATGACATGTAAGGAGCTGGTTTTTTTTTTTCATTACAGATGCTGGGAAAGTGTAAGTGAAGTTCAGTGCTGAATAAAGGAAATTCAGTCTTTAATTTGACTATAAAATTGAACGCTAACATAATTACAGGCTCATTATACAAATGGGCAGTTTATAAGCTTCCCTTTCATTTCTGGTTTTGATAAACAAAGGTCTTAGCCAACTCCCGTTAAAAAAAACGGAGAAAATACATGCATCAAGAGAACTTAGTTGAGATCCTTAATGACTTTTTTTTCCCTGCAGCATGCATGGCAAAATTTCATAGTAGAGGTGAAATTGCTAAATGAAGGATTCATAAGTTAAAACCTGTGCATTAGAAATAAATGATAACTGCTATTAATCTGTGAAAAGTCTTTCTGAGAAGTCAAACTTGTGCTATTGCACACACAGAAAATAACAGGCATTAGGCAGTATGTAAATGCACAGGGTAATGGGGGAGTAGAAAATTAAAACCCTGAATCATAGCGTGTTGGGGGCCACAGGACAATATCTTCAGCATTTCCAGAAAGAGTTTGGGTTCAGCCGGGCTTATTGGACTGAGTGCAGAGCTGGTCTGTTGGACCTGGCTGCTCTGGACCCAGTGAGATCTTGCAGCTGGTTCCCAGTAAACTCTTCCCTAAGAGGGCTTATTGGCTATGGGGAAATGCAGCCCAAATTCATAAAATCATTTTAGGGCAGGGAGAATTAGCTTGTTCAGAGCCCAGTGAGTTGAAGCATGCACAGGAGAGTTCTCCAGGTGGCTCTCTGTAAGGATCATCTCATCTCTAACATGGCACATTAGCCCTGACATCTCCAGCCATTACAGGCTCAGGCTGCTGAGAAGCCACCTGTCCATGCTTGTTTAGGCAAGAGATTAGATTAGATATGACATTATCTGGACCAGAGTTGGACACGTAGGCTCACATAGCCCTGTGCTTCACTTAATTAGGCCTCCTACAGGCAGCATCTGAAGGCAGATATCTTATTGTTGGAAACAATACACTCTATACACATAGTCTTCAGTAAGAATTTCAGTGGCGCTAAGGGTTGTGAGGTTTTTCTGCTTCCCTGGCACGATTAATTCACAGCTTGGATGACTGAGAGTTTACTCTACCTGTCTTTCCAGTATTTCCCAAAGCCTTTGTATTTCTTACCACATCAGATCTCCAGGCTAGGGAATGGAGACAGGTGGTCGTTAGGAATAATCTTGGCCAGGATGTACAGGCTCCTAGTTCTAACCTAGTTGCCGCACACATCCCATCACTCTCTGAACTTCTCCACTCTCCAAATATTTAAATATTAAATTTGCGACCAGAGCAAAAGTCAGCCCCTCCAACCAATAAGAAAATGCCTCAAGTGCATTACTCTGAACTGAGTCTCTTCCTCCAAAGCTGTGTGTATAGTTACACACAAACTGCCAATAAATGATGGATAGAAATACATAATGTGATAGTCTGACAACTATAAAAATGGGTATTTCCACAAGTTTTAAAAGATCATAAGGAGCTTAATCCAGACACTTAATTTTCTAATGTATAACTACGCAAAGTTCCTTAAATTATTTGAATGCGTATCTTACAAAACAAGCATATCATTCAAATGTGCAACTTATAGGCGAATACATGAAACACAGAGACACATCCCGTATTTGTTTAAAGGTCCTTCTCTCTCTCAGTCTCTGAGAAGATGTTGTGCAGAGACTTTAAAAGGCCTAAACCTTTACATTTACCTTATGGGAATACTGCAACATCAATTTTTTAGCAAATTCTAGCCTCTCACATTTACAATCTGACTGAAAGATTGTCAGATTACAGAGGAGTATTAAAATGCTCATCAGTCTTGTAAAGTATTTTTATTTCTTGATGGCAGTGATTTATGTATATGTATATAGATATATGTGGATTTGGTTATTTAGTAAGTGTGGTATACAGTAAGAACCACAAATTTAACAAATTTCTTATTAGAAACGTGTTACGTTTTGCTGCTGGTCATGCCTTATCTTCGAGCGCACAGAATGCTGTTAGCTGAATTGGAGTCCCTTTCAGTGAAACAATTGGATTCATCCAAGAAGAGAAGAAAAATGATCCTCTTAGTGGCATTCCTTAGCACAGGAGAAAAGTGCTTACCTTGTGATGGTTATTGGCAGTTTGTACAAATGATAGTGCACAGGGTTTTAGGTTAACCTGTTTAGTTTTACATGACCTGAGATATTAAAAATATCCTTCCTCTGAAGTGCTGCCAGGTGGTAACTCTGCATCACATCAATTCTGAAGGCAGTGTCACTGAAATGGTGTACACTGTTATTGAATTTTTAGCATTCATTGAATATTGCTCATGATTTATAATAATTTTGAAAAATCAGCATTTGTAATGGGATTCTGTTATCTCTGAAAAGCATATCTGACATGCAGTAGTGCATCACAGATTTGATTTATATTTTTTCCTAGTACATATGCCAGCTGTATAACAATATACCGCGATTCTGATGTGCTGCCAGTCCTTGCTCCTTAAAGAAGAGGGAACTGTTTTTAACAATAATGCTTAGAAAACTAGCAAATAAATAAACAAACAAAAAAATCAATCTTTTCTGATCAAAGAAAAACACTCATACGAATGAAGCTCAGATACTTCAGCCAAAGACAGCACAGCTGCAGGTTTCGCATTGTTATTTTTAAATTTGTTCAGAAATCACCTACTTACGTTTCAGTGCACTCATGCCGAGGACCCTGCAACAACACTTCAATATTTACAAGCACATCTCCAAACACTTTACCTCAAGCCTCTATATTTCCAAAGCTTCCAAACCTTCCTGGGTCATTTCAACTTTTTGATAGATAGGGTGGCCATATGATTCCTCGTGTCTTTTTTAATGTTTTAAGTCTTCAGACTGCTGCGAGTTATGCTTGTCCCATGTTATGCTATGTCAGGTGAACATGTCAAGAGTCTAATTTTACTTTCCTGCACTCATCCTCAAGAATAAATGACACAGAAGACTCTCTCGGCTCTCTCTGCTATGTAAGGCTTGTACCAGCCCAAGTGAGAACAAAGGTCTAAGGAGATGAGGAAGTCTGCTGCAGAATTTTGCATCCACTTTGCAATTCCCTCACAAAGATATAAATTACTGTACAAAGTTAATACTGTGGTGATTTACATTCTGTCTTTAACTTAAAGTTAAATATTATTACCATAGAAAAAAACTCTAAGGCTTAAGGTTTTTCTGTACTTGATCACACATAGGAGTGACTCTATGAAACTTCCACATATGCAACCTCCTTTATACTTTGTAAAATCCCAAATCTTCCAGTAAAGGAGCACGGCCTTGTAACTTCTGGAACTCTCAAAATGTATTTTTTTCAACTTTTAAATGTCTTTTCAACACATATTAAGAATCAAGAGGAGCTTTCTCTGAATAATTTGTAGGCAGTTTGAATGTGATCAAAGAGAAAAATATAGCTCAAACATAGCCTTCATTGAACTTTGGAAGCTTTGGAAAACTACGTACATTGCAAATCTTGTATGCTCCTGTGTGAGGAAATCATACAACATATTCAGCAACACGGCTATTTGGGCCTCTATTACATAGCATTGAATCTTTACTGTCCTCCTTTTTTTGGTTTCTCCCACATTGGCAAGAAACATCTGGCATCAGACGTCATCTGAATGTAGGTATGGCTGAACTTTCAGGCAAGACCTTTCTCGCTACCCTGTACTCATCCACACTGGTTCAGACTGAAGGCAGTGATAATGTGTTGATTTGTGTCACTAGATTGATCTTTGAACTCTGGAATTTTGAATACTTCAAGTCATTGATTTATGGATAGCAAATAAAGACCTCTGGGAAGGACATGAAGAAGTGACAAGGCTCCATTTTCTTTAATTAAGTCTTGCATTGAATTTAAATGAGGTTTTAAGCTGTTTACTTCTCATCTGCCAACTACAGTAAGTTTGTACTTTGTAGGTACTACTGTTTTGAGTCGGGTTTGTCTGATACATTAACTATCCATACACTAAGTTAGCGAAATACAAGCAACTAAGCTGCACTGGTTTCTTGTAGGTTACAGCAATATCTTCATATGAGGGCTTTAGGGGTTTTTTATATCTATTCTGAGACTGCAATATTAAAGCAAGTCTGAGAAGTGTTTTCCTTTCCACCTGCATTTAAGAATACGCAAACAACTAATTCTTTCTGATTCAGGCACTATGCTACTTTTCTCTGTAGGTAAATTAAATTGATGCAACACGTTGGACGAAGAGCTCCCTCCTGGGATCACTGGAACCTTAACTTAAGCCAGGTGGCAACTACCCGCTTAACAAACCTGTATTCACACCCTAAGAATTTTAAAGTGAACTCTGGGTTGCTCTGAAAATACTATAAATGTTGAAGCAAAATTTGGGGCATTGGTTTGAATTTTTAAAGTACCCTATAAATTTTGGTATCTGTTTGCCTAAAAAACTTCGTATTTCCTTGCACAGAACTCAGGAGAGATCTAAGAGCTGAAACTCCACTAATTTACATGAGAAGAAAGTGTTAGCAGGATAATTCTTCTCTCAAAAGGCTTTTTTCTTTTACTTTTTAAATACTGTCTTCAACCAAAACGTTGTCATTGACTTCAAATGAGATCCAGATTTCCCACTCAAGATCTAAACCACACCTTTTTCTTAATTTCACTCAGCCTAGACTCGCTGGCCTTCTGAGAACACTCCAGACCATGTAATTCTTCCTAAGAAATAAAATGTAATGTGGCTGGTGGGAAACAGCGCTAGTCAGAAGGTCTGTGATCATCACTCAGGAAGCAATTACCTTAGCAATGAAAAGTCTATTTGATTACTAAGCTGATAGTGCTTTATATCCATTGTATGTATTACGTACTCAAACAAATGAAGAGAGGAAAAAAAATTAACTAGGTACGTATGAAAAGAGATGTGGGAATTAGAATGCTTTATGCATTACTCTGTAAGGCTGAGGTAAATGAACCTGTCTGCATGGATCCCACAGAAGCCCTGTATAACAAAAATTCGTATTTTTACATAGGAAAACAGGAGATCAACCTTATTGACTGCAAAGTATACCAAATCCTCAGCAACAGACAACGAACATAGAGATTGCTGTAAAAGATCAAGGTATTTACTTATTGATTTCTCAAAACCATTGAATCTAAGATGTAAAAATGTAACTTTTTATTGCTGTTAGATACTAAACAACCAAATTCACCTTGTGTCTCATTTGAGTTTGCCTTTTAACACAACAGTTTCCATTCTTCCACTGGAGAACAGGAATTACTTGTACTGCTTAAAATGAAACTTTGCTAAACCTATTCAGGAAGGAAACCACAGTTTTTGTGCTCAAACTCTGACTTTCACTACATGACATACCACCATATCTTGCAGTCTGTGTATTACAGCACTGGTATATAACTGATAGAGAAAGTCCATGTCAATAATAAATTATGTTTCATGAATTTGGTATGTCTTTTCTATATTACTTCATTAACTGAGAATTAATAACTTTTCTCTTTTTCCTTTCCTTTGCATATGGAAATAAACACATAAAGCCAAAGTGTATGGGTGAAAATTTTCTCTGGTATTTTTTTTACTACATCTCTCATTAGAAGCTTGCTTGAAAATCACCTGCGTGAGAATTTAGGGGATGTGCAAAGAGAAAATATTATTTGTATACAATGTTTATTACATCATTCCTTATTCACAACTTTTATCAGCATTAAATACAAGGCTATGCAAAATTTCAGGTCTGAAAGTGGCTGAATTCTGCTAGTAAATGAAGCAATCAAAACTTTATCATCACATTAATTAAAAGAAGCAGCCAGTAATGATAAAAGGATACATAGTGGAGTAGAATAAAATAAACCTTTGAAGCTGCTACGAAAGGTAAAGAAGATCCCTCAAAAATCAAAATAAATTCCAATCAGCAGCAAATTCCTGATAGAAATTGATTTGCAAAATACACAGGCATCTATCATTTAGATCAATGGCAAGTCTCCCACCAGCTTCAATCAGAACACCATCAATCCCAGGGGAAACTCCGATCACCAGAGAAACCATACTTCATCTCTGAGCACGTAGTTTTCAACCTTGATTTATGCTATATCTAAGTGAATAAAGGTGTAAGCATGCTACTTCTAAGTGAGTAAAGGTAACACAGTTCTTTCTTTTTACAAAGTTGGGAGTTTCACTAATAGTCCTAGATATTGGTAAATTGCATAAGGAAAACTTCACTTCAATTTTGATAACACAATCAATCCTTTTTTTCCTGAAATATAGCCTGCCATCAGTTTCTCACAAATGCACAGAATGTCTTTAATTTTCTTTGTAGTCAAATCAGGTAAAGTATTTTGAAGGGTATATCTCTTTCTATTTGATCAGTTTAATTTAAAGCTACAAGATGCCCTCAGAGAGCTCATCAAAGAATGTAGACATTTCAGTACATTAATTTTTTTTTCAGTGACAGCAACTCTAAAAGGCAGTAAATGTTATTTACTTAAAAAGAAATGTTTTCCCTTATGCAATGATTGCTGGAAAAATCATTAGTCAAAACAAAAGTTCAATGAGTCAGTTAAACATACGTCTTATTTTATAATTTATATGTCTTAACAGTGTAGCATCCCTTGGGTCAAGTTTATGAGACTCAAAAAGGACACAGAAAACTAAATAATATTCAATATGTAATGAACATGTAAATTAACTGGAAAATTGCTTGCTCTTAATTACCAATTTTGATATAATGACCCAGTATCTCTTTGGTCTCTCTTAATACACGAAGAGACAGCACATTGCCAATGTTGCTTAAGTGCCAATTACAGCTCAGACTTAGTAGACACAGTTTATTGAAAATATGCCAGGGTAATCTGGACCATTCTTCAGACTAAGCTACATTTCTGCACCGACTTTACTTTTCTTAATTTATAAACTCATGTTGTCATTTACAAGCTGAATCATACCACATCTGCCCTATGTAAACTTTAGGAAAAACACTGCTACAGTATCCAGGCGTACCAAGCACAGGATACTCTGTCTAACCATAGGGTGAAGAGATTTTTATTATAAGAGAAATTGAGACTATTCATTTCCTAAACGACTGATGCAAAGAACATTCAAGTTATTGTATTCATCATTAAAAAAATCCTCCAAGCCATCTTGAATTTAAAAATTATTTACATTTCTGTTAATCTTATCATGATGGCTACAATTTCTGAATACAAATCAAAACACAGATTAAAATGGAAAAGGATGAGTTGCATTAGGATGTAAGCAAGCTGAAAGGCCTATAATATTATTTTAAAAGTGCTGGCTATTAAACTGAACTTATTAGATACCCTTTTAAAACTAATTTCCTAATTTCATTTTTTCTTTCCTATAATTTGTTTCATTTAATATTCATTGGCCTTATTGTTACCATCTTTCATCTAGTCTACCATTTGAAGTTCACTGACCATGAGGTTCCTTCCTATTATTTCATCTGTTCATAGGATACATGATTTTTGTACCTAAATTTCTGACATGTTGCCAGTTATTACATGTTATGTTAAAATTTAATGAAATATGATTGTAACAAAGTCATGTATTGTGCTATTTTGATACAGTCCTCAGCTCAAAGTTCTTGATTCTTACATTGTGTGGTTCTGGTGACATCTGGTTGCTTTGGAATATACCAGATTAATACATCAATCGTATTGTACATATATTCTTCTAAAATCTCACCACCTCTGAATTTAGAAATGGGAAAGTTTTGTTTACATACCTTGCTAAATTCTCTACAAATATTGATTTGTTCCCCATTTTGTGTTTCTTTTGTCAATTTCACAAACTAGTATCATTAGACAATCTTCTGTCCTGTCATGAACAAACCCTTGTATAATGCATTGCATAAGGGAAAGGTTTTCTGGAAATATAATTATGTTAGCCCAGAAGTTTACTATGTATTTAAAACAACACAGGGTAAGGACAACATTTCCATACTTCTACTAATGTGTAAATTTGCTTCCTATAATGATGCATACTGGAAATCTAAGAGTGTCTTTCATTTTGCCTGAAAAAAAGGAAGAGAGATGGAGAATCCACACACTCCCCCACCCCCTGACTACAAAAGAATGGGATGTGACTGCTACAAGGCTTCTGAAGGCAGATTTCCTTTTCTGTAAGAAGTCTTTGCAGGAGATTCAAGGTCATGTATCGTAGATAATAATGACACCTGTTTAACCACTGCTTTGTCCTCTAACGCTTCCTCTGGCAAATTCAAGAGTATGGTGACTGAAATAAGGCATATTAAGAACTGAAAGCACGAAGTTCATCTTGAAAAAAATACAGGATGGAGACTTGACAAAAAAATCCTTTCCTATTTCCTGTTGGCAAAGACCAGCAAGCACAATGGAACTGGTTTAGGACGTATTCTTTTAGCACAGATTGAGTGCTTCTCATGCTTATTTAAGAACAAACTGAGAAATTAATCTGAAACAATGGTGTAATACACATTACCTGTGTATGTATGTATGCTGTCTGAGACATCAACAGGTGTTATATATCTCAGTAAAAATTAAAATCCTAAGAATTTAATAAAGATCACATGCTCAAAAATCAGGAGAGTATTTTTATTTGGACACTGTGGTTATGTCTTCACCATCCTTCAAAAGCAGCCTAAGAAGCAGCCAGTGCTTCACAAAGCAGCCGGCACGTTTGTGACTGACCAGTAAAGTAATGGAAGAAGGCTAGGAGGAGATGGACAAGGGCATGAGCCCCTGAAGCTCTGGGAATCTGCAGGGTGTGACTGACCACCCCTCTTGCAAAGGAAGCTGATTTGATCTCAACACAAACAGGACCAGAGGGTGGCCTTTGTTTTAGGTAAACAACTGTCAAGGGTCGAGTGGGTCAACTGGCGGTGTAAGTGTTTCCTGCTGAGTTCATTAAGACTATGAACATCTCCCTGAGTTAGCCTGAGGTGTGTGTATGCGTGGCTCAGCCCAAGAGTATAAAAACTAAACAACTAAAAAAAAATTCCAAAGTGAGCAATGCACTTGAACTGCTTCAACCCACATCTTCCTTCCCAGCTACCGGGGACACTCAGCATCGTGACTGTGGGCATAGTATAGAGACCAGTAATGGGATCACTTTGGTATTGTGATTGAACTGTGCATTGCAATTGCTGTATTTTGCTAAATTTAAATTATATTTGTATGGTGTTTTGAGTATATTTTGTATCACTTTGCTAAATAAAAGTTCTTCAAATAACTAAATGTGATATTAAACATCACAGCCTCTATGCACAGGATATCTACAAAACCTGGTCAGAGAGAATTGAACTCGCCCAATATTGCTTGCAGAAATCACAAGGAATAGTAAACACACAACCAGGTCAAGTGAGTACAGAAGCATCTTAACTACTTAGTACTAAAAGTACTTCTTTCTCACTGAGCTTGTCACAAGCTCAAGAAAGTGACCTTCAGCCATATTTTAACCGTATATTACAGGTTTAATGAACAAATCGACAGTCAGTTTGGTCCTGAGAACTTTCCTGAGTCCTTCCACTAAAACACACTGTCGTCAAATGTAATCAGTTCAATTCCCTCTTCTGCTTCCATTTTTATACACTTGTGTAGTTTCTTACTTGTAGGAGTTCTTGTCAGTCAGCTTAAGTGTAAAGACACGCTCTCTAACTCTTGACAGACCTTGTGATAATTCTGCTCTACTCTTCTATATCTAAAACATTTAATTTACAGTTTCTCTATTATTGGCTTTAGTCTTCCCTAAAATACAGATGTGAAATATTTCAAACTATTTGAAAGATTTTTCTTCCTACTTAAAACATTAAAAAGGCATATTACTGCTGCATAGCTATGTAACAGAAAATATTTTAAACTAGTTAGCACCTGTAACAATTGTGTTGATTGTACTGACTATTATTTTTTGAAAGTAACTGGCGTGTAAAACCCTTAATCAGTACTGACGAATATGCATTAATTGGGAGCAAAACTAGGCAATTCCAAATGTAAAAGCATAAATCACACTGTCATGTCTTTGTCACAATGAAAGTGTTTCACCTTTCCCAAATATTGATTCCAAATGAAGATGAAAACTTGAGGACACATCTGCAAAAATGCCAGACAGAAAGAAAGAACAAGCATATATTTCTATTCTTAGGATGCTAGAAAACCTAAACTCAAATCTAAACTTGCTCCAAATCAAGTGAAGAGAAGGCTCGAAGTCTGCCCTGTCTCCAGGAAGCAACCTATTTACTGAGTCAGTGGGTGTGCTGAAGTACGGTACCAGCCATCCATTCACCTGGATGTTACACTACCTTCAAAATGCTGGAATGGTATTCCTTCAGCCATACTATGGGCCCAGTCAAGCAAAATCTTGCTCATGAGAGTTGTGGCCCCAGCCTCAAGATAGTTGCATTTCTGTATGCAAAGCCTTTCACATGATTCTTCTGTCTGTCATTCAATCTGATTATCAGGAACATCAACAAAAGCGTTCCCAAGGTAGAAGACATACTTGAGCATTTCTGCTCACCTACTCTGGCCACAATCATCATCACTTTTTCCATTAACATCACTGTAAAGGGAAGAGCTGTGACTAAACTCGATACTTTTTCTAGCTGGGCCATAAAGGTCACTTAGGCAGCATAGATGTCCTCAGGCTTGCTATACGTGTTCCAGAAGCATCAGTCCAACTAGTAAGAGTACACTGTCAGTAGACACTTAAAAATGCAGTTATATTGCTTGACCTAGCATCAATGCTAATTTTCATCCTAGTTTATGCTTAAAAAAAGAATGGATCTATAGTATATACACTTGAGATTAACAAGTCATGGGACATATTTAAATACATACTGTTTATTGGGCTAGTTTCTAAGCACTACAGAAACATAGATAATCTGTGTATAAATGACAATGAAGATGATTGATCTGGGCTTCATAGTAAACATGATTAATTGCAGGAGGCCACAATTACTCAGGCAGAGAGGGTGTAAACACTTAATGTGCTTTTCTCAATACTTATTTGTAATGGTCTCACACTTAGGCCCATGGCAGTAATTCCTCCTTTCATTACTTGAAACAGTTGGGTCTTAGATTTATTCTAACCTTCTTTGCTGACTGCACTTGAGAGGAGATTTGGTTTTTTATTAAATGATAGGAGGAGTGTGTATTATTTAGGATATTTAGGGTTTAAAAGCTATTTCTACATTAAATCATTCACAACATACTGAGGGAAGGAGAAAGAAGGGAATGGCAGTACTTGGTGACCCTCAGAATACAGCAGCTGGCAAATTTCGGAATTTCTATAATGTTTTTTATCCTTCTAAGAAGAGACATATAGAGAGAGAAGTCAGATAGACTCTAGGGTCTAATTTACTTCACTTTATTAAAGTGATTTCTAAAATTGAGCTATGCATCTCAAATTGAGATAAATATTTTCAAATTAGTTATCACCATTTATAACAGTGTTTTATTTTCCTGTGTATGTATGAATCATTCCTCTCTGTGTGTACAAACATTGCTGGTTTTGTACTCCCCCTCTTGACTTCTGCAGCAAACTGTTGGCACTTTGGCTTATGAATTAGTGCAACAGATGTTAGTGCCACCAGACAGTACTTGTGCTAAAGTTTTTTATTTATTTTTAGATGGTATCGCAGCCAGAATTTCTGACCTTGTTACCCTTTGTATCTCTGCAAGAAAGAGGGGGGAGGGGGAAAGAAAGTATGACCAGTACTTGTGATACTCTTTAAGCATGAGTATTAGGGTTGAGAAATTGCTTCAGAGAAGCACAGAGGATCCAATGCCCTACTTCCAGTACGGCCTTAAATATATAAAATATAGAAAATCTTTTTGAAAGTGAGTTAGTTTAAAAATATCACCTTACAGCCACAATCATTTTAATGTCTGAGTGCAAATCAGGTTCAGCTACAGTTTGAAGTAGTTTGCTTTCTAGATTCCTTCTGTCACAATTATGGACGTGCTTCTGGACACCTATATTGCTGCATTATATAACCACAGACTGTATTATGAAGTTTTGTTTACCCTCAAAGAAACAACTCCAGTAGTTTAGGCAGGTAGATTAGTATCCGCCTAGCACTCAAAACCCAGACAGTGTAAGATGAAACAAGCCAACAGCTATGTTAATATACAGCTCCAATAACTGCTGGAGATAGCATCTACACTGTACAGATCACCTTTCTAATTAAATCAGAACTTAAAAGAACAAGAAATGCTTTATTAAAGGTATAATTTACATAAATCAAGTAGTCTGCAACCATTCTTGTTTCCATGGCAATAAGGGCCTTCATTAGATGCAGCTGTACTGTACATGCACTGGGTGTACATGGACCACATATTGCACAATATCTGTTGGAAAGTACAGTCTGTTTTAGTTCCCAAAGCTATTAAAGGATGTTTCCCCATACTATGAAATACTAAAGTCCTGGGAGTGCTCTCAACTTCTGTTTCTCAGCACCTCTCTGGGATAGCCTGTTGAGTTTTTGCAGTGTTATTCCTTTACTTTGACCCACTAAGTCAGCTCCCAGGTTTTGATACCCAACGACACCTGATTTTTGCAGAAACAAAGTAGTGTTTAGCTATGTTTCACCCACAAATGGAGTAATCTATTGGTTCTCAGACCCACACGTAGGACTTTTAGGATGTACCCTTCTGTACATGTTTTTCAGCATCCTGAAATGGTATCCTTGTATTACAGCTGTTCTACTCCTGTAGGTAGCTTACTTGGCAAAACCAAGTCAGAGGTAACCACGGGTTCTGCAGAGTTAAGTGTTAGCTCGTAGAATACGCAACGACAAGAAAACATACTTTCACCTCACAGTTGTCACTGGCTACGCCTTTGGCCAAGCAAATTAGGGCAGTGTTTACCTTCTATTTGCAAGGTAGAAATCATCATGTTTGAAATAATGACATCACAAATATCACCTAACACAAAATCAAATACGTTCTCGTCATCTATACAGATCGATCAAATGGGACTGAGTGCTTCACCAATACCTTCAGAATCATGTCAGTCCTGTTACCTTTCAGGTATTACACATTACCATCACTTTGGAAAAAAATTCAAATACATCAAATATCACCATTAAAAAAAAAAAAAAGTACTGTTCCACAACTTTATTCCACCGCTTAGCATTTTATTTCTTGTATGAGTTACATAAGCCCCCTATTTTAAAATGTTAATACATCTTTTCCAGTTTTCCGCTGTGTAGTATAGTATCAGAGATTTGACTGATCTCTCCAGTACAGCTGAGACTTGGCTTTCTGTGAGCATAAAGGGCTTTGAATATCTCTAAGTAGTGAGATGTGTTTATTATATCTGCCATACTCTCAGATTTATCAACCATTGAAAATTGTTCAGCATTTCACAAAATATCAGATGATACCCTGTTCTATAACATGTCTACCATGACTACCAGTTTTAATTGCTTTACTTAAACCAGATTTATTATACGCTCTGGCTCTTTTGTTTGTATTTACACAGCACAGGATACAGTGACCTCTGCGATGACAGACAAGACAATCCAAGTGAGTACTTTACAATACTGTCTTCTGCAAAGCAGGTCTGCTATATTGCTACACAAACAGGTTGCAATGGAAACCATCGCTCACCTTCATAAACAGGAACACAAGCTAGTAAATAAATTCAATTATTATTGGGCCTGCAACCTCAGTCTTTAATTTACTACACAAGCGACCCACCACAGCACTAGAGAAATACCTCCATCAAATCAATTCACATTAATCAGAAGCAACGGGCTCCTTTGGAGAAGCATCAACTTAAATCTTCTCAAGTTTTATCAATGAACCCTTCCTGGTATCACACAGGACCAGGAAATATACTCCTCAGGAGACACACTCCATGAAGCTACACAATTTTAAAACATAGCAAAAGTGTAAAAAATTAAATCACAGAAGAATGCCATGACATAGGTGGTGGAGGAGCCAATGAGGAGAGGTGTGTTACGGGAACTTGTGCTGTCAAATAAAGAAAAATGGAGGATGTGAAGGTTGGGGACAGCGTTGGCTGCAGTGACCACGAGATACTGGAGTTCAGGATCCTACATGGAGGAAGGAGGGCAATAAGTAGGATCAAAATCTTGGACTTAAGGAGAGCTAACCTTGGCCTCTTCAAGGACCTACTTGGAGGAATCCCATGGGTTAGGGCTCTAGAAGGTAGGGGGGTCTAAGAGAGCTGATTGCTATTCAAGCATCACTTCTTCCATGCATCGGTGCATCCCCCTGAGAAAGAAATCTAGCAAAGGAGGCAGGAGACCTGCATGGATCAACAAGAAGCTTCCAGTGAAACTCAGAAGAGAAAGGTCTACGCGATGTGGAAAGAGGGACAGGCCACCTGGCAGGAATAGAGGAACGTTGTCAGAGTATGCAAAGAAGCAACAAGGAAGGCTAAGGTGCACCTGGAATTAAATATAGTAAGGGATGTCCAAGACAACAAGAAGGGCTGCTTCAAACACAGCAGTAGCAAACAGAAAACTAGGGATAATATGGGGCTGCTGCTGAATAAGGTGGGTGCCCTGCTGATGGAGGATACAGAGGAGGCGGAGTTACTGAATGCCTTCTTTGCTTCAGTCTTCACTCTTAAGGCTTGCCGTCAGGCATCCCAGTCCCTGGAGGTAAGAGAGAAAGCCTGGAGAAAGGAGGACCTGCCCTTGGTCAAGGAGGATCAGGTTAGATATCATTTAAGCAAACTGGACGTCCACGAATCCATGGGCCCCGATGGAATGCACCCACGAGTGCTGAGAGAGCTGGTGGATGTCATTGCTGAGCCACTCTCCATCATCTTTGAGAGGTCCTGGAGGACAGGAGAGGTGCC
>Ga0065711_1033073_pt1 | contig 26155 bp, 33 predicted proteins | sample Hoacrofraction12_FD_59098 | JGI IMG/M metagenome (GOLD analysis project Ga0065711, IMG submission 59098) | Hoatzin crop microbial communities from Cojedes, Venezuela - Epithelial fraction 12 v2 (version 2) | ecosystem: Host-associated > Birds > Digestive system > Esophagus > Crop | place... | reverse complement strand
GCCGCCATGGGGGCCTCCGGCAGCGCCCCGGCCACGCCCGCCGCCCCCCGCAACAAGCACCTGGCGCACGTCAGCGACCCCCGCTCCCCCAGCGTCGGCATCCCGCGCACCCCCATCGAGGTAGGGCGCCCTCCCGCAGGCCTTCCCTTCACCCCCCGGCCCGCCGCCCCACGCCTGCCCATCTCCGCAGGTGGTGAGCTCCCCGGCGGGCAGCCCGCAGCCCGGCCCCGCCGACCCGGCGGCCGGCACCAGCCAGGACCAGGACCCGCGCTCCCCCACGCCCGGCATCTCCCGCACTCCCATGAGGGCCGCGTCCAACGGTGAGTGCGCCCGCACCGGGAAGTGGGGGGTGGCCCGGAGGCTCGGCCTGGCCAGGGGGCTCACCCCGCCCTCTTTCCCTTCCCTGGCAGACAGCGTGGATCACCTGGTGAAGCAGCTCGGCGAGGCCTTCGGCGCTGAGCCGGCGTCCCCGGGAGCGGCCCGTCCCGCCGAGGAGGGGGCAGCGGAGGAGCCGGCCCGGCGGAGCTCCCCACCTGCCGCCCCGGGGGAAGACGCGGAGCGGCCGCCATCTCCCAGCGCGGCCCCGGCTCGGCCAGCCCTCCCTGCTGGGCCCGGCTTCCCCTCGGGTAAGTGCTCGGTGCCGGGGCAGCCCGGCTGCCGTCTGGCTGTCCGCCTCCGGCAGCCTGGCCGAGGGGCCTCCCGAGCCCCCTCTGGGGACTGCCCTCCCGTCGAGCTGGCTTCTGCCGGGAGCTGGACGCCGACGCTCTCGATCGATAGTCGGAAAAAATCGAGAGGTAAAAGTCAAGTCCTTCTGCTCTCCGAGGCAGACTCGCCATCGCGGAGGCCTGTTTGGTGGCACCTTGGGGCTTCTCCCTGGGAAGCACCTCCGGGCGGTGCTGAGGGTCTTTAGTACAGACCATGCTTCAGAAAGCTCTGCTGGGCCTCTCTCCTCTGAGCAGAGGCTGAGAGCTGGGGCTCTTCAGCCTGGAGAAGAGAAGGCTTGGGGGATCCTGTTAATCATAGAATGGTTTGGGTTGGAAGGGACCTTGAAGATCATCTGGTTCCAACCCCCCTGCCATGAGCAGGGACATCTTCCACCAGACCAGGTTGCACAGAGCTCCATCCAACCTGGCCTTGAGCACTTCCAAGGATGGGGCAGCCACAGCTGCTCTGGGCAACCTGTGCTAGTGCTTCACCACCCTCATGGTGAAGAATTTCTTCCTAATATCTAATCAAAATCTGCCCTCTTTTAGTTTAGAGCACTTCCCCCTTGTCCTATCACTGCACACCCTTGTGAAAAGTCCCTCTCCATCCTTCCTGTAGGCCCCTTCAGGTACTGGCAGGCTGCTGTAAGGTCACCCCAGAGCCTTCTCTTCTCTAGGCTGAACAGCCCCAACTCTTTTAGCCTGTCCTTGTAGGAGAGGTGCTCCAGCCCTCAAATCATCTTTGTGGCTTCCTCTGGACCTGCTCCAACACATCCATGTCCTTCTCATGTTGGGGGCTCCAGAGCTGGACACAGTACTCCAGGTGGGGTGTCACGAGAGCGGAGATGTAATGAGTACAAACATGTGAAGGGAGAGCCAGGCTGTCGTCAGTGGTGCCCGGTGACAGGCCCAGAGGCAGCGGGTGTGAACTGGAACACAGGAGGCTCCATCTGAACACCAGGAAATGCTCTTTGTTTTTGCTGTGAGGATGACTGAGCGCTGGAGCAGGTTGCCTGGAGAGGTTATGGAGTCTCTGTTCTTGGAGATAGTCAAAAGTCATCTGGACATGGTGCTGGGCAGCTGGCTCTAGGTGGCCCTGATGAAGCAGGGGGGTTGGACCAGATGTCTTCCAGAGGTCCCTTCCAACCTCAGCCTTTCTGTGATTCCTTTACCTGGAAGTTCTTGGGTAGCAGTCTGTGCCATGCAGGCAAGCAAGCTAGATCATAGAGGTCAGGAGGCATTTAAAATCCAGCACCCTCTAGCCTTATCGTGACACAGATGTGTTTTCTTCTGTCACTAGGGAGCAAACCCGTAAGACGCAAGACCAACAAAATCTTGGCAACATCTGGTGGAACTGGCCGCTCTCCCCTCAGCATCCTGCAAGATGACAATTCCCCGAGTGCTCCTGCCCCTCGCCAGGTAAAGCTTGATGAGTTGTACTGTGGGAGGGAGAACGGGCTGAAAAAACCCCAAATCCTTCAGTTTCCTTATTTTGTAGGGCCCCAGTTTGAAACTGTGTCCTCCTAGGTCGGTAGAGCCTGGTGACTTCGTAAGTGTTTTTCTGTGGGTCAGTCTTGTCCCTAGGTGCCTCCAAGTCTTGTTCGGTGTCTGTGTCTTTGGCCTTACCATGACATTGCCCATTTCAGTGCATCCTTTCTCTTTAGGCTGCAGAAAGAAGTCCCTTGCTCTTGAATAGTCACAAGAGAGCCCAAGCTGAATGGCCTGAAAATGGGCTACATGTTCCACTGAGAATTAACTAACCCTCAATTAACTTCTGTTTTACGCTGTATGTCTGTGTTTTATTTCTCTAGGGTAAGAGGCATGTGTTGGGAGAGAACCTTGGAGAGAAGGAGATGATAGTGGATCTGAGCACGAGCCTCAAATCTGGGAACTGTGCTTGGAGTGACTTGAACAAAGAGAACCAACAGCGTCCTTTTGTGGAGAACTAGAGGTTTCCTTTTCCAGGATCTTGCTGTAATTTGCTTCTATGTTTTGGGAGTCTTCTAGGGGTGAGAAATCCTGCAATGGACTGAAACTCCAAACTTGTGGTCACTCTTCTCACCAGTCCCTGTTGGGGAAAGAGCACACTCGCTCTCCTAGCTTTGCATGTCTTGTGTACAGTATGGACTTTGACTCTTCTATTGTACATCAGCTGTATTGACTTACTGTAGAGTTCTTATCTGTAGCAAATAAATTTGTATCTAAACTCTTGCTGACTGTATCTGTGTCCTGAGAGGACAGTGGGAGTCCCCTGCTTGCCTAATGCAATGTTTGTTCCGGGGACAAGGATTCAGGAACAAACAGTTCAGCCTTCCATTAGCCCTAAAACTCAGATCTGCCCCCTGCCTGTAACGTGCCACCGTGGAGCTGTGCTGAGAAGGCTCTGACCTTGAACCCGCGTATTATGGAGTGGTCTGGGAAGCTGCAGCTCTGTGCAGGAGACTGACATATCTAGTGTCACTTCTGGAGTTCTGCTGCACCTATGCTGGCCTGAAACTAATGTAGACAAAGGATTGTAGCCTCTTGCAAAGGTCTGGTGTGAGGGTGAGATCCAAAAATAGGATCAGAGAGTATTGTGCATTAATATCTTGACCTGTTGATAAGCTGCTACACTTTATTGACCTTCAACTCTCTAGCAGAGCCTTAGGACTCTAGAATGTTGCTATGGGCCAATGAGCGGAGTAGGGGCTGAATATAATGTCTGAGTTCTGTAACTAAGCTCAAATCCTCAAGGTCTGCAAGGATGCATTTTCAGCTATCTAGCCCATTTCTGGGGCAGCAAGCCTTGAGACTCGCAGATTCTTCTCAGCTAGAACATAGGTGAGGAACACCCTTCCCTGGGGACTCTGAGGTAGAGCAAGGCCTGCAGATGAGATGTTCTCTGGATGGAGTCAGCAGGCAGTACTCACAGGAGGTGAATTATGTTTGCAGTAGCTCATAGCAATGCTGGAAAGAACACAGCTTGCAGTGCTTATGTGAGCTTTCTTTATTTGCCTGGGCTATGAAGATCTATAACAGACTTGAAAATGGGGTGATAGCTACTGGTTAGACAGGGTCATCACACAGTGAGGCAAAAAGAAGGAACAGCAAGCAGCAGACAATAAGCAAGAGTAAATGTAATATCCCTGGTATTCTGGCAGGTCTGAGGGCTACCTTTCCCTGATTTATGCGTAGGTAAGACTTGAGCTAAGTCTTTCCCAGTGGAAGAGGAACCCAATTTACAGTGGCTTTTTTGTTTGAGGTTGCATGATAGAAATCTCAAACCCGGTACATCTCTGAGGCTGTCTGCAGGGCTAGAGGACAGCTGCACAGAGATGCTAGATGGAGTTAAATCAGGGACAGAGCTTAGTCTGGGACAGAGGTGTTGGATGAAGGGTCCAGTGAAGGGTGGGTGTCAATGTGGGTAGAGGTGTTGGAAGGAAGATGCAGGGTGTCTGAACTGTCCTGTAAAGTCCTGAGACATAATGAACAGTGTTTTGCAGGTCTTCAAGCCTGCACAATGCTGGAAAATGCTGGGCCTGTTTAGAGGTGGAGACAAGGGCCGGTATGTGTGCTCCTGCTCCCCAGCTTCCCCTACTCCCCCTCCCTGACCTCTTCTTTCACTCTGGGAGACCCCTACAAGTGACCTGTGTCTAGAGACAAGCGGGAGTGGTAGGTAGGTGTTTTTGTTGTGCTCTGCTGACAATGCTGTTTGCATGGGCTTGGGCTGTGGGCCGTGCTTCTGCTGCTCTTTCCCTCTCTCTGCTGTCCTCAGTTCCAAATCTTGAGGAAGCTGTCCCAGGAGCCGGTGGCAACGGCCATGCCGTCTGCTGTCACCCCCAGGCAGCTCACTCTGTTGTCATGGCCAGAAAGGATTCCTATGGAGGGAAAGAAGAGAGTTCAGGTAGAAGGAGTGGGGCCTGGGAGAGATGAAGGGGTTGACCATGCTGAGGACACGCATCGTAGGCTGTGTACCTGCACCCCTCTATCGCGCTGTCCGTTCCTGCACAACGTGTTGCAAGCAGTATGCCGCTAATAAGAACATGCAGAAGAACATTTGTGTGTGGCATACAACCACCACCCCCTGGGACTGGCCAAAGCTCTTGGGAAGGTCTGACTAGCTGAATCCTCATACAACTGCTTTCACCCTGGAGCAATGTAAGGACTGAGAAGGGATGGTGACCTCAGTAAGACTGAGAAATAGCAATGCCATTGGTGGGCTGTGTTACAAACTTTCGGAGGCTAGGGGCCACAGCTGAAAAAAATATGGCACTGGGGTGTATTCTGTGTAGGAGCGTCACAGAGTATCCAAAGACATTGGATAGAAGCCCGGGTCCATGCTCTGCTTAGCACCTGGCCACCAAGTGGCACTGTGAATAGCTGAAACTGGCAAACAGCAGAAGCTAGGAGAAAGTAGGAAACACTGCTGGTGCTTGTGAGCAGTTTTAGCTAATAGGAACCTTAAAGCTCTTTCCTCCCTTGAAACAATGCTGTTTAAAGGCTTGACTTCCTTAACACTGAAAACAATAGTTCTACACAAAAGGGAGTTGTACTAGTTATGGTGTGCTCCTTAAGTGTGAGGAAGCTTTGTTGGGTTTCAGTCAGTGTAGGCTGTGTTGCTTTTAGAAAAGACAAGGGCCTTTTCCTTGTCTTGTCAGGGACAGAAGACCTTGCAGGGAACGAAAGAGAGACCTCCAAGAGCCACTCACCCACACGCTCTGCTTTCAGGGAGTCCCAGATGTTGCAGTTGAAGTCATCATATCCAGCAAGCAAGAGGCGCCCACTGCGGGAGAAGGCGACCGACGTGATACCGCAGATGATGCTCTCATGAGAGTACACTATGAGCTCCTGGTCTGCCCGGAGGTCAAAGAGACGGCAGGTGGCATCATCTGAGCCAGTGCAGATGGCTTCACCATTAGGGAAGAACTGAGGAGGGCACACAACAGATTTTAATCAGGTTGTGCCTTACAGATTTCCTCAACTCTTGGCCTCCCTGCTATCCACCAGGAAGCCACGAAGGTAGGAAAACACAGCAGGGCAAGACACTGGATCATGAAAGTTGAGTCTGCTGAAAGGGGGGACTGAGGCTTCTGCTAAGACCTAGTATACCCCTTCCACCTCAAGATAGCCAATGACCTAGGGTCTAGAGCTATTGCAAGACGTCCCAGTGCCTGAGGAAAGATTATTGTCTCTAACTCCAGCTGTTAGTTTGGTGCTTGACAAGTGTCCACCCATTATCCCCCCAGTGGGGTCTGGCATGATTCAGAGCTATGAGAGCCTTCCTCTGTCTGATCCTCATACCCCAGCTTTCTCACACACTCTCCTTTTCTGTGTCCTCGCTCGGAGGAGCAGAAAAGAGCTCTTCAGGAGCAGGTGCGGCAGAGAGCTGGCAGGGTAGCCATGGGACAGGTGAGAAAAGCTGTACTCATCCAAGTCAGTGGAGGGTAGTTCAAGCAGCAGGCACTGCAGGACGCTGGCAGACTCGTTTGGTTAGCTGCACGCAATTAGACTGATGTGTTCTTTGTCCTGCCACCTCTAGGGCTCTGGTTTGAATCCTTGCCTCTGAGGGGGATACTTGCCCCCACATGTCTGTGCTGCCTCCTGTGAAGAATTCACCTTCAGAAGATCTCTCCATGATCCCACCTCTCCTGTTCCCACCTCTGCTGGCTGGAGCTGACGAAGACCCTCAGCTAAGTTCGGTATTCTTGCTGCCTCACTTGTGTTTTGGGCCAGAGCTCCTGCAGCATGCCTGAACCGTGGTTCCCAGCAGCTGCTATGACCAAAGCTGCACCAGCACCAGTGTTTGTCAGGATGCTGAGCTCCACAGACCATGGCGTGCTGGCTGAGTCCAAGCAGTGCTTTGAGTCTAATCTAGATGCTTTGGTGGCCCTGTGCCCAGAAAGATCTTGAACTCAGGCCCTCCTCCCTGCTTCAGGCTGGATCATGGGGCCAAGGTATCCTGAGACCCTTATTCCCCATGTGACTGTGACAGCTTCTTTCAACCTTGTCCCAAGACCCTGTTTCAGAGCTGGTCCACCCCCCATTTTCCTTGCCTCACCACCACCGTGCAGACAACATACATACGCAGATGGCGTTGATATCGGACTCATGCCCTGAGAAGGTCTGACGGCAGGAGCCCTCCCGCACGTCCCACAGTTTGGCAGTAGCATCGCAAGCCCCAGAGATGAAAAGCTTGAAGTCTGGGGAAACAGCCAAGCTCATACAGTCTCCGGTGTGACCCAGGAACACAGTCTTCTGCTGCCCTGTTTCAATGTCCCAGAGTGCGCTGTGGGAGAGGAGAGAACTCAGAGCCAGCCCAGGCAGGACAGACCTACAGCTGGGCTGAAGAGCTTTCCCACTTGCAAACAAAAGGAGGGAGCCATGGGCCTGGCTACAGCATGGGAAAATGGGCGGGAGCATTGCTGGAGTCAGCTGTGTACAACAGGAGATCCCTTCACAGCTGTCGCTGGCCATACCTTTGCCGAAGCAGAGCTCGACTAAGGCTGGGGGTGTTTGAGGTTTGACTATATTCCCGTAACTGCAACAGTCAAAGGGAATACTGAGAGGAGGTAAGCGGAACCCACAGGCAAACAGCTGAAAAATATCTCCTGTGTCCATGCTGGTAGGATGCAGAGGCCATATTCACTGGGATCCCACATTTCAGCCAGGCAAACAAGCCCTGTGCAACCTTGATCTCTGGTGGAAATACCACTTCCTGACTCGTCCTCGGTCAAGAAGTTCTTCCATAGCAGGTGCTGGGGTGCGGTGGGGGTGAATAAAGACTCAGCCCTGCTCAGAGTTGCAGTACAGCGTGACCCAAGAGCCAGGAACCAAAGGATCCAGGCACTGGCTTTGCAGGTGCCCCTTGCACAGCAGACAAGACTTGAGAGGTAGAGCATGCATGTGGGAGCCACATAAATTTACGATGTTCTCTGTCCCGGGATAAACAACCCTATGCTTTGTGAGAGCTGTCAACACAGTCCCTACTGCTTCACCAACAGACCTGCATCTTGACCTGACCTCAAATGGGAAAAGAAGCATCGGTTCCACCAAGGGAGGAAGAAGGTATCAGGCTTCCTGAGGTGCTCTGTGCAACCTCCCTGTGTAGGAGCTATTCGTCCTTACATAGTGGACTGCTGCAGAGCAAAAGGACTGCACTTGCTGATGTGAGCTGTGCCTCTAAGAACCAGAAGTCATGTTGTTACAACGCAGAAGGTAACACTCACCACGTGGTATCTCCAGAGCTAGTCACAATATTGTTGTCATCAAGAAATCGACAGCAGGAGAGGTAACCTGGGAAGGACGAACAACCAAATATGAGAAATGGGGCAGGGCTAGAAGAGTGAGGTTTGGAAGCAGATGGCACCCAGGTTGCAGTCAGGCAGCACACACACCTGTATGGGCTGAGAGCTCCCTGCTCACTTTGACGTTGCCTTCACGAGTCTTGAGGTTGTAGATGGAGCACATGTTGTCAAGGCCCCCACAGGCCACAAAATTTCCCGAGGGGGCATAGGCACAGGTCATGACCCAGGAAGAACGCAAAGGGATGGCATGGACCTGGGAGGATGAGAAACCATGTTGAGACACTGGCAGCAGAGAGAGCAGGGCAAGGGCACTCGCTCTGAGGAGACCCACTCCAGCGCCCCGGCTTGCTGCAGCCGTCCAACTCCTACCTTGTTAGTTGTGTACGTGTCCCACACAATCAGCTTCCCATCTTGTGAGGCACTGACCAGAAGTCTGTGAGAGAGGAACAAGATTAGGTTAGTAGCTCTCTTCCCGTCAGAGCCTTCTTGCCCTTCACACCCACGATCTGCCCAGCACCCAGCAGATCAGCAGCATGTCTCTCACTTGGAGTCCGTGGACCAGTGCATGGCATAGATCTTGGCCAGGTGCCCACGCAGGGTCCTTCGGGTCCGCATTTGGATGCGGCCAACAACCTCCACTCCAGACACAATCTGAGGAAAGAGTGAGGGGAGAGAAAGAATTAATCTTGGACTGTCAGGAGCTTTACTGCTCCCCACATCTCTGCCTCCTAACCCTGCTTCCCAGCTGGAGAGAGTTCCCCTTGGAGTGGTGATAGCTGACACCCGCGCACACTCACCTGCCCAGACAGCCCTGTCTCTCACCTGAGCAAGTGTTGTGTCTGCACAGGCTTTCCGGGCGTCCTGGAGAAGAGACAAGAGCAGGTGAGACAGAAAAAAGCCGTGTGATGAACGCAATGGCAAGTGAAACCCAGGGGCATCGCCTGGGGGCTCCCAGCAGTAGGAACTGTGGCTTTGCTGTGTTTGGATTGTGGCCAGCACAGCGGGATCCTGGTCTTTGACTAGGGCACCCCGGCACCAGTCAAATGTCAAGAAGGTGAGCCAAAAGCTGCTCAGCGCCCAGTTCCCCATGCTACACCTTCCCCTTGGATCCTCCTGCCCGGCAGAACACCAGCTGCCTCCCAGACAGAGGAGTTCCTTGGGGACACACTACACTCTTTGGCCCTCTGCAGACACAATGCTGGTGGCCATTTCCTTCTCACAGTTGTAGTGTCCCCTCTTGCCTCCCTTCCCCTCCCCCTCTCCCCCCTGCCATGCTGTGAAGGTTTCCATTAGCACTTTAAGGGCTATGCAGAACTGCAGAGGGCTCCAAGGACATAGATGGAGAAAGCTCAACTCCAAGTTGTGGCTGAGTAGGAGAACTTGGATGTGGCAGGGTAGACAGTCTCTCAGCAGTTTCATGAGCATTGCCAGCATTACCGCAATCTGCTTCTTCAGCTGCTCGGCCTCCTGCTTCATCTGTTCCATTTCCCCCATCTTTCTGACCTAGGGGTGGCTCCTCCACGTGGGCAGCCTTGATTCTGGGGAGACAAATCAAAGGAGAGGTGTGAGGTAGGAAGAGCACTAACACAACTGCTCAGTTATGCAAGTGTAGGCATCTCTGATAAAGGCTTGGCAACGATTTCTTGGCTGCATGCTTGGTAGTATTGTGCTATGTTTGGTCAAAGCCCTTAGCATTTGGGAAGATCGTACTGGGTCTGAGTCCATTTGGTCTTGTGTCCTGTTTACACGTACACTGGAAAACTGAAGACCTCCAGAGCCTCTTGCTGAGGTTCTGGCCACACTTGTCCCCTCACCTCTTTGTTTTAACCTCTCTGTTCCAAGCCCTACGAAGTCCTGGGTCCTCTTCATCAGCTTCTCCCTGTCCAAGGCCAAGCTGTCCATCTTAGCTCCAGGAGGAGGAAACTTGAAGGCTGGAGCCTGGTGGCTATTTCCTATCATTTGTCTTAGGCAAAGCATCACCAGGCAGTGCCCACCAGCTCCTTCACCATCAAGTGCCCACCATCTGGGGGCTGTCAGGGTGCTCTGTCAGGGTTCCCTTCTAGTTTCCCATAAAAAAAAACAAACGGTGGATGCCTCAGGAAGCTCTAAGAATAACATGAACAGATAGTGGTATTTCTCCTACATTCCTAGCCCCAGCTTTTCATTGATGTCCGAAGCTAGAGGCAGCATTACTGTATGCAAGTCCTGGATGGACTTTTCTTCTATGTATTTGTCCACACAATTTTTGTGCCCATGTCGAAGTTTAGCATCCTCAGCACCCCACGGTGATGGCTTCCACAGCTTATTGGGAGGCTCTGCAAAGAAGTTCCGGGTTCTGTTACTCCCCAATGGCACTAGTTGCACTTGGTGGTCCCTAGCTTCTGAACTGGAAGAGTCAGCAAATAACTGGTCTCTATTCACATCAGCATCAATCTGTATTTTATAGATCTTTGCCATAACCGTCTTCATCCATCTCTTTTCCAGACTGCAGAGCACACTTAGTCATTCCTCCCAGGTAAGCCGTTACATCCTATTACCTCTGTTGTTCTCTAAGCCCTTTTCAGTTGTTTACAGAATACAGATGATATGTTTTTGCAGAGAGAGCAGTGAACCAGAACTGTAATCCATATTCAAGATACAGGTGCACCATATGATTATACAGCATCTCTGTTTAGTTCTCTCTTTCTTGTTACGTGGCACTTAAAACTTCACCAGTGATTCTAGCACCTCCCACTCACGTAGACAAATCTGGTCTTTAATTGCTTCAGTCTTTCTCCTGGGTAGGTGTGAGTGTCCAGATGTGCTCCAGGTGGTGTTCTTCATTAGAACCAGCGCTTTGCCCCAAGGCCAAGAAATGCTCCAGCAGCATCTGCAGAAATTCTCTCAGTCCCTGTGGGTCACATCGTCTCCATCCTCCTCTGGCCGGTTGCCTGAAGGCCTTGTTTCTTCCAGCCAGCGGGGCTTTGAGTCCTTCCATGCCAGGCTGCTCTCTTGCTGTGGGCAAGCACATGCAGGTAGCTCCCAGGTCCCACCTTCGCTCGCTGCTTTGTAGAGCTCTTGGAGTTTCCCTCCAGCATCCCTTCCCCTGAACGTCTCCATGGCTCTCTTTTGATCCTCCAGGCAGAGTGAGTGTCTGCTTGGTCAATGACTCTTGCAGCATGGCTTTGAGTGTAGGAAGGACAGGGAGACACAGGTTTCCCCTAGCTCCTGGGAGGCATGAGCTTATCCTAGAGGGAGGTTATTCCAGGCTATATATTGCAGAGAGAGACTTGTTCCTGCTGGCTGCAAGCCTGGATGGAGCCACGGCACAGCTGCTTCTTCCCTGCTCGCTGCCCATGTGCTGGACATGGCTGCTGGCATCAGTGCACAGCGAGGGGGCAGGAGAGGAGCCCGGGGCTGTGCCGTTAGAGCCTGGAGGCATGTGGCACAGCAGTGGCCTGGGGCTGCCAGCCTTGGCTATGCCGAAAGATGGGGACAGACAGCGCCTGAGCTGGGCCCTTTCCGCTGTGCTTTTCTTCTCTTGTGTTGACAGAACAGTGATGAGGGCGTTCCTCCCAGCAAGGATGCATAGCTGCACCTGGTTGAGTGATGCTGGCCATGAAAGCCCACCTGCATGCTCTTCTCCTCTTTGGGAAAGGGCTGGGCACCCCACACCATCTCTCAGCTAACTGACAGACCAGGGAGGTGCTGCGCAAGGCCTTGCAGCTCTCAGCAGGAGGCTGCACAGCCTCCTTTGTCTTGTGGTTTGCCCCTCAGTTTTGGTGTACAGTCAAGCTGCAGAGACAGCGTCTGGCTCCGGTCGCTACCTACCAGCACACCAAGTGGCAAACCTGATTTCCAGCCACCCCGCGGAGACCAGCACTACCACTGTGGTCCACACCTTCCTCTTCTTCAGTTTTCCCTAGGACTGTTCCTACCTCCCCCCCATCAACAACCCTAAGCATTGGATTGCCTTTTCCTGAAGAGCCACCTCTTCCCTCTGACTCTCTTCTTCCAGTGTCTGCTTGGTCCCCAAGCTCTGCAGGCTGTTACTTCACGCACCTTTGGCCATCTGAGATCATCGACCATCCACCTGCCCTAATCTGTCTTTGTGGACTTGTTTTTGCCCACCCTGACCTGCATGGAGATGGGAGCCTTGTTCTCTCCTCCTTGCACATCTGCCCCAGGTGAAGCTGGCTGCACATCTCCTCCTCATTACCCACAGGATCCCCAGCCTTCCTCGCATCTCTCCTGCGTTTTTACCTTTCTCTTCCCTTCCCCGGGCCTTTCTTTCTCAACTCTGCCACGTAGCACGGGAGCAGCACCTCACAGGCACCGGCTCTGTGAAGTTGCACAACCAGATGAGGGGCTTTCGGAGCTGGCAGGCAGATCAAAGGGCAGGGGCACGATGTCGAGGACGGATAAAAAGGGCTAAATATAGAGAAGGTGCAGCTCAGGTTCAGGACTCTGTCCAAACCTTTATATCCCTTTGAGGGAACACTCCAAATGAAGTTGGGAATTGTTCTCAGCCTCAGAAGGACACGGAGCCACAGATGAGCACTAATAATAGCTCCAGCTTCGCCTGTCGCTTCCACCTGTCACATCCCAGTGCAGTTTGTGGAGAGCGAGTTGCTGGTCCCCATCGGAGTGGACCTGCTGCCCTGGAGGCCCACAGCAGGTGTGCAAAAGAGAAGCTCACCATGGCCATGTAAATTTAGGACGGGAAATAGGGGAACCAAGTGAAGGAAGAACAGAGGAAAGGGGAATGGAGTTTGGAGTCTGGCCAAGGCACGCTCCCGCTGTGACCAGCAGGACCTTAGGGATGCACATTTCTTGTGGATCCACGGGTCAGGTCATGGTTCCTCATGGCAGCTGCCCAGCCTGGTTTTAATGGGAAAGGCTTCTAAATGGCGCACACCTGCTGCTTTCTGGAAGCAAGGGCTCTTTCAGGTGGATGCTAAGCAGTAGATGAAACCATGTCTTTAGGTACCTTTGAAAAATCAATTGACCACCACCAGCCCAGTGTTGCAAAGAGCTACTGGCAGGAGGACCTTGGCACCAGCACTGGTCCAGAGTTGTCTCCTACAAGCATCACTGAGGAGCACGGCACAGCCAGAGCCTGGGCTTAGTCAGTTCATGCCAGCCCTCTTCTGAGTTCTGCCTTGGCTGTTCTCATCCAGTTCTTGGCTTTTGAAACCACATTTCATTTCTTCTGCTCCCCAACATGACAGCTCTTTCCCCTCCCGCCTTTGCTGACTAACTTGCTGGAGGCACCTGCTGTAGTGCTCCTGTCTGTGGGCAACCAGACCCATTTGAGCCCCCGGGTGCCTGCTTGTAGCAGACCAAATGCCTCTACTGTGGCGTGAGGTTGAGGGGGGTCTGGAATCATCCGCCTTCTGCCTTTTGCTGGCGCACCATGACTCTTCAGGGCACTGACTACATCCTTTGCACCATGCCATGGTCCTACTGAGCCACCTGCGTTACTCTCTCGTGGGGATCGGGGCGCAAGTGATGGGTGGGAAGAAAGGGGAGGTGAACCCCCTTATTTGCTATCCTCCGGGTAGCTTCCCCCACAGTGGGGAGGGAGAGGTCCCTCTATGGGATGCTGGGAGAGGGCTGTAAATAGAAAAGGCAAAAGTGCAGGAGGGAGGACTGAGTATTAATAGGCAGCATCCCTGGGTCCCTGTGTAATCCCTGGCTGGCCTTGCACGCTTGCCCTGGTGACCCTGGGCTTCTTGCAGAGCCGGATACAGAGATGATCCCCCTCTCCTGAGATCAAAGGCCAGGGTAAAATTACCCTGCTCTGCTCCTTGCTTTCTGAGGGCTCCTTCTCCATCCAGAAAAGCAGCCGGCTGCAAAGAGGGATGCACAGGAGCACACCGGGAGTGCAGGACTGCGTATGGGTAGTGAGTGCCAGGCCCCTCGGGGCAGGCGTTACCCCCCCGTCCCAGTCTGGAAACTGGAGAGGTCTACCCGCCAAGGGGAGAACAAGCAACCCCATCCTAGTGCAAAGCCCCTCACCATCGTAAAGACATCTCAATGCTAATCCCAGTTCCTTCCCCACCATGATCTCCCCTCCCGCTTCCTCTGATGGGTTCAGCCCTTGTACAAAGACTCTCCACAGAATCACACCGAGAAACTCAGCGTCCCAAGTGCCAGGCTCACCAAGGTGACCTCAGGCATCACAAGGCACCATCCTTACCGGGATCCGTAGAGCGAGGTGGGTTGCAGTTCCCCCTGGATGGGACCCTCACAGCCTGCCTCCTCTGCTGAGAGTGTCTCCCCGCCGGCCAGAAGCCCCTTGTCCTTGTGTGGTCTCCAGTCAGCCCTGCCCGTCCACCCAGCGAGTCCCTTGTTCCCTCTCCGCTCCTCAGCCTCTCCCAGGACTGATCTCCCCATGGGGAGCTGGAAGGCTGTGGACGGGAGGGGCTGGGGGAGGGCTGATTCCAGGAGCAGCGTCAGGCAAATTAAATCAGACACCAGAGACTTGGGGAAATCGGATTGGGACGTAATGCAAAGCAGGTGGATGGGGAGGGGTGAAAAGAGAGAGTAGCACGCTGCTCCTGAAGGGACAGAAACCATCACAGGCAGATTTGACTCCCTCTGTTTATATCAGCAACAAACTAATAAAGCGAAGATTAGCCAGAACAGGCTGGGATTATCAGCCACTGGGGCAGGGCTTGCTGCACCTCACAGTCCACAGGAATTCCTGTTTTGCCGAGGACAGTGTGCCACTCGTGTCCCAGGCAGGGTGGGAAGAGGGATGGTGCCATCCACGGTGGCCCTGCCAAGGCAAAACCAACGGCAGGGCCGGGGTCAGACCTTCTCTGGGCAGCATACTGGGCTCCGCGTGGGGAAAACAGAGCTGGGCACAGGGGCCAGGGGTGGCAAAAGATTTGGTGGCATGCCTTTTGGCAGCCACTTTAGTGGGATGCTGCGAGGGGATTATCTTGGCCTCAATCTCTTTTAATCTCTCCTGCAGCTTTGGCCCAAGCCTGAGATAAATACCTTTTAACGGATCTCATCTGACGTCAGGAGGCCATCAGTCTAATCACCCAAGCCACCTCTGAGCAAAGCAAGCCAGAGACGTGGACACTGGCCCCTCGTCCCCCAGTCCATCCTCGTCAAGCAGGAACCACCCAGCACCCCCACACAGGTCATCGGGGCGGACGTGCGAGTGCTAGGATGCGACGGACCTCCCGCCAGGGAGAGGGGATTTGAAAAACGCATCAAACTGTCTTCTCCCTGTGACCCTGGGGAGGACGGCAAGCACAAAGGGTTGCCGATGCAGCTTTCCCAAGCTTGCGTGTTGAGGAAGTGCTGGGATTGTGACTGAGGAAAGACTTCCCTTTCCACGAGCAGGGGCCCTGTGCCGACAGCAGCGAGGGGCTCACCCACCCGCCTCTCACACCACTGGGCCTGGCCCTACAGGTTTCTTCCATCTGAACTGTAGCTGGGATCTCCATGCACAACCCTCATGGAGGCCTGTGTCGTACTCATCGAGTATGTCATGACCACAGACTGATCTCTGGCTCTAATGCTTCCCAGGAAGAGGGTCACTGCTCTTTTTGATACTCCATGTCCACCCCATTCAATTCCTGTTTGGCTACAATATAATCCCATCTCGGGACACTAATCCCCTGGGCAGTGACAGCAGATTGTCTTTGTATGAGGGTGGAAAACAATGAACAAAATATCTCTTCTGCTTTCAGGGGCAATTTGGTGTATGGAGAGGGGGAAGGAAAAAAAAAGATGAAAGGCCTTGCTGCAGGGAAATGTGAGTATAGTGCTTTTTCTTAAAGGCACCCCCCACCACCACTTTGTTTGTTTTCTTTCATTGAGGGCTCAATCTACTTCCATCATTTGTTAATTAAATTTCCATCAGCAATGAGCGTGCGTGTCTCCTTCCTGGTGTACAGACTCAAACTTCCATCAACATCTGTGTCCAGCATTTTGCTTTTATTCCATATATTCACAGTCCCTCACCTTCCCTCTCTCAGACCAACCGCAAGGTTCCGGAGTTTGCAGCTCCTAGGAAATTCAAAGGCTTCTGTTTTGAGTTCCTAAATGTGAGATAGCCCTTGCTGAAAGACCCCAGGCTCCTCCTCCCCCTCTCAGGTTTGGCCCTGGATGACCAAGAAGGTGGCACTGAGAGGAGTGGGGTGAGGAGACCCCACCTTCTTAGTTCTGCGTGACGCAAACACCTTGGTGAGGCAGTGAAGAAAGTCCCTGGTGTCACTGACTTCTGTCCCTGCTCCCATTTTTCAGCTGCTGGGATGTCACAGAGAAGAAAGTTGTATCCCTCCCCATCACTACGGCTCTAGCATGCTAATACACTGCTCCAGGCCTCTGTGGTCCCGGTGCTACCGCGACCTGCCAGGCCATGGTGTGTGCCAGCCCTGCCCCAGGGCCCTGTGTACTCAGAACTCATCTCTGGCTCGCAGCCCCTTGGGGTGCTGCGTCCTGTCCGAGCCAGGCTTGCGGCTCCGGCTCGTGGGCCTGGCTCCGCTGGTGGGAATGGGAGGCTCTGAGGAGGATCTGCCACTGTGATCAGACCCCTGATGCTCTTCTCCATTTGGCCGCTCCTGCTCCACAGCCCTCTGCTCCATCAGCTCCTCTGCCTTCACCCGCTCCTGCAGCCATGGAGACAGAGATGATGTGAAGCCCTCCCTGCCAGGGTCTTGGCTCTGCTCACAAGGGCTGACAAGGCACATCTTGTCTTTGACAAATCCATCCAACCCCACCAGAGTCCGTTCTCTCTTGCAGGACCCATCACAGGCTGTCCCCTCTACCAGCTACCTTGTCAGAGGACAACTCCCAGCTGCTGCACTACACTCTGCCCCATGGGAAAGCCCACCAGCCATTCCTCGGAGGGATCTGATCTAGCTTGGAGGTACTCTCATCCGTTTCCCCAGCATGGTCCTTTACCTGCTCAGCATGCTCCTGGGAATGTGTGTACCAGAGAGCAATGGCGCAGCGCCTTCCGCGGCTCACTGCCCACACGCCGTGGGGGTTCTCCTTGCCAGAGCTGAAGGCTACCAGCCTCCCACACTTAGGACACACCTCAGCCTGCCAGGAGAGAGAGAGAGAGAAGAAACAATGAAGCCAGCAGCCCCCTGCTCTGCGGTACATGGTCCTTCTACAGAGGTCATGCTGCCTCTGGGAACGTGGAACAGTGGAGAGCCGCAAGGCATCTGCTGTCAGTCTATGAGCAAGGTAGACCTTGGGGAGGGACAGAGAGAGTCAAAAGGACAACACGGGTCACAGACACCCACAGACCGGAAGAGCCTGGAATATCTCAGGTAGGAAGGAGTTAACATCTCCTCTCTGAGATTTGCCTCAATTTGCCTTTAGCTGCCCCTATTTGAATCTGCCACAGCACCAGCACTGGATTGCTTTTGGAATGGTGGGATCCAATAGCCAGCTAGTTTCCTTCTGCCCAGACTAAGTCTCACCCCCCGTCCTCCCTCCTTTTTTTTGGCCGGTCCCAGACTTACTGTGACAGTGACAGTGTCCATTTCAGTGAAGAAAAGGCTCCCACCTTGGAAGTCATCATTGAGGTAGAGAATGCCACTGCGGGGGAGAAAAAAAAAAAAAAAAAGACATAGGGACGGTGAAGCTCCTTCCTCCCAGGTGCTTCCCCACTCTCCTGCCATAGGAGGCTGTGGGACCTGAATGTCACCTCAGGTTCCAAATGTGTCTAGACCAGTTAACAGGAGAATCCATTTGAGGGTATCAAATACCGCAGCGTCTAGCTCAGGGGAGTCCCCGAGCTGCAAGCCACAAGAGGCTAGGAGAACACGCTGGTGAGTTAGCTCTATGGGATTGTCCTGTTTTGTTTGGTTTGTTTTTCAATCCTCTGCAGCATGCATCTGTGGCACCGTTGTGACAACACCCTGGGCTAGACGGACCTTGGTTCTGACCTGGCATGACGTTGTTTATAAGACTGGGAATAATCCAAAGCCTGGAAGAGGAGACTGATCAGCAAAGAATGCCATGTCCTGAGAGTCAAGAAATTTGAGGGTAACATAAGAACGGTCAGAAAGAGGCTTGGTGCATGCAGTGAAGAAAATTAAAACAAGAAATTTCTTCACTCATGTTAGATAAAGAAAAAAGTAATGAGGCCACTGTGCAGTGCAGGTGCGACCACAGTCAACTAGGTGAAACAATGGACCACAAACCACTTGAGCTCCTCTTGGTATTCAATTCAGTTGATAGAAGATGTCAGGGCAACAAGAGAGGCTCATCAATGGGACTGCGAGAATGCAATAGCAATCAATCAACACTGTGGCTGCTGAAACAAAACATTCAGGACATAAGGACAGTGAGAGGATCACCCCAGTACTGAAATCCAGGGACTTATAGCTCTTCTGCTACAGTTTTAGTAAGACTGTGAAGTCAGGGGGGTAACTTAACTGGAGAAAAGCAAGGACAGCTCTCACACACACGAAGGGGCGGGAGGGCAGGGATAATGCCTGAAGCATAAACAGGCCTGTTAGCCTGACCTCAGGAGTCTGCAGGGCTTTCGAACCTATTTCTGAGGAGAAGGATAATTGAGGGACAAGAGGTAAATGGAAAACAGTCTTAAAATATAACATGGGGGTACTAAAAGCAGATTGAGCTAGCCACACAATCATGCTCGATCTCAGCAGTTTGGACTGTGGTAGAAGTACTCGGAACAGTGCCACTGGGGAAACTGCCAACAAACACAGAGAAGGTGAAGAAGAGCACATGAAGCACACAGCGACTCGTGGACCGCTGGAGCCGAAAGGAGTACTGGTCACCTGGAGGAGGATCACTGCGAGTCTTGGACCCCTGGGCCCAACCCTGTTCAGTAGTTTCATTGATGACCATAGCATAAATACACAAAAGAGATCCAGGAAATCTGGAGCACAGGGACCTCTTTCAGAAATACAATGGAAGAGCTCAGCCCTTGTGAGCTGGTTGGTCAATCACAATTCACTTTGCAAATGGACATGAATACTCCTGGAGACAGCTCAGTGGCATAAATCCCAGAAGATATTTTAACATACATTCAAGTAGCAGTCAGAGAAGCCCCCTACCCAGGGAGGAGTGAGGTGCCAGGACAGCTTTCCCACAGGAGGGACAGAGATCTAACCAGTTACATGACAGAGCCCAGTAACTTTACAATCTGACTATACCAAGTCAACACCTATATCAGAAGGAAAACTGACTCAATGATACTGGAATTCACTCTAAGTCCCACATCCTCACCATAGGTTGCTCAGAGAAGGTTTCTCCTCTGGGTACGGCTACCACTCAAAGAAAAGGCAAATTTCTGGATGCCCAGGGAAGGGATGGGAAACAGGAGGAATCAACTGTAGTGAATTGACCTCATTTAGCTGCAGTGTGCAATAATTGTCACCGTCTCTAAAATATATTTTGCATTCTTTCACAGAAGAGTAAAAAAATACTGCCACAGGCTGGAAAAAATTTCTCACATGGAATGGAAAAACCCAACACAAAGTATTGGCAGTGAATCTTGGGAGATGAACAGAGAGAACAGCCACCAGAGTACACTGACTGCTCAGACAAAGGAAAGCCAAGGAGCTTGGTTCTCCCTCTCCCGTAATGCACGGAAGACTGTGAAAGACAGAACTTGATTAGAAGAAATAGACTGTCATAAGGGCTGGCAGTGGACTGGGGTACTGTGGTAGACCCACAAGATGACAATTTGATATCACAGTTCTCATCTATGCAGCCCCCCAGCTCCTTCTGCTCACCGTTAACGCTGCCTGTGGGGAGGGAGGGAGAAAGAGCAAATCTTTTTCTCAGCCTAGGGGAGGCATTTCACACCTCGTTCTGAAAGCAGCCTTCTGCCTGATGCTACAGTCCTGGCTGACTTTGAGCCAACAACCCATCACCTGGTTTCTATAAGCTGAGCTCATCCTCTGATGGGGCCAGGGAGACATTCTGGTCTCCCTGTGATCCAATCCTTCTTCTCTTACCTGTAGTCCCTGTAGACATAGGCAGGTGGTTCTCTCCAGCACTCTTGCCCCTCAGGATCCAAGAGACAATTATCAGCATGGACAGGATGACTAAGATCCATGCGACCTTCCTGTTCTTCTGAAAAGGGAAGTTAAACAAAAAGAATACAGGCATTTTCTGTTTCAAGAAAGAATAAAGCAGAAAGACAGGGGCACAGCGAGCGTAAAGGGAAGAGAGTCTCCCGAGTGGACATGGCTGGGGCTGAGCAGACTCTCCAGGAGAAAGGAACTAACAAGGTGAAAGATTCTTTACCATCAACAGCTGTGCGGCACACAAGGTGTGTGAATGAGAAATGGAGTTTCTTCCCAGGAGTAAAGTAGGACTCTATGATTTTCCGTGATTTCTCACTGGCCCGCAGAAGTAATCTGGCGTCTCTCCAGTCCACGTCCCCATTCTGGGCCAGCTACAAGTGAAAAACAAGGCTGTTAGAATACTTACATACAAAGACGCTCTAAAAAATGATACACGTACACAGTATGGAAGAAGAGACCTGCGTAAAGCCCTGTGGTCACACATGTAAGAAAACACCACGTTTTCTCATGTAAACGTAAGTCAGAGTACACCTGCACAGCACAGCAATTCTTTCCCTCTACTCAGCACATGAAGCCACATCTAGAATGCAGCACCGTTTTGGGTCCCCCAGCGCACAAGCGACACTGGGGAACTGGAGTGAGTCTTCAGCGACGGGTCTTAAGATGGCAGGGGTGTTGCGGGGTGTTGGAGTACATGATTTAGAAAAAGAGATTGAAAGAGGTAGGTTTCTTCAGCCTACAGAAGAGAAGGACAAAGGAGGATCTAACTACAGTCTACTGTCACCTAAAAGGGGGTTATGGAGAAGATGGAGACAGTCTCTTCTCAGAGGGATGCACCGAACAGACATGAGGCAACAGGTGAAAAGCTGCAGCAAGCGAAGTTATGGCTAGATATAAAGAAAAATTTCATCCTCCCGAGAGTGGCAGAGCACTGAAAGGGGTGCCCAGAGAGGCTGGGGAATCTCCACCCTTGCAGATGTTCAGGACTCGCCCGCGCAAAGCCTCAGGGGATCTCATCCAGCTTTGGAATTAGCCATGCTGTGAGCAGGGGGTTGGACCAGAGAGCTCCAGAGGCTCTTTCCACCTTAATTTATTCTCCAATTCTAAGCTAAGCATGTATGTAAGACTGCCATACATGGACAAGCAGCAATCCCGAAACCCTGTCTTCACAGGGGCAAGTGACACAAGCCCTCCACATCCAACGTACCTAAACACAATCATGGAGGAACAGAGTCAGGGCAAACGCACGTGTGCTTGTGAGGAAGACAACACACCCATGACCCCATCCAGAGCACGCTTCGCAGAGAAAAACGCCCCGGTGGCTAACACTCTTTGTGGATATTCAAGAAGAGGGCAGACTCACAGAGCCACTTACCTGCATGGCCTTCAGAACGGTTAACCCTTCAAATCTCTCATGTGGGGTGTGAGGCGACCGTCGTGCCCGGTAGCCGTCTCCTGCTTCTGCTGCTGCCTGGAACAGAAGGATATAGATGACACACATTAGGCTGCCATCTCACCTCCACGGAAACTCTACAGCCCTCCCTGCTGAGGACCGTATACATACAGGAGCTCCTACAAGGCCCAGGCCTCACCTTTGTCAGCCGGAGAAGGTCTTTACACTCGGACTCTGTCAGCACTCTGTCGAACACAACCCTCTGGGTTCCATTCATCCTTTGGGAATCCATCGTGACCGCAATACCCTCAAAAGGCAAAGGACCTGTTGGAGAAGCAAGCACAGCTAGGCGTGAGCAAGCTTTGGACAAGAAGCCCTCAGATACCAACCCCCAGCCTGGATAAGGAAGCGGGGAGACACTCTACGTTCTCTGAGAAGACAGGACAGTTCCCCAGAAGTGCCCATTCCTCGCAGACCTGGGCCACTTGCACCCCTCACATGCTTCAGGGGAACCAGAGCATCAGCTGGGGAAGATGGCCTACAGCAAGTGCTTCAGGAGCCAGTGGAAACCTGGGGCTTGCTGGGAGAGCAGCAGGGAGCTGGGGAAAGTTGAGTACACTGTGGATCGCAGCAACAGAACAGGTCCAGCCTATTGGGGTGAAGCTCTGGAGAAAACAAGCAGGCAAACACCTCCATCAACCCTCCTTTCAATCACACACCTTATCCCAGAATTACCTCTAGTGGATCTTTCTACCTCCGTCAGCCCCAAAGAGAAGCAAAGGATACTAGCTGGTGATTTGATCTTTTGATCTACGGCCTTTTCTTCTCCCCCTTCTGACCTCTGGATGGTCAGGAATGCCAAGGCCCTCAGAATGATCTGCTCTCCCATGTGTCACAGCAGAGAACCACTTGGGGTCACTTCAAGCAAAGACTCCAGGACAGAGCCCTGCAGAGGCTGTGTCCACGTGTAAGAACAGAGGACCAGCAAAAACACGGGACTCTGCACTGCAGTCTATAGCACTCAGCCATGAACCATTTGCACTTCAGTTTTTCAGGGAAAAACTTGCCCAAGCCGAATAGTCTGTTTCCAGTTTCCACTTCCCCCCCTCCTCTCCTTGTTCCCTTCAGAAAAAAAGTTGTTTGAAGTTGGGCTGGTGGAGTTGAACCAGGTTTGGTGTAGCGACTCCTGCCACACTGAACAGGCATCTGCATGTCCACAGGCTTGTCACGTATTCAGGCACCACCGCTCTCAGCTTCTCCAGCCACAGTGCTCTTTGTGTTCCCATCCCAGAGATGTACGCAGCGAGATTTTGCAAGATTACACATGCATCGAAGAGGGAGAAAAGAAACAGTGAGAAGACTTGCTGAGCCATTCGAGTCAGTCTGCATCTATGCTAGCATTCAAATGTCTGAGGATGGAAGAAAAGACAGCACTTAGCCTGGCTAAGCCTGGCTGACTGCATCCAAGTCCTTTAAGCTCTTTTACTCACCCCTCTTCTCCTTCTCTTCCACATCCAGAGTTTCCTGCTTTTGCTTCTCCTGATCCTCTCTCGGGAGCAAGGAAAAAAACAGAGACTGGGGCTGTCAGTACACAGAGCTAAGCCAACCCTCCTCTGTGGTAGCATGTCACACCCCTTCTGTTCCTGTTTTGCCCATTCCTCAGCAGGTATTACTGTTCCTTGTACCAGCCCTGCCAGTCCAACTCCATCCCCTACTTCCAACACTTACATTTAAGTGCTAGTTGACTTGGCCAACCTTACCTGTATTTCTCCTTTAGGTTTTCAGGAATCAGCTCATCTGGAGTCCAAAGATCCTGTAGGAACAAACGCAGACGGTTCAGTACACAACAAAATTCTCCCACATTGGATCATGTCAAACAGCCAGTTCGCAGTCCCGCTTCTTCAGTGAGTATCAGACCAATGGTTCTGGTCTGCTTCCGATGACAGCCAGATTGGGCTAATGCATATGGTTACAGCAGCAATTTCCAACTAACTTTGGAACTGGAGCAGTGGAAAGGCCTTAAAGATCCACCTCATAAGGACTTGGGGGGTCCTTCTCATCAGCATCTGATCCTTTCTGGATCATGTGCTACTGAAGTGAGTTCTGGCAACTGTTTTGGTGAAATCAGGGCAGGAAGATTAAGACGACACCATTACTTACAGGGTCATTAAAAGTTTCCCCTAGATGCTCCACTGCATAATAAATCAACTTCTTCTCCATCAAAGATCTCTGCATATAATGTTGAATGCTCTAAGGAAGAAAAGAGGCTGTCAATCAACCACCCCACAAAAGACAACCCCATCCTTGTCCAGGGCAGAAGGCTGCCCCAACACACTGCTGTTCACTAGGAAAGCCCAGATCCGTCCTGAAGTGATCCTGCCTGGTACAGACTATAAGTAAACTCAGACTCCGTTTCTTCAGTCCTGGGCTTGGCACACACCTGCAGTAAAACATGTTTCCCTTTTCGCCTCCTGGACTGCGATCCTGTTGTGTGGGACAGAGGAGGGCCAACAAAGTACAGACCTGGGGTTGTAACTACCTCTCTGGCTGTGACAGCTGTGTCCTCTCCCAGTTCTCTGCGATACTGCTTCATTTTCTCCAACATTGGCTCATCCGTGGGATAGAAGAGCAAGTAGGAAGCAGCGCATTCAGCAGCCAGTGCCTGGTTCCCAGCTTGGGCAGGGACAGAACAGAACAAACAGACAGGTCTCTGAAAGAATTGATGTTAGCATCAAATGCGTATAGGCCAGCACGACCCAACATCATGATGAGGGATCTGGAGGCTTCTTTGAGATACAAGTTTTACCAGTGCCCTGAGAGGAGATGAGAGACAGCTGGGTCAGTGCAGGAAGGAGCAGAAGTACCCAAGAGAAGAGCTGAGGGATGTGTGACAGTGACAGGGTGACCAGTGTCACAACAGGCCACCAGTGGAGAGAGGGCAGGCAGGGCTGACTCAGAAGGAACACCACTGTTGAGGTGAGACGCACGTGCATGCTCTAGGTAGGAAGCAGGGGCCTGGTCTGGAGCCATGTACTGAAACGGAGGGTATAAACCACACAGCTGGAACAGCAGCAGGCAGCCGGAGCAAGGACTTGAAACAGAGAGCGCTGGAGGAAAGAAGTGAGAACAGCCACACGTTACAGGGGCTGCACAAGGAGGCTGAAGCAGACCACAGGAGACCTGTCTCAAGGTGGCCACAGGCTTGGGCTTGAGCAAGAGAAGAGAGGTTCTAGGCAGAGCAGGCGAGTCACGGGGCAGAAGGAGGGAGAGAGAGGGAGAGCTCAGGTCAGTGTGCCACTTCTCCCCACGAGATGCTGCCCTCCAGGTCTAGAGGCAAAGGGCAAGTTTAGGGGTGCCACAACGTAACCCGCTGGGTTGTGGCTCTGCTCACCTTGATCATAGGCAAACTGCAGGAAATCAAGATGAGAGGGTATGAAGTCTTCCGTGGCAGAAATCCGCCCCGGCTTTGTGGCAATTTCAAGGACGCACTGCTGTCTGCACTTCAGAACCTGAATATAATGGGCTGCAAGAAAGAGGAGCAAGAAAGGCAGCAGCTCCCACTTCTGCCAGACAGCAGCGCTGGGAAACGGGGCATGTCCAGCACAGGGAGCATGGACTTCCTACCCAACCCTGTGTGCCTCTAACGCTACCTGCAATGGCTTCGTATAGGCCAGCTTGCATCTCCTCCTCCTCCTCCTCCTCCTCCTCCCGAGGACCTTCACAAAGAGCACGACACTCTTCCAGTGCTGACAGTGCCTCTGCGAGCGACTCCTCCAGCCTGGACACAGCCTGCGGGTACTCATCTGCATTGTAGTGCTGCACCCCAGCCTCATAGGCTTCCTGCCAGGGACAGAGCAGGCCCCCATCAGCGGGGGTGACACCAAAGGGCTCCCAGACACTTCCCCGAGTCGCTCACAGGGTAGTGCTGACATCTAGGGCCCGCCTGACCATGCACAGTCCACCACGCAGTGACAGCACATCTTCTGGGCTCGAGCCAAGCATATTTCTCGAAGGCCCTACGGCCTGCTGTAACTGTCACCAGAAAGTCTCCGTGTCACACTTGCAAGAGTTTGACTTCACCCTGAAGAGAAGGCTTCAGGAGGACCTTGCTGCAGCCTTTCATATGTAAAGGGGGCTTACAAGAAAGACTGAGCAAGACTTTTAACCAAGGCCTGTAGTGACATGACAAGGGGCAATGGTTTCAAACTGACAGAGGGTAGATTTAGATTGGAGACAAGGAAGAGATTTGTTACGATGAGAGCGGCGAGACGCTGAAACAGGTTGCCCGGAGAAGTTGTGGATGCCCCATGCTCAAGGCCAGGCTGGATGGGGCTTTGAGCAACCTGGGCTAGCGGAAGGTGTCCCTGCCCACGGCAGGGGGGTTGGAACCAGATGACCTTTAAGGTCCCTTCCAACCCAAGCCATTCTACGATTCTACGTATGGTGGCCCTGTCTCAAGCTGCGGCCCTGGTGTGGGCACAGACCAGGACCCCAGATGGGGCACGAGCTGCTGACGCCCGGCTCTGCCCCTCACCCTCACCCAGTGCGGCGTGGCCTCCAGGTCGCGGAAGCTGTCCGACTTCACCCCCGACATGCGCCGGTACTTCTCTATGTCCTCCCGCATCTGGAGGTGCTGGGGGTTGGCGACGAAGAAGGTGTGAGCGGCGGACACGGCCTGATCCAGCTTCTTCAGCTGCGGAGCAAGGCAGCGGCGCCCGTCACCCTCCGGCGGGCCCACCCCACCTCACCCAATCC
>Ga0065711_1007831_pt1 | contig 26155 bp, 27 predicted proteins | sample Hoacrofraction12_FD_59098 | JGI IMG/M metagenome (GOLD analysis project Ga0065711, IMG submission 59098) | Hoatzin crop microbial communities from Cojedes, Venezuela - Epithelial fraction 12 v2 (version 2) | ecosystem: Host-associated > Birds > Digestive system > Esophagus > Crop | place... | reverse complement strand
GTGACGGAGCCCTGGAACAGGCTGCCCAGGGAGGTTGTGGAGTCTCCTTCTCTGGAGATATTCAAGACCCGCCTGGACAAGGTCCTGTGCAGCCTGCTGTAGGTGACCCTGCTTTGGCAGGGGGACTGGACTAGATGACCCACAGAGGTCCCTTCCAACCCCTACTATTCTGTGATTCTGTGATTCTGTTTGTACCCTATGAGTGAAACACAGGCTTTTCTGTGGAAAGTATTTGAATTTTGCAATGAGAACTATTCCAGATTTTTAAGAAACACATCACCCCCCGCATGTGGTGAGCATATTATTCACCTGCGCTGTGCTGACGTGCCCATTTGAGCTTGGCTGTGTGCGGAATACCCTGGACTTGAGCCTTCTGCATCCCGTGGGCACAGAGAACCTTCACGGGTTGAAGCTATGGTGATGATTTTCCTCAAGACAGAGAAATTTGGAAATGTTGTCAGCAGCCCTTCCACATATCCAAAAAATTTGATTAAAATCTGAAAAAAAAAAAGTCATTATACTAACAATAAGCTCTACAACTTGTCGGGCACATTACATTAGTGTACTCTTAGGCATCGTTAATATTGGAAACAAGAGGCTGCACTTGGGGGCTGTCAGCCTTCTTGGCTCCACTGCTTTTGGGGTTAGCACAGGCTGAGGACAAGCACTGAGACAGCAGTTAGGGATTATCTTGTTTCTCATGGTCTGGCTTGGAATTAGCTTCTTCCCATGGCTGCCGTTTCACCGGCTGGTTGGTGGCTGCAGAGCTGTTCCTTCAGGAAGGCAAACAGATGGCTCTTTCTTTGCACCCGGAATGCTCCAGTCTCTATTACTCAGGTGCCACACGACTGCAGCGAAACAAGGCAGTTGCTCATGCAAGATGGTACGCTCAGAAACAGATTCTGCTTCTGACCATGTCGAACGTGGGTGTCCCATGATCTGCATACTGAAGGTATGTGAGAATTCAAGGGTATTGTTGCAATAGCTTCCTGGGATGTTGTGCACACAAGGAACAGATATGGCTCTGCAAGAATCAGCAAGGAATCAAGAGAAAGAAAAGAAAATGTCCACAGAAGAGACCATAAACTGTAGAAGCCATCTTCTGTAAGTACTGAGGTTGCCAAAGCCAATATGAATTGCAATTACACAGCTACAGCTTCCACCCACCTCTACAAATGGCAGACAGACTTGGGACTCAGAGACTCTTCCTGGAATTTAGAGTTTCCTCTTCATCTTTTGTGGGGAGCTGCCTCTTTTGTGACTGTTTCCCATTCCTCTCTTTGGAGGTACGCTGCTCTCCGGGCTGGGCTGGTGGGTGAGAGCTGCAGCATCCCCTGGAGAGGGGACGCGGTGGCTGCAGGAAGCTGTTCCGTGGGCTGGAAGCTGCTCGGTGTTACCTCCTCTCCCATATCCCCACCACCTCTGTCACCCCACAACCTTCCACCTGAACCAGAGGAGCAGGACCAGTGACTCCATGGGAACGTGTGATTTCGGGAGGCATCCCTACGGCCCTGCCACGGGCAAGCCCAGGGAGGCTGTCTGCTTTTGCACAGCAGCAAAGCACGGCGCGCCTTGCTGGGGGGTTATTTCTGCAGGGGTGATGTGGCTTAGCGGTGGGGCTGGTGCAGAAGCCCCTGGCTCCATCCCCTGCCTTGTGCTGGGGGTGGGAGGCGGTTGCAGGGTGCTGTCTCTCTCCTGCCAGCCTGGCAGTAGCTTTTCTAAAGACCATTTTAGGACTGTGCTAATCCCCTAAATTTAACCAGTGATGTCAAAGGCTCATGTTAGCTCCCTGCACCGAGTCCTGCGCCCACACACGCTGATGTGAGCCAGGAATAACTCCACCACCACATAGACTTGCCTCCCGTCCCAAGCAATGCCACCCGATGCCTGTTTTCGTGACACAGACCCCTGAGCCATCGCTGTGCAGGTGGAGCAGCACCAGAGCCGGGGCGGAAGGAGACGCTGGGGCTGGGCAAACGCACTGCAGGAGAGCTGGATACGGCTGACGGGGTCAGGAGAGAGCCCTCAAGGTAAGCTGGAAACGGAGCGGTGTTATTTACTGACCCGGTGGTGCCCGGAGAGCAGGCGTGGGGACGGCTGTGTTTGCTTTGGCTGCTGAACTGACAGACTGGAGGAGGAAAGAAAACCCACTCCGGTGTGGGTTTAAATATATGTTACTTTTCTTGTTGTTGTTTTTGTTATTAAAACTGCAAAGGAAAGAAAAGAAAGTTCTGTTCAAAACAAAATGTTGGAGATTGCTGTTTCCACTTTGGGTGCTAGTAAAGGAAAACAAGGGAGACAAAGGGCTCATTTCAGAAAAATGTTGGGAGGGTGACAGCCTCCCCAGCCAGCCTCCTGTCCACAACCCCCCCCACACTTTTCTTCCGATCCCCGAGAGACAGCAGGGCAGCACCCCACCAGTGTTTGGGACAGGGACAAGCTCCCACCTAACCTCACCCTGAGCTGCCCTGCGAGGTGGTGCCCAGAAAGGCTTTCCTAGGGAAAAGTGTCTGTTTTCAGGCAGAATTTGCCAACCACGGTGCAATGGCCTTTCTCATCCCGCTGCCTGGTGCGACCCTCTCCCTCCATTCGCCCCGCTCTTTTGGGGGAGCGCAGTGCTTGCAGTTGGGCAGATGTTTAGCAGAAGACAGGCCCCAGTGTGAAGACCTTTCTCCCATCCATTCAGCAGAAGAACTGGCGAGCAGCATGAGCTGAGAGGAATGGGAGTTTTCACATCAAGGCATTTCAGTGGGGTACAGTAATTTGTGGGGATGGACTCGTTTGTTGCTGTTGGGGGAAAACAGCCACAGCTATGCGTGGTGTTTTGCTGCCTGGGGAGGACATGGTGGGCAGATGACTTGAGCTGAGTTAGCACAGGACAACCATCACCTCCGCATTTCTGCCGCAGGCTGTTAAACACCTGCTGAAGCCTGCAGCCCTGCTCGTCTCCCAGAGCCAAGTGGCAGAGAGCAGCCGCCGTGTGGATGGTGCAATCTTGGCTCAGGGCATGCAGACACTGTGGAAAACACATGGAGAACATTCCCTGGGAGTAAAACAGCCTGAGCTAAGGCTGAGAGCTAACATTTCTGTAGCTTTATCCTTTTACCACAACTTCTCAAGACATCCAAACCTCATCTTTATATTTTTTGATTTATTGATTTTGTTGGAAAAGCAGTTAGAGCCCAAGATCGTAAGCAGCGGGTTAAGGATGTGGGAAGCTCAGGTCTGAGATCTGAATTTGAAACAGGCCATCTGAGGTCTCACCATCGCCCTGCCCTAACTGCCAGCTGCTGGCACTTCCCGATGGCTTTTCCACAAGTGGACTAAGAATTCCAGCCTGAGAAACTTTTCCTGGCAGAAGTTTTGTCAAAAGTGGTACATTCCTGAAAAGAGAGAAAAAGAAATTGATATTTTCCAAGGAAATATCAATTTCCCTGGCAATTGGGAGGCAGTGGGGTAGGCGCAGGGGTTCCAAGAGCCACTGTTGAACCCCTTGTGTGCAAGCGCTGTGTGGACGAGGCTCTTCCATGGGCAGGGAGCAGCCCCGGTGCCTCCCTGCATCCTGGCCACTGCTGACACGAACGGCAGCCCTTCGGAAAACCGTGGAGGCCAGTGTGCAGGCTCAAACACCTGGGAGAAAAAACAGCAGTGGAAACCCCAACGGCACAGCCCAAGCTGCAGACAGCCAGGAATGAGCTGTTATATGGGGGAAAAGAGGCAGATTTGGTCTCCTTCAGTTCCCATCCAGGGCACATATGCAATGTTTTATCCCTCATGAAAAAGTCTCGGAGGAAAAGCCTAATTCTTGGCTTTTCAGATAACCAAAGCTGTACATCTGATGTGGTTCACTGTTCCCATAGGAGAGCAGAAGGTGGCTTTGCAGGGGACCGTGCCTGCTTGGTGGGGACAGAAGGGACTGAGACATGGAGGGAATCAAGCAGTGCCATCATTGTTTTGAGGGGAGCTTGGGCCAAGAGGTTACTGGAAGGAGGAAAAAGCTTAAGGGCAGCCTTTGTCACACAGCCTATTGGGGGAGGGCCATGGGATTGCTCTGTGCCCTGGAAGAAGGTGCCTCTCATTTTCTCAGAGCTACCAGGCATGCTTCCAGCACGTGGGTCACAGAAAGAACAGAAAAAGGCTTGAGAGCGGTTGCTTTCTTTGGAGGAGAGGGAGTCAGGCCAAAGTTAATGTGTTTAATAGAATTTAAAGGTTATTTTTCACTTATGAGTGGTAGCAAAAAACCCCTAAACAACCTTCTGAAAAGAATCCATACCTACGATATCTCTGATTATAGAATCACAGTGACCAATGTGGGTAGGGATGACTGTTATGGTGAACTGCCTGGTAAAGCCACAGAAAGGTTTCTTAGTTCACTGGCAGCACGGCGAACGTGTCAGTGTTACAGGAGGTGTCTTCCTGGCTGTTACGAAGTGTAAGTCAGTTACTGCGTATCACACAGTGAAAAGACAGAGCTGTCTCCACACACTGACTTTGTTGCGGCTGGGGAGTCTGGTGCATCGTCTCTTGAAGTCCACAGGGAGAACATCTCTGACCTGAGGAGGTGTCTCTTTGCCCCACACCTGGAGCCATTGCCATTTGAGAATTGCTACCCACTAACGGCGGATGGCTGATGAATTTTTCAGTAATGTGAGTGTGAAAGTAATAATCGGCTGTGTATTACCTCAAGGGACGATTAAACCACCTGGTGTCTCAGTCTCCAGGATGCAGCTGGACACATCCTGTTAGACGACGTTCTTCCACAACTGACCTGAGCAGACGTTCTGTATGGTTGCTCCTCACCGATAGCTCATACTGGTTACATGTCATCACTGTGTTTGCCAGAGTCTCTCCTGAATCACCAGACCATGGGGTGGATAATTGTTACTTTGGCTCCTTGCTGAGAGTTTAAATAAAATGCACAAATCAAAAGCCCCTTATTGCTACAAAAAGCAAGTCTAAAAGGTGTTCAAGCAGTAATGTGGAAGAAGAGGAGCTGGCGTGCTTCACACTTCAGCTGGAGCAAATGCCACTGCAATGCTGACATTTTTATGGTGGAGGCAGTTTTGCTCTCTTAAGCAGCAAGCAGACCTGGCTGCAAAATGGCACTTCTCTTTTATGGTATTTAGAAGTTGCAGATTTGGGTTTATTTTGGTGTATAGCAAAGCCGTCTTCTTTACTTTTTCACAAGAAGTGGAGAGAGTGAGGCAGGGGCTTGGTGACAGGGGCTTACTCTCCACACCACATCCAAGACTGATGGCCAAACCCTTGCTCACTAAGTGTTAATTAGTGGTGGGGGCTTATAACTGTGCCACCCTCATGCCCAGTGAGCAGCCCCAGCTCCCTCTGTGCCAGTGGACAGAGGGGATGCTACGTGCAGGAGGACCTGATGGATCCCTCCTGCTATCAGAGGGACCTGCAGAGGATGTGGGGCAGGAGGTCACCACAGCATCCCGTTGCATAGTTTGCAGGGAAAGGCAGGCAGCCAGGAGAAAATTGTGAGAAAGTGGCTGACGGCTGCATTTCTTTGATCCCAGCGGCAAGACATGAGGTGTCTGTGCCACGACTGACCCTGCAGGCAGAGATCACCCCCGCATAAATCAGCACCGGACTCCTGGGGGTGAGGACGCTTATTTCTCCTGGAGATAGGAGGAGGGAGATTTGTTTCTCTTCTCCCCACCACCGCAGCAGGGCTTTCACGCTCCGTTGTATGTGGTAGACATGAGCAAGCTTGAGGTTGCCTGTTATCTCGAGGTCCCGCTTGGTCTGCTTTTTAAATACCCCAGCCTACTCAAGCAATCCTGGAGTCTTCCCTCTTCCACCCATGTGAAACCACCAGTGAACATCTGCCTGTGTGTCTGTCCAACAAGCGTGCCACAAGGCCAGGTAGGTGGTCAGCTGGGAGCCGGGGACCCTGCTCCAGCACCTCCCAACCACCGGCACCTTTCAGTGACGGAGCTGGGGTGCCTGGCAGCCCCACTGCTGCAGCCTGGGGAGAGGCACGCTGGGTGCCGGTTGAGCCGGGAGCGGGCACGGGCTTGCCCTCGGATGGCGAAATACGGGACTGGGGGAGGTCAGAGCTGTGCGTGGGTGAGCTGCAGGGCTCAGATGTGCTGGGTTAACCCTGAAATGGTGGAGGATGGATGAGGAGCCAGACCAGGTGCGGGATGCCACTTCCCCTATATGCAGCCAGATAAGGAGGGAAAGACAAGGCATCCTTTACACGAGTCACTGAGGTCTGGTTTTGCCATGTAATTCCCCCTACAGCTGCCACCACCCCCTTACCAACCCCTTTTCTGCTCTTGTCTGATCCTGGGGAAGCCATTTGGTGGGATGACCTTTGGATTCCCACTTTATTTTTCCCTGAAGAGCTCTAATTTTGTTTAGCACAGATTGACATCCCCAACAGCAGCTTCCTCTGAAGAGAGCACTGTAAATGTGTCTTACTCAGTCCTCTGAAAAATACTGTCACTTAAACAAAAAGCTAAAGTGTTTCTCATCTGCCTGAGCCTCAAGTGCATTGAATGATGTGCTTAGGTTTTTGAGCAAAGAAGCTTCATCATGTTGCTCTCGTCCTTCACCAGGGAGAAAATTATCATAGAAATCATAGAAAGTTTTGGGTTGGAAGGGACCCCTAGAGATCATCTAGTCCAACCCCCCCACAGCGAGCAGGGACACCACTAACTAGATCAGGTTGCTCAGAGCCCTGTCCAACCTGGTCTTGAATGTTTCCAGGGATGGGGCCTCTACTGCCTCTCTGGGCAACCCGTTCCAGTGTTTCACCACCCTCATTGTAAAGAATTTCTTCCTTATATCCAGCCTAAACCTACCCTGTTTTAGTTTAAAACCATTACCCCCCGTCCTGTCACTGCTGTCTCTGCTAAACAGATTGTCCCCATCTTTCCTATAGGCTCCCTTTAAGTACTGAAATGCTGTAATCAGATCTAGGAACTCACTGGGGATTTGGCTTGCCCATGGAGCACCAGCCACCTCCTAGAAGTCTGTGGTCCTTTCCCAGGCTACACCTGGTCCTACCTCCTCCTCTTGCTCTCCTGGATGGATTTAGCCTCCTAGGCCCTCCTCAGGGAAAACATGCTTGGGAAACATTTCTACATATATAAATAGATCCATAAAAATAATTATGTGCCTGCACCCTAGGTAGGTCATGCCATTGCAAGGCAGGTGCCAGATGGGAGCTGAGTGCTCACATGGCCTTGAAGATCTGGAGGATTTGTATAAGGCGACGCCAAGAAATTCAGAGCAGACAGCTCATCTCTAAGGTTTGAAGCTGGGCTGTGCTCTTTTCTTCTCTGTCCCACAAGTGTGAGCCTTTCTCTACGGGAGTGAAGCATTTCACCTTGTATCATGTTTTCCAAGGTACTGGTGGGTCTGGTGTTCTCCAAGTCAGGTTGATTTGCTTTCCATTTTCTCCTAGGTAAGGCACTGTGCTTTCCCTGTTTCCAGCCATGTGATGGAGAATCAATTCAGGTGCTGGGTTTGAGGTCTGCACTGTTAGGACAGACTGTCTCAGCTTCCTTTGGAGGAGAGATTTGGATGCTTTCAGATTGCTCTCACCCACCTCTACACAAGATGAAAAATCAGTAGGTAAGTGTTGTAGTCCACCTTCATGGATTTTAAAGGCTGAAATGAGGGAATATCTCACTACTGACTACAAGATGCCTGTAAAAGCCATCAGTGCGCATTTCATGAGGTCAGTGGTGAAAGGCTGATGTGGAAGGCACAGAGGCCTAAGGAAGGGAAGACTTCCTTCACTTGAAAATACAATGATACTTTTCAAAATAACATTTTGCACCTCTCTACCACCTTTTGCATCTGTCCCTCCTCCACGGGGTAGGGCTGACACATTGGGAAACATCGTGGTGACTTGGTTTGTTACCATGCTGCGGAGCATCGGCCAGGACGCTGGCCCCAGCAGCCTCTCCAGCACGGCTCTCTGTAGAATAATGTCTTGAGATACAGGCAGTGTTTGGGCTGTGTAGTTTTTGACTCCTGGAAACCCAGTGGGATGAGGAGCTCAGCAGAGCTGGCTGGGGGAATCGTTTTAGGGAGCCATGTGATCATGCCCTGGGTGACAACGTAGTGGTCCAAATGCTGCTTCTGTGAAATCACTTATTTCTGCTGAAGACATAGAGTACTTTGGCATTAAACTGGTATCTTAAAGCAAAGTGATGGGCTGAATGTGTCAGCCAAGCAGTGAAGTTAACGAAAGGTGTCTGGGCATGTTGAATTTTCACAGCACCCCAAGGATCCTATAGTGCTTTGCAGAGTCAACACCCCAAACCTGATCGTGCTGGGGACCACCAGAACTCAGAGGTGGTACAACGGGAGGTGAAGGAAAGCCTCATGGTCTCAAGTGATGGCAGGATGTAAAAAGCAATGTGATCTTAAACACAATGTGCAGTGATTTCCATTTTGATTTCATGATTGTACTATTTATCACAGGTCCATGATGAAGCTCATAAAGGTTAATGTATGGTGCAATTTATATTGCAGATATTCGTTGTGGAGAGTCATGAGCTCATGGACAGGCATGGCTGGGTGGTTTCAAATCCTGGCTCAAAGCATTCCTGTTGAGGTCTAACATGCAAAGCATTATCAATTCAGCAAAGTTTTAGGTCGGTCTGTGGCAGCCCTGATCTCTGGGTTGCTGATCCTGCCCTCTAATTCAAGTTGCTCTGGTGTAAATCTGGAATAACTGGCTCGGTTTCCTGACGGTGCAAGTTTGGAAGTGTCACTGAAGTCAACGACACAGCTCCATAGAGAAGGTAAATTCATGTTTCTGATTAACTTGAGAGGCTTAGGCTGCTTTAGCCATCTGAAAATCTGAGTGAGATTGTTTTGCGTTAACGCGGCCATGTGGAGACCAGAATCCGGCCGGGTCAGAAATCGGAGCATTCGAGGGGTGCTGAAGCAGGAACCGTCTTTATTTTTGGGTCCCTATTCTGAAGACAGGGGTTGTTTTTTTACTCATTTGCGCACCAACAGGTTGTTGGTACGAGGCAGCTGCACGCGGAGCCGGGCTGGGCTGTGCTGCACTGGTGGCTGTGGGATTTAGGGCCAGGGAGGTTACTTTATATGACTGTATATATATTATATGACCATAAATGTGTCATTATTTGACTCACATGTACTAATTCAGTGGGTAGAAGTGAATTTAAAGCACTTTATTTGAAATAATACAGTAATTATTAGACATTAAAACTCTTTTTTTGAGCCCTGTGCAGTTTATGTGAGTCTTAAACATTGTCAGGATAAATAATAAATTAAATGCTTAGATCTGAAAGAGAAGAGGCATGCAATTAACTTGAACATTGCCAAAAAAAAAGAAGAAAGAATCATCTGCATGGCATTTTATACAGCACACCATTGACAGGATAACTTCTGGGTAAGTTTCTTTGGGTTTTCCTGACATACATGGATTTGTTTTCCATTGAAGAGTAACAAAAATACAAACTATTTTTAAAACTGAGTATCTGGTGATTTAAATACAATTTTACACTCTGATTTGAAACACGATTTTAATTTTCATTGCTAAGAACAGGCAGGTTTTTTGAAAAGCTTTTTCTGAAATAATATTCAAGTGCTCCTTTGCCATTGAAGGAACAAAGTGGTGGATCAGAATCAATATTTTTGTAGTGTCAGAGAAGGAATTAAACCAGTGCTAGAACTGCTGCACTTCAATAGCAGCCTTCTGGGTATATTTGCTTTAATTGACTAGTAGAGTAAAACAGAGCCTTGGCTACAGCAAATAAAGCTTGGTATCTGTGATAGCATTTCTCCCCTTGCTTTGCAGCGTGGCATCAGGGACAGCAAACGACAGCTAGAGGAGGTGATGTAGGAGCTCCCATGCTCTCAACCTCACTTGGTATGGTGAAATGAAGACCAGAATAACACCTTGTCTGGGTCACATCAAAGCTTTGTTTACTCTTTTTCTCTCCAGCAATAGCTATTAGCCTGTGCTTGAGGAAGAGCACAGCGAGGAACAGAGGTAATTATGAATTCAGTAGAAGGAGGAGACATACAAGCAGAGCACAGCGGATGGCAAGGAACAGAAGAGCATCCTTTGGTGGTGGTTCGTGTCAAAACAGTCAGAAGGAGGAAAATGAACAGTAATGTTCCTTATGATTTACAGCTGGGTCCAGTCTTACTGAATATTTCCATTAACAGCCTGAGCAGAAAAACCCTGAATGTGGTGATGACATTTTGTGATGATGCAATGATGAGGAGACATCACCGACAGAAAGAAGCATTAGGATGTTATGCCGTAAATGTATGACTTTTTGGCTGAGCAACAGAAATGGGATTAAATTAATGGTTGCACAAGCAAAGTTGCACCCCAAAGACTAACCCAAATTCTTTGACTATGCTGGGGACCGTAACCAGGTCCTGACATAGCAGAAGAAAGAAGTGGGATGGTTATGAGGATTTGGTGTGATGCAGCCATGAAAAAGATCTGGGCTGTAGGAAGCAAGTGATGGAGCAGATCGCACCTGAAATGCTTTGTGTTGCTCCTCTGAGAATCAGACTAAGAACAGAGGAAAGAAAGCAAAATCCAGGGAGAGCAATGAAGCATCAAAGCTAAAAGGACAACACTGGTCCAAGAACAAACAAGCCATGGATGAATTTGGGCTGAAAATCAGGAGGTGTCTCATTGTCACTGGAGAAAGCAGTTGCAAGAGCTCCCCAATGGGGTCAGCAGGCACTCAAGGGCACAATTCCAGTCCCACCTTCTCAGGAAAGCCTCCATGTGAATGAAGGGCATCTGTGTCCCGTGGGGCATGGTAAACGGCAATTTGGTTCCTTGCAGCAGCAAAACTCGTAGCTTGTGAGATACCTGTGGCACAGAGCGACCACTTCTCTGTGTGTGTGTGTGTGTGTGTAAACAGCCAGGCAGTGAGAAGAAATGGGAGACAGGTGAGTAGAGTTCAACAGCAACCAGGCATCGGGTGGCAACCTCCACACCCAGCAAATGGCTGTAATAACCACTCTCCATAGCACATCGGAGCTCTTCGTGCAGGTGCGCTACCTCCTGCAAGGGGGATGCTGAAGGAGCCGACCCAGGGTAAGAGCTCAGTGTCCTCGTTCCTGTTGCTACACTGGTGGTTTTGATTTAATGGCATTTTCCCCCAGTATCGGAAAACCGTTGGACATGGGGAGAGCTGGGTGGCAGCAGGTGGATTGGGCCACCACAGTGCATCTCCCTGGGAGATGAGTCAACTTTAGTTCCCCCAGCAGAAATGAAGGCGGAGAGGGGAGAGGTGAAATGCTCATCTGAACAAGTGCCGTCTCTAAAATGGATGCCAGAGTTTTCCCCAGCTCCTCTTTTGGTCTGGGGGGAGGTTCAGCTACACCTTCTCAGACATCCCTCTCGGCAGGGTCTGTGGGGAATGAAGCTCCACCGACTGTCGCCGGCGGACCTCGCGCTCTGCCCAGTCCTCCTCTGGCTCAAAACCTTTGAAAATGGCGAGTCTCTCCGAGAAGGTTTTGGCTTGGGGGAAGAAGATGTAATTGTAGATGATGGAGGCTGCTGCCGCACCAACCAAGGGTCCCACCCAGAAGACCTGGGGAAAAGGGAAAAAGAAAAATTGGGTGAGCAAAAGCCAGCCTAAGTCTGGAGGATGGAGAGGAACCAGGCTCTCTGAAGAGCATTGCAGGGGGCTTAGTTACCTTCCTACCCTGTGTGCATTGGGAGTAAAATGCAGAAGCCAGCTCTGCTTTGGCCATCACTGTTGATCTAAACTCCCATCCATTGCTGTTGTGCCTAAGTATACCTAACCATCCTCTTCTGTTCTTCCTCCTCTGTTGAGAGCTTGTGATCTTCATTAATCAGAGGCCCATCATGAACATGCTTAATGATTTGGGTTACTCTGGAGAAGTGTCTTCCTACCCATTTATGCATTGCTATAGAAAGGAGGAGGCTACCAGCTTCTGCTGGACACCTCAGAGCAGGTCAACCTGAACCACCACAGCTCTGGCTCTGAACATGCTCTTTGGAGATGGAAATGCCTGGGTGTGTCCTCAAAGGAGCTGGTGGAAAACCTGTACCCAGATCCAACTGGAACTAGGAAAGGTCGCCAGGACCAGCACGAAAAGCTCCACTCACCATTGGTTTTGCTCCTTTTGCTAAGCCACAGTGCACAAACCACACACCCTTTTCCTGTTGCAACACACCCCACTTAGATAAGCCAATTAAGCACCCAGCAGCCCCACCTCTTTTTCTAATCTCTACATCTCTCCTCCAGCTGGGAGCTGGCATGGAAATGCCAGGAATCTGGCTGGCTCTGTGGGTTTCTAGGAATATTGGTAGCTTGGGGGGCTCATCCCACCCAAACAACACATAGACCTTCTTACCCAGTGGTCACTGAAGTCTCCAACTATCACAGCAGGGGCAAAAGATCTGGCTGGATTCATGGAGCAGCCGGTGTAACGGATCTGCCGAGAAACACCACGTTTATTGTTAGCATTAAGCCCTTTTAGCACATTTTTAAAAATCCTGGTGTGTTACTAGCACGAATCATTCCCCAAGCTGCTGTTTCACCCTCCAGCACGCCTGTTCCAGCAACTGGGATGCTAGCAGCTTCCAGCACCTGAGTCAACATGGATGAGCTGTCTGTATTTGCCCATCTTCTGTGCGAGCACGTGTGTCCTGAGCATCGTGCAGCTCAGCTGCAGGCTGGCTGGCGTGCCTTGCAGCGTGACAAGGGCTGCGGGGATAAGCTCCTTCTGTGTCTAGTGATGGAGCAAATTGCTACTTCTTGCCTCTGCAGACAGGAGAAGAATAGTCTGATAGACACAGGGGCTTGCAGAGCGCTAAGGATGGAACACGCAGTGTAAGCATCGCTGGCTTACTGCGTGCAGGGAGTGTTGGGGACTGCTTTGGTCTGTCATCCAGGAGGGATTTCCCTGGGTGTCCATCCCAAATACTTCCCAATCCACCGTTATCATGGTCTCGAGTGACTCAGTTGCCACCACGTTCACTCCAGGATCGAAGACCCCACTGATCCATGGGAGCTCCCTATGGGACTTGAGCAGCAGCAGAGCACAGCAGGTTAAGTTTTTCCTTGCCCAGTAAAAGCTGAGCTCAGGCTATGGCTCTGTTATAGTTTTGGTGGGATTTTTCTTCTCTGTCCCCTGGAAAGCCATGGGCACCACATGAGTTACAAATTCCCTGACCACCCCGGAGCACACAACCAAGAGGCTTTGGGCATAAACACAATGCCAACCTAAAAAGTGCTGTGGTTTAGCCCATTCTACCCACCCCAAGGAGATGCCCCACGGCAACAGAAAGGCCGATGGACAGGGCAGGAGAGCCCAGGTTGTCCTCCCGGCGTTCATCAGTGGAAGCAAAGATGCACAGGACCAGCTGGAAGGTGAGGAAGAGCTCGACGGTCACCGCCTGCCCGGTCGTCGTCTCGTTGTGCAGCTGGAAGGGGAGAAAAACAGTGTCTGAGGGATGGGGAATTTTGGGAACGGGGTGAAGGGGGAAACCCAAATCAAGGAGGACCAAAAAGGACACAGGAAATAGATAAGTGTTTTGGCAGCAATATGAAGAGCAGGAAAAATTCCCCAGGTAAAAGGAAAAGTGGGTCCCTGTCTAATATTTGATTGATGTGGCAGTAAATGATTTAGTTGCATTTCTTTGGGTATTTTTTCCTCCACTCTCCTTTCCCCCTTGGGATTTTATTTTTCCTTTCCTCAAACTTAAAATTCAAAACAACTTTTGGAAAAGTTTACAAATTGCATTTTGAAAATGTCAAAAAGAAATGTTTTGGCATTAAAAAAAAAAAAAATCCCTTTCCCCTTCCCACACTTTTTTTGACTGAAAGAATTTATCAGATTTGATCTGAAGCTGTGCCTGGCTGCACCCCCTCNCCNCCAACTCTGCTTTCTGACACTTCGTTGCTCCTCAGTGGTTTTTCATCCAGATCTGGATGGACCTGGCAGCGCTGCCAGCCAGATCTGCAGCTGCCAGTCCTGCTTGCCTGCGTTGTCCCTTCGCCATCGCTTCCCCCAGCCCTTCCTGGCACTTCTCTGCCCTTTCTTCCCCCGTGCCACTCCTGCTGCAGACGCCGTGCATCCTCCCAAATGCTGATCTTGAGACCCCTTCGCTCGGTGACACCACAAAGGCAGCAATTGCCCTCCTGGACGAGATCCAGAGTTGGATCCTGCTCACTCTCCTCTCTCTGATATTCCTCCTTTTTTTTTTTAAAGGGTAATTTGTGCAGGCAGCTACCAGATGAACAGCACACAGGGGAAAAAAGATGTTAACAACCCTATTCCCTCTTTCAGGTTGTTTAAGCTGTACAACAACAGAGGTGGGCATTTTGAAAGTCTCTCTTGAGACTCCTGCTTGCCTTGTCGGGTTCATTAAACCCTGGCTATTATCAGTCTAAATAGTCTTGTTCAGATTAATCTGCAATCCCTTTCTCAACCCTTTTAATCTCTTTGGCAGTGAAGCTGGGTCCTGGCAATGCCTCTCTGCTGCAAGAAAGGGGATTTCTGTGTGCCGCTTCCTAAAACACGCTGCCTGCCTCCTCCCTCGCTGCTTGGCTTGCTTTCGGGTGATGCTGGTCCTAGCATGGGCATCTCCACAGGAGGTACAGCTGCCTGTATCTGCCTGAAGAGGAGAGGTAGGGCATGGAGAAAAGAGAGGAGATAGTGAAACCTCTGAATTCTTCAATTCTTTTCCCTCTTTTTATTATGTGCATGGATGGGGACGGGGATGCTGGAGGTTGTGATATCACTGGGGAGTGCCCTCATGGCTTCCTAAGGTTCCCCGGTTTTCTTTGTTCCCTGCATGTCTGAAACCAGACTGGGATCCTTGTGATGCTTCTGGCCATGTGCAGTGGCACGGCCAGGGCACCCTTGTGTGCTGGGCACTGGGATGAACCAGCTGGATCTGATGTGGCCACCCCTTCACAACGGGAAGCAACGTAACGAGCAGTGCTATCTAATGAAAAGCTGCGACTTAGACCAAATAAAACACCCCCTACCCTGGTGCAACATCTGCATTGCTGGGAATACAGCACAGCAGCCTGTAAATAGTAGCATGGTGTAACAGAGGGGGGAAAAGGCTGCCTGTACTCACACCAAGAGTGTAAAGTGGGACGGCTTGGGGCAAGAGGAATGGAGAGGTGACGCTTTTGGCCATGTCCTTCCCTAAACACCTGGTCCCCTCCAAATCCAGCTCCTCTGCAATACAGTCCTAGATAAAACTGAGATGATGGTGGCTTTGTCTTCTAAGGGAGGTGTCTGTGTGGCCAGCTGGATCATACCTCTGGTTTTAATCCTAAAAAGCAGAGGAGGCAGCCTGGACTCCTGCCTTCATCCCTGCTCCTGGAAGGACCCTTGGTGCTGCAGGCTCATGGTGCTGTGCTGCAGCTGACAGTGGCTTCCTACCCAACACTGGGTAAAGAGAGTCTTTGCTGGCCACGAAACATCCCTCAGACTTCCCAAAAGCCCTGCCCAATCTTTCCTGCTCCCTTCCAAGCCCACCCATGGGCTGAAGTCTTACCTTGTTGATGGCCAGACCTTCCCGGGAATCTGCTGGGGTGATCTCATGTAAAATGGCAGCGCCTGCAACAGCCCCCAGGAGCTGGGCCACCACGTAGAAGACCGCACGGAGGAAGGAGACTTGGGAGCCAATGAGGCAAGCCACCGTCACTGCCGGGTTGATGTGGGCTCCGCTGATGTGTCCCAGGGCTTGGACCAGCGTGCTGATGGCCAAGCCGAAAGCCAGTGCGATTTGAAGGATGCTCGGGGCCGAAGCTGAGGGCCAGTTCAGAGCAGAGCCTAGGCCAAAGAGGATGAAGACCAAAGTTGCCAGAAATTCTGCAAAGACAGCCCGGGTGAAGGCTACGGATCGCAGTTCCCACATCATGGAGTGGCGATTGCTGGAAGCTGCAAGGACTGACCCTGCCTGCAATGTATTCAGGAAATCGCTACCGCAGCTGCTGTGTCCATACAGCGAGGCAGGGGGACAACATATATATATGTGTGTGGGGTGCCGAAGGATCACTGGTGAAGGAGGTGGGATTGTGGTCCTAGGAAACCTGATGCTTTTTTTTCATTTGTGTTCCAGCTGAGGGAACATCAGACCCTGCCCCCTCTACTAAAGCCAGGGAATGCAGTGTTTGCCACCCTTGGGAGGTCACAAATCAGCCTCAAGCAATGCCATGAAATGCTGTTCCCTTTCTCTTGTGCTTTCTTACTAGGTGACCCATCCCTAGAGGTGTTTGTTACTCCTCTCTTCTCCAACCTCTACCACCTGCAGCATGGAGAGGAGAGAAAGCAAGGGAGGGGTTCTGTAGAGCTAGAGATGGAGCTGAGGTCGGGTCGTGTTGAAAAGCAGGATGGGGGCTGTGATTAAATAACCAGGCAAAACTGGATGCAGAAGCGTCTCCCAGAGGCACAAAACTCCAGGTGACTTACTACAACTTGGTACCTCTGAGTACCAGCATTTTACACCCCAGGCTCAGATTTCCCACCCAGAAAAAATGGGAACCAGCCCCAAGAAATGACTGTCATGAAAGAAATTCTAGTGTGAAAAAGCGATGCGCACAGCTGGAGTACCGTCTGTGCTCTAATTACAGGGATTTTGGCCAACTCAGCTCTACAGAAATGTCTTTTTACTTCTTGGTGTTAATCCCCAAACAGGAATGATATTTTCTTCTCTGGAGCATGGTTCTTCAAACCATCCGCTAATTGCCCAGCAAGTCTACTTTCCTTTTTCTTCCACTGCTTAGGGCACATTTGCCCATTCCTGGGTGATGTCTGTAAAGCCTTTTGTTCCACACGTCGGTGACGTTGGTGTGTTTGCTGGAAAGATAACTCTTTGGTTTTTTCCTCTCGTTAGCAGACTCTGAAGTTATTTTAAAGCACAGTGAGCTGGGAGGAGCACTCTCCCAGGGTAGAGCTGGAGTTGAAAGGACCATTTTATTTTGGAGGGATGCAGAGCACCAGAACAGAGGGTCCATTTTTTGGCTCTGACAAAGGCTGCCACTATATGATAAACCAAATATTTTTCCCCTCCAGAGGAACCGTGCAAGTGCCACTGAACTGATACGAAAGGCTAATGAAAAATATTCCGTATTGCTCAAATTATATCATAGAATCATACAATATCTCAAGTTGGAAGGGACCCATAAGGATATGTTCCTCCACAAAAGGTGTGTAACAATACTGCCAGTCGGACTAGACGAGCATTGTAGGTCCCTTCCAACTGAACTATTGTACTTCTGTTTTATTCTATTCTTGTCCTCTCTTTAAAATAGATGCTTATGAGGATATTGCTCTTAACAAGGGAGAGATGGTGGAGATCTGCCTAGTTCATGAGTCTGGAGCCTGGAAGACTTGGATTCTACCTTTTCCTCTGAAAATCCTTCTTTTGGACTTCCTTGGGCACTTTGGCCCATCACGGCATCACTCTAGCGTCCGGTTTTCCAGAAACGAAGCCAACCTCACAAAGCAGGTTGTGAGGCTAAATATACTTGCGGTGCTGATGAGCCTTGAAAAACATGGTCACATCCAGTCTGTAGGCTCTTGCTCCTGCCTACCTGGTATGGATTTGCGAGCTTAGCATTACTCAAGAACTTGTTATGTCAGGGACTGGTTACGAATGCAGGCTGTTATTAGGGCAGAGAACGACAGAGAATTAATACGGGAAGTTAACTGGAACTGATACTCTATTTGATTAATAGTTATTCATGGCAAGCGAGTTGTGATGTATCAGTGCTTAATGAAGACTAATTAAAAGGAAGGACAAGTAAGATTAGCTCTGAGCAACTTAAAAATCTAACGTAGCCTCATGGTCCTCCCTTCTATCTGGCGAGGCAAAAGTTCATTGCAGCGCTTGTTTTTGTGCAGCGCTTTGAGATGTTTGTGCTATGGGCGGTGGGTTTCTGCTGCACACCATGATGACACGGGTTGGTGTTGTGTTGTGAGCTGTCCTGCTGAAAGGGAGCTCTGGTATCCCGGTCTTCACTGTGGGGCAGAGCAAAACACTGCTGCGAGATGTTGCTTTCCAGCAAGAATAATATCACAGCCCAGCTTTCACCCAGGGACTTCTAGCACTGCAGTGACCATAATCCTTCTGGTTTTACAGTGAGGGAGTCCACAGCACAAAGCCAGACCCTGCCATTGCTAATGCCAGGCAGCGACTCGGTGGCAGAGCCAAGGTTTCTTGCCTTGCTGCGCTGTGCCACAGCCATGCGTCCTGCCGTATGCCTGGGAAACAGAGAAACGGGGGACCAAGCAAACTGAAGAGCTTGGTACTGCATTGCTGAAGCTCTGCTGGTGTCTACAGGTGCTCCTGGGGCTGGTGGTGTTGACGGTAACGTAGCTTTACAGCTTGCACGAAATGCGCTGCAGCTTTGGGAGCAGCGAAGAGCCCTGTAGAAAACCAGCTGAGTTGGGAAAGTGCAATATTTCACCTTTTAATCCACAGCCTGTGGGGTGTAACGGCATCATCAGCCCTCCCCTGTGATCAGATGCAAATGCTCATCAAGAGCGTGTTGGCGTCTGCAGAGGGCTGATACGCCGTGCTTCCTCCCGATGGCAAAAAACGGCCTGGTAATGTGTTTTTGAAGAACATTTCACAAGCGAGGGAACGGTTCTTGCACAACAACTTGCTTCTCGAGTGACTTAGATGGCTCAGATATCTTTGCTTCCCTGGCTTTCAGGAAAGTATAAACATCTTTAAGGTATCTCCATTCCATCTAAAATACCTCCGAGCCACAGAGAATAAAAGATTTATTGCATGAACAACAGTGAGTTTTCCTGCTTGGATCCAATCCGCCGCAGGAGGTGCATGTGCTGCCCAGACCTTGCTGGAAATTCCATTTTTTGCTCTTTTCTGTGAGTAGAAGGCACCTGCAGACAACTCTTCTGACAGCTGAATGGACAACCTGCACCCAGGCGTCACAGGGCAGCAAACACCCTTTTTATTAGACACTGGAGAATGCACAGCAGGACTGTCCTGGGAGAAAACTGTACAAACCTGGCTAGTCTCAGTTCTGCTGTTCGTTGAAATATGTTTTCTTTCCAATAAAAGAGGTGTAAAACTGAAAACACTAACTCTAAGAGTTCTTTAGGGGAAGCATTTAGAAGAAGCCAAAGGATAAGAAGGAAAAAATCTTAATTCTAGTATTATGACTAACCTTCTTGTTTCTCAGTCAACGTTTTCTGCTCGCTGCCTGGATAAATGGATGTGCTGGTGCATTTGGCCCTCTCCATGGCCTCCCGCGGAGCAGAGGGAATGGCAGCCAAGGGCTGCCAGGACACGTGGGGAAGCGGAGCAGATGGGGATGAGGGTATGGACACATTTGCACCGGGATCAGCAGGGGCAGAAACACCTCAGCTAGCTTTTCACCTGGGAACTGGAGCCCCCGCAGCACTAGTTTGGCTCCTGGAACCTTTCCACCCTGAATGTCCTGACCCTTGTGGGCAACACCCAGACAGGCAGGTCTGTGGGTGTGGGTCCTGCTGGCAGGGAAAGGACCAAACGCAGGTCGCTCACCTTCCTCTAAGCTGAGTTTGTCAACCGTTAGGCTCCTCCTGCCCTTTGCAGGCTGGGGTGTGGAGAGATGCTGGCTCACAGCGAGCTGCAGAGCATCGAGGGAGCAGATTAGGACCCCTTTGAGCTTCAGGCTGCTTCGTGATGCGATGCAGCAGCACAGCTCTTGCTGCAATGCAAACCAAGACATGTTTTTAATTGCATTTCATAAATGTACCAGGAAAGTCTTACCTCTCTCCCACTCCCGGCTGCAGAGCAGACAGAGCAGAGGATAATGTCTGTATTCCCCAAAGCAAGGTGACCATCAGGAAAAGTCACATTCTCAAATTGTCATTTTACATCAAAAGGACATTCACCCAGAGGAGCGAAATGGAAATAAAAATCAACACCTTTTCCGGCATTTCAGGCCAAGTCCTAAATCCCTATTCATGCAAAATTTCTGCTGGCTCTTGCAGTGTTTACTGTTCTTGTTTTAATTGAAGCAGAAATTATTAATACAGCCCTGATTTCCTTCACTGACTTCAATGAATTGAGCTTGATCGTGGGCCAGGAACTGGGCCTGGTGTTAGAAGAAGGCTTCAATTTATTTTTTTATCCCATCTCAAATACTTGCAAGTTCAGTCCTGAATGTTTGCCTAGGGTCTTATTCACGGCAGACAGCGAGATTCTGCTGTTGGTGGGGCTGGGCTATGGATCGTGGCAGGATCAGTACACACTGCTGATGGCCATATAGAACCCTGACGTACGTGAAGACCATGAAGCTTTCCACCCCAGCAAGATCTGATCTCTGTACAGCGCCTAGGCAGGGATTTAATTCTTTCTTCCTGTGATTTGCAGGAAAATAGAATTTTTCTTTCACTAACAACATGTTAATGAGACCCAGATTGTCTAGAACCAGGGAAAGGGAGAAACCATGGTTTCTGCATCTGCAGAGAGACTTCATAGACAAGATATGGCCAATCCCAACATAGTACCAGGTCAGAAACAGGGCTGAGATGACCTCCTTTTAATCATGCCATAAGGGGTGAAGAAAGCAGAGCATTCTTTCTTTCTTGAGTGCTGAAGTTCAAGGGCAGGAGACGGCATATTTTGTATAAGCATTTATAGGAAAATAATTAATGCTTTTTCTTTTGAATCCATGAAACAAATAAAGCCAGACACCAGGATACCCATAGACCCAGCAGATTTTGAAGTGAGATAGACCCCGTGGCCTCACCAAGTCTTCTAAACATTTTTGCTGCTTACCCAGGCATGAATATTACATTAGTCAAAATCAATCAGATTGCAACATCATCTTCAGGTGAGACAGCTGAGCAGGAGACCTCAGCTTCACCCTTTTCCGGATACCCAGTGCTGTGTTTACAAAGCAAACCACATGTAATGACCCGAACTCCCAGCGGGTATAAATTGGGGATGTGGCTTTCACATCAGTGCAGCGACATTAACTGAAAGCTTAGCCTTTTCACTATTGTTTTCCTCATTTTTATGTAAATGAGAAGTAATTGAGCTGAAGTCCATGAAGGAAAAGTGAATGAGCTCAATACAGATGTCTTTCTCTAGGCAACTCTCCTGGATTAAAACAAACAAGAAAAGCTAGGCTAGATACTGCCAGGAATTGGTCCTGCCGGTGGGTCAGGACACAATGTTCGCTGTCCCCTCCTGCCGTGTCTTCCGCAGCCCTGTGGATCTGAGATGCTCATCGCGGTAAGGGACTGCAGAGCCAGGGCTGTTGTCACACCTGGGTTATCTCACCATCAGTGCTGTGGGCACGGATCCGTGTATTGACTGCTCACCTGTGCTGCAGGACTTTTTTGGCTGCTACCTCCTGATCTTTACTGGGAGGGAAGCAAGGAGTGTGTCTGGCAACTTCACCTTTGAGAAGAGACTGTCATCTCAGCATCTTTGCTGGGGAGCTGCTGGTGCCTGTGGTGAGGAGGCACACGAATGGTGCACAGGTGAAAGCAGGTTATTGCAAAAATCCTTCTAACAGCCAGCTGGGATTGATGGAGAAAGAAAGGGGTGCCTGGCTTCTGAGAACAGCATCTTTCATCTGAGACCAAGGTCAGTGCCATGGTCCTGGTCGTACAGCCAGATAAAGGAAGCGGTGCAAGAAACTTTGTTGTCCACAGAGGAAAAAAAATTATCAGTTTCAGGCTGCAGTGCAGCAACCACAGAGAGAAAGACAGATGAGATGTCAAATTACATTAAATCCCTCCCATCCATTAAACCAAACAGTTATTTTAAAATCAATTGTTGAGTAAGAAACTCCTTCTGCCTCTGCTTTGGTGGAGCATGGAGCTGGGACCTGGCAGCCCCAGGAAGATGGTGGCTGCAACTGCTCAGAGGTGTCTTCAACTCAGAGTCTCCGCATGACCCCAAACCATGAAGCTCCGCATGAGCAATCTCACTGTCAGACCAGAGCCGCTGTGTGGTCGTGTAGTGGTGCTGCCTGTCCCATAACTCTCAGAGTTGCTGAACACTCCCAGCCATGGTGGCCTCATCCTCCATCCTGAGGTTTCCAGCGCTTGGCACCCAAAGGCCTGTGGGGTTTGTGCAGAACCAGTTGAACAATTAATAAGAGGTTGGGTTCCCACCCTAGACAGGCTCCAGGGAAGACGCAGGTGAACAAGGAGGCTGGCCTAGAGCTGTGAGGGCGAGAAGAGTTCTGTGGGAAAATGACTTTGCCCCAATGGCCATGGGCATCCATCAGTTTTCCTCTGCCCAAAATTATCCGTACAGGCACTTGGACACCGGCTTGGAAAACATTACTTTGTTCTGGGACAGCATCAGGAACAAGGTTAGGACCTTGGTGTGAGGTCCCAGAAGGTCCCCTCCACCGAGCTGCTAGCTGAGAGCTGCATTGGTGATGATCATTTTCATATCAAACAAAACCTTTATGCTTTTTATGTTTTACACATTGCTTCAGGAAGTTTCTCCCACCCCAGCCACAGACTTATGTTGAATCTGGGAAGGTGGGAAAAGCAGAGAAAGGAGCAGAACTGTTCAATAGATCGGATGTCACCCAAGAAAAGATCTCAACAGCCGTCACAGTTGGCCATTGGCTCTTTCCACCATGCTGCATTCTGCAGAGGTTTCCTTTGGTCTGCGTGATCAACATACACTGGGAAAAGGCTAGCACAGACTCCAAAACTGCTCCTAAAACTTTCACATAAGGCATGTAGATAGGAGAAAATACAATCTATTGTTTTTTAAATTTTAAATGGAATGTGCCATTTTTCTTCTCTCCTTCTGTCCTTTTTCATCTCTCTGTCTTTCACCTTTCATCCCCTTTTTCCCTATGTGCCTCTTTCTCTCTCCGCTTTACAGTGCTGCCCAGACACCAACTTCCATGCCAAGGCTGCAACAGTAAGGGAACCACAAAATCGGTTTCATAAAGCCTCTGGCTCTTCCACTTCTGAGAATAAGGGTTCAGCAGCATGGGATGTTTTCGTTTGCGGTTAGTTACTTGATTTCTGTGTGGGTTTTTGGGTGCGGTGCAGGGATTGGGTTGTCAATAGCGTGAACTGCCACCCTACTTTGTAGAAAGAATTTTTGAGGGCTTTTTTGTTTGTGGTTTTGGGGTTTGTTTTTTTTTTAATCTGGGCTATTGAACTGATTTCCTTCTGCATTTATGCCTGTGTTGATGGGATCTGGCTGTGGTGTGTCAGTGTAATTTGCTGTGCTTCCTTGAATTGTAAAAAGTCGAGAGGAGCATTTGCAGCTCCTCCAAGACCTTGCCAGCAAAGTCCAGCCTGTGGACAGTACTGCTCTCTCCTGGGTGGGGACTGAGCTGCCCGGGGAGCTCCGCGTTTGTTTTTGCTGGTCCGATGGAGATCGTAAATTTGCTGCACGGTGAATCCAAGAGGGGCCAGGTCTCGCTGTGGGGGGGCATTGTCATACACCAGAAACTGTGAAAATCCCACTCAGAGAGCACACACCAAGACTGGAAGTCTACCTTAGGTTGCTGTGGAGCGCAGAAGCCCTGATTTCAGATGAGAACAGCCTGGTGCAAGACTGCACAGACCCAGATAGTGTATATCAGGTCACTCGTAATATAAGAGTGGGAGTGAAATCTGCAGTCAAATGGGGGAATTTGAGGAAATGAAGTTACTTTCTGCAAGGCAGGCATCAGTCTCCCGACCCAGCAAAATCACGTGTGCAGGGATGTTATGGGAAAGAGATCTTTCAAGGAAGAAAGCGAGGAAGGAAGTGGCTCACTGGGAACTGTGGAGCTACGTGAGGAGGAAACACAAAGGTGTTTGCTCGCTCGGGGATGTAGGCAAGGAAGGCAGATGTTGTGGGCTTGGAGGACAGGGGATACATTACAAGCTCCTGGGATGTCATTAGGCCAGACGGGAAACCCCCTCACTTCTAACTTTGAGCTTCCAGGGCAAAGAGAGAGGCTCCTTCCAGCATAGCACCAACCAACCTGGATTTCAGGCCAATTTCAGTGCTGGAAGTTTGGGCTCTGAGATGCAGCAAAGCTCTTTCCTCCATCTCTTCTCCCTGCAGATTGCTGGGTCCTGGGCATCAGGCTGCTGTGTCACCAGAAGGCCACGCGTCCCTCCTTGTATGGGCTCTAAGGATTTTTAAGATTCCTGCCCACATCCCTGGATTGTATTATGTAAAGTTCCTTCATAACAGTTTAAAGAAGAAACTGCACAGTGGCATGAAGGTGTCACTCCAAGTGTCACCCAACCCTGTTCTGTTCCCCCACTCCCAGTGAGGCAAGTTTGCATACTTGTGCAATTCCTTTCGTTCAACAGCATCAAATGCACACGATGGGGTTAAGAACATGTTCTTCTGGCAGCAATGAGTGAAATGCACTCCTGAGCAGCCGAACCATTTAATCCTGGGGAGTGCCTCGGCTGTATATTTATCTGCTCGTTTGGCTGATGTAGGCACGTGTGGTGTTGTTACTCTCTGACGTGGTTTGTGGGCATCACGGATTTTGCTTCTGTTTATTTTTTGACCTCACCACTGGGACCTGTTCCCTGCGATTCACCTAAATCACATACCACAGCTCTGGAGGTGTTTAAAAAAACCAGGGCAAAGTTTCTCAAAGCACCCAAATCCTGGCACTGTCTTCGCCCCACGGCATAGACAAACAACTGCAAGCAACCAAGAAACTTACTCAGATCACAGTCCCCAGCTGGCTTACAGCTACTACCTACCACTGGGTTTCAAGCCCTCTCTAACTAAAATGCCCTTCTGAGGGCTTAAATTAATTTTGCCAAGTGGTTGGGGTGCCTGTGATCAGGTGGGACAGCTCAGCTGGGCACGGTTTGCAGGATTTGCTTCCAGGCAATGGAAAACTGATTGCATAAAGGGAGTGATGGAGGGTTGGGGCTGTTTTTTTAGCTCAGGGCCCAGTGTTGGCTGTCCAGGCCTGAGCTAGAGACTGATGCTTGCTGCAGAAGCCAGTGAGAAGAACATCCCACCCCACATAGCTCTAGCTACAGTTTGGGAAGGAAGGAAGTGAGAATATTTCAGCTGAAGGACTCTGCATGAGAGTGAGAAGGTACAAGCTGGCCAGGAAGGGAGATACTGGCTCTTGGGAGCAGGTTTCCACCTCTCGTGCAGGTGAGGCTGTAGGGTGGCTCACAGACACTGGGGAGTTCCTTGCCTACCCTGTGCTTGGGATGCTGGCAGGATGGGAGATGAGGGTAAGGGCTTTGCTCCTCAAGAATATGGGCATTTTGATTTCTTTTATCTTTCCAAACCCCTCTCTGTGCATGCCGTGGTGTTCACAGCTTGCCTCTTAATCTCCTATCTAGGGACCAAGCCTGGCGGCAGGATTTAACATTAATAATCCACGGATAATCCAGCAGCCTGAAAGCCTAGGGTAAATTCCTGGGGATTTAATGGTTTTTTTGAGGTCCACGGCAGAGCATTCACTGCCAGTGGGGGCTTTTCCCACTTGGCGATGGGGGAAAGCATATTTACTGAGGGCTTCTGGGTGTGCCGTCATGTATGCTGATGCAGCAGATCCCTTAATTATGCCATCAGGTTTTCCTTACCTTGTTTTTGATGCAACTGAGTGTTCAGCAAAGTTGCTTTAATCCCTGTGAAATCCCTTGTGGATTTGGCAGGGGGTGGACTTGACAGATTTTCTGTTTGTTTTGTGGGTTTTCCCCTGAGTATTAAAGGTACCTGCGTGCAGTCAAATGGCTGCCTCGGGTGGTCTGGTGTTGAGCTGGACCAGTGGCTGCCCAGGGAGCTGGATCGGGGATGTTGATGTTCAAGACCCGCCTGAACGCGGTGTTGTGCAGCCTGCTGTGGGTGACCCTGCTTTGGCAGGAGGGTTGGGCTAGATGACCCCCAGAGGGCCCTGCCAACCCCGAACATTCTGAGATTCTATGGTTGCTGTGATGCTGTGGGTGAGCATCACAATCTGAATTCTGACTCTTATGTGTACTTCTCCTAATGTGTCTGTGAGACTGGGAAAAGAACAGATCTAGAGAAAATCACCGTCTTGGTAAGACTCTGGCACATCACAGAATCACAGAATAGTAGGGGTTGAAAGGGACCTCTGTGGGTCATCTAGTCCAACCCTCCTGCCGAAGCAGGGTCACCTACAGCAGGCTGCACAGGACCTTGTCCAGGCGGGTCTTGAATATCTCC